>Ga0307933_1000141_pt1 | contig 66751 bp, 48 predicted proteins | sample OrgLakmetageno88_FD_201811 | JGI IMG/M metagenome (GOLD analysis project Ga0307933, IMG submission 201811) | Saline water microbial communities from Organic Lake, Antarctica - #88 | ecosystem: Environmental > Aquatic > Non-marine Saline and Alkaline > Saline | place: Antarctica: Organic Lake...
TCATGGAAATCGCCACCGAGGACGGCTACCGGGAGGTACTGAAGGTGGTAAGGCAGTAAAGAGGTTAGACAAAGAGGCGTAAATTTAAAGGCCGCCCGGACTAGCTCCGGGCGGCCTTTTTGCATAAAAGGAGGCCATCTACCAATACAAGAGTATGTTTGGAGCGGGTTCGTCAGGAAGATCAAGGAGTTGTGGTTTTGGCTAAGTCTTTTTTTGGCGCATTTGGCGGAGCCTACTCCACGAAATTGCGGGGTTAAATAAATCAAAAAGACGACGCCGGGCCCTGCTCAGCAGCATCGTGTGGTTTATAAATCCTTGATTTGCAATCGGAGCGAGCTCCAAACAAGCTCCAACCCAGAGTCTAACCTGTAGCGTTATTTCAACCATAGCTTAACGCGCATTTTTTTGGTTGTCAGACTATAAATCTTGGATATAAAGCTGTGGAGCAGCAGTTCTCTTACAGCGGGGTACTACCAGAAAACGATAAAAGACTTAATAATTTGTCCTCCCTTTTGGCTTATCCAGACCAGAGGCGATCTTTTACTTTCGATTTCTTTCTTAATTAACGCTCTGGCGTCCGTGTAATCGAGCCAGTTAACGTTTGGGGTAGGTGTCAGTAGCCAGTCCAGCTTTTTGGGAATGTAGAACGTACAGTCCCTAAACGCAGGCATTTCAGAAAAAGTAAGGTAAATACCCGCGATACAGTCGCTGTTGAGGGGCTCTATATCTATCTCCCTGACCTGATAAGGCAAAAACAATTGGGCTTTAAAACACAGTCTTTGATCCACGTTTGCTGATACGATTCCGAATTGTTCCAGGTATTTGCTGGTTAGTTCCCGATGCAGCAGAGGGAATTGTTTGCGGTGCAGCTTTTCCAATTTCTGCACTAAACGGTCTCTGCGGTTAGGGCCAATCCAGTGGGCCAGCGGCTGCTGATAAGTTTTCCGGGTGTCGTACAGAAAGAACTTATAGGCAACCTCCAGATGGACCGCGACGCCCTCCTCAAAATACAGCGCGTCAATCTCTCCAACCGTCCGCTTATCTTTTTGAATTTGAACAGTATCAGTAATCCAGGAAACCGACCTTACTTTTTTTAACGCCCGGAAGATAAACGCCTCAACAAGTTTTCCGAGCCTGCCCTCTTGAAAATGCAACGATTCTTCCAGCGGTTCAGGCTGAAGTGAAAGCTCAATTTGCTGGAAAGGGGACACCCCACTGCCGGTCCAAAGCGGTGGAGTGGAAAGGCAGCCCTGATAACGTTGTTTGGTCAGTGAATCCATTGGTAGCCGAAAGTAAGAACAAACCGGAAGATAATGGAAGAACGGGTTCCCTTTCGTGTGTATAACAAATTGCACAAAACAGAAAGTGACCACTGGCTATCAATACTAGGGGGGGCAACCCTCTGCATTTAAGTGCGATAGCTGCTGGGGTAGAGCTTCCCGCTCTGCTCCAGCTTATCCACGAATGCTGCCAGGCTATTCAAGTAGTGCAATTTGTTATGCACACTTCCCTTTCTGAAGTCTTACACCCTCCAAATTAATCCGTATATTTATACGGAAAAATGCCCATGCCGGGCACATACAAGATACAAGATTGTCGTATGCCATTAAAAACAAAATTGATCCAAAGAAGAAAGTTTATAAAAGACGCGCTAAAAGGACTACCTGTAATTTTATTAAGCCCAACTTTACTTGACTCTTGCTCAAAAGATGAGCCTTTAGAACTAAATGGAAAGACCGCAATTGTGATTGGGGCAGGTATATCCGGACTTGCTACAGCTCAAAGGCTAAAACAACAAGGTTTTACGGTAACTATACTAGAAGCACAGGAAAAAGTAGGTGGTCGAATAAGAACGGATAGAAGTCTGGGAGTAGCTTTTGATGAAGGAGCAAGCTGGATTCACGGATCAAACCGTAATCCAATTACAAATATCGCATCTGATGCTGGTGCAAATACTTTTTTGACTGATGATGATAGTGTGGAAGTATTTGATACCAATGGTACCGCGTATTCTGATGGTCTATTAACAAACACTGAAAAGGATTATAAAAATGCTATAGATGCTGTTTTAGAAGCTGGAAGTCAAACTCAAAGTTTTCAAACTGTTTTTAATTCGTTGTACCCTGGCCAAGGTGCTGATAGATTATGGAAATATATACTTTCTGCATATTTGGAGTTTTCCACAGGCGGAGATATATCAGAATTATCTTCTAAATACTTCTATGATGACGAAACTTTTAATGGAGCTGACAGAATCATTACAGATGGATATGATAAAATCACTAATCATTTAGCTTCCGGATTAGACATTCGATTAAATAATCGAGCATCAAGTATTAATTACTCCAACGAAAAAGTAGAAATATTGGCTAATGGAGTTTCTTTAGAGGCAGATTATTTAATTGTAACGGTTCCTCTGGGTGTACTAAAAAACAATGCTATAAATTTCATACCTCCTCTACCAGTTGACAAATCGGCTGCAATAGCAAATACAAAAATGGGGAACATCAATAAATTTCTATTGACCTGGGAGACTGCTTTTTGGGACACTTCTTTACAATTTATAGGATACACACCAGAGACTAAGGGTAAATTCAATTATTTCTTGAATGTTAAAAAGTTCTCATCTGAAAATGCACTTATGACATTTGCTTTTGGCGATTATGCTACTACAACGGAAAGTATGTCTGACCAGGATGTTATTAATGAAATAATGACTCACTTACAAAGTATTTATGGCAACTCTATTACGAATCCAACAAATATGCTTCGTACGAAATGGGGGCAGAACATAAATAGTTACGGAGCCTATTCATTTGCAACTAACGGAACAACATCAGCAGATTTTGATACGCTTTCAGAATCTGTGAACAATAAATTGTTTTTTGCAGGTGAACATACAAATAGAGAATATCGTGGAACAGTACACGGAGCATATTTAAGCGGAATTCGGGAAGCAGATAAAATCATCAATTTATAGTTAGAAGACTGCCGTGATAAGAGCACATCACATACCCGTATTATTGGTAAGTGTATGTTTGGAGCTTACCCCTACTGCAAATCAAGGACTTGTGAACCCCCGCAATGCTTCGGGGCAGGCTTTGGCGTCACCTTTTATGGCTTTTTTGACCCCGCAATTTCGCGGGGCAGGCTCCGCCAAATGCGCCAAAAAAATTTAGCCAGAACCACAACTCCTTGATTTTCATGACGAACCCGCTCCAAACATGCTCTAACATGAAGGATTTCTAATTTAGGATGGCACAAATGCAGGGAACTAACCTCATTTTACGCCCTTCATTATCCTTGATACGCCTCCTGCAGGCTTGCAGGAAAGCCGGAGCCAGTAGAACAACTCTAGTGTACCTCTTGTTATCAGGCATTAATCGGTTGATTCACACCACAACCCCCATTGGGTATCTTTCGTGAAAAACAGCTCTCGACTTTTGATTGACGCCGTAGGTGTCATACTTCCCGAAGAAGACAGGAGCTAATGCGGAAATCCGGTTTATGCCCAAAGCATTCGGGGCGTACTTATAATCTGTCTTAAGGAAAAAGGCTTTATCCAGATCGCTCGAAAACTCCTTTTTTATCCGCACTGCCATATGAAACCATCACGTTCTTCTCACACAACCCCTAAATCCGGCTGGCGGGGAATAACCGAAAATTGGCGTTCCGATTTTTTGGCGGCCACCAGCGTGGCTTTGGTCTCGATGCCTCTGGGGCTTGGAGTCGCGGTGGCTTCCGGGGCGCCTCCGATTGCCGGATTGATATCAGCTATTGTCGGGGGGATTGTCGTGACCTTGTTTAGAGGCAGCCACCTGGCGATCAATGGGCCGGCGGCAGGGTTGATTGCGGTTGTTTTATCCGCGATTTATAGTCTGGAAGATGGGTCAGGGCAGGCGATGAACTATGTACTGGCGGCTACCGTTATCGCCGGGGCCTTGCAAGTGGTGTTGGGTATTTTGAAGCTGGGGCGTATTGCGGAAGTCATTCCCTCTTCGGTGATTCAGGGGGTGATGGTGGCTATCGGCATCATTATTTTTTCCAGCCAGATACACGTGGCGATGGGGACGACTGCCGATCCCGGGAATACGGTAGATAAATTGTTGGATATCTTCCGGAAACTGCCGGAAGCCAACCCTTTTATTCTGGCGATTTCGGTTACGGGCTTGATCCTGCTGATTGTCATCCCGAAAATCCAATCGAGATTATTGCATTTCTTTCCAGCCTCCCTTTGGGTATTGATCGTTTCCATCCTCTTCGTATATTTATTTAACTTTTTTGAGCCGCATCGTATTGTGTTATTTGGAGAGACCTATGGCGTCGGCCCTACATACCTGATCGATATTCCAGAGGACCTGACGAAGATGTTCCTCTATCCCAACTTTAGCAAAGCGCATACTCCAGAATTCTGGGTGGCTGTGATCTCCATAACCTTGATCGCTTCTATCCAAACGCTGGCCATGGCGAAGGCGGTAGACAAACTGGACCCCTACAAGCGGCGCTCCGACCTGAACAAAGACCTTATTGGCATTGGGTTGGGAACAATGGTTTCGGGAGCGATTGGTGGTTTGCCGATCATTACCGTCATCGTAAGGTCTACGGTTAATATTACCAATAATGCCAAAACGAAATGGTCGAATTTTTACCACGGCATTTTGCTGATCATTTTTTTGGTGCTGCTGGCGCCGGTTATTCAGCAAGTCCCGTTGGCGGCCCTGGCAGCAATATTGGTATACATCGGGTTCAAATTAGCGTCGCCTAGTGTTTTCAAAAAAATCTATGACATGGGGATGGAGCAATTGATCTTCATGGTGACCACTTTGGTGATTACTTTGTACACCGATTTGCTCTGGGGCATTTTAGGCGGTACCTTGTTTGCGCTCTTCATTCATATTTTATTGGCTCGCTTACCCATTGGCACCTTTTTCAAAATGGCTTTTGATAAAGCCTCCAATTTGTATCCACAAAAGGACGGAAGCTTTCAATTGGAGGTAAGAGGGGTAGCTAATTTCCTGACCATCCCCAAAGTGAATAAACTGCTAGCCATGGTCCCGCCCGGCGCTAATGTCCAAATTGATTTGTCGAAAACGAGGTTGGTCGGTATGACCTTCATGGAGAAAATGGGGGAATTCATGAGGAACCAGGAAGACAGCGGTGCCCAGGTGACGATCAATGGTTTGGAGCAGCATGTCTCTTTGTCGAACCACAATCGGGCGCTGAAGATATCGCTCCACCCGATGGCCAGCAAGCTTTCGCCCCGCCAAGTCCGTTTGAAGAAAATTGCAGAAGAAAACAATTACAGCTTCACCAATGATGTAAATTGGGATACGAGTTACCTCCGTGATTTCCAGTTTTTCGAAAAACGTCCAATCGAAAGAAAATCCAATTGCCTGCATGGCTTTATAGCGGACACCGGTGCGCAGTGGGAGATTGCAGATGTGACGTTCAATGAAGGCGCCTCCTTCTCCTCCGAAGTGTTTCACGCCACCGTAATGATGATACGGCTTCCCAAGCCCATCCCCAAATTCGTACTGGACAGAGAAGGCATCCTCGATCGCTTCTTTGACCGGATTATGGCTTTTTCTGGCTATAAAGACATTGACTTTAAATTGTACCCGGGTTTCTCTTCGGAGTTCCTGTTGATGGGAGAGAACGAGGAAACGATCAGAGCCTTTTTCACAAAAGAAATGTTGGCGTTTTTTGAGCAGCAGCAGGTGCATCATGTGGAGAGCAACGGCGAGGCCTTGTTGATTTTCAATAAGATGAAGTTGGCGCGCACGGATGAGACCTTGGGCTTTATTAAGCTTTCGGAGGCCTTGGCGAAGCAGATGGGTATAGAGGCGTTAGAGGGCGAATAGGCTAGTATTACCTTGGTTATATGAGTTAAAACGATATAGAACAGAGACTTCTTCATGCTAATAAGGTATGGTAATAACCTTGCTGAGCCGGTAACCGATGCGGTGTGCCTGTACCAATAAAGTGTCTCCCTTATGCGGCTTCACCGGCCCTTGGTAGATGGTCCAGTTTTGCCCCGCTTCTTCCGTTTCCCCTACCCATTGGTAAGCCAGCTGCGCCCCCACCGTAGCACAACTCAGCTTGATCTTTGTCCCCCGGTCCACTGTAGGGGTTTCGGTTACGGGTTGTTCCCCGCCGGGTCAGCGCCGGAGCGGTAGGAAACATCGCGGCGTGCCCGGTAGTGCGACATGTAGGAATAGTCGATATCGATCGGGTTGCAGTAAGTCTCGTAGTTGCGTTCTGCCACACGGCTTGCGCTGCTGTCTGCCGCTTTGCCGGCGGGCTCCGCGCAGCTGCCTAAAAGGACGAGCAGCAGCAGCGCATAAGCCGGCCAGCAAAGAATAGGCCTATTCATCATTGGCCTATTCTTTGGTGAATTCAAAAGTCAGCGTCTGCAGATCGCGGGAATTAGGGCCCACAAAAACCTGGAACTCGCCGGGCTCAGCTGCCCATCCACGCTCAGGGGTCCAAAACTCCAGTAGGGGCTCGTCGATAGCGAAACGCAGCGTCTGCTCTTCGCCAGGCTGCAGCGCCACCTTTTCAAACCCTTTCAGCTCCTTGACAGGGCGGCTGATACTGCCTACCACATCGCGGAGGTACAACTGCACCACTTCTTCGCCGGCGCGCTGCCCGGTATTCTTTACGTTTACACTGACCACCACCTTGCCGCCCGGCTTCATCCCGGTATTGGAAATGGACGGTTCGCCGTACTCAAAGGTGGTATAGCTCAAGCCGTAACCAAAAGGATAGACCGGCTCGTTAGGAATGTCCAGGTAGTTGGAAAGAAACTTAGGTCCTTTGCCCTTTTCATAGGGCCGGCCGGTATTCAACATGCTGTGGTAAACTGGAATTTGCCCAACGGCAACGGGAAAGGAAGTGGTCAATTTGCCGGAAGGGTTCACCTCGCCGAACAGCAGATCAGCCACTGCGTTGCCCGCTTCTGTACCGGGGTGCCAGACGTCGAGTATCGCATCCATATTTCCGTCTTCCCAATTGAGGGTCATCGGCCGGCCATTGAAGAGTACCAGCACTATAGGCTTGCCCGTTTCTTTAAGTGCCTTAAGCAATCTTTCCTGAGAAGGTTGCAACCCAATGAACGCCATGCTCGAAGACTCTCCGCTCATGTCTGCAGCTTCGCCCATCACGGCCACTATCACATCTGATTGGTTGGCAATATAGACCGCTTCCTTCAGCATGGCTTCCGATGAACGCTTGTCAATTACGATCTGCGGGTTGAAGGCATTTACCCGCTTGGCAAAAGTACTGTCATTGGAAATATTGGCACCTTTGGCGTAGCGGATACGACCGTCATCCCCAAGCTGAGCTTCCAGCCCCTGCCGCACCGTGATCGATTTTTTGTAATCCCCGGACACACTCCAGGTACCCAGCATATTGCTTTGGTTGTCCGCCAACGGACCGATCAGCGCTATATCCGCCGACTTGCTCAGGGGCAGCACAGCGCCTTCGTTTTTCAGCAGTACCGCCGACTTCCCCGCCACTTCGCGTGAAAAGCGGCGGTTCTCTTCGGAGAGAATTTCTTTCGGCGCGCGGGATTCGTCGAAGTAGCGGTAGGGGTCTTCGAACAGCCCCAGGCGCTCCTTTGCCACCAGTATACGCTGGCACGCCCGGTCGATCTGAGCTTCCGTAACCAGCCCTTCCTCCAGAGATTGCTTCAGGGTGGTCAAAAAGCCTTCGCCTACCATGTCCATGTCGGTACCTGCCCGCAGCGACATCGCGGACACCTGCTGCAGGTCGCCCATGCCGTGCTCCGTCAGCTCGTTGACGGTCGTATAGTCGGAAACCACAAACCCCTCAAACCCCCACTCGTCCCGCAGGATGGTTTGAAACAAGTATTCATTGGCAGCAGCCGGCACATAGTCCATCACATTGAACGAATTCATCACCGTGCCCACGCCAGCATCAACCGCGGCCTTGTAAGGCGGCAGGTATTCGTTGTGCAGGCGCACCCGGCTCATATCGACGGTGGCGTAGTCCCGGCCGCCCTCCGGAGCGCCGTAAGCTGCGAAGTGCTTGACGCAAGCCATGACGGTAGTCGGGTCAGCCAAGTCGTTCTGCTGATAGCCACGCACCATAGCCTCCGCAATGCGCGAACCCAGAAAGGGATCTTCGCCACTACTCTCCGCCACACGGCCCCAGCGCGGGTCGCGGGCAATATCAACCATAGGCGAAAAATTCCACATCACCCCGTCGGCCGTAGCTTCGCGGGCAGCAGTGCGGGCAACCCGTTGCAGCAGTTCCAGATCCCAGGTGCAGGACATCCCCAGCGGAATGGGGAATATAGTCTGATGGCCGTGGATGACATCCATAGCGGTCAGAAGCGGTATGCCCAAGCGGCTCTCTTTCACGGCGAGCTCCTGAATCTTGCGCATCTTGGAAGCACTGCGGGAGCCAAAAATCCCGCCTACTTTTCCGTCTTTGATTTTATCTTCTACGTCGCTGCTGATCACACTGCCGGTCACTGCTCCGCCCTGCGTCGCCAGATTGAGCTGTCCGATCTTTTCTTCTAATGTCATGATCGAAAGCAAGGAGTCTACCAGCAAAGAATAAGCTTCGCCTTTGTACTTGGAGAAAAGCCAGGGCAGGAAGTCCGGCTCGGCAAAAGCGGGGTCCCAGGAATTGTGGTTAGCCTCCGGGTACAAGGTAAGCTTGGCCAGGCCGCCTTCGCGCTGAATCCTGTTGACCATACGCGTGGTAAGATAGGGCGCCACTACATCGTCCTTCTTACCGTGAAAGGCCCAGATGGGAATATCCAGCATAACCGAGGCTTTTTCGGGGGCACCGCCACCGCAGATGGGAATGGCCGCCGTGATCTTTTCTGGCATCCGCCACAGCAATTCCCAAGTGCCCATGCCTCCCATGGACAGGCCAGTGACGTACAGCCGGTGCTCGTCCGTGTAGGGCTTAGCCAATTGCTGCTCCACCAGGTCCATGACCGCTGCTAGTGAAGGGTTCGGCGGCTGATCGGTGGGGAAATTGAATGTAGAGCCCCCGTTTTCGTTTTCTACCCGGTCAATATTCGACCAAAAGTCGGAAGTAGGGCACTGCGGGAAGAGCACAATGGCCGGATGTTTCTCTTGCGCATCCAGGAAGAGCTGGCTGCCGTGTACAAGCTGCTTTTCGTTGTCGTCGCCGCATTCGCCCCGGCCATGCAGAAACAGGACTACGGGATAGCGTTGCGTCTCGTCAAAACCCTCAGGGTAAAGCACACGGTAGTTCAGGGTGTAGTCCCCCTGTTTGTGCTGCCGGTACAGGTATTTTCCGGTTTCAATCTGGCTCCATGCCCCGTTGCTCAGCAGGAGGCAGGCAATTAGTATGGTTAGAATTCGGTTCATTATTGCGTTGGTTTGTAAGATTTAATTTTGCTGGATACCAAGTTTTTTCAAGCCATTCTGAATCTCGGGCGCCGACATAAACAGCTCCCAGATTAGGCCCGAGCGGTAGTTTTCTATCATTACCGGGATTGGCAATTGGTCTATGGCCAAATAGCGCGGCGGGCACCAACGCGACTGCTCGCTGAAGGCATCATAAGGGCCATAGGAGCCGATGTATGCAGGGTGGTTTTTGTACAAATGGCGCAGAAACGCCATGCTTTCTTCCGGGGTGTATGGAAAAGAGGAAAGGGCGGCGGTAGGCGTGATTACCCCCAGGTCATTCGAGGGCTTATGACCGCTGTAGCCCACTATGGAATAGCTGGCAGTCAGGCCCCAGCATTCCGCCGAATACCCCTTGTATTCCCGCGGGTTATCGGTACAATAGGCGTGGTGGATCAGGGCGTGGTTGCGGTTGAGTGACCAGTAGTCAGCGTAGGAATCGTGCAGGCCGGTGGGATTAAGCCCCATGAAAGAATAATGCGCCCAAAACAGTGGGCCCACCGGGATAGCGTGCCGGCCATTGTGTTCCAGCACCGCCTCGTAGCCATACGCACGCTCGTTGGAGACAATCTCGCCACCCCGCATATAGCCTTCGTGCCAGCAAGCGGGGTCTATGGGATGGGTAGGCGAAGCGGCAGCCAGGATGTACATGATGGTACACTCGTTATAACCGGTCACGGGAAAATCCATGCGCCAGGCGTAATTGGGCGACCAGTGCCAGTACAGGACGTCTTCTCCTTTCGTATACCAGGACCATTCCACTTCCCGCCAAAGCTGATCTATCAGCTCGGCCAGCGCGCGCTCTTTTTTATTCCCCTTTCGGAAATACTGCCGCGCCACAAGCAAGCCTTGTACCAGAAAGGCCGTCTCTACCAGATCGCCCCCGTTGTCGTATCGGGAGAACGGTACGACTGCGCCGTCAGGATTCATCCAATGCGACCAGGCACCGTGAAAACGGTCAGCGTCCCGCAGCCATTCGGCCAGCTTTTGCAGGCGTTTACGGCCCGCCTTCCTGCTTATGAAACCCCGCTCGATCGCGGCGATGGTTGCCATAATACCAAAGCCAGTGCCACCGCTGGTAACCACATCGGCATCGTTGCGGGGGTAGACGTCTTCGTGAATGCGCTCCGGGGCCGCGCCTGAGGTAGGCTCTCCACCTTCCCAAAAGTAGTTGAAGGTTTGTTTCTGTACCCGGTCGAGCAGTGCCTCATCGCTCAGGGGAGTAGCGGGCTGCGCCTTCGCCAGTACGCTCCCTAGCAAGAATAGCATCGAAAGAGATATCCATCGAATCATGGTTTCCGTTTTGTTGATCAGTAAGTAAAGTCTAAATCATCCAACCCTTGCTGCACTTCCGGCGCGGCCATAAACAGCTCCCACAGCAGCCCGGTCCGGTAGTTTTCCATCATACAGATGATAGGGCCTTGGTCAATGGCCAGGTAAGAGTCTGCCACCCAATTTTCACCGGGGTGGAAAGCATCGTAAAAGCCATATTCTCCCCAGAGCCGGTCGCCCAAATGATAGTAAAAATGATGCAGGGCAGCAAGGCTCTCCTCCGGCGTATAAACAATGGAAGACAAAGCAGCCGTGGGCGTGATGACACCCCGGTCGTTCGTGGGGCTGTGCGCGGTGTACCCATTGAAGCTGTCACTTGCCGTCAGGCCCCAGCACTGCTCTGAATAGCCAAAGTACCTCCGTGGGTTATTTGCACAGTACTGATAGTTGATGCGGGAATGGTTGACGTTTTGTGTCCAGTAGTTGGCGTAGCTGTCTTCCAGGTTTCGGGGGTCAAGCCCCAAATAGGAATAATGGGAAAAGAAGAGCGGGCCGCCAAAGTCGTTATTGCCCAGAGGCAGTGTAATATTGTAGAAGGAATCGCCATTCACCATGTCCCCGCCTCTGGCATAGCCTGAGTGGTATACGGACGGCTCAATAGGATGAGTAGGCGAGGCAGCAGCCAGGATATAGGTAATTTGGGTTTCATTGTGCCCCGTTACCCTAAGGTCAATTTCGAATTCGTGTTCCGGCGACCAGTGCCAATACAGCACTTGATCCTGCCCTTTGGTATACCAGTCCCACTCCACGCCTTCCCACAGCACCGTGATACGGTTGATCAGACCAGCTTGCCCAGGCGCTTCCTGCCGCAGGTACTCCCGTACTGTGAGCAGGCCCTGCACCAGTAAAGCTGTTTCCACCAGATCACCGCCGTTGTCCAGCGCGCTAAACGGGAGAACCTCCCCGGTTTCCCCATTCATCCAGTGCGCCCACGCCCCGTGGAAGCGGTCAGCATTTTCCAGGAAACCGACGACTTCCTGCCATCGGTTGATAGCCTCGCCCAGGGTAATAAAATCCCGTTCCACCGCCACGATCATCGACATAAGGCCAAAGCCGCTGCCGCCGCTCGTCACGGTATTCAAGCTGGTATTTCGCTCGCGAGCCATACCTGAAACCGGGTGCCCGAAGTCCCAAAAGTAACGGAAGGTCTGTTCTTGCACTTTGGTCATCAGGGCTTCATCCGACAGAATAGGAAAGTCCGGCTCAGCGGATGCCCCTGTGTAAAAAGCCAGCTCTAAGCCATTAAAACCGCGACCTACGACTTCCCCCAGGCTCGACGCCACCGACAGTTGGTAGGTAGTAAAATCGGCCAGTGGCTCCGGAAACCGCAGCTCGAAAACGGAGTCGCTTTGCGCCACAACGGTAAAGTCTACAGCGGCACGGCCTTCCAATGTAATCTGATCGCCGAGTGCCGCCGGCGATATAGACAAGGGGTGCGAAAAGGTAAAGGTGAAGGGCCCTGCTATCGGGATGCTATGGTTGAGCGCGTTGCCATCCATTGCAAAAGCGACAGTATCCGATACTAAACGTACAATCGACAAGGGCTGCGGGGCTATGTTGAAACTGAAGGAAAAAGGTTCCAGGGACTCCACCCCCGGGCTCGTCAAAGGGCCGCTGGTCTGTAAGGTGTAGGTTTGGATCTCCCGCCAGTCCTCTTGTAGTTCGATCATCACTCTTTCATCCAGTGAATTCCAGGATTCCGTATCTTCCAGCAGGACCCCATCGGCGTAGACTTGAAACAAGTCGTCCGAGGTGACCTCCACCGGGTGAGAGAACCGCATATTAAGCGTCCCATCGCCGTCCACCGTGTTCATATCGAGAATGCTTTGCCCCCCCACGCGGGCGAAGGAAACTTGCAGGCGTTCCGGTTCCATGTTTGAAGGGTCCTCTTCCTCATCGCAAGAGCTGAAGAAAAGGGAGGTGGACAGTAACAGTGCGGCTAAAGGAAACAGGCGAATGGTTAATGGCATCTTACTAAGTGTGTATTTTGATGATAGACTAAACATTATGAAGATACACAATTCCCGGGATCTCATTAACTATATGCCTAATATCTTGAGATAAGCTGATGCGACAATCCGGTTTGCGTCCTATGATTTTAAGCCGATTTTTTATTAAACATTTCATCCAGCATGCCATACAATTCAGGATGCTTCTTCTTCAGCAAGTGCGGGCGCTCGAAGAAGTACTCGGCCACAACGGCGTAGAACTCGCTTTTTTTCGTGCCTCCGTAGGGATTTATATCGGATCGCCCATCATAGATCTCTTCGATTTCCTTTTCCATCAGGTGCATCCAAGGCAGGACATATTGCTTTTCAAGTAGTTTTTCCGGTATGCCATCAACGGTGCCGTCTGCCATATCGAGCAGGTGGACGAATTCGTGGATGGCCGTATTTTTCTTATCAGTTTCATTGGCGAAGCCGAGGTGGAGGGCTGATTTCGAAAGGATCATCTGTCCATTCATAAAGCCGGTGCCCACCATGCCCAGAATACTGCGCTCCTCCCCTTCCGTCTGGAAATCATGGTTAAAGGTTGTCTTGTAGAGCAATACTTCCGAGAGATTGGAGTATTTCCATTCCGGAAAGTGAAAAATGGGGATGACGGCGCTAGCGGCGACTAATAACCGGTCTATAGTAGTCACTTCCGTTTCGATGCCCGTAATCTGACAGTTGAGCAAAAATTCCTGGACTTTATATTCGAAGGTCTTTTTACCGCTCTTGTTTAAGGATTGATAAAAGGGGACTTTTTGGGAAAGAATCTTACGCCATTCCGGGGGAAAAGGGTTTTCGGGCTGTTTCCAGGAGTAGTTCTTTTCTATCTGGACAATCAACAGAATGAGGATGCCGACGAGGAGTAGAACAATGAGGGTGATGGACATGTACGTAAAGGTAAGGAAAAATGGAAAAGGGGTGCCGGGCGCGTATGGTTGGCGGACCACTGCACACTGGCCTTCACCATTCAAGTCGCTGCAGTCGGGGCAGGCGGCTGGCCTTAGCAGGATTGGGCGGGAATTTTGTAAATTTGGGATGGTCGCTTACAGTTGGACCGCCCCTGGTATTCATTAGCGTTTATTAAAAAGAAAATTCATGAAAGCCCAATCCATAAAACCCCTCTTTCTCCTACTCCTGTTGTCTGTCAGCTTCCACCTAAGCGCTCAAACCACCGTTGAAAAGCAAGGCAACAAATGGACGCTACGGATTGATGGAACCTCCTTTGACGTAAAAGGCGCTACTTTCGGATACGACGAGGATGTGCGTAATTACGATGCGTATTTCCAAGACCTGAAATTCTTAGGGGTCAATACCATCCGGACGTGGGGAACCGGTGAGCACACCCCGGAGCTACTGGATGCAGCCGAAAAGCATGACATCAAGGTAATGCTAGGTATTTGGATGAGGCATGGCCGACCTGGTATGGAAGCGGACGATAGTTTTGATTATCGGAACGATACCGAGGGCAAAGAGGCCATGTACCAAAATGCCATAGAAGTGGTGCAGCAATACAAAGACCACCCCGCTATACTCACATGGGGCATCGGCAATGAGGTCTACCTTAACACCGCAACGGATGAGGAAAAGCTCGCTTATTCCAAGCTGCTGGAGCGAATATGCGCGGATATTCAAAAAATAGACAAAAACCACCCTATCACCTCCGTGGAAGCCTGGACCTTTGGTGTAGACTGGTGGTCGAAACACGTCCCTTCCATTGATATCTACGGCATCAACACCTATGGGCCCGGCGCCAATATACTACCGGAAGAACTGGCCAAAAAGGGAGTGGATAAGCCCTATGTCATTACAGAATTTGGGGTACGAGGGGAATGGGAAATAGAGGAAGATAAAAATGGTGTAAAACCAGAGCCCTCCGATGCGGAGAAATACGAGGCCATTGTGAAAGGCTACAACGAATGGATCAAACCCAAACCCGGTTGCCTGGGCGTTTATGTGTTTCATTACGCATCGGGCGATCAGTTCGTTGCCCCTTGGTTGCTCACCCATTTCAAGGAAATGACACGCCCACAGTACTGGGCGATCCGAGAAGCTTACACCGGGCAGCAACCGGTCAATCATGTGCCCGTTGTTGTATCCTTTCGATTGCCGGAGGCTGCAACCAAGAGCGAAACATGGGTTCCGGTGCAATTAGAGCCCTCGGATAAGGAGCAGGAAGCACTGACGGTTGACTTTTATTACAATCAACGGAAGGGCAGCCGGAAAAGACGGGATCAATTAAAAGCGCTCAATGCCAGGGGAAGCCTTTCAGAGGGATTTGAAGTTCAACTGCCTCGCGTACACGGCGGTATTCAAGTGTATGCAACCGTGAAGGATGCCTTTAATAATGTAGGCATTGCCACGACCTCTGTTTCGGTGGTCGATAAAAAGGAAGCCAAAAAAAGATTCTTGGTCCCCCGGGTGGAGTTCCCGTTTTATGTTTACAAAGACAATAAAGACTTACCATATAGCCCCGCTGCCTATATGGGCAATTACGAAGACATGGAAGTCGATTTGAACTGCACCGAGACGGTAAAATCCGGGGAAACCGCCCTGAAAATCAGTTACAAGTCCACCGAAGGCTGGTACGGGTTGGGCTTGGTGGACCCTGCTAATGACTGGGGGGATATTCTGGGCGGCTATGACCTAAGTGGCGCCAAAACATTCAGCTTTTGGGCCAAAGGAAGCCAGAACCGATTAAAAGTTAAGGTAGGCTTTGGGTTAATAGAAGCAGGAGACAAGCCCTTTCCGGATACGGCAAAGGAGTTGACCGAAATCGAATTAACCAAAGAATGGAAAAAATATACCCTTAAGACGAAAAGGCTGGACTTGAGTTGTATACGATCCGGCTTCGTACTCTTTTCAGTTGGTGAGGGGTGGACGCATGACATTTACATCGATGATATCGTTTTCGAATAGGTTAGAGCGTTTCAGAAATCCTAAGTTGTCAAACTATAGATTACCTGAACGTAAAACCTTAGAACAGTAGACCCTGGTTATCTTTTAAATAGGCTGGTATCCCAGTAAGGTAATTACAGGGAAATGATCCGACAGGAAATTAGCATTATAGGACAAGTTGTTAGCCTCATAAAGGTCTACCGAGAACCCACGGGTAAAGACGTAGTCAATGCGGCGTGTATTGTTCCCGTCAGGGTTGAAGCCGTTGAAAGTCCCAACTGGCCCCAGCCGGACCTTAGTCTGCTCGTAGCTATCCTGTAAATCGGTTTGTACGATAGTTTTGTAAGCCGTAGTACTGGGTTCGACATTGAAGTCTCCACTTAAGATGACCCACTGACCGGCGCTTTTAGCAGCGATACTGTCCATAATGAGCGCAGCGCTATTCACCCGCGCGTTTTCCCCGACGTGGTCGAAGTGCGTATTGTAAAAATGTACTTCCCGGCCGTTGCGCTCGTCCCGCAAAACGGCGTAGGTGCATATCCTTTCCATTGCTGCGTCCCAGCCCACAGAGGGCTCGTCCGGGGTGGTAGACAACCAAAACGTACCGCTGTCTACTACGGTAAAGATGTCCTCGCGGTAGAAAATCGGCGCATATTCTCCTTTTGTAGCACCATCTTCCCGGCCAACGCCAATAGCCTGGTATCCGGGCAACTTGTTTTTCAGGAACTGAAACTGAGTATCGAGCACCTCCTGCATACCTACAATATGCATGTTTTGAGATTCCAGGAAGGAAACGACCGCCTCTTTGCGTTTGTGCCAGTTATTGGCTCCATCCCCGGCATAATCAAGCCGAATATTAAAGGAAGCGACTTTGAGCTGATCGCGGGTGATGGTATTATCCATAACTTCTGTAGTCTCTTTATAAAAAGAGGACTGTAACAGGCCAAATGCCGCCAGGAGGGCAATAGCGAGGCTTTTTCTCAACGTGGAATTAGCAATTAGAGTATACATTTTTTACAAGCCATTTTGACTGCGGTAAGAAAAGCAGAAGACAAGCACGAAGTAAGAGCGTGTTGGGACTTTAGTAATCGGTCTGCAAACAACACTTTTTTGATTATATTTCGTTCCGGAAATCCTCATTTAGCTACCCCGATTGAAATCGGGGAACTCCGGTTTCTGTGCCTTGTCTAATCAAAAAATTGCTAGTTTTCGACTAGAAGACAAAAATCCCAACACGCTCTAATATAATAATAACAGCTACGCCTTTAGCAGTAAACACCAAAAAGCGTAGCTGTGTATAGTCTGACAACCCGAAATTTGTGAATTCTGACTTGCTCTTTTTTCGCCTCTCTGCGTTAAAAATACATGACGTAACTTAGGCTATGCCTGCGTTTTTTGCCTTGATAGCCAAAAAAATAGCGGCGTCATATTTTCACAAATCCTGAGTTGTCAGACTATAATAAATTGCTATCTACAGCAGTGGTTTCTAGTTGTCGGTAACAGAAACGTTAGCAATTCTGAGTATCGTAGCATCGAATGAAGCAGGGCCTCCGGCTCTGTAGACGAAAGCAATAGTAGCCACCTCGCCGTTGAAAGCAGAAAGATCAAGGTCTCCGGTATTGGTAAGACCGTCCGCTTCCGGGTCATTATCGGTCATAGCGTTAAAGCCGGGCTCAAATCGTTCCCAAGTAGCGTTATCCACGCTCGCCGTGTAATCCGTCGAAATCAGGATATCGTACAAGTCATCCGGGAAGCTACCTGTACCGGGGAAGCGCCGGTCTACATCGAAGTTCAGTACCGGGTTGGACGCCGCGGTGAGGTTGATCCGGGGCGTAACAAGCCACACTTCAGAGGAAGAGTTATCCGCTGAACCCGGGACGAAAGCATTCACTGACACAGCGTTGAAACCAAAGAAGCTTTCATCAACGCAGGTCCAGGTCGCTGAGCCTTCGCTATTTTGCGCTATGGCTACTTCCAGCCAGCCTCCGGGAACAGGTTGTTGTGGGTCCTCTTGGCAACCTTCAAAGTTTTCCATGATTGGCAGAGCTTGACCAACATCCACGACCGTTATGATCGATTCTGTCGTCAGGCCGGTGGTAAGACCACCTCCAACGCTACCCAGAGCAAGGTTAATCGTCAGTCCTGCCTCTCCTATGCCCGCTTCGATCGGGGTAAAGGTGAAAGAAACCGAATTGTCACCCGCCTTTACCGGAATGGTCACTGTAGTGCCCATTGTGGCTGGGTTAGTGGTGAAAGCTACACCCGCGTCCGCACCAGTCAGGTCGACCTCAATCTCGGAATCGGAAGAAGCCGCCGGGGCAATCGCCAGTTCGACTTCTATCGGGCTCAGATTGCTCGTCGTTAAACTGTAAATCCCCGCTTCGAAGTTTACCGTTGATATGGTCTCTTCATCGTCATCGCACCCTACAAAGGTAAGGGCAGTAACGGCTAAAAGCCCAAGTACCAAAAAATGCCAATTTTTCATAATTGTCTCGATTTATGATAGTTAATGTAATTTGTCTAGTATTCTTTTGAGAGTGTATGGCTCGCATCTACAGCCGCTCTAATCTTTTTCTTTGTAACGATTCCAACAACCCATTCGTCCACCAAAAGTAGAAATAAAACATCAATGAGATTTTGTGAAACTGAACTAGCAATCGAAGATAAAGAAGTTGCGTTGGCGCTTTACAAAAGTACTGAGAGAAAATGAGTTGGCTTATCTCCATCGTACTGCTAAGATAAGTAAAAAAGCAAAACTAGACTTTTTCTCTAATGTGCAGATATATTCGTGCAAGAGAAAAAAGTATTTTTTTGTTATGTTGTGCTATCCAGTCGGAAGCGAAGGGCGAAACATTTGGATTTGACATCGGTAGCACCGACTTGCGCGGGGCACAATTATAAAATAGATACCTATGATAAAGCTTTTGATATTTTACCGAGGCCTACAAAGTGATGCGTTTTTGAGGTGGACATTACCCACGCTTTTACTCTTGCTTTTCTCTTGCGGATTTTCCACGGCGCAATCCGAGCTGGCGATAAGTCCGGCCAGCCACTCGTTTCCCGACCAGCAGATCTTGCAGAGCTCGGCCCCGCAGACTTTTGATATCCAAAACACAGGTGCGGACCCGGTGCTGCTTAGCCCCTCTCAGGTTTACCTGGAGGCCCAGGACGCACAGTCCGTCCCTTTTTCTCTAATGACCTACAACATCTGGTTCGACTCCCAGAACTGGCCGGCACGCTTCAACTATATGCTGGGCGAGATCCGGCAGGTCGATCCCGATGTGATCTGCCTGCAAGAGGTCATACAGCGGCCAAACTTGCCTAACCAGGCCGCCTCGATGGCGGACTCGCTAGGCTACTACTACGTATTTACTTCGCGCGACCCGGAGGGGGCGCCGACTCGCTTTGGCAACGCCATCCTCTCGCGCTACCCCATCGAGGCCAGCAACGCGGTGGACCTATCGCCGCTGAGCGATTTTCGTACCGCCATCCACGCGCAGATCCAGATCGGAGGCCATGTGATCGACATCTACAATACTCACCTGCACAACTCAGCAGTGAACCAGCAAATCCGCATCGAGCAGATTGAGCACCTGAAGACCTTTATCGCCCAGACGGAGGCGGGGGGACTGACCTTCCTGTGTGGTGACTTTAACGCCAATCCCGACTGGGACGAGATGGAGCTGGTATATGAGGATTTTATCGACGTCTATCCGCTCTTTCACGACAACCCTCTGGCACCGGAGCACGGCACGCTCAACTATAACCTCGATCATCAACAGCGGCGCATCGACTACATCTTTTTCAGCAAGCAGGGCACCGAGCAGCTCCGACCTTTACAGGCCGATGTTTTCCTGGATCAGCCTTCGCCCACCGGCCTCTGGGGTTCAGACCACTTTCCTGTCGGGGCATCTTTTGCGGTGCTTTCCGATGCCGACGAGTTCGTGTTGGAAAACCTGGATACGGAAGTGGTGCTCCAGCCTGGCGAGAGCGCTACGGTCCAAGTGCGCTTCGCGCCCGAGACGGTGGGACTGAAAGAGATTTATTTGGTTGTTGATACCCTGAAAACTCCGGTGAGCGGTACCGCTTTCGATGCACGCGTGCTTTCATTCCCTTGGTTCGAGGACTTCGACGGACTGACGGACGGCAACCTGCTACAGGGCTGGGCGCGCACCCATCCCAACTGGAGGGGCTTTAATACGAGCTCAGCCGGTGGTAGTGCGCCGGAAATGAACTTTTGGTGGGAACCCATCACCACGGGCGAGCTGCGGCTGACCACACCCGGCATTTTCACCGGAGGCCTGGATAGCATGGCTTTTTCGTTCAAACACGAGGTGCTGGACAATAGCGAGCCCGGCCCCTTCACCCTGAAAGTGCTTTCCATCGCCGGCGGGGAGGAGTATCTTATCGGGGAATGGACGGACCCCGGCGATATCGCCGCCAATGAATACGAGACCGTCTTGTACCAGGCACAGCACGGTATCGGGTCGGAGCCCCTGCAGCTGGCCTGGGTCTTCGAGGGCGCCACCGGGGACATTACGCAATGGGCTATCGATGACGTTGAGCTTCGGGCGCTGCCGGCGCTGAGCGTCAGTCCCGACTCCGCTGATTTCGGCATGGTGGTACTGGAGGAGGGTTCCGCGCCTATCGCCTTCACGATCCGCAATATCGGGGGCGATACGCTACGGATAGGGCCCGAAGACATCGCCATTCCCGGTCCGGCACCGGCTTTTATTTTGGAAAACCTGGCGGAAGAGGTAACGCTGGGCGCGGGTGATCAGGTCTCCATTGCCGTCTCTTTCCTGCCGACAGAAGAAGGGCTGCAGGTCGCGGAGCTGCAGGTTGGGCACCTAAGCATTACCCTCAGCGGTACAGGTGTGGATCCCACCATTCTCGAACTGCCCTGGATCGAGCGTTTTGACGGACTGGCTGGCGGTGGTCCGCCCATTGGCTGGGGCACTGATACGGAGAACTGGGGTGCTTTTAACACGAATAATGCCGGCGGCGAAGCGCCGGAGATGGTCTTCTGGTGGCAGCCGGAAAGCCAGGGTACTTTCCCGCTGCTATCGCCGAAAGTGCTGACGGGCGAGGCAGACAGCCTTCTGTTCTCCTTCAAATACCGCGTACGCGACTTCGGCTCACCGGGCATCTACACCTTGAAGGTAGTGGCCATCACCGGGGGCGAGCAGCACCTCATCGCCGAATGGGTGGATCCTCCCTTCATCGGCGCCTCTGAGTTTACTGCCATCCTTACCCAGGAGGAGCACGGGCTGGGCGCGGAAGATCTGCGCTTCGCCTGGATCTTTGAGGGGCAGACCGACAACATTTCCCAATGGGATATCGATGACATCACGCTGGGCTTCATACCAGAGAACCCGGAGCTGGCGGCGAGCGCAGCGGCCATCGATTTTGGTGATCAGGCGACTGATGGGGCTTCGGCGCCGGCCACGGTGACCTTCAGCAACGCAGGCGGCGGGCAATTAACCCTACAGCCGGAAGACATCTTCATCGACGGGGCGGATGCCAGCGACTTTGTCCTGGAAAACATCGCCCAAGAGGTCGCTCTGACGACGCTGGAAGCGGCCAGTATTTCCGTCGTCTTCGCACCAGTGGCACCCGGCGCCAAGCAGGCTACCCTGCACATTCTGGACATGGAGATCGACCTGTCGGGTCAAGCGGTGGTGCCTTCAGATTACTTTATCTATTCCAATTTCACTATTGTGGAAGACGGGAGAGAATACACCAACGTGGGCGGCTTCCGCGAGGTCGCCGGCATCTCAGCCGGCAATATAACGGCAGTGGACCAGTCGGGTCTGGGCGAGTACGGCAATGTGGCGGTCGAGCTGGATTTCGATACGGAACTGAGCTCAGCGCGCACCGTCTATTTCATGTGGGCTTTCCCGCCGGTAGACTTGAGCGCCTTCAACCGCATTGTCATCGTGGCGCGGGGAGAAAACACGGCTACGGAGGTGAAAATCAACTTGCAGGATACGGAGGGCGTCAATGCTCAGGACGGCGGCAGCGAGACTTTTGTCGATATCGGTACGGATTGGACGCTGCTTGACCTCCCAGTCGAGGATTTCGCCCTGGCGAGCTGGGCGACCAACCCGCCGAACATGGGGGAGATTCAGAAAATCGATATGGAATTCGTGCAGGGTGTTACCATGCCCAGCGCCAATAAGGTCTGGATCGACCTCATCGGATTGTACTTCGATCCGGCTCTGTCGAGCACGGAGGCAAACGACGAGATGGCCTTCACGCTCTTCCCCAACCCAGCGCAGACGCACTGCTGGGTGCAGGCAGAGGCTGCGGGCCGGGTGCAGCTCTGGAGCAGCGCAGGCCAACTGCTGAAAGAAGTGCAACTACACACGGCGGGCAGGCAGCAGCTTTCGATCGTAGAACTGCCGGCGGGGATATATTGGGTGCGCTTCCTGCAGGAGGATGGCGGCACGGCGGTACGAATGTTACTGAAACAATAGCGGTCCGGCTTGCTTAACAGCCGTAAGCGTCTATCCAGACGTCTGCGCAATTGTCAGAGAACCTAAAAAATTCGGCATGCGATTATTACTCCCTATAGCCGTTTTACTGTTTGTTTCGACGGCTTGCGGGCAACAACAGCAAGAAGAGAAAGAGAGCGAGCGCCCCAATATCGTCTTCATCATGAGCGATGATCAGGCTTACCAAGCCATCAGCGCCTACGATGACCGCCTGATCAGCACCCCGAATATTGACCGTATCGCCAAAGAGGGTATGCTCTTCACTAATGCCTCGGTCACCAATTCTATCTGTGCGCCATCACGGGCCACCATACTTACCGGTAAGCACGCTCATATCCACGGGAAGATTGATAATGTCTTTCCGTTTGATACTACGAACATTACCTTCCCACAAATCCTGCACGACAACGGCTACCAGACTGCCATGTTCGGCAAGCTGCACTTTGGCAACAACCCCAAAGGGTTTGATGAATTCAAAATCCTGCCCGGGCAAGGCGACTACTACAACCCGGATTTCATCACCAGCGAGGGCGATACCAGCATAGAAGGCTACGTGACGGATATCATTACCGACATGACCCTCGACTGGCTGGGCAACCGCCGGGAGGCCGAAAAGCCCTTTATGCTATTCTACCTGCACAAAGCCTCCCACCGGGAGTGGTTTCCGGCCCCGCGCCACTACAAGGAGTTTACGAATCGCAGCTTCCCCGAGCCCCCTACCCTTTTCGACAATTACGAAGGACGGGGCACGGCAGCGAAGGAGGCACAGATGAATTTGCTGGAGCACATGACCATCTCTGCCGATAATAAAATCTACCCCGAGCTAGCCAAAGCGCTGGGCGTGGAAGAAGCCAACGAATGGGGCTACAAGGTCTTCAAAAGCAAGTATTCCCGCTTCACGGAAGAACAAAAACAGGAATGGGATGCCGTCTACGGGCCGATCAACGAAGAATTTGCGGAGCTTTACCCCAGCATGGATGATTCTACCTTTATGCGCTGGAAATACCAGCGGTACATGCAGGACTACCTGGCCTGCGTTGCGGCTGTGGATGAAAATGTGGGCCGGGTGCTTGATTACCTGGACGAAAACGGGCTGAGCGACAACACCATCGTGGTATACACTTCTGACCAAGGCTTCTACCTGGGGGAGCACGGCTGGTTCGACAAGCGGTTTATCTACGATGAATCTTTCCTGACTCCGCTGATGGTCAAATGGCCGGAGAAGATCGAGTCGGGTTCTGTATCCGAAGAGATGGTGCAAAACCTCGACTTTGCCCAGACTTTCCTGGACGCGGCCGGCCTGGAAGCCCCCGAAGACATGCAGGGAGAAAGCCTGATGCCCCTGCTGCAAGGCAACAACGATCAGTGGGAGCGCGATGCCGCCTATTACCACTACTACGAGTACCCTGGCGCGCACATGGTCAAACGCCACTACGGTGTCGTTACCGAAGAGTACAAACTGGCATACTTTTACTATGATATCGACGAGTGGGAGCTTTACGATCGCAAAAAAGACCCCATGGAATTGAATAATGCCTACAATGATCCGGCTTACACCGAAGTAGTGGCAGACCTTACTAAAAAACTCTACGAGCTTCGGGAACATTATAAGGATTCGGAAGAACTGGACCAGAGGTACATTGAAATGTACCGGGAGCGTGGAATCATCAAAGAAAAGTAATAGACCAATGAAGTACATTTTTACCGTTGCCCTTCTCTTTATCCTCGCTACAGGCTGGGGCCAAAATCGTTACGAAGACTATTTGTTCGAAGAGACCGTTCGCTCTACCGAAACCTACTACCAAAAGCCGCAGGAAGACCTGAAGGTCGATATCTTTCAGCCCAAAGGTGATGAAGCTACCGACAGGCCTCTGCTGCTCTACGTGCACGGTGGCGGGTTTGCAGTAGGCGAGCGGGACCACCCGAACCACATCAGGTTTTGCGAAAAAATGGCGCAACGGGGCTTTGTATCCGCCACCATGAGCTACAGCCTGGTGATGAAGGGGAAGAGCTTCGGTTGCGACCGGCCGGCTCCGGAGAAGATTCAAACCTTTTTGCATACCGCCCGGGATATATCCAGAGCTACTCAATTTTTTATTGAGCAGTCCGAACGTTATGGCATCGACCCCGGTAAAATCATCATTCTGGGCAGCAGCGCTGGTGCGGAAGCGGTACTGCACGCTGCCTACTGGAAAGCTACGTATGAAGATGAGGGCGGAACTATCCTGGACCCGAGCTTTCGTTATGCCGGCGTGGTTAGTATGGCAGGCGCGATTACAAACCTGAACTGGATCACACGGGAATCGGCTATCCCGACTTTTCTGTTCCACGGCACCTGTGACAATTTAGTGCCCTACGGCACGGCGCCACACCACTACTGCGATGCACAAGAACCCGGTTACCTGGTGCTGCACGGTGCCTATTCAGTAGCTGAAAAACTGAAGGCGCTGGGAAAACCTTACGTACTCGTTACCGGCTGCCGGGGCAGGCACGATTGGAACGACAAGCCTCTAAAGGAGATGGAGCCTAAAATAGCGGAGTATATCCACCTAAGTCTGAATGGAGCAACTACACTGCAGGTTCATGAAATCTACGGACAGGAGGAGCGAAGCCCGTGTCCTGATTACGGCACCTATAACTTTTGCGGGGCTCCTTAAAAGATATCGCTGCCTTCAAAACAATGAAATCCGCATCACACAAGTAGTAAGCCTTGCACAAAAAAAATGTTGGATTCCCCTTTGGAGAATCCAACATTAAATAGCTAGTCCTGTAAATATCTTATAGCTTACGATTCGTCATCAATAATCTGCTGGATCTCTTCCTGGGTTAAAGCCTTATTGAAAATCCGTAGTTCATCCAATTGGCTTAAATCAGAGTTATGATCCCAGTGCGCGAAGTTTGGAGCGCCTGACATGATTGACATATTTTCGACCCCTTCCCAACTTGGTCCAGGATAATCCCCCTCGCTCACAATGGTTCCGTTGATATACACTTTATTGCCTGACCCGGAAATTGTGAAAGCAAGGTGTTGCCAGTCTGTATCCACGGTCGGGTCCAGATCAGCATTCTCACCGCCATCAAACCAGCTATTCCCTTCGCCAGTGCCGGCATTGAGCTTGAATCGCTGATTACCTCCTGCGTCTTCTCTGAAGAATTTAAAACCATTATTCAGGGTAGCAGGTGGAGCATCTTCTCCCTCGGGGCCCATCACAAGAATCCCCGCGCGGTTGGGCTCAGGATTCACCTTATACCACATCACAGCTGAAAACTCATCGTTTACCAAGCCAACTGCAGGGAACGTTAAGTACGAACCTTCTGCACCAGCGTAGGCACCCGTTCCAGCTTTTGCATCTGAAGTAAACCCTGGACTTCCAACTTCTGTGGCAGGAGTTAAGTTGAGCAACTCCAGATACTCATTGTCAAAAGGCATATAGAATACCTCACCATCATACTTTGCGGAATAAGGCGCTGTTTTATCGAAGTCTACCGAAACTGAACTAGTCTTGCCTTCTCCATCCACTGCGGTGATGGTTAGCGTATGCGAACCGTTGGTTAAGCCCTCATAGACCACATCTTCAACTACCCTGCGGTAATCCTTGAAGTCTGTTAATGTAGCAAAATTAGTTCCATCTAATTGGAGCGTAATCTGCTCCAATAAAATGTCATCGATCACTTCGAAACTAACCGTAATGTCGATTTCGTCTTCCACTACCCGAATCATAGTACCATTTACAGGGAAGTTGATTTCGATGACTGGGTCTTCTTTATCAGAGCCAGCTTGGACAGGTGTAATATCATCTATGTAGCCATCGGAACAACCCACAGCTAATGTGATAACAAAAAGCCAAATATATTTTGAAAATTTCATATCTAATTGTTGTTATTCATTGTTGTTGTGATCCTTCAATTTTGGCAGCAAGTCTAACTGCAAGAGCGGATACGGCAAGTATCGCTCATTCCGCTGATAAGAAACCTGCTCCCCATTTATTTCATGAGCAAGCTCATCAATGCGGTCGTGGCGCACCAGATCGTAGAACCTTTGACCCCATTCCATTGCTAACTCAGCATACTTTTCATCCAAAACAGCATTCAAGTCTACATTAGTTAATGGGGGCATTCCCGCTCTATCTCTTACGATATTGACCGCCTCATCAGCACTCATCTCGCTGCTTGAAGCTCCGGAAACCAACGCCTCCGCATGCATAAGCAATACTTCTGCGTACCGTATGACCCGGAAGTTATTATTTTCTCCAAAAGTCGTTCTTCCTGGTGTGTACTCATTGGAAGGCATATAATGCTTCGCACTTTGGAAATTATACCGTGGGTGATTGTTGAAGATGTCACCGTCGGGTGAAACATTCGTGATATAATCGGGAACAGGATTGTATTGCGGGTCGCTTTCCAGGCTCTCTATCCCATCAGGTGTGAAGTTCACACTACCAACAAGTCGTACTTCTTCTCCACGGTCAAGCATAAACTTGATAAACTTTTCATTAGGCTCCCAGAAGCCCCAGCCACCACCGATGCCCTCTACGGCAGGCGTGTAGCTTGCAGGTCCGAAGAAATTCCATAGATAACGGGTATTGGTGCCTGAGCTCTGCCCAAAATCTGAATACTGTAGCTCAAGTATGCTTTCATTACTGTTTTTGCCCGGAATATTGAAGGCGTCATAAAAATCCGGATACAGTTCAAAAAGTCCTGAGCTTATGATCTCATCAGTCGCGTTCGCCACTTCCTGCCAGTTCCTTAATTCAAGATTAGCATACGCTTTCAGGGACAATGCAGCATACCTTGTTATTCCGAATTCAATATCCGCACGTTGATTGGGACGGACGTCAGGCAAATCCGGGATGACCAGATCCATTTGATCTGAAATATACTGCATGACCTCTTCAAACTCAGATATTTTAAGATCAACAAGCGTTGTGGGGTCGCTTGACTCAAAGATGAACAGATCACCCCACAGACGAGCGGTCTGCAAATAGGCGAAGGCTTTCATAACACGGATTTCCGCGATGTACTGGTCAGCTAGCTGAGGGTCAGCTCCGTTTTCCTTGAATCTGTTCACACCCTCAATCAACCCGTTAGAATTTATGATATCTCCATAAAGGTTGAGCCAACTGGAATTATACATCCAGAAGCTTCTATCATACCTGAAGGCATCTGTCTCTGTAAGCGGAAATTGATCGCCGGCAGCGTTCACATCATCTCCTCTGACGCTTATCAGAGGAAAAGTTTCCCACTGCAGGAAGTTGAATTCGCCATAAGCGCCTTGAATGAGGAGTCTCATATCCTCAGACCTGGTATAATCTACTCCCTCGATTGGTTGCACATTTTGCAAAGGCTCATCAACGATGTCTCCGCAAGAAAACAGCATTGCCGCCATGAGCAATAATGTCGATGTAATACCTAATAACTTTTTTATAGTTCTCATCTTGCCAATAATTTTAAAATTTCACATTTAGTCCTAACGTGTAGACTGCTGCTACAGGGTAAACCTGACGATCAATCCCATCAGGTACTTCCGGATTAAATCCATTGTAATCAAATACAGTAAGTGGTCTTTCGGCGGTTGCATATATACGGACTGTCGGCATTTCGACATTGAGTAGACGCTCATTTACAAAGCTGTAACCGAGCTGTACATTCTGGATACGCCAGAAATCCCCATCCTCAATAAAGTATTCGCTACTGTTTTGGTTCCAGCCCTTTCTCAAACCGGCTGCCGAAGGATACCTATCGGATGTTCCATTACCCCTCCACAGATTCTCAAACAGCTCCGCATCGATATTAGTATCGTTGGTGAAAATTATTTCTCCCCGCTTCCGGTTTAGGATCTGATGTCCCATCTGACCTTGTAACAGCATACTGAAGTCAAAGTTCTTAAATGAAAAACCTAAGTTTACGCCGAATGTCAAATCTGGCAAAAAGCTGCCCAGCGCCACTCGGTCCTCATCATTGATTTCACCGTCTCCATTTTGATCTTTGAAAAAGAAATCGCCGGGGTCCAAATTCGCATTTGCCAGAAATTCTTCGGTATACCCACTATTCTCAATGTCTGCTTCGCTCTGAAATACACCGTCAATCTCATATCCAAAAAAGGCCAAATAGGAACCACCAACGGTTGAACGTCTGATGAATTCACCTCCTATCTGTTGGAACTCTGGCCCACCAAGGCTTAGTACGTCATTGTTGAGCGTTGCAAAATTACCTCCAATATTGTATCGGAACTCTCCGGTGCCTCCTGTCCAGTTGGCAGAAAGTTCAAACCCTTCGTTTCTTATTTCACCCAAGCTCCTTCTTACAGCGCCCCTAATCAAAGGCTGTTCTATGAAGATGGCCAGGTTTCTGGTATCACGTATAAAGTAGTCCGCTGAAATGGACAACCTTTCGTTGAAAAACCGTGCGTCCAATCCAAAGTTGGTCTCTACGGTAGTTTCCGGGCGATCGATGAGGTCAAATGTTGGATCAAAAATCCGACCTTCCACAGGGGCTCCGTTGAAAACCGTCAATCTTCCCGGATTCAGGGTTGGAGTTCCAACAGCAGGGCTGATGGCATCGTTACCCAATTGCCCCCAGCTGCCACGCAGTTTTAGGAAGTTAACCGCAGGTACGTTAAAAAAGGGTTCTCCGGATACAATCCAGCCGCCACCGACTGTGGCGAAATTGTTCCATTTTGTTTGGAATTTGTTGTTTCCGTCAGCTCTGTACGTAGCATACAACAGGTATCTGTCATCATAATTATAGGAAAGCCGTCCAAAATAGGACATGAAAAACAAATTCGTTCCAAAATCACCGACTTGATCCTGTTCGAAATTGAGCGCCCGGCTCAGATACCAGAGCTCCTCATTATCCCGGGAAGGGTTAGGGTCAAGCTCCGTACCCTGGGCAAATAAGCCTTGCACAGATTCACTTCTGTAAGATTGGCCGGCTGTTACCTTCAAGTTGCTTTTTCCGAAATTATCCGTATAAGTCAGGAAATTATCCCAAACCTGGTCGAAGCGCGTCTGTTGGCTTCTGCGGAGGCTCGAAACCCGATCAGTTACGCCGTCATTAAAAGCAAAGCTAACCGATCGGCTATTGAAATTTCCGAAATTGTAATTGTATTGGGTTTTGAAGGATAACTTGTCGGGGATGATTTGCGCTTGTGCATAAAAATTACCAACCACATTGATGATATTATTTCGACTATCATTGTAGATCAGGGAATAAAATGGATTCTGCAAGCCTCTGTATCCTAATGATTGCGCGTTGGCCAGCTGAGGTTCAGAAGCGGCAGTATTAAGCGTATCAGTCTTTGGAAGTATTGGCACGGAATGATAGGCGTTGAACCAAGCAGAATTACTGCCATCGTACCGTGTGGCATTACTTCCATTTATATTACCTCCAACGGTAAGCCAATTGTTTAATATAGCGTCAACCCGCGTTCTGATATTGAATCGCTGAAATTCATTACGGGTCTCGTTTAACAAGCCTTGTTGATCAATGAAACCAAGCCCTATAGAATATTTGGTCTGGTTCGTTCCCCCGCTAAAAGACACATTATGGCTTTGCATGGGGGCAGGATTCATGATAAGGTCATACCAATCTGTATTCACCGTAGGGACATTGGGGTCCACCGTACTTCTTCCATACCGCTGAATTGCGTTGTCAATAAACCCTTGGTCTGCCCCTGAACCCGTCTCTTCGATATACTGTGCAAACTGCTGAGTATTTGACATTTGAATTACATTCTGCGGATTTTGGATGCCATAGTATCCGTCGTATGTAATCTGAGGAGCTTGGTTGAATGAGCCAGATTTTGTCGTAATCAATACGACACCATTTCCGGCTCTCACCCCATAGATCGCCGCAGAAGACGCGTCCTTTAGAACTGACATCGTTTCAATGTCTGAAGGGTTAAGGAAGTCAATGTTGTCTACAAACATTCCATCGACAACGTATAGAGGTGCTCCGGCTCCTTCAAAGGAGCCTACTCCACGTATCCTCACCGTTGGTGCGCCACCGGGGGCTCCATTACTTACGATTTGTACGCCGGCAACTCTGCCTTGCAACGACTGCATAGCTTGTGGTGTGGGCGTTTTTACGATATCTTCAGACTTCACTGTGGAGATTGCGGAAATCAGATCGCGCTCCCGTTGGGTTCCGTATCCGATAACGACTATCTCTTCCATATTGAAGGCGTCAGACTGTAAAGCAACATCTATGGTGTTTTGGGCCCCAACCAACACTTCTTGGGGAACAAAGCCAACATAGGAAAACACGAGGGTATCACCGTTGGTTGCCCGAATGCTAAAAGCGCCGTCCAGGTCTGAGATGGTTCCTGTAGTCCCCTTTTTAATTTGAATGGTTGCCCCTATGAGGGGTTCATTTTCTTCATCCGAGAACACCGTCCCGGTGATTGTCCTCTGTCCAAAAGAGGCAGTGGCTATAAAACTGAAGACAACTCCTAACACTATTGCCCTCGCAAGAGCTGAGTTGGTAAAGATGCTGTTCATATGCAGTATTTTTATAATTTGTTTTGGATAATGCTTTTTTGAACAATCCAATTTGTAAAAATGCGAATTAAGTTCTAAACAATCGGCAATGTACTGTTCTTAAATTTTATAGATTCCAACTTTTTATTTTACTAATATGGTATGACATCTCTTACTGCCGTGCTGAGCCAGCGGGCGGCCAAGGCTTTGAGCTTACGCCGAAGCGTGTTTATCCTGGCGGCTACAATCCCCAGGCCGCGGTAGTCGCCAATAGTGCTTTTGCGTTTATAAAAATAAGATTTTCAGTGCCGTGAGCACCAACATACCCAAGACAAAGTAGGGAATAAAAGCCTTAAGTTTCTCATTTAGGCTAAACATCCTTGCCGCCCCGTAAGCCCCAACGATCTGTCCTGCCGCCAAAAAAAGGCCCACCTCCCACCTGATCATTCCAACTACGGCAAAGTACACGGTTGTCGGTACGGTGTAGATCAGGACAATAAGCAGTTTCAAATAGTTGGATTCGTTCCACGTAAGCTGGAAAAAAGCTCTGATGCCGAGCAGTAGCAGGATGCCGACGCCGATTTGTATAAAGCCGCCGTACAAACCGATCAGGAAAAATACGGCTACTTCGGCAACGGTGGAATCACTCCTGAAATGGAGCGAAAAGGTAAGCGCAGTGCCCCGCATATCGAGCACAGACTGTATTATCAGCGCCAGAATCACGACCAACGCCAGCAGCTCGAAGGTGCCACTGGATACATTTGCAGCAAAATAGGCTCCTAATAAAGCTCCCGTAAAGGTGGCAGCCGCTGCTGCGTAGGGCAGCCGCAAATGCGATAGCGAATCGTATTTGCGGTAGGAAAGGGACCCGGCAATATTTTGAAACAATACGCCTAGTCGATTAGTCGTATTCGCAATTTCGATGGGTATGCCCAAAAACACCATAGTACCGAGCGAAAAAATCGTCCCGCTGCCAGCAATCGTGTTTACCATTCCGGTGACGACACCGGCTAGGAACAGCAGCATCATTTCTACAATGGTCATGCCGTAAAATTAGGTATAATCAATGGAAATAGAGAAGTGATGGAATCAAAGTTTCGGTATTCGAGGTCGTTTGGAACCTTATGGGAGGATGAAATTAGAGCGTGTTGGGACTTTAGTAATCGGTCTGCAAACAAAGATTTTCCTGCCTGTGTTTCGTCGCCTGTGGGCTCTGGCCACCGGAGACCGAAGTGTTCGACACGCAGGCAGACCCTCACCTTCTTAGCTTACACGAAGAAAGGGAATTAAAGGGCTTCCCTTCTGAAGTCGAGGCTCCGGGCGTTCTCCCGCTGTTTTGGCTGAAACCCCAACAGGACTTCCCGGTTAGGGTTCAGCGAAGAATAACTTCCCCATTTGATACGGCTCTTTTTACCCCAGCCTTCGTTGCTTACACCGCCTGCCTTAGTACCTAAGTACGGTCTCCGGTGGCCAAAGCCCACAGGCGACGAGACACGGGCAGTGTCACTTACGTAGCTAGGCTATGCTCGTTCTTCGCGCCTTGCCTGGTGCAAAAATAGCTCGCCTGAAATGAAGACCTTATTTTTCGCTGAACCCTTAGGCGCGATAAAAGCTCCTGTGCTCAATTCGAAAACCGGGACAGGCTTCTCGTCCTGCTTGCGCACAAAAAAAAGCCCGCCACTTTGGGAGGGCTTTTTTGTGGCCCCACCAGGACTTCCCGGTTAAGCTCGGTAAAAGACCCGGTGCTCAGTTGAGAAAACCGGGACAGGCTTCTCGCCCTGCTTGCGCACAAAAAGCCCGCCACTTTGGGCAGGCTTTTTTGTGGCCCCACCAGGACTTCCCGGTTAGGCTAGGTAAAAGACCCGGTGCTCAATTCGAAAACCGGGACAGGCTTCTCGTCCTGCTCGCGCAAAAAAAAAGCCCGCCACTTTGGGCGGGCTTTTTTGTGGCCCCACCAGGACTTCCCGGTAAAAGCTCGGTAAAAGACCCGGTGCTCAGTTGAGAAAACCGGGACGGGCTTCTCGTCCTGCTCGCACACAAAAAAAAGCCCGCCACTTTGGGCGGGCTTTTTTGTGGCCCCACCAGGACTTCCCGGTAAAAGCTCGGTAAAAGACCCAGTGCTCAGTTGAGAAAACCGGGACGGGCTTCTCGTCCTGCTCGCGCACAAAAAAAAGCCCGCCACTTTGGGCGGGCTTTTTTGTGGCCCCACCAGGACTCGAACCTGGATCTTAGGTTCCGGAAACCTACATACTATCCCTTGTACTATGGGGCCAGCCTTAGATTATTAGTTGCTTTCTTTCAAAGCGGGTGCAAATATAATAAAGCTGTATACAAAACACAAATCCGGGGTTTAAAATTCAAAGATGTATAACATTTTAGGGCTGGAGCGTTTATTAGAGTAAAACCGGAATATGAGAATCACCCTTCTGATAGCTGCACTACTTTTGGCAGGCAGCCTGAGCGCACAGCTGGGACTGACCAGCGCATACCGCTTCAATGAGGCTCCTGACTGGGCCTACCCCAATGCCCTTGCCGAAGCGGCACCTCTCGGCAATAGCTGGGCCGTAGGTATTGATTACTGGATTCCGCTGGGTGAAACCCGCATTGACCTGCTCCCGGAGGTTAGCTTCGGACAGTCGGTACGGACGCTTCAGCTCTCTGATCTCAATCGCTTTGAGTATCAGCAAAATGCCTACAGCCTTTTTCTGAATACCCATTTTTACGTCTTTGATTTGCAGGGCGATTGCGATTGCCCGACTTTTTCTAAATCAGGCGACTTTTTTCAGAAAGGGTTCTTCCTGCAGGTGTCACCTGGTGTTTCTTTTTTTCAATACGCCATTGAGGAATTGTCGGAAAACCCCGGGCTGCAAGCTGATGAGTCACAACTGGCGTATAGTATCGGTATGGGTGCCGGTATTGATATCGGTTTGTCGGATATCCTCACGCTCACGCCAATGGCTGGCTTCCGGTACTACCTGCCCTCTGAGTGGGAAGGGCTTGATGACGTGGTGCAGGAAGAGCCGGATCTGCCTTTCACAACCGAAAGCAGCATCCGGCAAATCTGGGCGGGCCTACGGTTGGGCATCCGTTTTGATCAGCGGTAACTTCCGGCGCTTGGCTTTTTGATGGAACAACGGCGTGCGCTCCGAAGCGATGTACACCGTATGTGGGCCGGTGAAGTCGACCGCCTCGTACTGCGTAGGCATCAGGCAGCGGGCGCCGCGCTTTTTGCGCATATTGCCCGACAGGAAGTCAGTGCCCTTGAAATCCCTGAATAGGAAAAGATCAGCCGGAGTGAGCGGGATAAAGCCCAGCAGCATCTTAAAGCGGTAGGCGAGCAGGACAACGGCCTTCCCGTCCTTGCTGATCGCAGCTCCTGTGACAATGCGCTTGGGGAGCTCCATCTGACCACGCAAAGTAGCGGTGTAAGTACCTGCCTGAGCTGGCAGGCTGTAATGTTTTGTCAGGTAGCTGTTCCCGGATTTGTCTTTGGAAAACAAATGCAGGCTATCTTGATGGTAGAAAAAGCCCTCCATGTCAAATTGCCACTGATCTTTCGGTGGTGGAAAAGCCGTCTGATCGGGGTAAGCAAACCGAATGCTGTCCAGTACTCCGTCTTTCGATAAAATATAAATGCAGAGGTCCTGCCGCCGATTGGCGTTGTTACCGAAATCACCGATAAAGATGCGCCCGTCCGGTGCCGAAGCCAGGTCTTCCCAGTCCCGGTTAACGCTGCCGGTTACCGGGTAGCTTTCCTGTAACACCCCTCCCCCATCCGTACGGTATATTGCGGCTGCATTCCCACTATCGTTTAGCCACCAAAGACTGTCCGGCCCTACCAGATGTGCACCTGACACTTCTGGCAAATCCTTAGTAAGCTTAAATTTTTTATTGGTAAGAAAATTTTGACTGAGTAAAACAGAACTACAGAATAGTAATAAAGTCAAGACTAATAACCGCATGAGGCCGCATTTTGGTGAAGTGCTAAGTTACGACAGCCCTGCCAATTCGTGATGGACTGCAACCCTGCGGTCCCCAAACTGTAGTTGCCATCTCTGGCTCCCCTGCCCCAATTTCGTAGGCTATCAAGCCTTAATCAACTGGCAAACAATAGTTTAACCCTTAAAAAGGCTATTAACAAACCGTAGCACTACCCCGTTTTTAATTCGCATTTGGCTCCTGCCCCTTTTACATTTGAAACCCTTAGAGATGTTTGGAGGTGATTTACCAGTGAACGTCAGCGATTTATGGTTCTGGCTAACGGTTTTGAAGGGAGTTTAGCGAGCTAAGTGACCGCCAAAACCCGACGCCATAGCCTGCCCCTCGGCATTGCGGGGGTTCATAAAGCGCTGACTTGCAACGTAAAGGTTGCTCCAAACATGCTCTTAGCAATTGTAATCAAGTCAATACCTAACAATCCAACACAAGCCCCACTCGGCTCAGCCGATGTGCACTGGCTTGTTTTTTTTAAGCATAACTGAACGATGGCAGCAATTAATAAATACAGCAGAGAGCTCACACAAGACGATACACGCCCGGCAGCGCAGGCGATGCTCTACGCATTAGGCCTGACCGAAGCGGACTTCAATAAAGCCCAGGTAGGTATTGCAAGCACCGGCTGGGAAGGCAATCCCTGCAATATGCACCTTAACGACCTGGCTACGGAAATCAAGGGCGGCATAAAAGCCGAAGGCTTGCTGGGGCTGATCTTCCATACGATTGGTGTGAGCGATGGTATGTCTATGGGTACGGATGGCATGCGGTTTTCTCTGCCCTCCCGCGATATCATTGCAGACTCTATTGAGACCGTGGTCTCTGCTCAGTGGTACGATGCCGTGGTGCCCGTAGTAGGCTGTGATAAAAACATGCCTGGTGCAATGATGGCACTGGCGCGGCTGGACCGCCCCGGGCTCATCGTCTACGGCGGGACCATCGCGCCAGGCTGTCATAAAGACCAGAAACTGGATATTGTTTCTGCTTTTGAAGCCTACGGGCAGCGTATTGCCGGCACAATCGAAGAGGCAGACTTCAGGGCTGTTATTAAGAATGCCTGCCCGGGGCCCGGGGCCTGCGGTGGCATGTACACGGCCAATACCATGGCCTCAGCCATTGAAGCGATGGGCATGAGCTTGCCTTTCAACTCCAGTATTCCTGCCGAGAGTATGGAAAAGCAGGCCGAATGCCTCCGCGTAGGCGCAGCGGTCCACCACCTGCTCCGGGAAGACATCAAGCCAAGTGACATTATGACCCGCAAGGCGTTTGAGAATGCCGTTACCGTAATTACAGCCCTGGGCGGCTCTACCAATGCGGTACTGCATATGATTGCCATTGCCCGGGCAGCGGAAGTGGATTTCTCCATTGATGTCTTCCAGGAAATTGGCGACCGTACTCCTTTCATCGCTGACCTGAAGCCGAGTGGTAAGTACGTTATGCAGGATCTGTACGAAGTTGGAGGTGTACCTGGTGTAATGAAACTCCTTTTGGAAGAAGGCTACCTGCACGGCGACTGCCTGACGGTCACGGGAAAAACCATAGCGGAAAACCTCGAAGCTATTCCAGGGCTGAAGGAAGGACAGGAGGTCATTCGCCCGGTTAGTAATCCGATCAAACCCACCGGCCACATCCGTATCCTCTACGGCAACCTGGCAGAACAAGGTTCGGTAGCAAAAATCACAGGCAAAGAAGGCGAATACTTCAAGGGCACTGCCAAGGTCTTTGATAGCGAAGTAGAGGCCAATGAAGCCATAAGTAAAAAGAAAATAAAAGCCGGCGATGTCGTTGTGATCCGTTTCTGTGGGCCGAGGGGTGCGCCGGGCATGCCGGAAATGCTTAAACCAACCTCTGCTATTATGGGCGAAGGGCTGGGCAAAGAAGTCGCTCTGATTACCGATGGCCGGTTCTCCGGGGGAACCCACGGCTTTGTGGTCGGGCATATTACGCCTGAAGCTCAGGCCGGTGGGCTTATCGGCCTGCTCAAAGACGGGGACACCATTATAATTGACGCCGTAAATAACATTCTTAGTGCTGAAATATCAGCCGAAGAAATAGAAAGCCGCCGGGCACAATGGCAAGAGCCGCCACTACGTGCCGACAAAGGCATTTTACGTAAGTATGCCAAGACCGTGACCTCGGCCAGCGAAGGCTGCGTTACCGACCAACTGTAGCCAACCGGCACTTCTAAGTACCATGAAAAACGACCATGTATGAAACAGCAAACAACCTCAACCAATACCCTCGACCTGCCAACGGAGACAGAACATATGTCTGGCGCTGAAGCTATACTCCGCTGCCTGATCGCAGAAAAAGTGGACACTATTTTTGGCTATCCCGGCGGCGCTATTATGCCCGTTTACGACGCCCTCTACCACTACGAAAAACAGCTGACGCACATCTTACCGCGCCACGAGCAGGGGGCCATCCACGCGGCAGAAGGCTACGCCAGAGTGACCCGGCAAACGGGCGTTTGTATGGCCACCTCCGGCCCTGGTGCTGCAAATCTGGTTACCGGACTGGCCGATGCTATGCTGGACTCTGTACCCTTGGTTTGCATTACCGGACAGGTCTACTACCACCTGCTGGGCAGCGATGCCTTTCAGGAGACGGACGTCATGAACTGTACCATGCCGGTCACCAAATGGAATTATCAAATCACATCTGCCAAAGAGATTCCGGAAGTTTTTGCCAAGGCCTTTTATGTGGCGAATACTGGCCGCCCTGGCCCGGTAGTCATTGATGTTACCAAAAATGCGCAGATCGAGATGCTCGATTTCTGCTACAAAGCGCAGGGCCCCATCCGGTCCTATAAGCCTAAGCCTAAACCATCGACTTCGGCACTGACCGCAGCGGCAGCGCTGATCAATGCAGCGGAATGCCCCCTCATCCTGGCCGGTCATGGCATCCAGATTGCCCATGCGCAGGATGCCTTCCGGCAATTCGTCGAGAAATCAGGTATTCCACTGGGATGTACCATCCACGGGCTGAGCAGTATCCCCAATAGCCACCCGCTGCACATGGGCATGCTGGGCATGCATGGCAACTACGCGCCCAATGTCATGCAAAACCGCTGTGATGTGCTCATTGCCATTGGTATGCGCTTCGATGACCGGGTGACCGGCAACCTCGAAAAATATGCCAAACAGGCTAAAGTTATTCACATTGAAATTGACCCCTCGGAGATCAATAAAAATGTGCCGGCGGATGTGGCAGTACTTGCGGATGCCAAGGATGCCCTGGAAAGGCTCCTGCCAATGATCAAAGAAAAGCAATACCCGGAGTGGATTGCCCGGTTTAAAATAATGGATGCCGAAGAGGAAGCTAAAGTCATTAAGTATGATATGCAGCCGTCTGATGATGGTCAGATCCGAATGGGCATGGTAGTACGGGAAGTGTCCCGTCAAACCAAAGGGCAGGCGGTCGTGGCTACCGATGTCGGCCAGCACCAGATGATTGCTGCGCGCTACTACGATTACGAATCCACCAATCAGTGGGTGAGCTCGGGCGGGGCAGGCACTATGGGCTATGGATTGCCGGCTGCCTTTGGCGCGAAGTTTGCTCAGCCGGAGCGCGAAGTGGTTGCCTTTATTGGTGATGGCGGCTTTCAAATGACCATTCAGGAGCTCGGACTCTGTGCCCAAATGAATACAGCCGTCAAGATTGTCTTGTTAGACAATAACTTCCTTGGCATGGTACGGCAGTGGCAGGAACTGTTCTTCGACCGCCGGTACTCTTCGGTAGAGTTGCAAAACCCGGACTTTGTAAAAATTGCGGAAGGCTTTGGTGTCCCGGGAAAGACAATTGCGGACCCGGCAGAGCTCTCTGGTGCTATAGCTGATATGCTGGCGCACGACGGGCCTTACCTGCTCCATGTACGTGTAGAAAAGGAAACCAATATATTCCCGATGGTGCCCTCTGGTGCTGGTGTGGATGAAATTGTCCTTGAGCCACAGAAAAAAGCATAGCTTCATCCAACCCTGCCCCGGAACAGTTGGGGTAATATTCAAACAATTATGGAAAAGCAAGAATTCACTATAACGGTATTTACGGAAAACTACAGCGGGCTGATGTCCAGAGTCGTTTCCATATTCAGCCGCCGCCATATCAATATCGAAAGCCTGACGACCAGCCAGTCCTCTCAACCAGACATCCATCGCTTTACCATCGTGGTGAAGGTGCAGGAAGTGATGGTCAGAAAGCTAGTCGCCCAGCTCGAAAAGCAAATTGATGTCCTTAAGGCTTTCTACTATACCGCCAAAGAGGTGGTGTACCAGGAAATTGCCCTGTATAAAGTACCGACGCATGTATTCAGCAACAGCGAAAACGTGGAGCACCTTATCCGCAAGCACAATGCCCGGGTCCTTGTAATTGAGCCGGAATTCATCGTGTTGGAAAAAACCGGCCATGAACACGAGACCACTGCCTTTTTCCATGAGCTGGAAAAAATTGGCGTGTATGAGTTCGTCCGCTCGGGCCGGGTAGCCATTGTGAAACCAATGGAGCGGCTGAACCGGTATTTGCAGGAATTCGAGGAAGAGACCAGCAACCTCTAATCCTCTAAAAGCCCTTCCCGCTTGGCATCCTCCGTGTAGCCGTGCAGCTGTACCGGCGATTTTTTCCGGTCGACCCGCAACCGCATATTGAGAAACTCCACAAACAGCGAGAAGGAAATGGCAAAATACAGGTAGCCTTTGGGGACGGTGCCGACTTCAGAACCGCCTACCGACAAATGAGCCAGGTGGGCACCCTCTGCCAGTAGCATAAAGCCGATCAGGATAAGGAAGGCCATGCCCAGCATTTGTATCGTGGGGTTCTTATTTACAAAATTGGCGACCGGGTTGGCAAACAGCATCATAATCAGCACCGAAATAACTACAGCAATAATCATGATGATCAGCGCACCGGTAAGACCATTGGTCATGCCGACCGCCGTGAGTATAGAATCAAACGAAAAAACAATATTGATGAGCGTAATCTGAACAATAACGTTGGTGAGAGACGCTTTGCCCTTAGGTGCCGTATCGTGCGGGTCTTCCTCTTCCAGCTTGTGGCGGATCTCAGTGGTGCTCTTGTAGAGTAAGAAAAGTCCGCCGATGATTAGGATGATGCTCTGCCCGGAGAAACCTCCTTGTACCCAGGAAGTGTCGATTTCAAACCAGGGCTCTTCCATAGCCACCAGAATAGACACCCCGAACAACAGTACGATACGCAGTAACATAGCCAGGACCAGCCCGATATTCGTCGCTTTTGGCCGTTCTTCTTCCGGCAGCTTACCAGAGGCAATAGAGATAAAAATGATGTTGTCAATCCCGAGTACAATTTCCAGGAATGTCAACGTCAGCAAGCTCATCCAAACGGAGCCACTGGCAAAGTCAGGCATTATAAAATCCATGGTGTGTCAGTTTTTCTGACCGCAAGTTTACAAAAATCCGGGCAAGCAGCAGGGAATGTCCCGGGCTCATTTTGTTACCTTTGCAAAAAAATGACGATATGAAATACCGCCGTCTCAGAAATGACGAGCTTCAGGAATTAGAAAAGGAATTCATCAACTTTTTGGCAGCCAATCAGGTAACGTCTGACGATTGGGAAAAAATTAAAACGGAAGGAAATGCCAAGACCGACCGCCTGATTGAAATCTTCAGCGATACGGTATTCGATAAAGTGCTGGAAGATGTAGAGTACCTCGAGCATAAGGCCCCGCATGATCTGAAAGCGTTCCACTTCAGCGAAGAACAGGTTGCAATGAATGGCCTGAAAATCGAGGGCGAATCATCCGTTGACCTCACTCAGCAGCAAAACCCGCAGGAAATGCAGCAACAACTGCAACTCACTGGTGCTAAATTGAAACTGTACACCGCTGAGAAAAAATACGCCGATTCTAAAAAAATGGAAATCTTCCAGCTCATGGAGAACGGAGCGTTGATCTCCCGGGACGGTGCGCTGTTTAAATCACTCGAAGCCTTAAAAGCCTAATCCATGCGCCTTATCATCCTATCCGCCTGCCTGACCACTATCCTGATCGGGTCACTTCCTGCACAAGACGCCCTAAACGTCGAGCTGTATGCACAGTACAATCCCCAGGACGGCCGGGCTTCCGGTTCCTGGAGTTACGTTGGATCAGATGGTACGGAATATGCCCTGCTGGGCGCGCAGACCGGAACAGCCGTCTTGGAAATAGAAGCCAATGGCGACCTCACCGAACGGGCCTTCATCCCCGGGCCACCCTCCAACTGGCGGGAAATAACCGTCATCGGCAACCATGCGTACGTGGTGACGGAAGGCAGTACGAACCCGCATCCGGGCATGCAGGTTATTGACCTAAGCAGTCTGCCTCAGAGTACAGAACTAGCTACTACTTTTAATGCTGAATTCAACCGGGGGCATATCATTCAGAAGGACATATTCGAGGAACAGCCGTACGTTTTTGTCTGTGGCACCACAACCACCTCCGGGCTTCATATCATAGATGTTTCCAACCCCAATATGCCACAACAAGTAGGGCTCTATCAGCCAGGGTACTACATTCACGACTGCCATGTGCGCGGCAACATTCTCTTTGCAGCAGCCTTTTACGAAGGCACCATGGATATTCTCGATATTTCCGACCCTGCTAACCCGGTTCTCCTCAACCGCATGCCTTATCCCGGAGGCAATACCCATAGTATGTCCACCACGCTCGACATGAATTACCTTTTTCTCTGCGATGAACAGGATGGACTGGTCGCCCGCATGTTCGATATTACTGACCTTACTGAGCCGGTTCAGGTGGCTACCTACACCGCTAACCTGCAAAGCCTCGTACATAACCCCTACGTCCGGGGCGATTTCATGTTTATCACTCACAATACGGAAGGCCTGCGCGTACTCGACATTACCGACCCGGAAGTACCGGTGGAAGTAGGCTATTACGATACCTTCGCCGGACAAAGTGGTGGCTTTAGTGGCTTATGGTCAGCTTGTCCTTATTTGCCTTCCGGCAAAATACTGGGGGGCAACCGGGAAGACGGGCTGTATGTCTGGGAGTTCAATGATACCAAGGCTGGCCGCTACTACGGCCAAGTGCTGGATAGCTTGAGTGGAGAACCGCTGGTGAACGCTGTAATTACAATGGAAGAAGACCCCGGGTTCGCGCTGACAACTGATTTCAATGGCACCTTTGCTTCGGGCACGCTCCTGGCTGCCGTCACCCTGAATGTAGCGCGCAGTGGCTATGAGACCAAGAGTATTGAAGTGGTACCTGATCCAGGTAGCGGCGTTGAACTGACTATCCCGCTTAGCCCCATTAGCACAGCAACTGGTCAAGAAGAACTAAATTCCGGGCTACACCTCTACCCTACGCCCGCCCGGGAGCAGGTCACAGTAACATTACCGGCTTTGCCCAAAGGCACAACGGCCTCATTGCTTTCGGCAAATGGCGGGGTGGTGCTAAACTGGCAGGCGTTAAAAGACAATCAGCTCGTTATTGAGCGGGGCAATACCCCGTCCGGAAGATACCTTTTCGTGCTCTACGGACCGGCAGGCAAAGTTCTGGCAACGGAGCCGGTGGTTTTTCAATAGCGTTTATTAATCCATGTCCTACACAAAATTTGCGTTGATAAACTCTAATAATGGGTTTTACAATTCCGGGATATCCAAACATGCTCTTATTCTTCCCCTTCCAGTAAATCCGGCCGTCGGGCCCGGGTACGCTCCACTGCCTTGTCCATTCGCCATGCTTCGATCTTTTTGAAATTACCGGACTTGAGGATGGCAGGCACCTTCCACTCACGGAATTCCTCCGGACGGGTGTACACCGGTGGGGCCAGCAGGTTATCCTGAAAGGAGTCGAACAGGGCGGAGGTCTCATCATTGAGCACACCGGGCAGCAGGCGACCAATAGAGTCCACGAGGACCGCGGCGGGCAATTCTCCACCGGAAAGCACAAAGTCGCCGATAGAAATTTCCATGGTCACAAAGTGCTCCCGGATCCGCTCGTCAATCCCTTTGTAGTGGCCGCAGATGATCATCAGGTTTTCATTGAGGGAAAGGCGGTTAGACAGCCCCTGATGCAGGCGTACTCCATCGGGGGTCATGTAAATAACTTCGTCGTAGGTGCGTTCAGCCTGCAAATCTTCGATACAGTTGACCAGAGGCTCCATCATCATTACCATACCCGCGCCGCCACCGTACTGATAGTCGTCCACCTGCCGGTGCTTGCCAATTCCGTATTCGCGGAGGTTTTGCAAGTGCACTTCCAGCAACCCCTTGTCCTGCGCCCGCTGCATGATAGAGTGGCTGAGGGGGCTTTCCAGTAATTCGGGCAAAACGGTGATGATATCAATGCGCATGTTCCCTTTTTTACTGCAAATGTAGCAATTCGACCGGAAGTCCGGCGATTCTTCGGGCAATGCCACAGGGACTGATTAAGAGCGTGTGAGCAGCAATTCCCCGGCGGCTACCACAAACAATCCTGATAATCGGTCAGCATATGAAACAGCAAGCCCAAGGCTATAATGCGCGTCTTGGGCCAAAGGAGCAGGAGCGCATATACCCCAATAGCCGGATAAGAATGCAGGGGGTGAAAGCCAATGCTGCAGCGCCCGGCATCAAAAATCGGATCCGCCAGCAAATGGTCCAGGTCGACCAACATGGTAGCGATCATAATTAGCCAGGCGCGCTGCCACTGCGAACGGAAAAACAGATAGGCTAACAGCCCGGGGGCCAGAAAATGAAGGCTATAATGAACCAGCGGTTGAAGAATTGCCATATCAGTCTGCTAGGAAATTTGGAGTAATAAAATTCGTTAACTGCGAGCCAAAAAAACAAAAGGCACTTCCATCCAGTGTGGAAGCGCCTTTTGAAAGGATCAGAGAAGTAGACTTGATGTGTTGAGCACCTTTATAATAAAAAGTGCGCACTATCCTCCCGCTTCGAGAGGGAGCCAAGCCTGTCGATTTACTAGAGTTTATTAACGTAAATTTTGTATGTCCCTGAATTGTCTTTTTCACCAGCTCTACATCACGTCCTCACCTTCGTAGCCCAGGCTACGAGATTCCGGGCGTTCTCCCGCTGTTTGGCGGGACAGGTCTTGATCTGGCAAAAAATCTTAATCCATGTCCTATACAAAACCTACATTAATAAACTCTACTGGATTTCCAGTAATTCCACCTCAAAGATCAAGGTCTCATAAGGGCCGATCTTTCCACCGGCCCCGCGTGGCCCATAAGCCAGGTCGGCAGGAATAAATAATTTCCACTTCGCTCCTTGTGGCATCAGCTGCAATGCTTCTGTCCAGCCCTTGATGACCTGATTGACACCGAAGGTAGTAGGCTCCCCGCGCTCCACCGAGCTATCGAAAACCGTTCCATCGGTCAGGGTACCGTGGTAATGAACAGTCACCTTGCTGGTTTCTTCAGGCTTGGGGCCAATGCCCTCCTGCAAAACCTCATACTGCAAGCCGCTTTCGGTAACCTGAATACCTTCGCGCTTAGCGTTTTCTGCCAGGAATGCTTTGCCCGCTTCGATCGCATCAGCGTGCTGCGCCTGTTGCTTTTTCATCATGTGCTGCTGAATAACCTGATTAGCCTCTTCAGCTGAAAATTTAGGCTCGTTGCCTGCCAATACATCGTGTATGGCAGCGGTCATTGATGCTTCGTCCAAATTTTCGAAGCCCTGGCTTTGCAGGTTTTGTGCCAAAAGTACGCCCAGAGCGTAACTAATTGAATCCATTTCTTGTGCTTTTGCTGTGGTCATTGATAACAGCCCGGCTAACATGAGGGCTGATAGAATTGTTTTATTCATAAGTGCTTAGATTTTCTTTTTTGCTCAAACGCTGCGAAGAAAAGAAAATTATCCTTCTCTGACAAATCGCCTGAGAAATGAGAAGGGTGGAAAGAGCAGGACTTATCAGCAACATCATTAAATATTATGCCGAAATGATTGATCTTTCAGTAATGCTTGATGAAGAAGCTGCAAACAATAAAGACATTAAAGCCTTCAATAGGTGGAGCATTTAGAAAACAACAGTCAATACAGCTCGCTATATGAAAATCAACATTCCAGAGTCGGACCAGGAACGCATCGTTATTGTCGGGGGTGGCTTCGGCGGTCTCACCCTTGCCCGTTTACTTAAAAAACAGAACTACCAGGTCGTCCTCATCGACAAAAACAATTACCACCAGTTCCAACCGCTATTTTACCAGGTAGCCATGGCCGGTCTGGAGCCAAGCTCCATTGCATTCCCGCTGCGGAAGGCCTTTCAGGGAGAAAAGAATGTCTTTATCCGGGTGACAGAAGTAGAGCGGGTCGATACGGAAAAGAAGCAACTGCATACGCCGCTGGGTTTTTGCAATTACGACCACCTGATACTGGCTATTGGTGCCGATACTAACTTTTTTGGCAACGAGGAGATTGCCAGAAAGGCACTGCCTATGAAGTCCGTTTCAGAAGCCCTCCACCTGCGCAACCGCATTCTCACCGACTTTGAGATAGCCCTGTCTGTTACCGAATACGAACGGCGGCAACAGCTGATCGATATTGTCATCGTTGGTGGAGGCCCCACCGGTGTAGAAGTAGCCGGAGCCCTGGCGGAAATGAAGCGCTACGTCCTGCCCAAAGATTACCCGCAACTGGACACCGATGAGATCGATATCCACCTTGTTGAGGGGGCCGACCGGTTGTTGCTCGGCATGTCCGATGAAGCCAGTCAGAAAGCGCTGGAATTTCTGGAGGGACTGGATGTCAAAGTACGCTTCAACACTATGGTGACTGGGTTTGATGGCGAAAATGCAATGCTAAGTGACAAAACTCAGATTCCTGCCCACAAGCTAATCTGGGCGGCTGGCGTTATCGGAAATAAAATGCCCGGTCTGCCCCGGGACTCCGTTGTCAAAGGCAACCGGCTAAAAGTGGACCGGTTCAACATAGTAGAAGGTACTGATAGTGTGTATGCCATTGGTGATATTGCTTTTATGGAAGAAGAGGACTATCCAAAGGGGCATCCACAGGTCGCCCAGGCCGCTATGCAACATGCCAAGCACCTGGCCGGCAACCTAAAGCGATTGCAAAAGGGTGAAAAAATGGAGCCTTTTTCCTACAAAGACCTGGGCTCTATGGCAACGATCGGGCGCAACCGTGCCGTAGCAGATCTTCCAGGCTTTAAATTCCAGGGGGCTTTTGCCTGGCTGATTTGGCTGTTCGTTCATTTATTCCAAATCCTCGGTGTCAAAAACAAAGTTTTTATCTTCATCAACTGGGTATGGAATTACCTGACTTACGATCAGTCCCTGCGCTTAATCATACGGCCGAAAAAAGACCCCGCAGAAGTTGCCAAGCAATGAACCGTCCCTCTTAGTAATTAAGGATGATTTTTACATAAAAAGGAGCAACCCAAATCCTGCATTTTTTGTTAAGGGTTCAGCGAAAAATAAGGTCTTCATTTCAGGCGAGCTATTTTTGCACCAGGCAAGGCGCGAAGAACGAGCATAGCCTAGCTACGTAAGTGACACTGCCCGCCGTACTTAGGTACTAAGGCAGGCGGTGTAAGCAACGAAGGCTGGGGTAAAAAGAGCCGTATCAAATGGGGAAGTTATTCTTCGCTGGACCCTTAGAGACGATTAAATAACCGATTCGCCTTTCATAGCCGGATACAAAAAAGTAGTACCTTTGCGGCTTCAATATTTACTTGGGTTGTCAGACTATAAAAAGGTACCTAATCAAAACATCACAAGCGACGATAATGAAACAGACCACCTCCTTCGATCAGTTCGTTAACCGCCATAATGGGGTTTCCAATAAAGATCTGCCGGAAATGCTGCAGACCATCGGCGTCAAGTCATTGGACCAGCTTATCAACGAAACCGTGCCGGATAAAATCCGCCTGAAACAGGAAATGGATATACCGGCAGCTATGACGGAATATGACTTCCTGAATGAACTCAAACAAACCGCTGCCAAAAATAAGGTCTGTAAATCCTACATTGGCATGGGTTATAATGGCACAATCACACCATCTGTGATCCTGCGCAATGTGTTCCAAAACCCCGGTTGGTATACGCAGTACACCCCCTATCAGGCCGAGATCTCTCAAGGCCGTTTAGAAGCCCTGCTCAACTTCCAGACGATGGTGAGCGATCTTACCGGGCTTCCAATTGCCAATGCATCTTTGCTGGACGAAGGCACAGCAGCAGCGGAAGCGATGGCGATGTTCTATGCTCAAAAGAACAAACGGAATAAAGGAGCGGCAATTAACCAGTTTCTCGTCTCCGATAAAGTCCTGCCACAGACTATCGAAGTATTGAAGACCCGTGCCAAGCCACTTGATATAGAAGTAGTAGTGGGCAACTGGCAATCTTTCGAGCTGACAGACCGGGTATTTGGTATACTGCTGCAGTATCCGGACCGGGAGGGTAAAGTTGAAGACTACAGAGCCCTGGCTGAGCAAGCTAATGACAAAGAGATTTACCTGACGGTTGCTGCCGATATCCTAAGCCTCGCGCTTTTGACACCTCCTGGTGAGTGGGGCGCTGATGCAGTAGTGGGCAACACCCAGCGCCTTGGTGTACCTATGGGGTACGGCGGGCCGCACGCTGCGTTTTTTGCAACTCAGGAAAAATTCAAGCGCCAGATTCCCGGTCGTATCATTGGGGTATCGATAGACCGTTACGACAACGCTGCTTACCGCATGGCGCTGCAGACCCGGGAACAGCACATCCGCCGGGAAAAAGCAACTTCCAATATTTGTACCGCCCAGGCACTGCTGGCAGTAATGGCGAGCATGTACGCTGTGTACCACGGCCCAAAGGGTATTCAGGCTATAGCCCGCCGCATACATGAGTTGGCCAAAATCCTTGACCACAACCTGAAACAGCTGGGCTACGAACAGCAAAACGATCATTACTTTGATACCCTGACAATCAAAGCGGATGCTGAATTGATTCAGGCGGTTAAAACGGAAGCACTCAGCCAGGAGATTAATTTTTGGTATACCGGGGACAGCATCCAAATTAGCCTCGACGAAACTGTAAACTTGCAGGAAATAGAGCGCCTCTCCTCGCTATTTGCTAAGATTAAAGGTCAAACTGCCAGCTTTGACACAGAGGTGGAAGAAGGCCTGCAGTTCCCAGCTACATTAAAGCGGGAATCTGATTACCTGACGCACCCGAAATTCAACAGCTACCATACCGAAACGGATATGATGCGCTACCTTAAGTCTTTAGAAAACAAAGACTTATCCTTGGTTCACTCCATGATCCCTTTAGGTAGCTGCACCATGAAGCTGAATGCGGCATCGGAACTCATCCCAGTCAGCTGGCCGGAGTTTGCCAATCTCCATCCCTTTGCGCCGGTCGACCAGGCAGCAGGATACTTCCAGATCTTCCGCGAACTGGAAGCCTGGCTAAGTGAAATTACAGGCTTTGCAGCTTGTTCTTTGCAGCCCAACTCTGGTGCACAGGGCGAATACGCTGGCTTGCTGACCATACGGGGTTATCACGAAGCTAACGGTGACTTACACCGCAATGTGGCGTTAATTCCCGACTCTGCCCACGGTACCAATCCCGCGAGTGCGGTCATGGCGGGCATGAAGGTGGTGGTGGTGAAATGTGACGACCAGGGTAATATTGACCTGGAAGACCTTCGCGCTAAAGCCGAAAAGCATAGCAATGAACTGTCTGCTCTAATGGTGACTTATCCATCTACACATGGTGTATTCGAAACAGAAATTCAGGAAATCTGCCAGATCATCCACGATAACGGCGGTAAAGTCTATATGGATGGGGCCAACATGAACGCGCAGGTTGGACTAACCAGCCCTGGCATCATCGACGCTGATGTTTGCCACCTGAACCTGCACAAGACCTTCGCCATTCCGCACGGCGGCGGCGGTCCCGGTATGGGCCCGATTTGCGTAAACGAAAGCCTGAAGCCCTTTCTACCGAACCATGGCATGCTGCAAACCGGCGGCAAACAAGGCATTGGGGCAGTAAGCGCCGCGCCCTTCGGCAGCGCCAGCATTTTGCTCATTTCCTATGCCTACATCAAAATGCTGGGCAAAAAAGGATTGACGGATGCTTCTAAAGCCGCTATTCTAAATGCCAATTATATCAAAGCCCGGCTTGAGGGCGCTTATGACGTACTCTTTACCGGTGCTAAAGGCCATTCTGCCCACGAGCTGATCATCGACCTGCGCCCTTACAAGTCCATTGCCTCGGCAGAGGACGTAGCTAAGCGCCTGATCGACTATGGCTTCCATGCGCCTACCCTTTCCTGGCCGGTACCTGGCACGATCATGATTGAGCCTACAGAAAGTGAGAGCAAGGAAGAGCTTGACCGCTTCTGTGATGCCATGCTCGGCATCCGGGAAGAAATCGACGAAGTAGCCAGAGGCGAAGCAGCCGAAGAGATCAACGTGCTGGTGAATGCACCACACCCCCTGCATCTCCTTACTGCTGATGAGTGGGATTTACCATACTCCCGCTCTAAAGCCGCCTACCCATTACCTTTCCTGCGTTCAGAGCATAAGTTCTGGATCAGCCTGGGGCGGGTAGATAACGCCTACGGCGACCGTAACCTAGTTTGCACCTGCCCGCCGATGGAGGCGTATGAGGAAGATGCGATGAGCTAAGCTGAGGCTTCTATAAAATTCAAATAATTTCACCCTCAGGTCTTGATATGGTCTGGGGGTGATTTTTTTTTTAAAAGCAAGAGCACCAAGACATAATACAGGAGGTTGCTATTCAAGCAATCCTGTAATATTTGTAGAATCCATCGATAAATACTGGTTTGGGTTTTTCACCTTGTCTTCAGTGAACCAAACCAGGGCAGAAAATCGGGTACCATACAGTACCTAATCATAGGTACTATTTATCTAAAGATAAAAATTTCCGATACCCAAACCTAGTGGCATTAAGCTTTCGTTTCCGCCAAATAAAAAAAGGGAAAAACATCCAAAAGCCTTATAAACCCTTAAACCACCAAGGATTTGGACAATCTGCTCAACGGCCTAAATCCGGTGCTACTCAAAAAGGTGTAATTTTCTCTAAACCTTATTTGTACTTTTTTGTATAAATTGATAACCTTTGCATTAGAATTAGTCTAAATAACCAGAGTAGTAAAAACCGCACAGATTATGAGCGATTCCATGCAGACGCTGGAGCAACATACCCAAAGCGACTATAAATACGGCTTCACCAGCAACATCGAAACGGATAAACTTCCCAAAGGGCTGAGTGAGGACATCGTCCGCGCTATCTCCGCCAAGAAGAAAGAGCCGGAATGGCTCACAGAGTGGCGACTGAAGGCTTACCGTCAGTTTTTGGAGATGACCGAACCTAAGTGGCCTAATGTCGACTACCCGCCGATAGACCTTCAGGACATCATCTACTACGCTGCGCCCAAGAAAAAGAAAAAGTTGGATAGCCTTGATGAGGTTGATCCGGAGCTGCTTGACACTTTCAATAAGCTGGGTATTCCCCTCCAAGAGCAGAAAATGCTGGCCGGTGTTGCTGTAGATGCGGTCATCGACTCGGTTTCGGTGAAGACCACCTACAAGGAGAAACTAGCCGAACTGGGTATTATCTTCAGTTCTTTTAGTGAAGCGGTTCATGAACACCCTGAGCTTATCAAAAAGTACCTCGGCTCTGTTGTACCTGCTAATGATAATTACTTTGCAGCGCTTAACTCTGCAGTATTCAGTGATGGCTCATTCGTTTACATTCCCAAGGGTGTAAAGTGCCCGATGGAGCTCAGCACCTATTTCCGAATCAACGAGCGTGATACCGGTCAGTTTGAACGTACGCTTATCGTTGCCGAAGAAGGCAGTCAGGTCAGCTACCTCGAAGGATGTACGGCACCAATGCGCGACGAGAATCAGCTGCATGCGGCAGTTGTTGAGCTGGTCACAATGGATGATGCCACCATTAAGTACTCTACGGTACAGAACTGGTACCCCGGTGATAAGAATGGCAAGGGCGGTATCTACAACTTCGTAACGAAGCGTGGGCTCTGCAAGGGCGTCAATTCCAAGATTACCTGGACACAGGTGGAAACCGGCTCTGCCGTGACCTGGAAGTATCCTAGCTGTGTGCTCTTGGGCGATAATTCCGTTGGTGAATTTTATTCTGTTGCCGTGACCAATAACTATCAGCAGGCGGATACGGGCACCAAAATGACGCATATCGGCAAAAACACCCGCAGTACGATCATATCCAAAGGTATCTCTGCGGGCTACAGCCACAATTCTTACCGCGGACTGGTGAAAATTGGTAAGAAGGCAGAAAATGCCCACAACTTCTCCGTCTGCGACTCCCTCCTGATGGGCGATAAATGCGGTGCGCACACTTTCCCTTATCTGGAAGTACAAAACAACTCTGCCAAGGTAGAGCACGAGGCAACCACCTCCAAGATTGGTGAAGACCAGCTGTTTTACCTGATGCAGCGCGGCCTAAGCGAAGAAAATGCCGTTAACACCATTGTCAATGGGTTTGCCAAGGAAGTCTTCAACGAACTGCCTATGGAGTTTGCTGTGGAGGCACAAAAGCTGCTTGCCATCAGCCTGGAAGGCAGTGTCGGCTAATTTTTAATATTAATACAGGGAAGGGGTTCTCCTTTCCAACCCTAATTGATCACGACAAAAACACTACACCATAATGTTAACTGTAAAAGACCTAAAGGTTGCAATCGAAGATAAAACCATTCTCAACGGTATCAACCTTGAAGTAAAACCGGGCGAAGTGCACGCCATCATGGGCCCCAACGGTTCCGGTAAAAGTACCTTCGCTAACGTTGTTGCTGGCCGGGAAGAATACGAAGTGGAGAGTGGCAGCATACTGTATAAAGGCGAAGACCTGTTCGAAATGGAAGTTGATGAGCGCGCCCTCGCCGGTATATTCATGGCCTTCCAGTATCCGGTTGAAATCCCGGGCGTGAGCACTTCCAATTTCCTTAAAAGCATTGTGAATGCCAAGCGGGAAGCTGCCGGGCAGGAAGAACTGAATGCTATGCATATGCTGAAGTTCATCCGCGAGAAAATCGAAATGGTGGGCATGGATGAAAAATTCCTGCGCCGTTCTCTAAATGAGGGCTTCTCCGGTGGAGAGAAAAAGCGTAGTGAAATGCTGCAAATGGCGCTTCTTGAGCCTTCTTTGGCTATCCTTGATGAAACGGATTCCGGTCTGGACATTGACGCCCTGCGCATCGTATCCGAAGCGGTTAATAAACTGCGTACGAAAGACCGTTCCTTTATCATCGTTACCCACTACCAACGCCTGCTCAACTACATCGAACCCGATTATGTGCATGTTCTTTACAACGGTCGTATTGTGAAGTCTGGTGATAAGTCACTCGCAATGCAGCTGGAAGACAAAGGGTACGACTGGATCAAAGAGGAAGTTGAGGCGCTGACCGTATAATGCCAATAAACCAATGGCTTTGTACGCCGCGTTCAAAGCAGTCACCGCCATTCCATTTTAGAACATAAGCTGCTGGCCTTTCACCGGGCCGCACTTCAAATATTAGCTTACGATATGTCAACAACCGTAGCTCAGGATAGATACGCAGTCGAAAAACAGAAGTTTCAACAACTGTTTGAGCAAACTGAAGCTGCCAATCAGCAGCCTGCTCATCCGCTGGACGAATACCGTCAGCGGGCCATGGCACTTGCAACCAAGCTCGACTTCCCCACCCGACGTTGGGAGGAATATAAATACACGAGCGTCAACCGCATTTTGCAGCCGGATTATGAAATCGGTCAATTGCAACAGGTGGACGATGCAACGATCACCCAATTTATGCCGGAAGGCATGGATGCCCACCTGATTGTTTTCGTTAACGGGCAGTACAGTGAAGCGCTTTCGCAAAACAGTGCGTTACCTGCGGGCATGACCGTAATGCTGATGCGGGACGCTTTGGACAGCAATCGCTTCGGTAGTGTAGTCCGGGAGCACCTTGATGCTATTCTGGAGGAGCAGGATGATATCTTTGTAGCCCTCAACGCTGCTTTTTCGCAGCATAGCTTGTTTTTGCACAGCGACAAAAATGTAGCTTGCGATAAGCCCATCTATATCCTGCACTTGTCCACTAACGGTGAAACGCCGATACTCAACAGCCACATGAATATCGCTGTTGCAGAAACCGGTAGTGAATTTGCCTACATCGAAGGGCAGTTTGAAAAACCGGGGGCAACGGGTACGTACTTCAACAACATCTACAACCGGGTGGCCGTGGGCGCCAATGCACACATCCACCATTACTGCCTGCAACAGGAAGGCGCAGAGGGTTTTGTAATCAACCGGGTAGATGCCGAGCAGGAACGCGACAGCCAATTCTCTAACTACACCATAGATCTTGGCGGCCGTATTGTACGCAACAACCTAAACGCCCTGCACAAAGGTTCTAACCTGACCACCAACTACTATGGGGTCTACTTCGGTAAAGAACAGCAGCACATTGATAACCATACCTTCATTGACCACGCTGTGCCGCACTGTCAGAGCAACGAGCTTTACAAGGGTATCGTTACCGACAGCGCCCGCGGAGTTTTCAATGGGAAAGTAATGGTCCGCAAGGATGCTCAGAAGACCAATGCCTTTCAGCAAAGCAGCAGCCTCGTATTGTCCAATAAAGCAGAAATGGACAGCAAACCGCAGCTGGAGATCTTTGCAGATGATGTAAAATGCAGCCACGGTGCTACAATCGGGCAGCTCGACGAATCTTCTGTCTTCTACCTGCGTAGCCGCGGGCTCAATGACAGGCAAGCACGTGCAATGCTTCAGCATGCCTTTGTTGCTGAAGTGCTGGAGTACTTTAAGCACGAGCAAGTCCGTGATTTTGCAGAAATGCTGATCAACAAGAAATTTGAACAGTAAACGACTATGGAAATTACCCTTCAGAAAGCATTTGATATAGACCGGATTCGCAAAGACTTCCCGTTGCTGGAGCAGGAAATGAATGGCAAACCCCTGATATTCCTGGACAGTGCGGCATCGAGCCAAAAGCCGGCAAGGGTTATCGACCGGCTGAATGACTACTACCGGACCGGGCATGCGAATGTCCACCGCGGTGTCTATCAGCTGAGCCAACAGGCGACCACTGCCTTTGAAGAAGCACGGGAACTGGTGCGGCAGTTCATCAATGCCCCTTCTGAAAAGGAAATCATCTTTGTACGCGGTTGCACCGAAGGGATCAATCTCGTGGCCTCTTCCTACGGGCGCAAGTTTATCAATCAGGGCGATGCGGTGCTGATCACGGCAATGGAGCACCACTCCAATATTGTGCCCTGGCAGATGATCTGTGAGGAGCGCGGTGCCGAACTCCGGGTGGCTCCGATCAACGATGAAGGCGAGCTGGACCTGGATGCCCTCTATGAATTGCTGGATGAGCGGGTGAAGATGGTTTCTCTCGTGCATGTCTCCAATTCCCTGGGCACCATCAATCCGGTGAAAGCGATCATCGACCGGGCGCATGACCTGGATATCCCTGTACTTGTGGACGGCGCACAGGCTATCCCCCACACTCAGGTAGACGTGCAGGCGCTGGACGCAGATTTCTACACCTTCTCCGGACATAAAATGTTTGGCCCGACTGGTATTGGTGTGCTCTACGGAAAGGAAAAGTGGCTGGAGCAAATGCCGCCCTACCACGGTGGTGGAGAGATGATCAAAACCGTCACTTTCGAGAAAACGACCTACAACGAACTGCCCCATAAATTTGAGGCCGGCACACCCGATATTTCTGGGGTCATTGGGCTTGGAGAGGCCGTGAAGTATATTCAGGACATTGGCTATGACAACATTAGCCAACACGAGCATGAGCTGCTGGTGTATGCCACGGACCAACTACAGCAAATTGAAGGGCTGCGTATCATAGGTACGGCAAAAGAAAAAGCAAGCGTGATTTCCTTTCTGGTAGACGGGGTCCACCCTTACGATCTTGGTGCCATTCTGGACAAACTGGGCATTGCGGTACGTACCGGGCACCACTGCACACAACCATTAATGGACTGGTATGGTATTCCGGGCACAGTTCGCGCTTCCTTCGCCTTTTACAACAACAAGGAAGATATTGATGTGCTGATTGCCGGAATTAACCGGGCCGTCAAAATGCTAAAGTAAACCTGCACCCGGTCCAATATAAGCATGAGAATATGAGTCAAATCAACAGCATACAAGACGAAATCATTGACGAGTTTGCCTTTTTTGGAGACTGGATGGAAAAGTACGAGTACATCATAGATTTGGGCAAATCACTGCCGCTAATTGATGAGCAGTACAAGGATGAAGACCACCTGATCAAAGGCTGTCAAAGCCAGGTGTGGCTGCATGCCAATGAGCAGAAAAGCGCAGTGGAATTCACCGCCGACAGCGATGCGATTATCACTAAAGGGATTATTGCGTTGCTTATCCGGGTTTTATCCGGGCAAAAAGCTGAAGAAATAGCTCAGGCAGACCTTTACTTTATCGATAAAATCGGGCTGAAGGAGCACCTCTCTCCTACCCGCTCCAACGGTCTCGTCAGTATGGTCAAGCAAATGAAGATGTATGGCCTGGCGATCAACGCAAAAAGCTAAATTATGGACAAAGCAGCATTGGAAGCTAAAATCATTGAAGCCACAAAATCAGTGTATGACCCAGAGATTCCGGTGGACATCTACGAACTCGGGCTTATTTATGATATTGACATTAACGATCAGGGGCTGGTTAATCTGCGTATGACGCTTACCACGCCGATGTGCCCGGTAGCAGACTCTCTTCCGTTAGAAGTTCAGCAAAAGGTCGCAATGGTAGAAGGTGTGAAGGATGTCGAGCTGGAGGTAGTCTACGATCCGCCATGGAATAAAGAAATGATGAGCGAGGAAGCCCGCTTTGCATTAGACATGTTTTAAAACATTGCCAAACCCCTCATCTTAATCGCAAAAGCATATGAAAATTTCAGCCCAAGACGAGTACGGACTGCGCATTCTCATCCGAATTGCTCAAGCCGATGAGCAGGAAGGGTTAAACATACCCCAAATCAGTGAGCTTGAGGGAATGTCTATAAGCTACGTGGGCAAGCTAACCCGGGCTTTACGTATGGCAGGCTTTATCAAAAGTACCCGAGGCCAAAAAGGGGGCTATGTGCTGGCACAACCGCCCGAAACTATCAATATTGGTGAGGTGCTCCGGGCACTTGGCGGAGCCTTGTTTGATGAAGGCTTTTGCAATAAGCATTCTGCAGGTTTCAAAATTTGTACAAATTCCGTCGACTGTTCTGTACGTTCTCTTTGGCGGGTGGTGCAACAATCACTTGACCATGTACTTGGGCAAATCAGCCTGCAAGACCTGCTGGCTTCAGAAGAAATCACTAATTCTGCCTTGGAAAAAATCCTTTCTCAAATACAGCCCAGCACCACACAACCTGCCTGATCAGCAATTCTGCGTTAAAATCCTATCTTTGATAGTGAGAAAACCGACGCAACATGCTGCACCGACTCTTTATTTCGCTAGTGAATCTATTTCTTGCTGTCACCCTTTACGCACAGTCTCCGACTTACATCATTGATGCGGATACCGGTAATGAGATGGATGATCTTTACGCCATCACCCGTGCGCTGGCTCCCGACGGGTTAAGCATTCTGTCCCTGCAATCTGCTCATTTTAATAATGCCCAGTTGCTGACAGACCCCTATTGGCACAGCTACCCCACCGACAGCATTAATACACTGGAGATCAGCCAGGAACTCAATGAACAGCTCGCTGGAAAAAGCGGAAATTGGATGCTGCCCACCCTGCTGGGCTGTGACCGAATGCTCGGATTCGCCTGGGGTTTTTACCCAGGTGCGCCTATCCCTACAAGTCCTGCAACCCGGTTTATTATTGACAAGGCCCAAAAGGCCAGCCCGGACGCAAAACTTAATGTGATTTGCTTAGGAGCCTCCACAAACGTGGCCGCAGCAATTGCGACAGTACCAGAAATTGCCGCTAATCTCCGGGTATACCTGCTGGGAGCCAATTACGATCAAAAGCAAAAAGTATGGAACAAAAGTGAGTTTAATATCAGAAATGACTTGAATGCTTTTGACCTCTTACTCAATACCGAAGCCCTTGAGCTATGGATTATGCCTGCTAATATTGCCCGGGCGCTCACTTTTCAGCGAAAACAGGCTTTCCAGCAAATGGTCAAATGCAAAACGCCGCTATGCGATAGATTGGCAGCGCGATGGGCAGAAGTAAACGCCGGAACAGCGTGGATCATGTGGGACCTTGCGTTAATCGAGGCCATCCTTCACCCGGGATTGGCTGATTACAAATCCGTAAAAACACCTCCGGAGAATACACGACGTAAAGTTAAGGTCTATACTTCCATTAGTGCGCAAGCTATGGAGGCGGAATTTTGGGAAGCATTGCTGGAATGGCAAATTCCCTGATTACAGATTCCTGCAAACAGGTCTATTCGGTAAATACCTTTGGGTGCCTTTGCTATTGAATTCCCGAAACCCTCATCATCCTACTCATGATTGAAAGCAAGTTGGAATTAACTGTCCACCTAAAAGTGCTTCAGGCATACGTTCTACTCATCCTATTGACCGGAAAAACGATATCGGTCTTCGACATATTTAATAATTTCGCTACTTTTCTTGATTCTAATATTGGCTGAACCCGTTCGGATATAGAAGACCTCCTGCTCATTTCCTTTCTTATCTACGTCCCGGTAGAAAACAGGAGACTTAGCCGGAGGCGTATCAATACGGAAGACCATACGATCATCAATCTTCTCAATATCAAACGATAACTGGGTAGCGAAAAAAGAGCCCAGGTTCCGCTGGACAGCACTAGTGATACTCCGCTTAAAGTTGTCCACATCAGAGGTGGTGGAATCCAGCCCGATTATTTTTCCGCCATCGTCAACACCACAAAAGACGGTTCCACCATTGAGGTTCATAAATGCAGAGAGCGTTTGTATGATCTTATCCCGATGGTATTTGTCAATTGACTCTTTGAACTCCACCATATCACTTTCGCCCTTCCCAATTACCCGTTTGCTGTTCGCAGAGTCGTCAGCAACCAAATAAGTGATAATTTTCTGGGTCATTGCCCAGGTAAGTTTGAGTTTCAGTGTTTCGGGGATGCGGTCCTTATCAAAGACATTTGATTTATCGAATACGATCAATTTGGAAGGCTCAGTGGCTCTGATAGTGCCCAGGCGGGAGGTTTTATTAAAGATGGCAATCTCTCCAAACAACTGCCCTTTGGTGTATGATTTCGGCTCTTTTCGTGCCAGGTAAAGGATGAGCCTGCCATAGTGGACAATGTAAAAGGACTCTCCTTTCTGCTCAATTGAAAACACCTCATGTCCTGCCTCATAATCAACAAGACGGGCTACGCTTGCTAATTGTGAAATTTCATTATCGCTGAAGCCGGAAAGTTCTTTACAGTTGAGTAGTGTTTTTATAATATCGTCGTTCATCTGTACGTGCCGTTTTTTCGTTATTGCAATGTAGCCCTTTCGACTATCGCTTTCGCAATAAAGCTAATGAAAAAAATGAAATACCAGGTAGAGGTTGCTCAATACACAGTAGCCGGCAGCAGTTAATCCGAATCTGTAAAAACAGGAATGCACTCTTAGAGCATGTTTGGAGCTCGCTCCGATTGCAAATCAAGGATTTATGAACCCCGCAATGCTGCGGGGCAAGCTCTGGCGTCGTCTTTTTTGACTTATTTGACCCGCCAAATGCGCCAAAAAAAGACTTAGCCAGAACCACAACTCCTTGATCTTCATGACGAACCCGCTCCAAACATGCTCTTAGCTAATAACCTGACGTGCCTGATAGGCTAAATAACCAATGAATCCGGTAATGCCCAGAATCAATAAGTATTCATCTATGCACGTATCCACCTCTAGTAAAACAGGCTTAGACGACTGGATGAGGTTTCCGCCCGCCTGATTCACGAGCCGGTATTGGTAAGAAGCGCCTGGAAGTACCCGGACATCCCAAAAACTATACTCCCGCTGCCCTGCCCTGGCTTTAACGACACCCACTTTTTCCCAGGCTGAGTTTCCGAGCGCCCGCTCAACAATAAAAGTGGCGGAGTTTTGTTGTCTTGAAACAACCCAAGACAACAAAACAGAAACATGATGAGTCTTTGCAACGAAACTACTTAACAGAAGGGGTTCTTCGATTTGAAACCCTGAACGCGCCAGGTGGGCACTGCCCGAAGCATGAGGTAAACCACTTACAAGATGGGGGATATCACTGTCTGCCGTTGTTGTGCCAGCTCTCGTGGATACCTGGGCTGAAAGAAAAAAAGGGATCGTAAGCAAAACGAGAAAATGTAGATTTTTCATACTGGTTTCCGAAGTAGATGTCTATGTTTTCAAAAGGGGTTAAATCTTATCTTCGCAAATTGATTGTTTGGGGCAATCAAAAGCAGAAAGTAAAAGTGCACAGTTCAATATTAATTATTGAATTGCTGGGAGTGTACGTTCCAGTATTTGTTTAATCACTATGTAAGAAGAGTGTAAAGATAACAATAATTCATAGAAACTACAATGGTATGCGTCAATGTGTGTATAACAAATTGTACAGTCAAACGGCTAAATGTGTCCCAAACTCCAAAGGAGTGATAGATAAATGACAGTTGGCTTAAGCCCTGTAAGGGCGGCACTTTGGGTAATTTGTTATCCATACAGTATCAATCCTCCAATGTACCCTCTAAAAAAACGATTGGACAGGACCACCGAAGGTGTTGTCATTTCATTGCTCCACCTATTCTTATCAAACTGGCAGTGATTCAGAGCGTTTGGGGGCTTTAGCAGATAATTGAACAACTCCTGTTTGAACATCAAAAAAAAGTGTACCTTTGCCCCCGAAATTCGAGTAGCGGAAGCTTAAAATGTACGCACAATCTGAGTTTGTGCTCAATAGCAGGTATTAAACCTTGCTCAGGAACGGTGTTGCTCCGCCCCTATCTGAAAGCTCAAAAGCTACTCATAACCGCTGCTACGGAGTGCAGCCCAGATTAGTAAATATGAGTACTTTTGAGTCGCTGGGTCTATCCCAGACTATTACAGAAGCCGTGATCGCAATCGGTTTCGAAACCCCTACGGCTATTCAGGAGCAAGCTATTCCGCGTCTTTTGGCTGGCGAAGAAGATTTTGTAGGCCTTGCACAGACTGGTACAGGAAAAACAGCCGCCTTTGGCCTTCCCTTATTGCATCGTACAGATGTAGCCCTTCCTCATGTGCAGTCTCTGATATTAGCCCCCACCCGGGAGTTATGTCTGCAGATTTGCCGGGAGCTTGAATCTTTCGCCAAAAACCAACCTAAGCTTAAAATTTTACCGGTTTATGGTGGCGCGGATATCCGCCGTCAAATCAAAGCACTGGAAAAAGGCGTACAGGTGCTGGTGGCCACACCGGGCCGCCTGCGCGATCTTATGCGACGGGGCAAAATAGATTACACGCATTTGCAGCAAGTTGTCCTGGACGAAGCTGATGAGATGCTCAACATGGGCTTTAAAGAAGAAATTGATGAAATCCTGGAGGCTGTTCCTAAGGAACGGCGCACCTGGCTCTTTTCTGCAACGATGCCACCGGAAGTCCGCCGGATTTCCAAAGACTACATGAACAATCCCTTCGAGCTATCGGTAGGTACTCAGAACGCAGGGAATGTAGACATTAGCCATCAATACGTAGTTCTGCGCCCTTCTGAGCGATACGAAGCGCTGCGGCGCTTCCTGGATATGGATCCCGAGCTCTTTGGACTGGTTTTCTGCCGTACCCGCCGCGAGACTGCGGAGGTAGCCGAGCGTCTTAACCGGGATGGTTACGAAGCCGATGCTATACATGGTGATCTCAATCAGACACAACGTGACCGCGTGATGCAAGGGTTCAGGGACCGGAGGCTTCGGATTCTTGTGGCGACTGATGTTGCCGCCCGGGGCATTGATGTCGATAATATCACCCATGTTTTCCATTTCAACATCCCTGATGACCTTAATTTCTATACCCACCGCTCTGGCCGGACCGGACGGGCGGGCAACAAAGGCATCAGCCTGGTCTTAGCTCACCCGAAAGACCGCCACCTGCTTCGCAAACTGGAAAAAATATCAAAAATCTCCTTTGAAACGGTACAGGTCCCATCTGGTCCTGATATTTTTGAGCAGCGTTTATTACGCTTTTTCGAGAAAATAACCGATGCGGACCCAAATCCGGAGCTGATGGAATACCTGCCCGAGATCACTGCTAAATTCGAAGGGCTTTCCCGGGATGAATTACTCCTGAAAGTAGCCTCGGCAACAATGCCCAAAAAGATGCAGGCATACGCTAAAAGCAAGCCGATCGGGCAGAAAGCACAAGCGGACAAGCCGTTTTTAAAGCCCCATGAATCACGCCGCATCTTTGTCAATATTGGCGAGGTAGATATCAATGGCAAGGGCGAGCTCCTCGCCTACCTTTGCGAAAAAGGCGGGATCAATGGCACCGATATTGGCAAGATCGACCTGCAGAGCAAGCATGCTTTCGTACAGGTTGAAATCCAGGCAGCTGCCCAACTGATGAACCGCCTGGATGGCAACACCTACGAAGGTCGTGCCCTACGCGTTAACGATGCCGGTCCTCAGCCCAACAATTCCAATAAAAAGCGGCGGTCCTTTCCAAAACGTAAAAGAAGTAAAAAGAAGTTTACAAAGTAGCGCCGGAGCGTGAGGCATTTATCGGGTTTTCTATTATATTGGGTACCAAAGCGTAACCTAATTGCGCTTTCTTTGATAACAAAAACAGAAAACCTAGATTATGGCAGATTCAAACGGCTCCCTGCCCAGAGTAGCCTACTTCTGTATGGAGTACGGGCTCGACAACCGCTTCAAAGCCTACGCTGGCGGGCTCGGCATTTTGGCAGGTGACTACATGAAAGGCGCTAAGCAGTACGACTACCCTATCGTTGGCATTGGCATCAAATGGAAACAAGGCTACACCGATCAGTACATCGGTGAGGATGGCAAGCCCTACGACTCCTACAGGAACTACGAATATGAGTTCATGGAAGATACCGGGATAACGGTAAACGTGGAAATCCGTAACCTGAATATTGCCTGTAAGGTCTGGAAGCTGGAAGCTTTTGAAAATGCCCCTCTTTACCTCCTTGACACAGATGTGCCGGGGAATGAAGATGCCTGGATCACCGGTCAGCTTTACGGTTGGTTCGGAGAAGAGCGCATTGCGCAAGAGCTTGTGCTTGGCGTAGGTGGTATACGGGCTTTGCGCTCGCTGGGTATTGAGGTCGATGTCTACCATTTTAACGAAGGGCACGCCTTGTTTGCCGGTTTCGAATTGATGCGCGAAAAAATGGAAGACGGCATGACATTCGAGGAAGCCTGGGCTGCCAGTAAAGATGAAATTGTCTTCACTACTCACACTCCTGTCATTCAGGGCAACGAGTCCCACCCAGTGGACCGGCTGCTATATATGGGTGCCAACTTGGGTATGAAGCCCAGCCAACTCCGCCGCCTGGCCGGCGACCCCTTCAATATGACCGTGGGAGCACTGCGGCTTTCTAAAAAGTCAAACGCAGTGGCCCAGTTGCATGGTGAAACCGCCAATAAAATGTGGAAACATATCCATGACCGTTCCGATATCGTTGCGATCACCAATGGCATACATCGGAAGACCTGGGTGGACCAGGCCATGCTCGATGCCGCTGAAGCGGGTAAAGACCTCTGGGCGCCCCACCTCAAAAACAAGCAGGCACTCATCGAATTAGTGAAACGGAAGAACGGGATCACGCTGGATGAAAAAAAACTAATTATTGGCTTTGCACGGCGGTCTGTCCCTTACAAGCGCAGCAACCTTATTTTTTCCAAACCAGAGGTGATCGAGCCTTATCTTAAAAAGGGGAAGATTCAGCTGGTTTTTTCTGGTCGGGCCCACCCACTTGACGATACCGGAAAAGCCATCGCTGCCAACCTGGTCCAAATGTCCAAACTCTACCCCAAAGCCGTGGTCTTCCTGGAAAACTACGATATGGAAATCGGCGCAGCTATTACCCGCGGTTCCGATGTATGGCTCAACAACCCACGCCGCCCGAAGGAGGCAAGTGGCACCTCAGGTATGAAAGCGTCTATGAATGGCGTGCTCAACCTGAGTGTACTTGACGGATGGTGGCCTGAGGCTTGCGATGACGGCGTCAATGGCTGGCAGATTGGTAATGCATTCGAAAGCGCCAACGTAAAGGAACAGGACGATAACGACCGGGAAGCGCTATACGACGTGCTCCTTAATAAGGTCGTACCCACCTATTACGATGACCGTAAGAAGTGGCTCCAAATGATGCAGGCTAGTATTCAGAGTACCCGTGATGCCTTCAGCGTTAAGCGTATGCTTGAGGAATACTACGATTTGCTGTACACTGCAAGCAAATAAAGGGGTAAGGCTGACCTGATAAATACCGCTCAGGTATGATCAGGTTAAGCCCCCACCTTTCCCTTATCTGTTTGCTTTGACGCAAATATGCCAGTATTGAAGGTCAACTGGTGTGAATATTGCCCGGAAGCGCTTACTTTTGGGCAAAATTGAGCCGTATGAAAAAAACGCCTTGTGCTGGTCTGTTCCTTCTCCTGTTGTTATTCTCCACCACTGCCTTAAGTCAAAACGAAGGCAATATTTGGTATTTTGGCAACCAACAAGGCATCGACTTCTCTTCCGGGGACCCTGTACTCCTCACAAATGGAGCGCTGCAGACCACTGAGGGCTGTGCGGCAGTTTGTGATGAGAACGGGAACCTTCTCTACTATACCAATGGCGGTGGCCGGACGACACCCGGGCAGCCGGACGGCAGTATCTGGAACCGTAATCATGGTGTACTTTATGATATGGAAGGGCTGAGAGGTGGTGGGTTTGGCGCAGTACAACCCGCCCTTTTTGTCCCCAACCCCGGCAATCCAAACGAGCACTATCTCTTCACAATGGAAGAACGTGAATTCGCTAGTGATGGCTTGCCCCCCGGTCAGTTACAAGGTCGTGGCCTGACGCATTTTCTGCTCAACCGGACCCTAAACGGCGGATTGGGCGGTACTGTATTTGCTGATGACCGGCTCCACGTACCGAGCTTCGAATCACTCAGCGGCACCCTGCATGGCAATGGCACCGACTTTTGGGTGATTATCATAGATGATAACCTCGGTGATTTTTTTAACTATCGTGTCACCCCCACAGAAGTTATTGGGCCGACCCTCGAAGAGCGGGAAGTTATAGACTCCCTGTCCGGACCGATCAAAATATCCCCTGCCCGCAACCGTCTTTTTGTAGGAGGTGTACTGTACAACTTCAATGCCAACAACGGTAATATCTCCAACCCCCGCACCCTACCCGGTGCCGTCAACTCCAACGCCTACGCCTTCTCCCCCAATGGCAATTACCTGTATGTAATGGAGCCCACTGTGAGTGGGTCACTACTGGTGCGCTACGAACCATTGAATCCCAATTTCCTTTCGTCCAGAACAATCCTGGGATCCGGACCAGATGAGCGGTTGGGCATGATGCAGCTCGCTCCGGACGGACGGATATATCTGGTTTCTTACGATGAAGACGCCCCGCAGGTCACTCACCTGCACGCCATCAACTGCCCGAATTCAGAACAAGCTAATTTAGAAGAGGAAGTCTTTAGTTTTCAGACCCCGGATCAACCCTTCCTGGGCCTGCCTAATTTTATGGACTATATTTTTGATACGCAAGAAACGCTGGCAGTGGATCTTGGGCAGGACACCACATTCAGTTGTGACAATGGGCCTATTACCCTTCTGCCCCAAACCAATGGCGATGACTTCCTCTGGTCAGATGGTTCTACAGATACAAGCCTGACAGTCACGGAGCCCGGTATTTACAGCCTCACGGTGACTGCCGATTGCGGGATGATCAGCGACACCATTGAGGTGGATGAACTCACCGATAGCGTGGTAGTCAGCATCAATGGCCCCACTACCCTTTGTACGGGGGATACGGCTACTTTCACCGCTACTGCAAATATCTCCGGTACTTTTGAGTGGTCCACGGGCGATACCCTGCCCGCCATTCAGGTTGAAGAAGGAGGCCTTTATACCGTGTTGTTTACCGACCTATGCGGGCGACAGGAAACGGATACGCTCCTGCTAAATGTACTGGACGTCCCTCCTATCCTACTCAATGTTCCAGAGGCTTTATGCCCGGATGAGATGGCACCTGCATCCGTGTTCTCGGAAGGAGCGACGGCTTACGTGTGGTCTAATGGCAGCGTAGGCGAAAACGTTAGCCTTACCGGGGGCGGCACCTACCATATTACAGTCACAAATGGTTGCGGGGCATTCGATACCGTTTTTATGGTAGACAGCCTGACTTTTCCTTCGGTCGAAATTACAGGGGCAGGCCCACTTTGCCCGGGAGAAAGTATTCAGTTGCAAGCTGAAACCGATCCTCAAAATGAGGTAGTCTGGTCAAATGGGAATACCGCTGCCCTGAGCACATTTACAGAGCCCGGTATATATACGGTGACCGTGGCCAACATCTGCGGTATGGCGATGGACAGTATCAACCTTCAGCCTATTGGTTGCGAAAACTGCTTTTATGTCCCCAATGCCTTCTCTCCCAACGAGGATGGCGTGAACGATCGCTTTTTACCTATTGACCTGTGCCCGGTCCAAAACTACCAATTACAGGTTTTTTCCCGCTGGGGTGAGCTCTTGTTCAGTAGTGATCAAATTGGGCAGGGATGGGATGGGAGATTTGCAAGTACTTTAATGAATCCCGGTGCCTATACCTGGCAACTCATCTATGAGCAGGCGGGCCAACCTCAACAACAATCGGGCATAGTTTACCTGCTGCGTTAACTTTACCATTTGATTATCGTGACTAAAGGAGCAGGAGTGAGTCCAAACAAATGAGGCTTCTCGCTATTATAATAGGAGAGCCACAAGAAATTACAAAAACTCACTTCATGTCAAAGTCACTACTACTGCTATTTCTCATCAGCCCAATACTTCTTATTGCCCAATACAAAACGGTCAATTTAAATTTCGAAGACGCTTATATCGGCGATAATAACCCTTTACCTGCGGAGACTAACATTCTCTTCACAGGAGCAATCCCCTCCTACATTGACAGAATAGAATTGAATCTACTGCACTCCAATGGCAAGCCTAAGCCATTGCATACGTCCGTATGGCAAAGACCGCTGGACAACAAAGAAAAAACATATAGCCTTCCTGTAAATTATAAATTCCGGTCCTCCTCCAGCTATGACATTGAGGTCCGCTACTTTCAAACGCTAAGTGACGCCCAGCGGCAGCAGGTTATACAAACCCTAAATGAGCGCCTTAAGCTCTTCCTGGAAACTCAACTGACCCAGAATCAGAAAATGATTGAATGGGAAGAAAAGCCCAAACGGTTGCTGGAGGATATGAATGCCATGCTACGCTCAGATTTGCAAAACTATCGCACTGGTACCGCAGCTCCGCGTATTTTGCTGTCTGACCTGGTTGCTCTGCAAATGGAGAAAATGGAGAAAATCCGGACCAGGGACAGCACCTCAGTGGTGCGTATGGCAGATGAGCAAGTTCTCCTCCGTCAATTGTTGAAAGACGAACTCAACCGCATGCTGCCGGCCCCAATTTATAAAGTTGCCGATGCCCGCTACCTCGAAGATTGCCCAACCGAATCTAAAAAAGGAGCCCTTGCAGTCAATGCCGGGTACGGTGGTGTATATTTCACAGGAGAACCCGGTGAAGACCTCGATTATGACACCGCTCCGTTCGTTGGTTTTTCCTTTCCTTTAGGCAACAGCGCCTTCGCGCCCCGTTTCTTTAGCAACACCTACCTGGGTTTTGGGGTATTCCTGCAGGACTTCGAAAATTCAGAAAAGCAAGAGTTGACCGGTCCCATTACCGGGCTGCCCATTTATGCCAGCCTCGACCACAAGCTTTTCCAGTTCATCTATCTCAACATTGGAGCAACATTACTGGAAGAGAACACGACGAGCGATCGGCAGGCACTTTTTGTCCGGCCCTTTATTGGCTTAAGTGCTAAAGTGAATCTCTCTTTACAGTTTGAACGTTACTAGACTTTGGACGTGCGGAGTTTAGGGGAATTTTTTTTCCAGCCCTCTGCCAACCCGCCCTGTTATAAAAAGAGCCGTTCAGGCTCGCTTTTTCTTTGCCTTTTTACGCTTCCAGACGACT
>Ga0307933_1000143_pt1 | contig 66559 bp, 43 predicted proteins | sample OrgLakmetageno88_FD_201811 | JGI IMG/M metagenome (GOLD analysis project Ga0307933, IMG submission 201811) | Saline water microbial communities from Organic Lake, Antarctica - #88 | ecosystem: Environmental > Aquatic > Non-marine Saline and Alkaline > Saline | place: Antarctica: Organic Lake...
ACCATGATGAGGGCGGCTGCACCAGCGTATTTGCGGGGCCTTTCAAAGTTGACTTCTTCGCGGGCGGGGTTGGGGTATACCCGGCAACGCCCCGCTTCAGACGGCAGCTCCTCTTGTGCACTTACAGGGCCGCAGGGGGCCTGCAGGCAGCCCTGCCCGTCTACTTTGGTGACCCAGGCCCATGATTTATCCCCTACACCTATGATCTCTTCTTTGAATCCTCCTGCCCCAATGATGCTTCCGGAAGGAAGCACCACGATGCCGCCGTACCGATGGAAAAGGGTACGGTGCTCCAATCCGCTTACCGTGTCACAACGTGACCAGAGACTGTCGCCTTGTTCATTGATTTTGTACAAACAGCCCGGCGTGAAGAAGTCTCCGGGCAGCATTGAGTTATAGGGCTCGGGCATCACCCACCTGCCCGCGCCCACCCAGTTGCCATCCGGGGTTGGAGCGAGGCTGAGCATTTCGTTGCTGTCCCAGTAGCTGTCGGCCACGCGGCGTTCCCAGAGTAAGTTGAACAGGCTGTCGCGCTTGACGAATTTAGGCGCAGCCCCCCAGTTGGCGGCGTTAAAGGCCTGAAAGTCGCGGGTGGCGTAAACCCAGCCGTCATCATCGGTGCGGTGCAGCCCCCGGACGATATTGCCTTCGCAGGGCGCACTCTGCCACTCCCACTTCGGGGCGCCGAGGCTGTCAATAGCAAAAATCCAACTGGAGCCGCACTTCAGTGGGGCGGGGAAGTTGACATGCTGATCGGTGGCCTTGGAAGCGCCCAGTACGATCGTGTTGTCATCTTCCTGCCAGATGCTGCCTACGGTTTCGTCTATATTGTACGCGCCGTAATCGTTCTCCCATACTATATTGCCTTGGTAGTCAATCTTGGTTAGGTAAATGTCTCGTCTAAAGTTTTCAATTTGCCTGTGCCATGCAATCAAATACCCATCTGATAGCTCTAAAATACCTCGTGGAAGACTAGTTAATATATTTGAGGCATAGGGGTATTCCCAAAAAGCCTCTACGGTCCCATTTGGACTCCAAAGGATTAGGCAATCGCTACTTCTGTTCAGTATGTCGCCAGCCATGAGATATCCTCCAGAAGAGGTATTAACGATGGGGTAGCCTTTTTGAAAGGAGAGATGACTGCCAAGACTATCTGTGTAGGTATTAAAGGAACTAATGTTACCTGAAGTATCCATCTTTAGAAGAAGGGCATCAAGTGTTTCAGCTGTTTCATTCCACACAGAGCCACAGATGATTAATGAATCTTCGTTGAGCAAGATATTATGAAAAGTTGCTTCACTCCCAAAGTCAAACCACTTGGAGAACCCGGGCTGCCCCACAGCAGTGCCGTGCAGGATTAGGAAACCGGCAAAATGGAGTATGAAAGTTTTCATGGGTTTCTTACTTATCAATGGGTGAACAAGCATCTGTGGAAGTCTTATAAACTTAATCATTTTTGGGTTCTAACCTCCTTCCCGCTCCACTACTTCCCCCAAAGTTTGTATTTAGCCATTAAACCAACTACATTTGCATGGATTTTCGCAAAGGTAACTTTATCTTTGCGTCTCTTTATTTTGAAGTGGAGCATTCACCGGTCGCCTTTATACCAAAAGCAAAGCCAGTGGATGAGAAGAATTGAAACATTGATTTTCAAAAAACATCGGTTTTAAGATGGCTTTGATAAGTAAAATTAGAAAGAACTCCTGGCTGCTGGTCGTCCTGATCGCACTGGGCCTGATTGGCTTCATTGTGATGGACATGACCTCCGGCCAGCAAAGTGTATTTGGCAGCTCCCAAACCATTGTGGGCGATATAGAAGGTAAAAAACTGGACTGGAACCAGTTTTACCGGACCGAGCAGGTGCTTTACGGCAACTCCGGTGGAGACCTGTACAGTCAGCGCAGCCAGTTGTGGAACTACTTCGTGGAAGAAGCACTGGTGCAGGAAGAAGCTGAAGCGCTCGGACTTGGTGTCAGCAAGACGGAATTGCTGGACCTGCAGTTTGGTACCAACCCAAGCCCGGTCATTCAGCAGCGTTTCCGCAACCCGCAGACGGGACAAGTGGACTTCCAGCAGCTGAACCAGATAAAAACGGCAATCGAAGATGGCACTATCTCTGAGGACCCCCGCCTGATGTCCTACTGGGCACACCAGGAAAACGAGATCATCAAAGAGCGCCTGCAGAGCAAGATCAATACTTTGGTATCCAAGGCGATCTACACGCCGACCTGGATGGCAGAGATGGGCCACGCCGAGCAGAATGCACCAATCAGCCTCGCTTACGTGAAAGTGCCTTTTGATGAAATTGACAACTCAGAGGTGACACTTTCTGATGCAGATTACGAGGCGTACCTGAAAGAAAATGCACAGCAGTATAAGAATGACGAGGAGACGCGTATTCTGGAATACGTTGTGTTTGAAGTAAAACCAACGGCTAAAGATTCAGCTGCGCTTCGCAATCGCGTAGCAGAGCTCCTCCCGGAGTTCGAAACGGCTGAAAATGATACGGCTTTCACCGAGCGTAACTACGGTGTGCCGCCGAGCACCTTCCTGACAGAAGATGCCCTCAGCGCCGTTGTTGCTGATACCTTAATGAATATGCCGGAAGGCAGCGTCTACGGTCCCTACATCGATCAGGGCAAGTACCGTGCGGTCAAGCTGGTAGAGCGCCGCATAATTTCAGATTCTGCGGACACCCGCCATATCCTGATTCAGGCACAGGCACCGGAACAGTTTGTTTCTGCTGAGAAGACCATTGATAGCCTGCAAAACCTGCTGGAGACCAATCAGGCCAGCTTTGATTCTTTGGCGACCAATTTCAGCCAGGATCCGGGCAGCTCCTCAAATGGAGGTAAGTACGAAGGCGTAACGCCTGGTCAGTTTGTACCGGAGTTTAATGAGGTACTCTTTATCACTGGTGATATTGGTGAGCTTTATAAGGTGCGGACCTCCTACGGCTGGCACCTCGTTGAAGTACTGAGCCGTAGCGCTTCTGGCACACCACGTGTCAAAGTGGCTTACCTGGAAGAGTCCATTACCCCAATGGAGGAGACGCAGGAAGATATTGAAGCAGATGTCCTCGCCTTTATCGGTGAGAACCGCGACCTTGAAGCGCTGCGTGAAAATGCTGCTGCCCGAGGTCTGGATATGAAAACTTCTACCAGCCTTACCCGCAACGCTTTCTCTATCGGAGAGCTGGGCGGTGGACAGGCCAGCCGCGACATCGTTCGCTGGGCGTTTAATGCAAGCGTTGGCGAAGTTTCCCCTGAGCTTTATGGCTATCAGGACCCGGTTGATTACTATACGAATAAGTACGCTGTTGTCGGCTTGCGTGCCAGTCAGTCCGCCGGAATGCCGGATATCGCAAATATCAAAGGCGAAATTGAGCAGCAGGTGATGAATAAGAAAAAATCCGAAATGCTGGCGGGGCAAATAAGCGGTACGGACTTGCGGTCGATTGCGCAGCAGTTTAGCTCGCAGGTGGATACGGCTCAGAATGTAGCTTTCAACGCTACTTTTGTACCAAACCTTGGCTTTGAGCCTGCAGTAATTGGCAAAGCTTACACCATGGAGCAGGGCAGTGTTTCTGAACCTATCCAGGGAAAGACGGGCGTATTTGTAGTAAAAGTACTTAGTAAGCCCGCTGCCAGCCCGCCAAATAATATTCCTGAATTGCGCCGGACGATGTCTTCTCCGGTACAGCAGCAAGTGCCTGCCCGCCTGATTCAGGCAATGAAGAAAAACGCGAATATTGAGGACAACCGTTCTCGTTTCTATTAGGATTAGCCGAATAGTCTAATCTGTCGGGAGCCGGCCTGTTGCCAATCAAATGCAGCAGGCCGGCTTCTTACGTTTTGCAGTCGCTTAGCCCGCTTTGTTCGCATCAAAGGGCATCAAGGCGCACACCAGACTTTGCCATTTTTAGATTTTTGTCCATCTTTGCAGCCACACTAACTGTTAACATAAAAAACATAGCCATCATGGGTGATGAAATAAAAAATTCAGGAAAAAAAGGGTACTTCCTGCTCTTTGCATTCGTTGCTTTCTTCCTATTCATCGTACTGGTCGTAAGTATCTATCAGTACAACTTCAGGTATCTTGATTAGAGCTTGTTGGGATTTCGCTTTTGGAGCGAACGTAGCCAAATTTTATTCTGATCAAGGCGCGATGTGGGAGCATCCTTTCGGACGTGACCAAAGAGCAACGAAGAGCAGGACAAAATTTGGCAAGAACAGCCCGAAGTGTGAAATCCCAACAAGCTCTTAATCATCAGGCACAGTAATATGCTGCTCTTGCCAGCATGTAATGCCTTCAGCGCTTGCAGTTGGTCATAGAGGTCCGCCCGTTGATTAATACGGTGGCTCAAAGTATGCGTGGAGGTGATTTTTAATGTAAAGATTGCTCCAAACATACTCTCAGGTCGGTATTGCAAAGAAAGATTGCGATACCGACCTGTTATTATGGAGTGGAGTGGCATTCGTGCTTATCTCTTAGCGGAAAAAAGAAACTACCGCTTCCGATTTTTACTGCGCTTGCTGCTTTTGTTGCCATTGCCGCCTGCCGGTACTTCCTCTTCCCGCACCCAGTCCATCTCAATCTGACGCTTGGTGAGGTCTGCCCGGGCGATGCGAACGCGTACCCGTTGACCCATTTTGTATTCTTTCTTGGAAAAGGCGCCCGTCATCCGCAAGCGGGAATCTGCCACATCAAAGGGCTCGTCCAGGGTCTCAAAGGGGATCATGCCCTCAATGAGCCCGGCTTCCAGTTCGACAAAGAAGCCACGGTCCATCATACCGCTGATAAAGCCATCGAACTCTTCACCAATGTGTTTCTCGATAAACTCGACTTGCTTGTACTTGATGGATTCGCGTTCTGCAGTAATGGCACTACGCTCCTTTTTAGAGATATGGCCACACTGATCTTCCAAACGGGATTTATTCACCCGGTAAAAGTCGTTATGGCTCAGGTTAGGCTCCAGCAGCCGGTGCGCCAGGACATCAGAGTAGCGGCGGATAGGCGAGGTGAAGTGCGTATAGTATTCAAAGCCCAGTCCATAGTGCCCGATATTTTCGGTGGAATAGGCTGCTTTGGACATTGTCCGGATAGCCAGCGGGCTCAACAAACGCAGTTCAGGGCGTTTCTGCACTTCTTCGGCCAGTCGGTTGTACGCTTTAGCAATCTGCTCCGGAGAGGTGATATTCATTTCAAAGCCCATTTCCCGGGCAAACCGGGACAGCTCTTCCACCTTGTCGGGGTCTGGCTCATCGTGAATACGATAGACGTAAGGGATTTCCTGGTCGCGCCCCTTCAGGCTGATAAACTGCGCAACTTCCCGGTTAGCCAGCAGCATAAAGTCCTCAATCATCATGTGCGCTTCTTTGCGCTCTTTGACATAGACCTCTACCGGCACGGCATCTTTATCCAGGCGGAATTTAACTTCCTTTGTTTCAAAATTGATGGCTCCTTCCTTATAACGCTGCTTGCGGAGATGCCGGGCCATTTTGGCCAGCTGCTGTATTTCCTGTACAAAGGTCCCGCCTTTACCTTCAATACGTTCCTGTGCTTCTTCATAGGCGAAGCGCTGATCGGAGTGGATAACCGTTTTGCCAAACCACCGGTTGATGATCTTATTGCTTTTATTGAAAACAAAAAGGGCGGAGAACGCCAGCCGGTCTACATTGGGGCGCAGGGAGCAGAGGTCATTAGACAACCGCTCGGGCAGCATCGGTAGCACCCGGTCTACCAGGTATACGGAAGTAGAGCGCTCCAGCGCTTCTTTGTCCAGCGGTGTGCCTTCCCTTACGTAGTGGGTCACATCAGCAATATGCACACCCACTTCAATTTCGCCATTTTCCAGGTGCCGGATGGACAGTGCATCGTCAAAATCTTTGGCATCTTCAGGGTCAACGGTAATAGTCGTCACTTCCCGCAGGTCGCGACGGCGCTTAATTTCTTCTTCACTGATCCGGGCGGGGAGGTAATCGGCTTCCCGTTTGACATCCTCAGGGAACTCCAGGTCGAAGCCATTATTGACCAGGATCGTCTTCATTTCAATATCACTGCTGCCAGCTTTGCCCAGAACGGTCGTGATGGTGCCTTTCGGATTGTGCTTGTGGCGGTCGGGCCATTCGTCAATGCGAACGACCACCCGGTCTTCGTCATTGGCCTGCGGCATATCCTCCATATTGACTTCCACATCAATAGGCGGCACCATATCTATAGTGACTACAGCATGCTTGGGGTACATCCAAAGAGTACCGATAAAGTTATCGCGGGCACGCTCCAGTATTTTAACCACTTCGCCTTCCGGCTTGCGCCGTCCAGAGGGTGTCCAGGTCCTGATTTTCACCTTGTCGCCGTTCATAGCGGTATTGAGGGACTTGGAAGAGACGTGCACGTCCTGCTCCTGGCCTTCGCAGACGATATAGGCATCACCGCTGCGGGTCATATCTACAGTGCCTTGTGCGTGTTGGCTGTTGGTCCGGGCGGCATGGTCCTGCCGGTTGAGCATGAATTTGTAGTCGCCCGTAGGTTTGAGTTCGCTGCCCTCAGACAACTTATCGAGTGCGTCCTGTACAGAGTCGCGGTTGTTGGTGACTTTCAGTTTTCGTAAAATCTGCTTGGTATTCAGTTGTTTCTTGGGATGGCTGCGGAAAAGCTTGAGAATTTCTTCTCGCAACTGACGGGCACTTAGTTTATTACCTGTCTTCTTAGAATTGTGTTTTCTTTTTTTGCTCATGATTTTTTTGGGTGTTTAGAAAATAATTGGTCCGGAAGTACAGATTGGCGAGCATACAAACATCCGGATTTGAATAGGGAAAGGTTGGGCGTAGCAAGGATCACAAGAGTTCCGTAATTTTGCCTTCCGGCAGCAGTTCCAGCTGATTGGCTGTACTATTGGACGGATCAAACCCTTTTGTGTGGCTGGTTTGGTTTTGCCCTGATACGATATAAATCTTCCAGTCGTCTTCAATTGTTGCAACAGAAGTGGTTAACGTTTCTCCCTGAGAGATGGTTCCCGCTATGACTCGCTTGTCGATCAGCTCTCCCTTTTTGGTAAATGTTGCCAGGGTGTACTGATAAGACATCAACATCGCCCGCCAGTAAATGATGGCATGGAAGTCATGTGTTTCAGGAATGCGCATGCAGGGAACAAATTCAGTGTAATCATCCATCGGTTGCCCTTCAATGGGTAGAACAAACTGCTCGATCATCAGCGTGGGGAGGGGGTCATTCTTTTGGCTGAAGGCATGATGGGCTTCCTCTGCCAGGGTTGCCGGCAGTTGGATTACGGGGAATTTTTCCAAAAACTGGGAGAAACTGGCCTTGGGTTGCCGATTGGGCTTATCCATAAATAAAATTAGCTACCGGTGGACGGCATAATATCTAATGATGTTTTCTTCTTAAGAAGAACAATATCAGGTAGTGCTTTTGTTTGCTGTTGTGGTCCTTTTAAAACGGAATCGAAAAAAGGACAGATTAATTTGAAACGATTCTAAATAACTCCTGCCCTTGAAGTCAACCAAACATTACTTGGTGGTCTTTGTCAATATCAATAGATTTTGTTATTACATTTACAAGACTAACTAAAACGCTAAAACAAGCCTGTTACAACGTTGCACGTTTAATAAGTGTCGAGTTTGGCTAGGGTAGTGATTTTTTCTTTAGCTAAAGCCTGCCCCGCAGCACTGCGGGGGCGAGGAGCCTGTCCCGCAAATTTGCGGGATTCCTGCCCTTAGTGGGTCTAAGGTCAGCGGTTCCTCAACGCTGGATAAAGGAAAAAGCACTCCTGGAAAGCCGACAGTTATTGATCGCGCGTCGCTTAACGGGCTGCACACAACTGAAAAAGCAAAAAACATGAGCTGGTTTTCTAATTTTTTAACTTCCTCCATTGGCAGGAAAGTCGTTATGAGCCTCACTGGCTTATTTCTAATCATCTTTCTGATCGTCCACCTGGTTGGCAATTTGCAGCTATTAGTGGGAGACGGTGGTGAAGCTTTCAATCTTTATGCAGAATTCATGACCACGAATCCGCTGATCAAAACAAGTTCTTATCTACTGTACGCAGGCATCTTGTTGCATGCTTTTCAGGGCTGGGCGCTGTGGCGTAAAAACCGTATAGCACGGGGCTCTAATGGCTACGCCGTGAAGGTCAACAAAGTAGCAGGCACCAACAGTTTTGCGGCAAGCAATATGGGTTGGCTGGGAACGATCATTTTTGTTTTCCTCATGGTGCACATGTACCAGTTCTGGTTGCAAATGAAGATGGGCACCACCCCAATAGCTACTTACGATGGGCACGAAGTTCAAGACCTTTACGCCTTGGTCTCTACTGCTTACGAAAATATCGGCTTTGTCATTTTTTACGTAGTTTCTATGGTGGTGATCGGTTATCACCTGGTCCACGGGTTCCAGTCTGCTTTTCAGACCTTGGGCATCAACCATCGTAAGTATACTCCGTTTATAAAGGGACTTGGCAAAGCTTACGCTATACTCGTTCCACTTGGGTTCGCGATCATCCCTATCGTGATGTACCTGAGGGGATAATTTTATCTGACAATTGCAAAACTTGATTGATATGCCTTTTCAAAGTAATACTCCTCCGGGGCCATTAGCGGAGAAATGGACGCGTTATCGCGGTACCATGAACCTGGTGGCACCCAACAATAAGCGCCGCATCGAGGTAATCGTTGTGGGTACAGGCCTTGCCGGTGCAGCAGCTGCTGCTACGCTGGGCGAGTTGGGTTATAAAGTCAAAGCCTTTACCTTCCACGATAGCCCGCGCAGGGCGCACAGTATTGCTGCACAAGGCGGTATCAATGCTGCAAAGAACTATCAAAACGACGGCGATAGCGTTTATCGCTTGTTTTACGATACCATCAAAGGGGGCGACTACCGCTCCCGGGAGTCCAACGTTCATCGTTTGGCGGAAGTGAGCCGCAATATCATTGATCAGGCAGTGGCACAGGGTGTGCCTTTCGCCCGTGAGTACGGGGGGCTTTTGGCAAACCGCTCATTCGGTGGTGTGCAGGTGAGCCGTACCTTTTATGCCCGCGGGCAGACCGGGCAGCAACTATTGTTAGGTGCCTACCAGTCCTTGTCCCGTCAGATTTCTACAGGCAGTGTTGAGATGTACAACCGCCACGAAATGCTTGATGTCGTTATTCAGGACGGCAAAGCACGGGGCATCATAGCTCGTAATCTCCTCACCGGCGAACTGGAGCGCCACGCTGCACACTGTGTGGTATTGGCCTCGGGTGGCTATGGCAACGTTTTTTACCTGTCGACCAACGCTATGAACTCCAACAGCAGCGCTGCATGGCGGGCAGTACGCCGCGGGGCGTATATGGCAAATCCCTGCTTTACGCAAATTCACCCCACCTGCATCCCGCAGTCAGGAGAATATCAATCCAAGCTGACCCTGATGTCAGAGTCGCTCCGTAACGACGGAAGGGTTTGGGTGCCAAAGAACCAGGAAGATGCCCAGGCGATTCGCGAGGGTCATAAGACGGGTAACGATATTGCGGAGTCAGAGCGTGACTATTACCTGGAGCGCCGCTACCCGGCTTTCGGTAACCTGGTACCCCGGGATGTAGCCTCCCGTGCTGCAAAAATAGCCTGTGATGAAGGGCTTGGTGTTGCACCGACCGGACTGGCGGTATTCCTCGACTTTGAGTCGGCGGTCATGCGTTATGGCCAGTCAGAAGCGAATACCAAAGGCATCAGCAATCCAAGCGAAGCTAAAATCAAAGAGCTTGGTGAAAAGGTGGTAGAGGAAAAGTACGGTAACCTCTTCGAGATGTATGAGAAAATTTCCGGCGAGAACCCTTATCAAACGCCTATGAAAATCTACCCGGCAGTCCACTACACCATGGGCGGCCTTTGGGTAGACTACAACCTGGAGACCAATATCCCGGGCCTCTTCGCTACGGGAGAAGCCAACTTCTCCGACCACGGCGCCAACCGCCTGGGTGCATCCGCGCTGATGCAGGGGCTGGCAGACGGTTACTTTGTATTACCATATACCATCGGGCAATTCCTGAGCCAGGAAATTCGTACACCGGCGATTGATCCGAACAGCCCTGAGTTTGAACAGACGGAGAAAGAGGTGGCAGACCGCCTGAACCAACTGATGAACATCAAGGGCAATCAGTCGGTAGAAAGCTTCCACCGCCGCCTTGGCAAGATCATGTGGGAATACTGCGGTATGTCGCGTAATGCAGATGGCCTGAAGAAAGCCCGGAAGATGATTCAGGAGCTGCGGGAAGAATTTTATAAAGATGTTTTCATACCAGGTGAAGCTAACGATTACAACCCGGAACTGGAGAAAGCCCACCGCGTGGCGGACTTCATGGAGCTGGGAGAGCTAATGGTCGTAGATGCACTTGACCGGCAGGAATCCTGTGGCGGCCACTTCCGCGAAGAATACCAAACGGAAGAAGGTGAAGCACTGCGTGATGATGAGAATTACGCTTACGTCTCTGCCTGGGAGTACACCGGCTGGGAGGAAGATCCCAAGCTGCACAAGGAAGAGCTGGTATTTGAAAATGTAGAGTTGAAGACCCGGAGCTACAAGTAAACGTTTTCGGGCACCTTATTTCTTCAACTACAAAATCAAAGAACATGAAACTTACATTAAAAATATGGCGCCAGAAAAGCGTCAAGGCAAAGGGGAAGTTCGAAACCTATACGGTAGAGGCGACCCCGCACATGTCATTTCTGGAGATGCTGGACGTGCTGAACGAAGAACTGATTTCCAAAAAAGAGGAACCGGTCGCGTTTGAGCATGACTGCCGTGAAGGTATATGTGGCACCTGCAGTATGGTCATCAATGGGGAGCCGCATGGCCCTATGCAGGGCACAACCACCTGTCAGTTGCACATGCGCCACTTCAGCGACGGAGAAACTATCGTGATTGAACCTTTCCGCGCCAGCGCTTTCCCTATTATTAAGGACCTCGTGGTCACCCGCGATTCCTTCGACCGTATCATTCAGTCAGGAGGTTATATTTCCATCAACACGGGCCAGGCACAGGATGGTAACTCTATCCCAATTGAAAAGGAAACGGCTGCGGGCGCATTCGACGCAGCAGCTTGCATTGGATGTGGTGCCTGTGTGGCGGCATGCCCTAATGCTTCAGCCATGCTGTTTGTAAGTGCAAAGGTAGCTCACCTGGGGCGGATGCCACAGGGTGAGGTAGAAGCCAAGCGCCGTGCTCAGGCAATGGTCAAGCAAATGGACGACGAAGGCTTCGGCATGTGCTCGAATATTACCGCGTGTGAAGCAGAGTGCCCCAAAGGCATTTCTGTAGAGAATATCGCTAAGCTGAACCGGGAGTACCTGTCCTCTTCATTGGGGTCAGAGACAACGGTATAAAGCTGGATTTTAAGTAAATTGATGAAAGCCGCTGCCTGTTTTGGGCAGCGGCTTTTTGTATAGAAAGGACGACTTGTGCTGTACCAGATAGAGTTGGGAACAATAGTGCCTCATAGCCAGTAGGTTAGAAATGGTCATCGCATTAGGCGAACTAGCGATGTGCTTGTCAGTCTCACGGATAAAGGCTGTTTTCGGGAAAAATCCGTACTTTCCAATCTAAAACCCACGACTATGAAGACCATGAAAGGCCCCGCCATATTCCTCGCTCAGTTTATGGGAGATGAGCCCCCATTCAACAGCCTCGATGCCATTTGTGCCTACATGGCCGGCCTCGGCTACAAAGGTGTGCAGATCCCGACCTGGGAAAGCCGCCTGATTGACTTGCAGCAGGCAGCCGAAAGCCAAACGTACTGCGATGAGCTCAAAGGTAAAATTGCGGAGCACGGATTAGAAATTACGGAGTTGTCCACCCATTTGCAGGGACAGTTGGTAGCAGTCCATCCGGTGTACGACAAACTCTTCGATGGCTTTGCGCCGGAGGCGGTCCACAACAATCCAAAGGCGCGTACCGAATGGGCCGTACAGCAGCTCAAATGGTCTGCTAAAGCCAGCCGTAACCTGGATCTGGACGCGCATGTCTCTTTTTCCGGTGCCCTGCTTTGGCCCTTTATGTACCCCTGGCCGCAGCGCCCGGCCGGATTGGTGGAGATGGGATTTGAAGAGTTGGCTAAGCGCTGGAAGCCCATACTTGATGCCTTTGATGAAGAGGGCGTGGATGTTTGCTACGAATTGCACCCCGGGGAAGATCTGCACGACGGGGACTCTTTCGAGGCTTTCCTGGAAGCATTAAACAATCACCCCCGCTGCTGCATTAATTACGATCCCAGCCACTTTGTGCTACAGTGCCTGGACTACATTCAGTTTATTGACTTTTACCATGAGCGCATCAAAGCCTATCATGTTAAGGATGCGGAATTCAACCCAACCGGCAAACAGGGCGTTTACGGAGGGTATCAGCCCTGGCTGAAGCGGGCAGGCCGTTTCCGTTCTCTGGGGGACGGCGATGTGGACTTCCGGGCCATTTCCAGCAAACTGGCGGAGTACGACTATGACAGCTGGGCCGTGCTGGAATGGGAGTGCTGCATCAAAAGTCCGGAGCAGGGAGCGGCAGAAGGGGCACCCTTTATTCAGGAGCACATCATTGAGGTTACCCAAAAAGCCTTCGATGACTTTGCCAGCGGCGGTGCTGATGATCAGCTCAACCGGGATACGCTGGGGATCTAAAACAAATCATTTTCATGCGCTACGTTTACTTACTGGTTCTGCTATTAGGCACTTTTTCACTATTCTCACAGTCCTCACCTACCCAAACCGTTCGGGGAAAAGTACTGGAGGCAGGCACTAAAGTCCCGCTAACTGGTGCTGCGGTGGAGCTTATCGGCTTTGGTTCGGGGGCAGTGACGAACGAGCAGGGGAAGTTTCAATTCAAAGAGGTACCGGTAGGCCGGTACGAATTACGGGTGACTTTTCTGGGGTATGCACCCTTTATACGGGCTGAGATGTTGGTGGAATCCGGTAAGGAGGTGGTGCTCGAACTGGAGCTCAAGCTTCAGCCCCAGTCGTTGGAGGCCATAGAGGTGACGGCTTCCCGTAGTGACATTCAGGTGGTGCAGCCATTGGGGGTGAAAACGATGACGATAGAACAGGTTCGGCGTTTTCCGGCCACCTTCTACGATCCGGCAAGGCTGGCGTCATCTTACGCTGGCGTGGTCAATACCAATGATCAGGCAAACGGCATGAGCATCCGGGGGCATTCTCCCGATCACATGTCCTGGCAACTGGAAGGGCTGCAAATTCTCAATCCCAATCATACGCCTAACGCCGGCACCTTTTCCGACCGGACCACGATGAACAGTGGTGGCGTCAATGCCCTGAGCGCCCAGTTGCTGGGTGCCTCCAGTCTTTATACTGGTGCCTTCCCGGCCGCTTATGGAAATGCCCTGAGTGGCGTAATGGATATGCGCCTGCGCACCGGCAACAATCAGCAGCGGGAGTTCACGCTGCAAGCTGGCTTGATTGGGCTGGACCTGGCGGCTGAAGGCCCGTTTTCTGAAAACAACGAAGCTTCTTACCTGGTCAATTACCGCTATTCTACGGTAGGTCTGCTTACGCAGGCCGGAGTGAATTTCGGAGAAGAGGCGATTAACTTTCAGGATTTGTCCTTCCATCTTGTCTTTCCGCAGCAAAACGGCGGTAAACTTACCCTTTTCGGAGTGGGCGGCATTAGCAGCAATCTCTTCGATGGGCCAACCGATCCCGAACTGCGGGAGTCAGACAAAGATTTGTTTAATATTGACTTTCGGTCGAACATGGGGGTGGCAGGGGCGACCTGGGAGCAGCCAGTTGGAAAGCATGGACTTTGGTTCGCAGCGACCGGTGTTTCTGCTGTAGACCAGGAACGCCTTAGCGAGGCGCTGGAACCCGGGTTGCAGGAAGCATTGCCTGCTGATTTCCTGAACGATGATGACCGTCTTCGTTTATGGTCAGGGCACTCCTACTATCGGCAAGTCTTTACGGGAGGGCATCAGGCTCAGTTTGGTTTTCAGTGGCGGGCTTTCAGGCATGTAGATCAGTTGGAAACTGCTGTGCCGGAAGCGGAGGTTCGGAATGAATCTATTTTGACCCCTTATTTGTCCCTGGGAGGGGGGCTCTCTGCACGGCTGTCCTACCAGTTAGGGCTACGATTGCCAGCCTATTTAGAATCGGGCAACATCTACTTAGAGCCAAGGGCTTCGCTAAATTATCGAGTAGGGCCAAAGCATCAGCTCCTTCTGGGTTACGGATTGCATTCTCAAATGACCTCACCTTATTTCCGGTCATTTGGTGACCTTGCTCCTGTACGTTCTCACCAAACGGCACTGGGCTATCAGTGGCAATTGGAGTCTGCCCTTAGCGTAAAAGCGGAGCTGTTTTTCCATTACCTGTTTGATGCGCCGGTTTTCAATGAAACAGATGGGGGCACCTTCACCACCCTCAATGAGCTGAATAGCTGGTCCTGGTTGCCAGGGGGCGTCTCGGAGAACAGCGCGACGGGCAGAAACTATGGACTGGAGCTTAGTCTGGAGCAGTTGCTCACGAAAGGCTATTACTATCTGGCGAACCTGACCCTCTATCAGGCGGAATTTGCATTGCCAGATCAAGCGTATCAGACCGGGCGGTATGACGGTCGTTATATTATTAATGCAGCAGCAGGGAAGGAGTGGCAAAAGGAAAAAACAGGCAAGCATATCCGTACCTGGGGTGTGAATCTACGTATCAATTACCTGGGCGGGCTCCGGGATCTTCCAGTAGATGTCGATGCCTCAGAAGCAGCTCGCTACACCCGGTTCAACTTTGCTGCAGGCTACACCGGGCAACTCCCTGACTTTTTCCGTACAGACCTGCGGATTTACCTGAAAAAAAGCCGGGAGAAGTACAGCAGTACACTCGCATTAGATATTCAAAATCTGACCAATCAGGAGAATGTTGCTTATAATTATTACGATATCTTGCTGGGCGAAGTGCAGCAGCGGTATCAGTTGAGCCTAATCCCCATTTTGACTTACCGGGTGGAGCTTTGATGGAGGGGTGGAAGGGGCTGAATTGAAGGCACCACATCCTCAAACCACCGCAGTGGAGCCTGTACTTTATCACCGGTCTCGGTATCGCACTTAAAGAAAAGGTAGTACAACTGCACGTGCTGGCCAAGGCGGTCCAGTAATCGGTGGAGGCGAATTTGACCTTCCATCGGAAGCTGATAAATAAAAATGCAGCGCCAGGCGTAGAAGGCTTCATCGTGCAATTCGACAATATCAAGTACTGCTTCGTCGGTAGTGAACTGTTCTACATAGTGGCGGGCGAGCATACCGTGATGCTTAGACCAATCCCGGGGGGTGTCGCGGACTTCCAAATGCTTGAAGGTATCGTGGACCAGGGCAATGAGCCGCAATTGATGGCGGATAGGAGCAGGGGCTCCCAGGCGGTCTATATTATCCAGCACTTCGAGGATGTGTTTGTAGACTTCCCCCTCCGGATGACCAAACCGGGGCTCTCCCCAAAGCAACCCCTGTTGAAACGTAGGGTCATTTAGCAAAGCGGTTTCTGCTTTGCCCTCGGGGCATATTAGTTGTTGTAGACGTTTGCGGTAGCCTTGCGTCATTTCAGTTAAATAGGTTAGCTGTGTAGACGTAAACGGAGGATGCTTTACAAGATAAACTTTTAATTCGCAAAGTCCGTTCGGAACACGACAAAAAATTCCTGAGCACCAAATTAATCAAAGGAAACTACAGGGTATGAATTTATGAAGTGCTGTTCAGTAGGAGTGTGGTGTAAGAACTTAGCTTCTGAAGCCGGGAATGACCGGCATACAGGGTTTTCGAGCATTTGTTTACTATACCGTTGGGGGATAGGCCAAAAGAATAAAGTCCAAATACACGCTCCGTGATAGTACAATATACAGGTTTCACCTGTAATCAGCAAGTGGTCGAGTTAAGCTACCGTTAAAACCCCTGAGAGACGATAACAAAAATTGGGTACCGGGCGTTTTGCCAAATGTTACATTAACGAGTTTATAGTTTTACAATCATCAAACACTAAAATATTCATCCGATTATGAAACAACTATTTGCACTGATGCTGGCAGGCATAGTAGGTGGCTTGATTACCTTAGGTGGCTACAGTTTGCTCGCACCCCAAACAACAGCGCCGGCAATACAGGAATCTGTTTTTGCCAGGGCCGTTAATAATATCAATGTACCACCTTCCACAACCAATGTACCCTTCGACTTTAAGGTAGCGGCAGCAAAGTCAATGCCGGCAGTGGTGCATATTTCTGCCAAAATTGCCCAGCCTGCTTCCAATCGGCAGGATCCTTTCCGGTTCTTCTTTGGCGATGCTTACGGAGGGGGGCAACCGCAGGGTGGCACAGGCTCCGGAGTCTTTTACACTCGTGATGGCTATATCGTAACCAACAATCATGTTGTGGCCAATGCCGATGAGGTAGAAGTAACCCTTTACGATAACCGTACCTACACAGCCAGGGTGATCGGTACGGAAGAAAAATCCGACCTCGCGGTTATCAAAATTGAAGGCAACAATTTCCCCATCCTTGATTTCTCCAACAGTGATGAAGCAGAGGTTGGCGAATGGGTATTAGCAGTAGGCAATCCATTTGATCTGACTTCTACGGTTACAGCCGGAATCGTGAGCGCCAAAGGGCGGAGCATTAACCTGCTCGGAGGAGGTAAAGCCATTGAGTCTTTCATTCAGACCGATGCTGCCGTTAACCCCGGAAATAGTGGCGGTGCCCTGGTAGATGCAAAAGGCCGCCTGTTGGGTATCAACACGGCTATCGCCACCCGCAGTGGTGTATTCTCCGGATACAGCTTCGCTATTCCCGTTAACCTGGTACGCCGTATCGCAGACGACATTATTGAATACGGCAGCTTTCAGCGTGCTTATCTTGGAGTAGAAATCTCGGAGCTCGATGGGGACTACGCCGAGCAATTAGGCCTGCCCATTACGCAGGGGGTCGTTATTGAGAAGCTGGTGGAAGGTGGTTCCGCAAAAATGTCGGGGTTGCTACCTAAAGATGTGATCGTCGGAGTTAACAATCGGGAGGTCAAATCTGTACCCGAATTGCAGGAAATGATCGGACAGGCGAAAGCCGGCGATATAATCGAAATAGCGGTCAACCGCGATGGAGAAGAACTGTACCTTCCGGTGCGCCTTAAGGCAGAGTAAAAGAAGTCAGCGCCTTTTAAGGTCGATTGCTGGAATAACTACAGTCGTAAAACATCATTTTGTAAAAAAAATGCCAATGGTGGCCTTGCGCTTGACGGCTACAAAACTTAAATTGTAAGATGCTGTTGTAAACCACTGAAAACTAAAATGGTATCAAGGTTTTTTAAGAAATCCTTAACACCGCTAAAAGCAACATTCAACGGTAAATAACAGTTAGGCTGATAAAGAAACTTGTTTAAAGTTGGTTTTTCGTTTTGTTTTGATGCGTCTGTCTCGCTTTGCGGGGCAGACGTTTTTTCTTATCTTCATGGGGTAATTAATGAACCGACCGCATGACGGCATTATCCAAACCCTTTCCGCACTGGCTCGATGATTTGCTCGGGCTCTTCTACCCTAATCTGTGCTACGCCTGCCATCGTAATCTACCACCAGGCCAATCTGATCCAATCTGCCTAACCTGCCAGTATAAATTACCGCGTACGGACCACCACTTACACTTAGAAAATGCCTTTACAGAGCGCCTCTGGGGCCGTTTAGATTTACAATCAGCTGCTGCCTTCCTCCAATTTGTGAAAGATGGTAGAGTGCAGCGGCTCCTTTATCACCTGAAATACAACGGCAAACGAGAAGTAGGCCTTTATCTGGGGCGTATATACGGAGAGGTATTGAAGGACACGCCGGAATTTCAGGACGTAGATGTAATTGTGCCGGTGCCCCTCCATCCCCGGAAGAAAAAAATACGGGGCTACAATCAAGCCGAATTGTTTGCACAGGGATTGAGCAGGACGATGCAGCGGCCGGTACTCAAGGCCCTTAAACGAGTAGTTTTCACTCAAACACAGACCAAGATGACCCGGGCAGAACGGCAGGTCAATGTGAGCCGTGCCTTCGATCTCTCGGGGGGGACTAACCTAGAAGGCAAACATGTTTTACTGGTTGATGATGTGGTGACTACGGGCGCCACCCTCGAAGCTTGCGGTACCAAGCTACTTCAGCACAATCTTCAGTTGAGTATGGCAGCCATCGCCATTGCCGATTAGTGATTAAGGTCTTTCCTTTTCTTTTTCTACCGAGAGGGATAGCGGCTGCTTACTACCATTCTTGAAAACCTGCATTTGTTTGGGGGCTGCAAATTGAGCCTGTACCGCAGACAGGTAAGCACAGTAATCATTATACCAGCCAGGTGCTGCTCTGCGGTCTATTTGGTCAACAACGTCGCCCATGCGCAAACCGGCTTCCCAGGCCGGGCTATCGACGACGATAAAGCCTACAGTCAGATCGCTCATTGGGGTGAAGTGCGGCATCCAGCCAAGTAGTGGCAGGGGCAAAGTGGGTGGTGGCGCTTGTATTCTGGAAAACAAGCTGATCGTTTCAGACTTAAAGTCGAGGGTTACATTATACTTCGCCCATAAATCATTACCAAGACGAGACTGCCGCTCCTGTTGGACGGTGAGCCTGCCTTGCCAGGAAAGCTCACCCGTACTCATCTCCGTCTCAGGAAAAATTGCAGATGTATCAACCGCAGTGGCAAACCGGTCGGTAATGCCACGGTCATAGACCATCACCCCGTCAGTAGGCAGCTTTTTAGCACCTATACGGAGATTGCCGTGGTGCCCTATACCGGCTACTACGCTGTTTTTGCCCATAGATGAGGTTTTGACTTTTAGTTCGGGTTGACCGTAGGAATTGGTTTTGAAGTCAAGTACATAGGCTGCGGTTCCGGTAGCGGGCTTTGAGTTTTTATCACTGAAAACAATCCATTGCTGATCGAAGTCGATGTGCCAGGTACTATGCCGGATAATATTGGCACCAATTACACCAGCCTCAGCAATACATTTGGGAGCCGTATAACCCTCGTAGGCAACAATTTTTACGGGCACCGATGGGAAGGTAATATGGCTTAACTGCAGGGAATCCAGCCGGGCCATACTGCCGGAAGCCTTGTCTTGGGGTAGTCCCAGGTACTGTCGTGTAGCCTGGGAAATGGTGCTTACCGGTGCACCGCTGTCCCAAATGAAGTCTAGTGGCATCGTTTTATCGTTGAGGCGCGCGCGCACTACAATAAAACCCTCCCGAAGCTCAAAGGGCAGAGTATCCTGAAAAACAGAGGCAGAAGGAGGGGGGGACTGATATGTTTTTTGAATAGCAGAGGGCGTGCAGGCGTAAAAAAAGCTCAGCAATAGAAGGAAGCAAAAGGCAAGTCTTGTTCTGATCATGAGAGTATTGGGATTAGAAAACCCAAAAATAAAGGTTTTTCCTTCTCTGGCAATTATGAAGCGGGGCTAAAGTGAAAACTGAAATCGAAAGTGAGGGTGGGGGGCACTTTCAATTGGCTAAAGCCTGAAAATTGTCGGATAAGCCAGGCTTTTAGGCCCCTGTCTCATATAACTTCAACAACTGTTGCAAATCTTCCAGCGTGTTGGCTTCCCGGAGAGGTTTGTCTTTGCGCCATCGCGAAATGCGGGGGAAGCGCAGCGCTACACCGGACTTGTGCCGGGAAGACTTTCGGATACCTTCAAATGCGATTTCAAAGACATGCGTGGGCTCTACGCTCCGTACCGGTCCAAACCGATCAATCGTATTCCGGCGTACCCAGGCGGTAATTTCCCGAAACTCCTTATCTGTTAGTCCGGAGTACGCTTTGGTAAAAGGCACAAGCGTTTGCTCATCCCAAACCGCAAAGGTGAAATCGGTATACAGATTAGCACGCCGCCCGTGCCCCCGCTGTGCATAAATCATAACGGCATCGATGGTAAGCGGATCAACTTTCCATTTCCACCAGTCGCCTTTCTTCCTGCCGGAGAGGTAGGGGCTATCCTTTTGCTTCAGCATTAGCCCTTCGCTATGATGCTGCCGTGCGTTTTGCCGTTCCGGTTCCAATGCCTGCCAATTGGAAAAGGGTACTTGTTCGGAAAGCAGGATTATATCTCCGGTATTTGTTTGCCTTAGCAGTTGTTCGAGCAGCGAACGGCGTTCTTGCATGGGGCGCTCGCGAATATCTTCGCCTTCCCACTCCAGCAAATCATAAGCGACAAGGACTACCGGTGCTTTTTCGAGGACACTTTTGGTCACATTCTTTCGCCCGATCCGGGTTTGGAGGTCATTAAAGGTTAGGGGCTTTCCATCTTTGTAGGGGAGTATTTCGCCATCAAGGACGGTACCATTGGGCAAAAGCTCCGCTAAGGAATGGTACTCCGGAAATTTATCTGTGACCAGTTCTTCGCCTCTGGACCAGACAAAAAGCTCACCCTTGCGGACAATCAGCTGTCCACGTATGCCATCCCATTTGCGTTCGGCTATCCAGTCCTTTGGTGCACCCAGCTCTTCCGGATTATTCTCCAGGGCATAGGCCAGATAGAACGGATACGGCTTAGAAACATCCTCCAGCGGGTCTTTGGTCAGGATGAGGTTTTCGAATGTGGTCTTATCGGGTGTCCAGTTGCCCATAATACGGTGGGCAAGGGTGTTCTCATCGATATCCGTTGATTTGGAAAGGGCACGAACCATCAGCTTTTGAGAAACGCCAATTCGGAACCCGCCCATGATGAGTTTGTTGAAGACGAGGCGCTCGGTGTAATCCATTTGCATCCAGGCATCGGTAACGCGTTGTTTTTTCTCGGCCTCTTCCAGCTTGTCCAGGGCTTTAATGTATTCAATCCAGAAAGTCAGGGCTTCATCATTGGTTTTTTCAGCCTTAGGGAGGGTGAGTGCAATGGCTTCACTAAGGTCACCGACTACGTGGTAAGATTCTTCAAAAAGCCAAAGCGGAATCCCTGCCAGTTCAGCCGCCCAGTTCCGGAGTAAGGTCGTATTGACGGTGCGCTTGGGGCGGCGGTGAGAGAGGATTGCGACTGTCCAGAGGCGGTCCCTGTCATTAGACTGATCAAAAAACCTGGCCAGTTCTGCCACCTTGGTATTGGTTTTGGTAGTTTGGTCCAGCCGGGTGTATAGATTGGCAAATGCTTTCATGCGTCCTTGTCGTTTTCAGAATCCCCGCTGTCTTCCGCATCCAGGGATTCCCCCTCGTATTCGGTATCTGCTTCCCAGGCATCCAACCCACACTCCTCACGGAGCCAGCGGGCAAAAAGATTGGTATAACCATGGGTGACGGCGACACGCTCTGCGCCCGTTGCTCTAATTGCTTCATTGAGCTCATTCCAGTCGGCATGGTCGGAGAGGATAAAACCGCGATCGGCAGCGCGTCGGCGGCGGGTGCCCCGTAGAGACATCCACCCGGATGCAATGCCCACAGAAGCAGATTTAAACCGCCGCATCCAATTGGACCCGGTGGCGGAGGGCGTCGCTAAAACGAGAGCACCTTCAAAGTCTTTCGATTTGTACTGTTGGGTAATACGTTGGGTGGGGGGTAACTTCAGCCCTTGTTTTCGCATCACCTGCGTCGTTTTTTCAATCGCACCGTGTGTGAAAATAGGGCCGATACTGTCGTCAACGCCATGTAGCAGCCGTTGTGCTTTACCCAGTGCGTATACTGCCAGCACACTGACTTTGCCTTGCGCCTGATTCTGCCGCCACCAGTCATTGATTTCCTCAAAAACGGTATGCTGGGGTTTCCAGCGATAAACAGGTAGCCCAAAAGTCGACTCAGTAATGAACGTATGGCAGCGTACCGGCTCAAAGGGTTCTGAGAGACCATCCGGTACTATCTTATAGTCACCGGAAGCCACCCACACTTCGCCCTTGTGTTCCACCCTGATCTGAGCGGAGCCTACGATATGCCCAGCGGGATGAAAGGAGAATTTTACCCCATTTATCGTAGTGGGTTCCCCAAATTTGGTGGTAGATAAGTTCACATGGCCAAGCCGGTAACGGATGACAGGAGCTGCCGTTTCGGTGCACAAATAATGCTGATGCCCCCATCGGGAGTGGTCGGCGTGCCCGTGAGTGATAAGCGCTCTGTTGACCGGGCGCCAGGGGTCAATATAGACATCGGCGGGCGGGCAGTAAATCCCTTTGTTGGTGAATTCGAGTAAAGGCATAGAAAATTGCAGTTGCACCGTTACAACACAAATTGGGCTTAGGAGTTTTGGGATTGCTCCAGTGCCAGTCGGGTTTCAGAGGCATCGTATACGATTTCAAGTTCCGTGATCTTATTCGCTTCGTTGAAGTAGAATACATTGGTGCACTCAAATGTGACGGTCTCTCCGTCGTTTAGTGTCCAGTGGTAGAGGAAACTGACCGTAGCTTTAGGTACACCAGGGCCATGTAAGAGATGGAGCGGCTCAATGCGGGAGGACCTACTGTCTGCCAGCAACGCCGGATAAAAATCAAGGGCTGGCTTTTTGCCGTAAAGCGGAGAGTGTACCACCGCATTTTCGGCAAAGAGAGACAGCAAATCCTCCAGTTTCCCATCTTCCAGCGCATCGAAATAGGCATGAACAATTGCCTGCGTCGTCATAGTTAAAAGTTTTTATGTAGAGTGAAGATGAATTTTGCACCCTTATTGGCTTTGGATTCCACCCAAATGTCTCCACCGTGCTGCTCCACCACACGTTTGCATAGCGCCAGCCCAATGCCGGAGCCAGGGTAGATCTTTTTACTATGCAGGCGCCGGAAGAGCTGGAATATCTGCCCGTGGTGCTCCTCGTCTATACCTATACCATTATCGGTTACAGCGAACTTCCAGTGATCCCCTGTATCCTGGAAATCAATGACCACTTTCGGCTTCACGCCTTTAGCCTGGAATTTCACTCCATTAGAGATCAGGTTCTGAAAGAGCTGACCGAGTTTGGTGGGGTTGCCATTCAGGGTAGGAAGAGCGTGCTTAATAATGATGTCAGCATTTTTATCGTGGATTAGTCCACGCAGGGATTGCTGTACAACTTCAAGGAGGTTGTTAAGGTCTACCTGTTCGAAAGCGGGGTCTTCGCTGTTGGTAAAGCGGGCAAACTCCAGTAAGTCTTCAATCAGCTTATTCATATGTGTAGCGCTCTTGCTGATAAAGTCAAGATAGGAATTGGCATCCTCGTCCAGCAGATTCCCGTACCGGTGCTTTAGGAGCTGTGCAAAGCTGTTCATTGTACGTGCGGGCTCCCTAAGGTCGTGCGAAACCGTGTGGGCAAAATTCTCGAGCTGCAGATTACTGTTGATGTATCGCGTGAGTTTCTCGTTATTATGGTCGAGCTCGCGGAGCTTCCTCTGCAAAGCCTGCTGTGCGATCTTGAGTTCCGTTACATCACGGACTACGACTATAGCTTCTGATTCATTAATACGATTTACCCGGGCTTCGAAGAACCGCATGCCTAGATCCAATGAGAGCGGGTATTCGAATGTCTCAACATCGCCACCTTCAAGGGCGCGCTTTAAATTCAACTTAAAAGCGTGTGCAATATGTGGTGGTAAGACCTCTCCCACTCTTTTGCCCAGGAATTGTTCTGGCGGCAGAATTAGATGAGGGGCTTCATCCTTGGGCGCAAAGAAGTTAACGAAGCGCTGTTCTCCATCAATACGGAATTTTAGATCAGGCAATGCGCCCAGTACCGCTTCTTTAAGGTCTTCGCTTTCGTGGAGAGCCTGGTCTGCTTCTATGCGCTCTGTGATGTTTTCAATAGAACAGATAATACTTTCTGTTTTACCCGTCGTATCCTTAATGACACTGATGAGAAGGTTGCTCCATATCTCTTTACCGTTCTTGTGCCGGAGCTGGCGTTCGAAGTGATTAACCGTATTGTCCTTGTCAAGCTCTTCCATCATACCTTCAAAAAGCTGATTACTGATGCTAAGCTGGTTAAGTTTCGTTTTTATAAGTTCTTCTTTCGAGTACCCCAGGATTCGAGTAGCCATTTGATTGACCTCCTGAATTTCACCGTTCTTGTTACAAAATAAGATACCAAGTGGGCTGTCTTCAAATAAACTGCGGAAGAAAGCCTCGCTTTCTGAAAGAGCCCGATCGGCGGCTTTCCGATGGTCAATGTCAATGTGGATGCCAGCCACTTTCAAGGGGTTGCCATCTTCGTCGCGTGACATCACCTGACCTTTATCGTGTACCCATCTCCATTGTCCAGCCTTGGTGCGCAATCTGATCTCAACTTCGAATAGTTCTGTCTTTCCTTCCAGTTGAGCATTTAGGGCGCTGTTTAGCAGCGGAGCATCTTCCGGGTGGATAAGGTCAAAGAAAGTACTGGAAAACGGTGCAATTTCCTCTGGCTTAAAGCCCAGCATCTCCCCCCAGTGCTGGTTGTAGTAGCATTCGTCTGTTTGTACATTCCACTCCCAGAGCCCTAGTTTGGCAGCATCCAAAATCAGTTTGGTCCGTTGCTGGCTTTCCTTGAGTGCAAGCTCTGTTTTTTTCAGGTCAGAAATATCAACGGTGATACCAGTGGCGTGGGTGGCTAGCCCGCCTTCATCGCGACCGGTTACTTTGCCTGTGTCGTAAACCCAGTGATATTTGTCGTTTACATCTTTAATGCGGTAGTCAAGGCGGAAGTTATCCGAGGCACCGGTTTGTAGTTGAAAGCTTTCCTGCAGGCGGGAAATATCGTCGGGGTGAAGGTGTTTTACCCAATCTTCATAGCGGTCCGTAAGTACATTGGGGTCGTATCCAAGATGACGGAACATCAGAGCGTTGTTAGAAATTTTTTGTTTGGGAATGTCCCACTCCCAAACACCAATGCGGGAGCCTTCAATGGCAAGGTTGAGCTTCTCCTGGCTTCGCTGCAACTCCAATTCCGTTTGCTTGCGTTGGTTGATATCAATCAGCAGGCCGGCGTAGTACTTCTTTCCATTTAAATCGTACTGTTCGCCCCGTCCGTAAATCCATTTGTACGCTCCACCTTTAGCCTTAAACCGGAGCTCTATTTCAAAGCTTTCGCCTTGCTTAATCTTCTCTAACGCAAGAAGAAAAGTGGATGCCCGGTCTGCTTCGTGTGTTAATTCAAAAGTGTTTTCAAGAGTGACTTCAAATTCATTGGCTTCATAATTGAGGATTTTAAAAAAGGCAGAAGATATTTTGATTTCTTCTGTTTCAACATCCAGCTCCCAAAATGCCACCAAAGCACTTTCTGACACCATATCAAGTAGGTCCTGCTGGGCAGTGAGCTGCGTCATGGCTTCCTTCTGAGAGGTAATATCCACAAAGATACCACTGCCCTGCACCGGATCGCCCTTCTCGTTCCAGGTTAGAGCTCTGCCCCGGTTAAGTATCCATTTATAGTAGCCACTTTTTGCGCGCAACCGCATCTGGTGCTCAAACACCCTGGTGTTGTTTTTGAGCTCGAGGTGTTTGCTGGCCTTGGCAATGAATTGAGGGAAATCATCAGGATGTATGAGCCTGTTGAACGATTTTGGAGTTGTCGGGACTTCTGAAGTTTTGTAGCCTAGTAAGTGCAGAAAATAATCATTAAACCGGGCGATCTTTTTGGGTAGGTCCCAGTACCAGGTTGCTACTTTAGCACCTTCAAGTACAAAATTCATTTCTTCCCGCTGCTCGCGCAGAGAGAGTTCCATCTGCTTTCGTGCAGTAATATCCGTCTGTCCACCCCAGATACCAACCATATAACCGTCTTCGAAGACACCAACAACGTGGTTGTTAAACCAACGCTTTTTGCCATTTGGAGCTGTTTCGTGAGTTTCAAAGTCTTTGATCTTGAAATTGGCTTTAAAGAACTGAAGCGTTGTTGCTCTGTTTTTAGCCTCCCCTTCTCCTTGGTGCAACTCGGCCACTTTTTTGTCGATCAGGGCTTCTGGCGATGCTAAGCCATACATCTCTGACATGGCTTTATTGCATTCTGCAATCTCAGCAGATTGGTAATAAAGCTCAACCTGCTCTTCGGGTGTTGTGCCCTCAAGTGGAATGGGCGGTTCGCATTTAACGTAATAGATACCCTCTTCTGCATGTGTGATGAAATTGAGGTAACGCTCCCGGCTTTTAGCTTCTTGTTCTTTGATGTGGAACCAGGGGGAAACGTCAAGCGAGATGCCAAGGACGTTCGTTTCATCCTCTTCCTCTTCACTGGAAACAGGTATTTTGAGGGTTTGTAAGTGGACCTCCTTGCCGCCCGGGGTGATGATCTTATCCTCAGGAAGCCACATGGGCGTTCCTCCCTCCATGACACTCAGGTCTTCTTCCCGGTAGCGTTTAACCTCTTCCGCATAAGGATTAAAATCGCTATCGGTTTTGCCGATAAGTTCTTGTACCGGCACCCCGTAAATTTCTGCGACCCGCTTATTAACAAGGACAAATCGGCCTTTTTTGTCTTTTGAAAAAACAAGACCGGGAATGTTGTCTATTATTTTGCGGAGGTAGTCACGCTGTACTTTAATTTTTTTTTCCTGAGCAAAACGCGATATGGCAGCGCCTAAACCTTCTAGGTATGGGCAGAGTACTTCGTGAACTGCCTCTGCTGTTGCGGGCGCAGAGGATGGAAGGGCAGCAGTAAAGAAACCTAATACCGCTTTGTTTATTTTGATCGGTGCTATGAAGTAATTGGATAGGCCGGCTTCTGTGGTTAGTTCGACCAATTGAGGAGCAGATGGTTGCTTTTCCTGAATGGCTGCCAGAGAGTCAGGTAGTGGCTCTTGACCGGCTTCCCATCGCTCTGCTCCGGCATGCATGCTTAAAAGCAGGATGATATGCTCTTTGCTCTTGGGGTTGACCCGGTGTATCCACACTGCCGTGGCGTCAATCAGAGGAGCGACCTCTGGTATAGTAGCCGCTACCCCGTCCCAAAGGGTATCGGATTTATGAAGGGTCAGTACGGACTTTAGCAGTGTTTGTAAAACAGTGGTGGTTGCAAGCGCCATTTTTGTGCATTAGGAGTTCAGCTGTAATTTTATTTTGCGTATTGGACTTTGTAATATAGTTTTTTTCCAGGACAGATGGCGGGGGTAACTATTTCGTGTGTACAACAAATTGCACAGTCAAAAGTCTAAATGCTTGCCAAACTCCGAAGGAGTGATAGATTAAATGACTGGGGCAACGCCCCAGGAATTTAATGGCAGTTGGTTTAAGCCCTGTAGGGGCGCACTTTGTTATACACACATTAAGCCGTACCTCCACGATTCCGGACCAGGTAGCCTCCCAGTACCAGACCACAGAGCATCAGCCCAAAAAATTCGCGAACCAGCTCAATGTGAGGTTCGTCAGTTTTCATCTCACTGGCAATAGAAGGAGTCCCTGCTTCCAACCAGCTCAGGAAGGCTGGAAACAACTGAATACCCCATATTGCAATAACAACGAGCCCGGGAATGGCGAGCCAGCGAAAGGGTTGTCCAAGAAAAGCCAGCAGGCTCACGGTACCTACGCCCAGGTACAGGGCTACCCACCCCCATGGATCGGGGTCATTGGTTTGAAAATAGGCAAAAAGGAAAAACAGGGCAGTAACAACCAGGTGACCATATTTCATAGCAGAGCCTTTTGTTAATCCTTCAAGTTCTTAAAATTCTCTATTTTTAAGAAAAACGGCTATGATTAAATACCTGCTTCCCGTTATTATTTTAAGCCTGGCAACCAATTCCTACGCGCAAACCCCCAGTATTGATCAGAAAATGGATGGACTTCAGGCGCAGGATGGTTTTTTTACTTACTACTATGATGAGGAGGAAGGGAAGATCTGGTTAGAGGTTCCGCAAATGGGACAAGACTTTTTATACATCAATAGCCTGACGGCTGGCTTAGGGTCAAATGATATAGGTCTGGACCGTAATCAGCTTGGAGACACCCGAATCGTCCGGTTTATCCAGGAAGGGCCTAAAGTGCTGCTTTTGGAGCCCAATCTGAAATACCGGGCCTATACCGACAACTCCCGGGAACAGCAATCGGTAGAGGAGGCTTTTGCTCAGTCCGTACTTTGGGGCTTTGAGGTGGCGGCCCGGGATGGCGGTCGGGTCCTTATCGACTGGACCCCTTTCGTAATGCGTGACGCCCACGGCGTAGTGCAACGCCTGAAACAGAATAAACAAGGTGATTTCAATTTGGATGAATCACGGAGCATGTTATGGATGCAGCGCACCCGTAGCTTCCCCAGGAATACAGAATTTGAAGCCTTGCTGACGTTCACCGGGGAGCCCAAAGGAACGGAGTTGCGTTCGGTGGCGCCAACTCCCGCCTCCTTTTCTGTGCGTATGCACCATTCTTTGGTGAAGCTGCCTGATGATGGTTTTCAGCCCCGGCAGTTTGATCCCCGTTCTGGTTACTTTCCGCTCACCTTTAAAGACTATGCAGCACCAATTGATGCCCCGCTCACCAAGCGGCTGATCTACCGGCATCGATTGAAAAAAGTCAACCCCAAAGCCCCAAAAAGCCGCCCCGTAGCGCCCATCGTTTACTATCTCGATCCAGGAGTGCCTGAACCTGTACGCTCTGCGCTGTTGGAAGGGGCGAGCTGGTGGAACGAAGCTTTTGAGGCAGCCGGCTTTAAAGATGCCTTCCGGGTGGAAGTACTGCCAGAAGGCGCAGATCCAATGGATGTACGCTATAATATGATCAATTGGGTACACCGTAGCACCCGGGGCTGGTCTTACGGTACCACGGTAGCAGACCCGCGGACCGGCGAAATCATCAAAGGGCATGTCTTGCTGGGCTCTCTGCGGGTGCGCCAGGATTTCCTGATTGCACAGGGGATGGTAGAGGCTTATACGTCCGGTCAAACCGCCGATCCAAGACTGAAAGAGATGGCGCTGGCGCGTTTGCGGCAGCTCTCTGCTCATGAGGTAGGGCACACGCTCGGATTGGCACATAATTTTGCTGCCAGTGTCAATGACCGGGCCTCGGTGATGGATTATCCGCATCCGTTTTTGCAATTAGGCGATGACGGCAGTATTGATTTTTCTGAGTCTTATGACACAGGTATTGGCGCGTGGGACAAAATTGCTATTCGCTATGGTTATTCTGATTTTACGGAAGAGGAGGAGGAAGCTGAAGCTTTGGACGCCATTCTGAGGGAAGGTATCGAAAGCGGGTTGCATTATATTTCAGATGACGGTGCCAGAGCAGATGGCACAGCGCATCCGCTGGCTCATCTTTGGGATAATGGCGCCTCTGCACCGGAAGAACTCAACCGCATCATGAATTTACGGCAGGTGGCCTTGAGCCGATTCAGTGAGCTGAATATTCCGGAAGGTCAACCAATGGCTACCTTGGAGCGTGTGTTGGCTCCCCTGTATATGGCGCACCGGTATCAGGTTGCAGCTTGCAGCAAGCTCCTTGGGGGCTATTACTATACCTATGCATTGCGCGGAGACAGTCAAGAGGTCATTCGACCCGTACCAGGCCCGGTACAGAGCGCGGCTATGACCGCACTGCTGAGAACAGTGAAGCCAGGCGAGTTGCTGATCCCTTCCGGTGTGCTAAAGCTACTCCCACCTCAACCGATTGGCTACAGCAGGGGCAGAGAATACTTTGAGCCGTATACCGGGACGGTCTTTGATCCAGCCGCAGCAGCAGAAGCGGCCATTGATCATACACTCCGTCTTATGCTGCACCCACAGCGGCTGGCCCGTATAGCTAATCAGGGTGCGCAGGGCGACCTACAGAGTATACATCTTGATCGTTTTGTTGAAGCGCTTTGGAAAACGATGGATGAGGCCTATACACCAGCGGAGCAAGCCGTTTCCCGTATTGGTCAAAAGCGTTTAATCTTGCACTTACTGAATTTGGCAGGTGATGAGAAGGTTGCGCCACAGGTAGCAGGGGCAGCACTTTATCAGATTAACGCCTTTGAGGCAGGATTTGAAAAACGGCTCGCCGGAAGTCCGGATCGGGAAGAACGGGGACACCTGAGCTACATGTTGGGCGAGATTCAGAAATTCAGGAAAGCCCCAGGTAGCTACCAACTGCCAGACGCGCCACGCCTGCCGGATGGCTCGCCAATTGGATGTGGAAGGTAAAAGCCGAACTGTTTCGAATCGAGGTTAGCCCTCGACCAGGGTGCCAATGGATTCTCCCTCTACAATGGCTTTGAGGTTGCGTTTGGTATTAATGTTAAAGACGATAATGGGGAGGTTGTTCTCCCGGCATAAGGTGAAAGCTGTCATATCCATCACGCTCAACCCCAGATTGATGACCTTTGCAAAGGTGAGATTGTCAAACTTGGTGGCTGAAGTATCCTTTTCCGGATCAGCACTATAGATGCCATCTACCCTTGTGCCTTTCAGGATTACATCAGCATTGATTTCGTTGGCCCGTAATGCGGCAGCGGAATCTGTGGTGAAGTAAGGGCTGCCAGTACCAGCGGAAAAAATAACGACCCGGCCTTTTTCGAGGTGGCGGATCGCCCGTCGGCGAATGTAGGGTTCGGCAATTTGCTTCATTTCGATGGCGGAGATCAGCCTGGTATATATCCCGTTACTTTCCAGCGCGCTCTGTAATGCCATGCCATTGATAACAGTAGCCATCATGCCCATGTAGTCGCCCTGTACCCGCTCAATACCGGATTCATTAGCCTGAAGGCCACGGTAGATATTGCCCCCTCCAATAACGATAGCCACCTGTACACCCAGTTCAAGGAGTTCCTTCACCTGCTCGGCGTAGTGAAATAGCATTTTAGAATCAATGCCAAATCCCTGATCACCCATCAGGGATTCTCCACTCAGTTTGAGCATAATCCTATTGTACTTAAGCTGTGCCATATTTTTAATTGTTTGGATGTCCAACAAACAGTAGAAAGGCCCGGTACGCATATGCGTAGCCAGACCCATTTATCGCGATGAGATAAAAAAAAGGCGGATTAGATAACTAATCCGCCTTTCAAAATTTTATCCGAGCGTTACGTGCTTGAAGTCTGTAACGGTCAATTCTTTATCAAATTTCTTCAGGAAGGAAGCAATTGTTTCGCTGCTATCCTTTACAAACTGCTGATTTAGCAGTGTGTTTTCCTTGAAGAACTTGTTCAGTTTACCCATGGCAATCTTTTCGATAATTTGCTCTGGCTTGCCTTCCTGACGCGCCTGCTCCTTACCAATTTCGATCTCCTTGTCAATGACAGACTGATCAACGCCATCTTTATCCACTGCAACTGGCTTCATGGCGGCTACCTGCATAGCTACGTCGCGGCCTGCTTCATAGATATCGTCGCTTGCCTTGTTCATACCTACCAGTACGGCAGCCTTGTTGCCCATGTGGATGTAAGGGCTGATTACTTCAGCTTGCAGTTTCTCGTAAGAAGCCAACTCAATCTTTTCGTTGATTTTTCCAACCAGCTCTGTCACGCGGTCGCCCAGAGGCAGTCCGTCCATATCAACTTTGAGGAGGTCTTCCAGCGTATCAGGGAAGTGCTGAAGCGCCAGCTTAGCTGCTTTGTTGGTAAAACCAATAAAGGCTTCACCTTTGGCAACAAAGTCTGTTTCACAGCTCAGCTTTACGATAACACCTTTCGTCTTATCGTCAGAAACCATAGCGACAACAACTCCTTCGTTAGCGTCACGGTCTGCACGCTTGGCAGAAACCTTTTGACCCTTTTTACGAAGTACCTCAATGGCTTTTTCGAAATCGCCTTCCGCTTCTTTAAGCGCTTTTTTGCAGTCCATCATGCCTGCACCAGTCATTTCGCGCAGTTTTTTGACGTCGGCGGCAGAAATGTTTGCACTCATTATATCTTGTATTGTAATGGTGTAAAATAAAAACTATTCGTTGGGGGCAGTCTAGCCTTTTGCTGTAGCTGCTTCCTTTTCGGACTTAGAAGAATCCCGGTCCTTCAGGCCTTGACGAATGCATTCTGCCATATAGTTAGTGATGATTGCGATAGACTTGGACGCATCATCGTTAGCAGGAATAGCATAGTCAACCTGAGAAGGGTCAGAGTTCGTATCTACCATGCCGAAGGTCTTCAGACCAAGCTTGTGTGATTCTGCCACTGCGATATGCTCGTGGTGAATATCCACAATAAATACAGCCGAAGGAAGACGGTTCAGGTTGGCGATACCCCCAAGTACACGCTCCAGCTTATTGCGTTCACGGGTAAGGGTAAGGCGCTCCTTTTTTGTCACATTTTCCAATGTGCCATCCTGAAACATGCGGTCGATGTTGTTCATCTTCTTGATGGAACGACGGATCGTAGAGAAGTTGGTCATCATACCACCGAGCCAACGGTCGGTAACGAAAGGCATGCCTACTTCGCGAGCAGCATTGGCAACGATCTCACGTGCCTGCTTTTTAGTCGCGACAAACATAATTTTCTTACCGGATTTTGCCATTTGGCGTGCTGCATTGCCAGCGCGCTCCAGGCTATCCAGAGTGCGGTTCAGGTCAATGATGTGAATCCCTTTACGCTCCATGAAGATGTTAGGCGCCATTTTGGGATTCCACTTTCTCTTGAGGTGGCCAAAGTGCACACCTGCATCCAACAATTCTTTATAGGTGGGCTTTTCCATTTTCTTTTTGCTAGAGTTTGAATTTGGAAGCAAGCTGCATTCGTGCAGCCTGCAACGGATACTGAAAAACGAGAATTAACGCTTGCTGAACTGGAAGCTCTTACGTGCCTTCGGCTTACCGTACTTCTTACGTTCAACCACACGGGAGTCACGTGTAAGATACTTCTTGTCCTTAAGAGGCTTGCGGAAGTCTTCGTTCAGTTTGACGAGCGCACGGGCAATGCCCATACGAATCGCTTCAGCCTGGCCTTTGTAGCCGCCGCCGTTTACATTGATCCTCAAATCGTAGATGTTTTCCACTTCTACGGTCTGAAAAGGATCTGTAAGATTGTATTGGATGTGATTTTGGGGGAAGTACTCTTTAAAGTCCTTGCCATTCACGACAATTTTACCCTCACCTTTTTTCAGGTATACACGGGCTACAGACGCTTTCCTTCTCCCAATGGCATTGATCATTTCCATATTTATCGAGATTGTCCTGCTTTTTTAATAAATTTAGAGTTCCAGCTTTTCTGGCTTCTGAGCTTCGTGTGGATGCTCAGCGCTTTCGTAAACGAAAAGCTTCTTAAACATCGCACGGCCCAGGCGGTTCTTCGGCAGCATGCCTCTTACGGCAGCTTCCAAGACCCCAATTGGCTTTTTGTCCAGCATCTCCTTAGCGGTACGGGAGCTCTGGCCACCGGGGTAGCCTGAATACCGCTGGTATACTTTCTTATAGAGTTTGTTGCCGGTAAACCGGACTTTTCCAGCGTTGACGACGATCACATAGTCGCCTGTGTCAACGTGCGGCGTGTAGGAAGCCTTATGCTTACCGCGAAGAACGGAAGCAATTTTACTGCTCATGCGGCCAACCACTTCACCTTCGGCGTCGATGATGTGCCACTTGCGTTCTACTTCCTCTTTCTTTGCAGATTGCGTTTTATAACTTAGCGTATCCACTTTCAATAGATTTAATTGTTGATCAATAGAAAATCAGGGGAAAATCGAAGAGTGCGAGCGAAGTTTTTGCACCGTCTTTTTACGCCTTATTTCCTTAATTGTTTTGCCTTGATCGGGCTGCCTCTTTTAAGGCAGGTGCAAAGGTAGTGCTCTTTGTTTCAATAAACAAGGCTTTTTAGAAAAAAATCACCAACCGGATTGTGTAAATGCCTGAAAAACAGTCCAAATATCGCACAGGTACTTCAGACGGGCACCGAATCCGGGAGCCAGAAGTCGGAAATCGGTAGCTATTTCCAATTTTTAAATTTACCCTAAAAGGCTTTTGCTCGCCTCATATAAATCACCCCAGCCTTTGCGTTCCTTTACCACCGTTTCCAGGTATTCTTCCCAGGCGGTGCGGTCCTGTACCGGGTCTTTGACGATAGCACCGAGTAAGCTGCCAGCAATATCTCCGGCTTGTATGGTCCCTTCCCCAAAGTGGACAGCCAGGGCCTGTCCGCTGTTGATCACGGAGATGGCCTCAGCCGTACTTAGCGTACTGGAAGGCACTTTGAGCTTGCGCCGGCTATCTTCGGTTTTGCCACTACGTAGCTCACGGAAGATGGTAACAAGACGCTTGATTTCTTCTATTGGAGCGGCTTGTGGTGGCAGCTCCAATGTGCTGCCGATCTGAGCGACCCGCTGCCGGACAATTTCGACTTCCTCTTCCAGAGTGGCGGGCAAGGGCATGCTAACGGTATTGAAACGCCGGCGCAATGCACTGGAAAGTTCGTTTACTCCCCGGTCGCGGTCGTTGGCGGTCGCAATCAGGTTGAAGCCGCGCTGGGCCCTTACTTCCGAGTTAAGTTCGGGAACGGGCAGGGTCTTTTCTGACAACACCGTAATCAGCGCATCTTGTACGTCGCTTGGTATCCGGGTCAGCTCTTCTACCCGGACAATGCTGCCTTCCTGCATAGCGACCATCACAGGGCTGGGCACGAGCGCTTTTTCAGACGGCCCTTCCGCCAGCAGGCGGGCGTAATTCCAGCCATAGCGCAGGGATTCTTCTGCCATGCCGGCAGTGCCTTGTACCAGCCGCTTGGAATTGCCACTGATGGCTGCTGCCAGGTGCTCCGATACCCAGGTCTTGGCGGTGCCGGGGATGCCTGTAAGCAATAGTGCACGGTCGGTAGCGAGGGTGGCAACAGCCACTTCAATCAGACGGCGGTTGCCAAAGTATTTGGGGGTGATAACCGTACCGTTTTTTAGCTCACCACCCATGAGGTAGTTGACCACGGCCCAGGGCGATAGGGCCCAGTTGGTAGGGCAGGGCCGGTCATCTGAAGCCTTTATGGCTTTGAGCTCGTCGGCGTATGCGTCTTCAGCTTGTAATCGGATGGCAGCATTTGTAGCCATATATAAGGTGTTTTGCGAAAATTTTAAGAAGTTTTGGGAAGCGCCAGCGCCTCCTGAAGGTCTTTTCGGAACGCCAGCGTTTTCAGAAAGCGTTCCACATCTCCTTCCCAGTTGCCCCAAACGGGGGTCCGGGTATTCCAGCCTGTCCGGAATTCTTCCAGTATGCCTACGGGTGCCTGGTAAGCGGCTACCTGTAGTATGCGTTTGTAGTGCCATAGGTTCCAGTAGACAGATTGGGCAGCGTTTAGCCATTCCCGGAAGCTGGACAGCACCTGACGGGCGGTACCGGCTTCCCATTGGTGTTTACCCAAAGACAGCAGCTGGCCGGCAAAACTACGTTCCTCAATGTAACCCTGATGCTGGCGAAGGTATTGGCTTAAGATATCATTGAAGACGGCCTCCGGAAGTGCCTCCATCAGTTGTTTCCCGAGCGCACTATTCCACCGCGCTTCATTATCCGTTCGCCACCAGTGCCTTAATAATGTTTCCATCCAACGGTGGTCCTGGTGAAGCAGGGCCGCATTCGCTACCGAATCAGTCAGCAGCGATTGGTGATTGCCCCGGGCAAATAATCTTAGGGTATCCAAAGTGGGCTTGCCGAAATGAGCTTCCCATCGTTTGGGGGGCACCTTGGAAAGGATGTCATACGCCCGGCCTGCCTGCACGCCGCCTGGGTACTTATGTTTTTTGGAGCTGTATAGCCCTAGGTTCTTGAATTCGCTGATTGGGTTTTTCGGTATGTGGAGGTTCAGCCGCCCGTCTTTTTGTATCGAAAACCAAGAGGCAGCTGTCTTGAAGAGCGTATCCTGCAGCGGGGTATCGGGTATTTGCAGCAGCAATTGTGCAGCGGTTTGCCGGACTTCTTTCCGGGAGTCTGATAGCCGGTCCTCTAAGAATGGCTGGTCTTCGGTCCCCAGCCCGATTTTAATGAGGTTGAGCAGTTCTTTTTTTTCAGCCGGGATCAATTCTTCCCAAAAGCTTGATAAGTAGTGGTGTGTTTTCTCTGGTTGCTCAAAGCGGAGGTAGCGGAGCGTCTGCAGTCGTTCCTGCCTCTGGGGGGAGGTGCTGTTCTCCTCAGGTTGGCGTTCTGCCAGTGGTGCCCAATCCGGATTGACCCGAAGCAACTCAAAGTCAACAGGTGCAATAACAGGACGTAAGGTATACCAGAATGCTTCCTGTTTGGCACTTTTGTAAAGCAGGGCGGGCAGGTATTCGGGAGGAATAGCATAGCTGGCCTTTTGAATGAGCCGCAGTGCTTCCGGTAAAGCCGGGCGAAAACTGCCCCTTATGATATGCTCCAGTTGCCGGGCTGCCCGGGATGGTATAGCAGGGTGGACTGTTTTGCTGTCTTTGGTGGCAACCGCCTCCCCTTTTTTTAAGGGGAAGCCCGCCCGTCGAAGTTGATGGTACAGCGCAGCACCTTCCAGCAGCACGGCTTCCGGTGCCTGGGCCGTCTGTATGCCTATCTTACTAAGTGCTTCCTGCACAGTCAGCGGCAATTGGCCCCGTTCGGTTCCCAGTAAGGCTAATTTTGAAAGGGATTCCCATATCATATCGTCAAGAATAACAAATCCGGATGAATTGTTGACTATCCGCCGGATAAAAAAGAAGGAATATCTGAACGGGCTTCAAGGCTTTGTATTCTGCTGCTTTTGCGTAATCCTGGTACAGGTGGTGGGCTAGAATTAAAATAAAATACCGGTTGGCAGGCAATAGATGGATCAATATTTCTCGGCAGGCAGGTCGTGTAAAGCAGCATAGCAAAGCCAAAGAGCTGATTTATTATCTTTAAGGAAGATAAGGGTAGGGAATTGCTTTTGATTATCAACCCAAAAGCCTAAATTTGTGCCGATTTTTAAAAGATACTCTAGTTTTCATCTAAATACACGCACTGATATGGCAAACATCGGTCATGTGAAACAAGTTATCGGCCCAGTAGTAGACGTAAGCTTTTCTGCTGAAGGTTCGAAACTCCCCGAAATTAATAATGCATTGGAGATCAACCGTCCTAACGGTGAGACTTTGGTGATGGAAGTTCAGCGGCACCTCGGCGAGGACAGCATCCGTGCTGTTGCAATGGACGCGACCGACGGCCTCGTCCGTGGTATGGAGGTGCAGGACACCGGCAAGGCGATCGCAATGCCGGTCGGCCCTGGTGTCAAAGGTCGCCTTTTCAATGTAGTAGGTAAGCCTATCGATGGTATTGGTCCGGTCGTTAATCAAACAGGCTCTGCCTCTATCCACCGCAAACCCCCGGTTTACGAAGACCTTTCCGTAGCAACAGAGGTGCTTTACACGGGCATCAAAGTGATCGATCTGATCGAGCCTTACCTCAAAGGGGGGAAGATTGGTTTGTTCGGCGGTGCCGGTGTAGGTAAAACGGTATTGATTCAGGAGCTGATCAACAACATCGCGAAGGGATACGATGGTATCTCTGTATTCGCTGGTGTAGGGGAGCGTACCCGTGAAGGTAATGACCTGATGCGAGAAATGCTCGAGGCCGGCATTATCAAGTACGGCGACCACTTTATGGAATCTATGGAGCAGGGAGGCTGGGACCTCAGCGCCATTGACATGAAAGAGCTGGAAGGTTCAAAGGCGACTTTTGTATTCGGTCAGATGAACGAGCCCCCGGGCGCACGTGCACGGGTAGCCCTTTCCGGTCTGACCATTGCGGAGTATTTCCGCGATGGCGATATGGATGACCCAATGGGCGGTCGTGATATCCTCTTCTTTATCGATAACATCTTCCGCTTTACTCAGGCGGGCTCTGAGGTGTCTGCCCTTTTGGGGCGTATGCCTTCAGCGGTAGGCTATCAGCCAACACTGGCTACAGAGATGGGCCTTATGCAGGAGCGGATTACTTCGACTAAGCGGGGCTCCATTACTTCCGTACAGGCTGTATATGTACCTGCGGATGACTTGACTGACCCTGCCCCGGCAACTACTTTTGCTCACCTGGATGCGACTACAGTACTAAGCCGTAAAATTGCATCTCTGGGTATCTACCCTGCGGTAGACCCACTGGATTCTACGTCACGTATCCTTGATCCTGCGATTATTGGCGATGAGCACTATGATACCGCTCAGCGCGTAATGGTTATCCTGCAGCGCTACAACGAGCTTCAGGATATTATCGCTATTTTGGGTATGGAAGAATTGTCTGACGAAGACAAGGAAGTGGTACACCGCGCACGCCGGGTACAGCGTTTTCTTTCTCAGCCATTCCACGTAGCCGAGCAGTTTACAGGACTGCCAGGTGTATTGGTGCCCATTGAGGAGACTATCCGTGGCTTCAACATGATCATTGACGGTGAGGTGGATGAATACCCGGAGGCGGCATTCAACCTCAAGGGCTCAATTGAGGAAGTGATTGAAGCAGGTAAGAAGATGCTGGCTGAGGTTGAAGGTTAATTTCTTCCTCCCGCATCCTGAAACGATTGAATTAGGTGCCGGAAGCACTTCTTCCGGTACCGCCTTATAAACAAAGTCATTATGAATATTACGGTGCTGACTCCAGACCGGAAGATTTTCTCAGGGGCTATCTCTTCAGTAAAAGTGCCTGGTACAAACGGTGAATTTCAGGTGTTGAATAACCACGCACCCATCGTTTCTTCATTGGATGCTGGTTACATTACCATCACTCCAGAAAAGGGAGAATACCGTTTCTTTAATGAAGAGTCCGGTGCACTGGAAACAGCCAGTGAAGCCGGGCGTAAGATCCGGTACGCGATCAAAGGCGGCTTTGTGGAGGTCTTGGACAACGAAGTATCTCTGCTGGTCACCGGGCTAAGCTAATCGGAGTTCAATTTAAAGATGACCTTATAGCCGGTCCGGCTGTTTGGATATGTTTGCCATACATTTAAAAGAGGAATAAATCGCTTTGATTTATTCCTCTTTTTTATATGATCTTTCAACTCTTCGGTGACCCATTGAGATAAATGGAGATGACCATGCCCTCAGATGAAAGAAACCGGGTGTGGCACGCTCTAAATCTCACCAATCACATACATCTGCTCCAGGGTTGGGGACTCGCTGCCGCCTTTGGGCTCCAGTGTGACTGCATAAGCTTGTGCACCGGCTACGTATTCTACGGGCTGAAGATTAGAGGGGTCTGCGCCTACTTCAAAAACGCCCATACTTACCGGCGTCCCGTCAACGATAGCCCATAGCTGGTACTGTTGGTCTGATGGAGGCACAGGAAGATTGCCAACGTCAATTAAAGAAGCTTCTGATGCCGGGTTATAGAATACAGCCGCTATGGCTTCCGGCGAAAGGTCAGTACCCTGCATGCGGGTATCCAGTGTAGCGGGGTTGCGCAGGAATTCCAGCTCTTGCTGTAGCTGGTCCCGCTCCGTTTGTATACTGTCACAGGCCACTTCTGTAGTACTCAGCTCATCCGATAGTGCTGCAATGGCATCTGCCCGGTCTTTATTTTGCTGATAGGCATAAAGCCAGCCAAGGGCGGCAGCAAAGAAAAGTACCCAGGCGATAACCAGTAGGGTACGGCTACTGCTGTTGCCTTTCAATTGGGCGGGTGTGCCTTTTTCCTCAATAGTTTGCAGGATTGTCGATAGTACTCCAGGGGGCGGAGTCTGGCCATGTAGCAGGGCGTACTCTTCAAGTGCAAGCTCAATGGCTTCAATCTCTTCCTTGATTTCCGGGTATTGCGCTGCATTTTGCTCCACCTCAGCTATCTCTTCAACAGAGAGTTTGCCAAGAACATATTGCTCAAGGATGCCAGACGCTATGTATGTTTTAGGATCCAAAATATCTCTTTATCGTTTCGAACATGGTGATTAAAATAGCCAATAGGAAACCTTCATTGCCCAAGACTTGCCGGAGCACTTGTATGGCTTTTCTCGACCTTGACTTGACTGTGCCCAGGGGAATATCAAGCTTATCGCTCACTTCCCGTTGGGTATAGTCTTTAAAGTATAGGAGTTCGATAAGAACCCGGGTCTTATCATCCATTTTGCTAACGACTTTTCGTAAGCCCGGGTCGGAGGTGTACAGCTCTTCGCTGAGTGAATCACTATTATATACGGAGTCCGGGATGGATTCAGTTCGATTTCCTTTCTTAAACTGGCTGGAACGTATTTTATCGATAGCCAAATTGCGGCAAATACGAACCATCCAGGTGAATAGCCGGCCCTTTTCCGGATTGTACTTCGAAAAGTTATCCCAAATCTTTAGAAAACTATCCTGAAGAGTCTCTTCTGCTATCTCATCCGATTGTACAATACGTAGTATAATATTATACAGTGCCGGCGAGTAGTGCTCGTACAACAGTGTGATCCCCCTTTGATTTTTACGGGAAAGCAACTGAATGATTTCCGTTTCCAGAGCAGTTCTGGGTTTTGTGTTTGGCATAATGCGTCAAATAGACATTAGGAATTAGACATTAGGAATATCATTTCAATAGCGTACAGACGCAGTGATACTTGGCTAAAAAAGTCAAAAAGGCACTTAATGAAGTGCATCGGCATCCTTAAAGCTTAAGGTGCAACGCAGGTTGGGTTAAAAAGTTAAGTCCGGGACTAAGCAATTATTGTTCCTAACAGCTGCTATCTGATGGTTTTGAACATTATCTATCCCCTTTCGTTGCAACGTTAAAGGAGGTTGACTCCCTGGAATAGAGGCAGTATCAGAAAAGCCCTTGTCTTATTCTTACAACTTTAGTTATCAAATTCTATTTAATGTCCCAAGCTTTGTCGAAAGATAATGAAAAAAGATGGACTTACTTTAATCCGGGTTTTAGCTTAACTCCGTATATCTAAATATAAGGCACTTGAGAGTCGCCGCTGAAGGGATTTATAATTAAGAATAAAAAATAAATCCCTGTCAGAGCAGCTCCCTGATAGCTTTAACAAACAAAGAATAAAAACAAAGTCTGCAAGGCATTCATAACAGCTGCTTCCGGAACGCCGGAAGCCTGACCTTGTCGTGCCATTTGCAGACCATTACATTACAAAAATTAAGATCAATTAATTTATGAAAATTAGAGACTACTTTATTCTATTTATGGTGCTTTGCTGCCTGCCTAACTTTAGCAGTGCACAAACCACCTTTACCGCCCAGCTTAGCGGGCGCAACGAAGCTACACCAGTAGTCAGTCGCGCCTTTGGTCAGGTAACGGCCATTTTGGATGGCAATGAGTTGGAAGTCTCCGGCTCTTTTACCGGGCTGGAAGGCAACTTTGATGTCACTGTAGCAGGCGGTTCTCATATTCATACCGGTTACGCCGGAGAGAACGGTGGTATCGCTCTTCCTTTGAGCCCTGTACTTGGTATTCTGCTCAAGAGCGGTACGTTTGAGGCGGCAACCAATACCTTTATGCTGTCTCCGGAACAGGTTGATGCCTTGATGGACCGCAGAATGTACGTGAATATTCATACCACTGCCTATCCTGGCGGAGAAATCCGTGGACAGTTATTGCCGAATGGAGAGAACTATCATATCAACCTCATGGGTAGTAACGAAGTACCGTCTGTCAATACCGGCGGGCACGGAGCACTTGCCCTTGATCTGGTTGGCAACCAACTGACGGTCACGGGTGCTTTTGCTGATCTGGAGGGAGATTTTGATGCTTCTATTTTTGGTGGTGCCCATTTGCACCTTGCCCAGCCTGGTCAAAACGGAGGCATCGATATTTTGCTCAATGCAACCGCGGACGCCAATCTGAAAGGAGGTCTTTTTACGGCAGCAAATAACACCTTCTCTCTTGACCAAAGCCAAATGGAAGCACTGGAAAACCGGCGCTACTACGCTAACATCCACACTACTGTTTATGGTGCAGGCGAACTACGTGGACAAGTAGCCTCGGCGGCAGCTTCCACTGTTCTTCGTGCCCACTTGTCGGGCAGCAATGAACGCCCGGCTGTTACCAGTTACGCCACAGGCGTTGTACAGGCAGAGGTCGTTGAAGATACCCTGATTGCTTACGGTAGCTTTTCGGATTTGGAAAGCGCAGTAGCAACTGATATTGGTGGCGGTGCCCACATTCACGCCGGACAGGCCGGAGAAAACGGTTCCGTTTCCTTTGTTCTTTCCAGCGACTTAAATAACGAGATGACCGGAGGGACTTTCTCTTCAACAGAAAACCGGTTCTCACTAACTCCTGATGACCTAACGGCAATTTATGACCGTGGCTTCTACGTGAATATTCATTCTGTTGAACAGCAGGGTGGTGAAATCCGAGGTCAGTTATTGCCGGAAGCGCCAGTATATCTGACAGCTGTGTTAGGCGGCGGATTTGAAGCCCCCCCAGTGAATACACGTGCTTCTGGTGCGGTGAAGGCGGAACTGCGTGGCAATATGCTCACTGTATCCGGTTCCTTTAGTGGATTGAGCAGCGCCGTTGATATTAGCATCATTGGTGGTGCGCACCTGCATGCCGGTCTTCCCGGTGAAAACGGCGGGGTAGAGTTTCCGCTTGTTCTTGACTTGGATACAGATATGACCAGCGGCTCTTTCAGCCCGGAAATGAATACATTCGAATTGACAGAAGCTGAGGTAGAAGCGGTTATGAACCGGTCTTACTACGTTAATATCCATACCCTTACGAATGGAGGTGGCGAGCTGCGAGGTCAGCTTTTGGGAGAAGCCCGTTATTACATGAACGCTACCTTGTCAGGAGCATCAGAGGTGCCGGCCGTTAATACAACAGCTGCGGGCCAGGTGCTGATGGAAGTGCGTTCTGATAATGTGGTTAGCGTTGGTGCCTTTTCTGGTTTATCCAGCCCGTTCGATCCATCTGTAGTCGGTGGTGCCCATTTGCATGGTGCCCTTGCAGGGTCGAACAGCGGTATTGTGACGAATCTCTCCACGACTGTCGCTGGTGATGGTTTAAGCGGTAGCTTTGCTGCAGCCAACAATACAGTGACTTCTACCGCAACGCTGCGTGAAAGCCTCCGCAACCGTGCATTGTATGTCAATGTGCATACCGAGGATTTCGCAGGTGGAGAGGTACGTGGTCAAACATTACCTTACGCAACAGCGTACTTTACCACATCACTTGATGCTTTCAATGAAGTGCCGGTGGCGACAAGCCCGGCAACCGGGGGTCTGAAATTAGAACTGAACGGTGATCAACTTACCGTTACCGGTTCCTTTAGTGGACTGACTGGCGAATTTGATGAGAACATAGGCGGTGGTGCCCACTTGCACCTCGGCTTTCCCGGAGAAAACGGGGGCGTCGATATTGCAATCAATGCAACAGCGGCTATGGATAACTTATCGGGAACGTTTGAAGCGGTAAACAACACCTACTCGCTCACCGAAGAGCAAATTGTTAATTTGATCGCAGGCAATTATTACGCCAATCTGCACACCATGGCTTACCCAGGGGGCGAGCTGCGCGGGCAGGTGCTCAAGCAAATTAACTTTTTCCCCATTTCTGCACCTACCATCAACTTCCCGCCGGACGGGCTGGATTTCTTGCTGGAAGGTGGAGCAACTACTGAATTCTCGGCCACCTGGAGTGCGGCTACCGATGACAGTCAACTGGCTTATGTCTGGCAGTTGTCCACGGATGCTGAGTTTGAAAATATTGTATTCCAGCAAAATGTTGGCAATAACACGGCCTTTGTTACAGATTTTGAAACACTCGACGGCCTGCTCGGCAGTCTTGGTGTGGATGTAGGTACAGAGGTAACCGTTTATCACCGTGCAGTGGCCACCGATGGTGCTGTAGCTACAGCAGGTGCAGCTTCCGCCGTGAATATCACGCGTGGAGAAATTATGGAAGACCTGTTTGAGACTACGCTATCCGGTCATAATGAGGCATTGCCTATCCTGACCACCGCAACGGGTTCCGTATCGGCGTCTTTGTCCGGTAATGAATTGACCGTATCTGGTGGCTTTGAAGGGCTAAGCAGTAAACTGGCAGAGGAAATCTTAGGTGGTGCTCACCTGCACGCTGGCTTTGCTGGTGAAAATGGTGGAGTGCTCTATCCATTGAATATAGAAGTGAGCGATGACTCTTTAAGCGGTGCTTTCTTATCCGCTAATAATGTCTTTACGCTAAGCGATGAAGAAGTCGCTATGCTTCGTGCCCGTCAGATGTACGTCAATATCCACTCTGACAACTTCAGCGGAGGTGAGCTTCGCGGACAATTGACACCAGTATCCGAAGAGATTTACACCATGTCGCTGCTGGGCAGCAACGAAGTACCTTCGGCGGTAACTTCCGGTCAGGGTGCACTGGTGCTGGAAGTCGCTAATGGCGAACTAACGGTAAGTGGTGCTTTCTCTGGTCTTGAAGGTGATTTTGATGCCAATATCGCCGGTGGTGCCCACTTGCACATCGGGCAGGCGGGCGAGAACGGCGGTATTGAGATCGGTCTGAATGCCGATGTTGATGCTGAGCTGAACAGCGGGGTATTCCGTGCAGAAGATAATACCTTCATGCTGACCGAAGATCAGCGGGAACTGCTGAGCAACCGGTCAATGTACGCGAATATTCATACTTCGCTTTATCCTGGTGGTGAACTCCGCGGACAATTAGCGGGCACACCACGGGCTGTATTCCGGGCGCATCTGTCCGGGTCCAACGAAGCTCCCGCTGTGACAAGCATGGCAGGTGGTGCCGTTGTTGCTGAGTTGATGAATGATACGACCATTGTAGTTTCCGGTTCATTCTCTGGGTTGGAAAGTGCATTGAACGTCGATATTGCAGGTGGCGCCCATATTCACCTGGGTATGCCCGGTGAAAATGGCGGTGTGATCTTCCCGCTTTCTGTAACCGACGAAGGCGTCAGTGCCGGCCGGTTCCTGCCTTCAGAGAATACCTTTACGATTGATGGCAGCCAGTTGGAAGCCATGATGAGCCGTGGGCTCTATGTGAATATTCACAGTATAGACCAGCCAGCGGGCGAAATTCGCGGACAACTGATGCTGGAGAGCCAAACGGTCTTTACCGGTTACCTGTCTGGTATTTTTGAAGTGCCGGAAGCGGCTACTACGGCACTGGGTGCCGTACAAGCAGAGCTATCAGGTAACCGTATGACGCTTGCCGGAACTTTTGCCGGACTATCCAGCCCGGTAGCGACTGATATTGCCGGCGGCGCGCACATTCATACTGGTTATGCCGGACAGACAGGCAGCGTGGTTATTCCACTGGCAATCGACCTGAATGGTGACAACCTTGGAGGTACTTTTGCTGCGATGCCCAACACCTATCAGTTGGAAGAAGACCAGATTGAATTGATGAAAGACCGGGGCTTGTACGTGAATATCCACAGTACCGACATTCAGTCGGGAGAGCTTCGCGCACAAATCCTGCCGGAAGCCCGTACCTATTTTTATGCGCCACTAAGCGGTGCCAGTGAGGTGCCAGCTGCTAATACAACAGCCGATGGTGCATTGGCACTGGAAGTTAATCCTGGTCGGGTGACTGCAACGGGTAGCTTTAATGGCTTATCCAGTATGCTGAATGTTGATATTGCCGGTGGTGGTCATATCCACTTCGGTTATGCCGGTCAGAATGGCCCGGTAGCAAATGTTCTGAGCATATTGGCTGACGCTAATGGTACCAATGGTGTTTTCCGGGCAAGCGAAAATGCGATTATGGCGAGCGAAGGCTGGGTAGATACCCTGCGTATGCGCCAGTACTATGTCAATGTGCACTCCCTGGACTTCCCGTCCGGTGAGGTGCGTGGGCAGTTGCTTCCATTGGCAACGACCTACTTTACGAATAGCCTGAGTGGCTTCAATGAAGTACAACCGGTCGAATCGGAAGCTGTCGGTGGTATCAAAGCTGAACTGACAGGAGAAACCCTGACCATAACTGGTGCTTTCTCCGGTTTGGGCAGTGCATTCAACGAGGACATTGCCGGCGGTGCTCACCTGCATATTGGTGGACCCGGCATGAACGGTGATGTAGACCTGGGCCTTATGCCAACCATAGGTGCCGATCAGACGAGCGGTACCTTTACTGCAACGGACAACACTTATGCCTTAACTAGTGAGCAGGCGGCAACGATCCGCAGTGGTGCATACTATGTCAATATCCACACGACTGATATTCCATCCGGAGAATTGCGTGGGCAGGTGTTGACAGAAATTAATCGTTTCCCATCGGCTGAAGCTGAAATTACAGCACCAATGGACGGTGCTGCAATTACGATCGAAGGCGATCCGGAGACACCATTTGCACCAACTTGGTCTGCAGCTAGTGACCGCGATGAGCTCGCTTACGTATGGCAATTAGCAGCCGATGAGGAATTTACTGCCGTATTGGTTCAGCAAAACGTAGGCGCGGAGCAAATCTTTGAAACCACCTTTGGCATAGTCGACCAAATACTGGACGACGCTAACGTGGCGGTTAATCAAACGGTTACCCTTTACCACCGCGCGGTGGCTACTGATGGTAGCGTGGCAACTCCTGGTGCTTTCGCAACAGTAGCGTTGACCCGCGGTCTGATTACCTCCACCCTTGACCCTGAGGCACTGGGCTTAGGCATGACCGCTTTCCCAACAGTGACCCGCAGTAACCTCACGGTGGAGATGTCCAGCCAGGAAGCCTTCGAAGGCCAACTGATGATTAATAACAGTAACGGGCAAACCATTAATATTATGCCTGTGCAGTTATCTTCAGGTACGACCACTGAGCAAATTGATGTGAGTCGGATGCCGGCAGGGGCTTACTTCCTGCGCTTGATTATCAATGGTCAGCCCATTGGTGCTGCTCGATTTATTGTAGAGTAAAAGCTGAAAGTGGAGAATTTTTGTTAGGAATGCAGAAGAGATAAGTTATTCTATTCTCATTCCTTGATAGAAGCCGGTAGTGCCTTTGGGTGCTACCGGCTTTTTTAGATGAGGAAGTGGTCAATGGAAAAAGGAACGCCAAGCATGGCAGCAGATAGAGCTTCCGTATGGCGGCCTTTTCCCGAAAAACGCAGTTGATAGTTTGGTAATGAGCCGGCAGGGGCCTGTAGGCCTTGTTCTGAAAGTACACGCACAAGTTGCCGGGCTACTGCCGGGGCAGGGTTGATGAGGGTGCGGTCAGCGCCAATGATATCCTTGATGAGCGGAGCCACAAAAGGGTAGTGGGTGCAGCCCAGCACAAAGGTATCTGCGTTTTGAGCCAGCATGGGGTGGAGAATGCGTTCCAATAACTGCCGGGTAGCCGTAGTATTCAGCTCGCCGGCTTCGATGCGCTCTACCAAACCAGTACAGGGGTCTTCAATCAGGCGTACCTCGCTGGCGTAGCGATGCATGAGGGCGGTATAGCGCTGGCTTTTGAAGGTGCCGGCTGTAGCCAGTATGCCCACCACGCCTGTTTGAGTAGCCTTAGCACCAGGTTTTACGGCCGGTTCCATACCTACTATCGGGACCTTCGGCCAGGTTTGGCGCAAGGTACCTAATGCAGCGGCAGAAGCTGTATTGCAGGCCACTACAATAGCTTTGCAACCTGACTCGATCAGGTAGCGGGTAACATCAAGGCTGTATTGACGGATAGTAGCAGCAGGTTTGTTGCCGTAAGGGACACGGGCGGTGTCTCCAAAGTAGAGAATGGATTCATAGGGGAGGGCATTGATAATGGCACGGGCGACCGAAAGGCCGCCTATGCCAGAATCAAATATACCGATGGCTTGGCCTGGCATTGCCGTTGGCTTAATTAGCCAGCTTAGCTTTCACCAGGTCATTCACATTTTGAGACTCTTCTGCAAAAAGCAGTACGTTCTGATCGAAAATGAACTGAAATTCATTTTCTTTAGCTACGTCTTCAATGGCTTGATTTACTTTTTCGTAGATCGGGCCAAGCAGTTCTTCGCGCTTATCAGAAACCTGCTTGCGCATGTCTTGCTCGAATTGCCCAATCTCCTGCTCGCGAGCTTGTAATTTCTGAGCTTCTATTTCCTGCTCCTTAGGAGACATTTCGCCACCCTGTACTCTTTTTTGCAGTGCAGTATAATCCACCTGTAGCTGCTCAAGCAAGGCCTGGCCTTTCTTTTGCAACTGCTTTTGCAGTGCTTCCAGGTTGGCATCTGCCTGCTTAACGTCCGGCATATCAGCGAGGATAGCTGCAGAGTTGACGTAGCCAAATTTCTGAGCTTGCATAGTGACAGCAGAAGCTGCGAACAAGGCTAAAAGACAAGTGATTTTCAACAAACTTTTCATTCGTATGCGGTTTGAATTTATATTGGATCAAAAGTTGATCTTTGTTTTTGCGGGTGCAAAAATAAGAATTTCGTGCTTTTTTTAGCTGAAATAGCCAATGGATCCTTGATTTACTTCAGCTTCTTCATCACATCCTCGGTTTTATCGTAGGATGGATTGGAAAATATCATGCCAGCGCCGCTGGATTTGTCAAAAATAAAATCATAGCCGCGTTCTTCTGCATACTCTTCGATAGCAGCATAAACGCGCTCCTGAATGGGGCGCACCAGGTCCTGCCGCAGCTTGAATAAGTCACCTTCCGGGCCAAAACGGGACTTCTGCAGGTCGCGCACTTCCTGCTCCTTGGCCATAATCTCTTCCTCACGGCGCTGGCGCTCGTCTTCACTTAGAAGGACTTGCTCAGCCTGGTAACGGTTGTACATCCCTTTAATTTTATCGTATTCCTGGGCGATTTCCTGCCGCCACTGCTGCGCGGTTTTGTCAAGGTCGCGCTGTGCGGCCTGGTATTCGTCAATGCTTTCCAAGATAGTATTGACATTGACATAAGCGATGCGCTGCGCAAAGGCAGTGAAGGTGCCTGCCGCGACGATCGCGAGGGTCAGCAGCGCCTTCTTAAATGATAACTGGTTCATATTTTCGTTGTTTTTGATTTTTTGACGAATGTACGGAACACAAATGCATAACGCAACACCTGGCTATTTGGGTGCCTTCGCAGCCAGTTGTTTAACCTCGATTTAACGCGTAGCGCATTTTTTAACACGGGCGCAACAATTGCCCCCGGCATGAGTGTTACACAGGTCAATAGTATTTAATTATGGCGACATCCCAATCTGTTACGACGGTTACTTTTTTTCGCTACCACTCCTGGGCCAACCGCTGGTGGGGCTTCAAGCAAATGGGGCTGGCCGGTGAAGTGCTGGATCAGGTGGACGGGCTCCGCTTCCACAAAATGCTGGGCAGTGGGGCAGGCAATGGCTTCAGTATCTGGCCCAATTTCGGGGTTTACGGCTTGTTGGCCGTCTGGGATAGCGAAGGCGCTGCGGAGCGTTTTTTTCAAAAGCACGCGCTGTTCGCAGAATCCCGGGAGCGCTGTGCCGGCTGGTGGACCGTCTACATGGAGGCCGCCAAAGTGCACGGGGTGTGGGAAGGAGAGGTGCCTTTTCCCATAACAGCAGACTATGACCCGGCGCGCCCGGTGGCGGTCATCACCCGGGCTACGATTTATCCCCACCATCTTTGGCGCTTCTGGCGGTTTGTGCCCCCGGTGAGCCGCTCAGTAGAGGATAAGGAAGGGCTGTTATTCTCCGTCGGTATTGGCGAGCTGCCCCTTGTACAGCAGGCCACCTTCAGCCTCTGGCAAAACAGCGAGCTGATGACCGCCTACGCCTACCGCAGCAAATACCACAAGGAAGTGGTGCGCCGTACTCGTGAACTGGGCTGGTACAAGGAGGAGTTGTTCTGCCGTTTCCACCCTTACCGCACGGAGGGAGACTGGGAGGAGGGGCGTACGCCGGCTTCGGTGTTGGCTTTCGCGCCTTAAAGCTTTGTGTTAATGCAGGTTATGTCGAGGGCACGGCTAAAAAGGCGCTATGGTTTTAATATCATTTTTGTTTGCGGATGTACATTGTTTATTGTACTTTTATAGTGTTTTACAACCATGCGCTCTATGAAACTCATCGAACAATTAAACCAATTAAAACGGCTTGATGCCCTCATCCGCCGTAAAGCTACGGGTCGTCCGATAGACTTGGCACGAAGGTTTGACGTAAGTGAACGTACTATGTACAATTATCTTGCAGGCTGTGAGCGTTATCATTTTGACCTCGACCCCTATGTTCAAAACGTAATTGGCGATTTGGTAGAACTTGAAATTACGCAGGGCTGCTGTAATAAGCAAGAAGTTGGTTGCATCCAAAATCGAGGGCTAACCAATACCTGGAGCCACTACCTCTACATTAATGGGATTTCAAATGCCAGTGTTGATTTTCAATTCGGTGTCCCTTTTGATGTGGACAGTAATAACGGAACTGATCTTCCAAACGATGGGTCAGAGGCGATTGCCCTAACACCCAATGGGCCTGCTCTTGGAAAAATCACCACCTCAATTTTGCCTGTAATCTCCTCCAGTGAGCCACTTGATGAAATCACTTATAATATTTACGAAGTAGAATGTAGCACTGGATTTAATGAGGCTTTAGTGCTGTCGAATACGGAATCATTAAACGGTTTAACCCAGCCTGCCGCCTATAGTTTTGCAAACTTTGAGGATGCGAACGGGGACGAGTATTTCCTGGATGACAATAATCATCTCGGGAAATGTTTCAAAGTAGAATGCGTAGCTGCTAATAATTGTGGGGAAGTGTCTGCCTACAGCTATTTCACAATAGATCCCAATGAAAATTTTCAAGGAGGAGGGACGGGGCAATTTGTTCCTGTAGGAACCAATGGTCCGAATGGGGCTTGGGTTTACCCCAACCCTGTACAATCAGAGCTGTATGTCAATATAAGTGGTCTACAGCCGGGCTTGTCGGCTGAGGTGCTGGACGTAAATGGTCGTGCGATCACATCCTTTCAGCTGAATGATGTTCAAACCCGGTTAGATGTATCTGATTTACCCGGCGGGATTTATCTTATCCGGGTCAATCATCCCCAAATCAAACCATTGCGATTTGTCAAGCACTAAAATCCTATATGTTTTTCTGATAGCTTCGTTCTGCCCGGGCCAATTACCCGGGCAGAACCTGATTCCTAATGGTGACTTTGAATCGTTCGAGCAGTGCCCTACAGACGAAGGGCACTTCGAGGGGTATGCTACGGACTGGGTGACTTTTTTTGGCACGCCAAACTATATGAATTGTGATTATTTTGGTCAGAACCCTGCAATCCTACCTACTCCTCACAGCGGTACAGGTTTATCTTCTTGTGTATGGTTTGACAGTGATCCTACACCGCCTAATGTTACGCGGGAGTATTTGGCTTATCCACTTGAAGCGCCACTTCGCCCTGAGCGTTACTATGGAGCTTTCTGGATTTACACCTTGCCTTTTCAGGTCATTACCCAAAATTATCAGCTTCTTCTGACCAACAGTGCCGGTCTTGTCTTTGATAACGATGTCCTGCTGGCAGTGCCTGACCTGAGTAATACCGAGTTCCTTCCTACGGGGCAGTGGGTGAAAATAGGGGGGTGTTTTGAGGCAGATGGAGACGAGGATATGCTGGTGCTGGGCAATTTTACCCCGGACGAAGCTACTGTTTATCTTGACACAGTTATCGGCTTTACGGATTTTCACTTTGTTGATGATGTGAGCCTTTATCAGGTGGCATCGTTAGTCCCGGCGGACACGATGCTGCTAGCCGGGCAATCGTACTTTTTTGACACTACGGCCTACCGGTCGTATCAGTTGGAGGGAAGTCTGGTTTCAGGCGGCCCAATGATTTTTGAAGATCCTGGTATTTATGAGGCCATAGTTTTTCTGGATGAATGCGGGCAGATTGGCACCTTTACGATAGAGGTGCAGGATTGCTCGGGGGTAGTCAGCCGGTTTGATGACAGCGCTTTGGTATCAACAGACTATTGTGCAGAGGATAGACTGTCCGTTGTTTTGCCTGTCGCAGAAGAGGTTGAATACTATATTGGGCAACAGTTGGTTGCTGGCACACTTACATTGGATACACTTGGAGAAAGCAGTATTTATGCCATACATCCCTACTGTGGTGTTTTGGATAGTGCTGTGTACGACGGTTTAGATTGTAGTCAGGTAGAGCAAGGCTCCTGCTACTACATCCCCAATGCTTTTTCGCCCAATGGGGACGGAGTGAATGACCGGTTTTTAGTTCAGGGGCAATGTCAGGTGCAATCCTTCCATTTGGAAATTTTTGATCGCTGGGGTAGTCAGGTCTTTATCAGTAATGATATCAGCAATAGCTGGGATGGGTTTTGCAGAGGAGAGGCTTGTGGTGCTGGTGTATACACTTATTTTCTTTCGATTACTTTCCGGGATGGCTTGGCGACTTTCCGGCAGACCGGGTCAGGTGAGGTGCATCTGGTTCGGTAAGAGTAGACTTCTGGTCAAACGGAATAAACCATGTACATCTGTTTTCGTTATGTGAGTTGGTTAGCCTAAAAATGCTAATTTTTGCAGCGGCATACCTTCTAACTTGTTTGTACTACCTTATCATAACGAAAATTCACCCATGCTCGAACTCAACTATAAAACCTTCGGACAAGGCGACCCGCTCATCATACTGCACGGGCTGTTCGGTACACTCGATAACTGGCAAACCCTTGGTAAAAAGCTGGCGGAGCACTATACCGTTTACCTGGTAGACCAGCGTAACCACGGGCGCTCCCCCCACGATGAGGCACATACCTACGCTGCTATGGCCGAGGACCTGCATCACTTTATGGAGTCCCACTGGATCTTCAAAGCCCACATTCTGGGGCACTCTATGGGCGGCAAAACGGCCATGGCCTTCGCCCGCATCTACCCGGATATGGTGGATAAGCTGGTGGTAGTCGATATCGCCCCCAAAGCCTACGCTGGTGGACATGAGGAGATTTTCAAAGCCCTGCAAAGCCTGGACCTGTCCGCGATTGACAGCCGGGGAGAAGCCGAAGATGCCCTGAAGGCGCAGATCAGCAACCTGGGTATCCGGCAGTTTTTGTTGAAAAACCTGACCCGCAGCAAGTCTGGTGACTACCGCTGGAAAATGAACCTGGACGCCCTGTGGAGCCATTACCAGGATATCCTGGACACGCTCCCCGGGCAGCACCCGCCCTTTGAGGGGCCTACGCTCTTTGTTCGGGGGGGCAAGTCGGACTATATTCAGGATAGCGATAGCGCTGTGCTGGAGCAGTATTTTCCCAACTACCAGCTGAAGACTATCGAAAAGGCAGGGCACTGGGTGCACGCCGAGGCTCCGAAGGCACTACAACAAGCCCTGGAAGCGTTCCTGGAAGCGTAGTCAGAATCGAAATAAGCATCAACCAATGCCAGGCATTTACTTTCATATTCCATTCTGCAAGCAAGCTTGCCACTATTGCAACTTCCACTTCTCCACTTCCCTGAAATATAAGTCGGAGGTGGTAGAGGCGATGCTGCGGGAGCTGGAGTGGCGGGCTGCGTATCTGCCAGACGAGCCGCTGCAAAGCCTCTACTTTGGTGGGGGAACGCCCAGCCTGCTGAGCGAAGCGGAGCTGAACACTTTTTTTGAAGCGGTAGTCGGTCGGTTCCAAATCGCACCAAACGCAGAAATCACTTTGGAGGCCAATCCCGATGACCTGACGACCGAGAAACTGGCTGCATTGCGCCGTTCGCCCGTCAACCGGCTCAGTATCGGGATTCAGTCCTTTTATGAGGAAGACCTGACTTTTTTCAACCGGGCGCATAATGCCACCGAAGCCCGACAGTGTGTGGAACGGGCGAGGGCGGCTGGTTTTCGCGACCTCACCGTTGACCTGATTTACGGTGCCCCAACAATGAGTGATGACCGGTGGGCAGCTAACCTGCAGGCGGTCTTTGACGCAGCGGTCCCCCATTTCTCGGCCTATGCCCTGACTGTGGAGCCGCAGACTGCCCTGGACTACTTTGTACGTAAAGGTAAGGTGCCTCCGGTGGAGGAAGAGGCTGCTGCCCGTCACTTTGAGCTGTTGGTGGAAGCCGCCGGAAAAGCTGGTTATGAGCAGTACGAAGTGTCTAATTTTGCCTTGCCCGGGCGCTACGCGGTGCACAACAGCAGCTATTGGAACGGCGCTCCCTATCTGGGTATTGGTCCTTCTGCCCATAGCTTTGATGGTCCAAGCCGGCAGTGGAATGTAGCGAACAACGCCAAATACCTGAAAGCGATGTCGGCACCGGACCTGGCTACCGCTGAGGCACAGGGCCTCTTCGAAAAAGAAATCCTGAGTACGACGGACCAGTACAATGAATATATTATGACAGGGCTGCGGACCGCCCGGGGGGTAGACTTATCCGCGATTGAGGTGCGTTTCGGACCGCGTTACGCAGCACATTTTGCTGCAGGTGTTGCTCCTTTTCAGGCATCCGGACAAGTTAGGGAGGAAAGTGGGCGTTACTGGCTGCCCGGTGCGCATCGCTTTATGGCCGACGGCATTGCCGCTGCGCTTTTTTGGTAATTGAACGAAAACAAGGTTATGATTGATACACTTCGGGGAGTAACATTATGGGCACTATTGCAATGCGTGGTTTGGGCACAGGCCTTTGGACAAATTACGCCACAGTGGGTATTCGCTTCGGATATGCCAGAACAGCAGGCTTATCACTTGATGTATACCGTTGGTCAACAGCAGGGCGCCTGGGACTTTTCATTATCTGAATTGGAACAAGTGACTTCGGTAAGCCCGGGAGCAGCGCCTGAAGTCCTTGAGTTGAAGACTGATGGAGGAACCTACGGTTTAGCAAAAAACTGGGTATTGAATTTTGCAGGGGATACGCTACAGTCAGTCGTGTCTGGTGCTGGTCAGGCATGGGTTAAACTGCCGGGTACGGCTGGATTGGTATACGATTCTACTGCTTTTTATCCGGTCTTGTCTTCTACAATGGTAATGGATACGTTGTTATCTCTAATGCCTCAATTGTCACAAACCAGCGCGCGCTATCGTAAAACGCTGGTTAGCCGCGACGGGACCGGGCAGTGGGCTTACCTGCTCAACACCAAAGGCTGGCCAGTCGTGCAGGTTCGGTTGCAGGATGAGGCCCTGAAGGAATGGCTGACTTTTGAGTACCAATGGGAAGATAATGGCAGCTGGAGCCATATTGTGGTTCACAACCGGTTGTCCGGGCACAGACAACTGCTGGAAAGGCGCAGGGTAGCTGAAGGAGAGCCTGCTTCCGGCTGGATGGCAGTGAATGGCGGGGCAGGATACCGGCTATTGGCAGAGAATGGGGTGGCTCTTTACTGGGACGGCCGGAGCACTAACCCCACTGAAGGAACATGGAATAGAAAAGGGGCAATGCTAACGATTCAGATGGCGGATCAGCGAGAGGCACTTTCTGCTAAAGTAGCGGAGCTGCCCTGGGGCTGGGAAGCAGAGGTTGCCAATGGTGGAAAAGCGGACTGGGTATGGCTTACGGCTTTGCAGATGGAATCCAGAAGGCTGCAACGGTGGAGGGAAGCCGCAGAAACCGCCCATTTGGAGGAATTCACTGAAAAAGCACGGGTGGGGCTCCGGAACCCTGAAGGTCAGGAGGTGTTATCTGCTGGCTATGATGAAGTGGAGCCGGTACATCCGCATTTCACAATTGTAAAGCTGGAGGAACGTCTGGGGGTAGTCGGAGCGGGAGGCATCACTCTTTTGCCCATCTACTTTGAAAAGCTAGAATACCTGGGCGACAGCCTGCTGCTGGCGCAACGTCTCGGCAAGCAGGGCATACTGCACCTTTCCGGCGATACGGTTGTCGCTTTTGCTTATGAGCGGCTGATCCCCCGAAATGACACAAGCTACTGGGCATTTTCCAGCGGAAAGATGGGATTAATCAATGCCAGTGGCACTACGCTGATTGAACCCCGCTTTGACCTTATCGAACCCTTCCACGATGATCAAGCGGTGGCGGTGGTGAAAGAACAGACCGGGGTGATTAATGATTTGGGGGATTGGGTGATAGCGCCCGGTCAATTTACCAGTCTGACGGCGGTAGGTATCGAAGGGTACTTAGTGCAAACCGGGGATAATCTTTGGGGATTTACCAATCGGCAGGGGCGGGTCGTTATTGAACCGGAGTACGGGCACCTTAGGGCGTTAGCGCCAGGTATGCTTATTGCGCAGCAGGAAGGGCAGTTTGGGATGCTGAGTACTTCCGGGCATATTTTGGCACCCGTACGCTACCGCATGCTGAAAGGGTGTGGTGACTATACTGCTACGGATGCCTTCTGCCGGACACTGAGCGCGTATAACGTAGTCGGGCAATTTGTTTCTGACGATGCCTTTGGATATCTTGATGCACTAGGGCGGGCGCATCCACCGGTACTGCCCACTGCCCGGGAAATTGAAGCGACCTATCAGGAAAAGGAAGCCGGGCATGGGCTGGTTTTCACCTTTCCCAAGGGGTGGCGATTAGAGGAAAGCATTCAGAAGTTGTACAAGCAGGGCGACTACGGGCAGTCCCGCGTTGTCTGTAAATTTTTGCCCGCTGAAGGGCAGGCGCTTTCGGATTGGGTAGCGGGTCAGGTAGCGGAAAGGTTGGAGAAAACGGAACTTGGCGGGCAGCCTGCGCTTACCTACACCGAGCGGGAGCGGGTCCGCTATTACGACTTTTTCAAAAAGCACCTTTATAGCTTGTCCCCGGACGGGCAAACGATAATTCACCTGGAATTTTCATGTAAAGAAGCTAATTTTCTGGAGAGCATCCCCCACTTGTATGAGATTCAGCAGTTGGTCCGTTTTGCAGAAGAATAGTGGATCACCCCGTAAATTCTGTTAGAGTGTGTTGGGATTTTGGCCTTCTCGTCGAAAACTTTCAATTTTTTGATTAGACGAGGCACGGAAACCGGAGTTTAGCCCTAGCTAAATAGCCTGTCCCGCAGCATTGCGGGAAGGATTTACGGAACGAAGTATAATCAAAAAAGTGTAGTTTGTAGACCGATTACTAAAGTCCCAACACGCTCTTACACCCAAGTCTTGCTTATTTGCACATGTGCTTCGTCCCTGAAATCCTAATATAGCTATGGCTATACTCCGGTTTTAGCTCCTCGCCCAAGCACAAATAAGCGGCGACTTAGTATAACGAAACTTACGGGTTGGTCCACTAGAGAAAAGAGAGCGGCTATTTTAATGCAAGTCATGTATAAAGGTCTATATTTGGAACTTCAAAAGTTGAAGGAAATCCGACTTTTGTTTAGCCTTTGGATTATGACGAATCGGAACATAAATTAAGTTTTAATCCTAATTAACCATAAACTTTTTACTATGAAAAGGCTAGTTTTTCTTTTACCTCTTTTGTTTAGCTTAATGCTCCTTAGCGATACGGCCTCCGCTCAGGAATACCGTACAGCGGTAGGGGCACGATTGGGCTATCCGCTTTCGGTATCCCTTAAACACTTCCTCAATGACAATGGGCATGCGGTGGAAGCTTACGTTGGTACCCGTGGCTGGGGCTACGGCCGGTGGGTCAACCTAAGTGTAGCATATCAGGTCCATAGCCCGCTGGAGATTGAAGGACTGGAAGGGTTGCACTGGTACTACGGCGGAGGTGCCACTGTTTATTTCTGGAATTACGATAGAGATTTTGTCTTTGACGATGACTATTCCTCCACGGCTATCGGGATACAGGGCTACCTGGGGTTGGACTATGCATTTGAAGATACCCCGATCAATATTAGTATCGATTGGATACCGACACTTGCCTTTAATGGCTATCTTAGAGGTTTCGGTGGTGGATATGGAAACATTGGCGTGCGATATATCCTGGCGCAGTAATATTAATGTCGTCAAGACGCTCTAAGATGGAGATACCCTGAAGCTCACGGGCTTCAAAACGTACATGCAAAAAAAGAAGCAGCTGAGGTACTTTCAGCTGCTTCTCTTTTTTGCAAAATTGCCAAATACGGATTCCGTTTGAATGGCTCCTTATATTGCTTTCGATACAGGCTGTTGGGTGCCGAGCAAATTATTGCGTAGCAAAGCCTCGAGGGATTCTTCCTGCTCAATTTGAAGCGCTGACCTGAGCCGGTACCGGGCCATTTCTACTGCCTTAACGCTAACATTGATGATTTCCGCAACCTCCTTATTAGTCAGTCCAAGTGCGATGAGCATAGCGTACCGGAGCTGCTTGTCCGTCAGGTTAGGGACCCTGCGAATGAGCGACCGTGAAAAGTCAGGATAGAACAATTGAAATTCTTTTTCGAATTGCGGCAGAACATCTTCTTCAATAAAGAGCTGATGGATTTTGCGTTCCAGGTAGTCCGGGCGTTTGTAGTATTTGGCAACCGCCTCACTGACCTTTGGTTTTAGGCTCGCTGCCCAAAGGCTCTTGTCGAGTACCACTGTTTTTTGATACTCCAGTTGCTGCTGTGTCTGCTTTTGTTCCTGTGCCAGGCGCTTATTACGTTCTCGAATAGCTTCTTGTCTTGATTTGGATTGCTGCCGGTATTGCCAGTAGCTAAACCCTAGCAAAAGTAAAGTTATGCCACTAAATGCAGCGGCCCAGGAGGTATAGCGGGTTCTTTGTTCGGCTACCTCTGCCCGTGCAAGGGACAGTTTTTCTTTGGCATCGGCTTTTTCTGCGCGCGTTCTGTATTCTTTTACCTCATAGGCAACTGCTATGTCTTCTGCTGCTCTGTTCTGATCACGCGCCTGCTGTTCAAGCAGGGCCTCTGAGTACAGCTTCTGATATTGAAAAGCCAGGGCCAGTTGTTCTTCTGACTTGTAAAGATCAGCAAGCGCCTCGTAAAACCGGGCTCTGTTTGTAGGCAGCGAATCTTCCGGGATGAGAGAAAGCCCTTTTTTATAGACCTGAGCAGCACTATCGGCGGGTTGTCCGCTTAGCTCCCTATACTGGCCAAGCCAGAAAAAGTGATCATAGATTGGAGTGATGTCCAGCTCAATATAATGTTCGGATATGGCATCCAGTATAGGGGCCATCTTTTTGTGAGCCCCCTGTTGGTGATAAAGCTCGAGTAAGTAGTAGTATAGCTCTTCCTGATTGATATCAAAGTTCATATTATCACCCAGGATCGTCCTCATGTGTTGCTCAGCCAGGTCCAGTTGCTTGGTTTGCAGGTAGGAATAGCCAATACTGCTATGCAGGAGGCGTTCAAGATATGGAAAATCGATTTCTTCAAGAGAATCCAGTAGGGGTTCCAATACATTTAGTGCCCGCTGATATTGCTCCCGCACGTTATGTACCACCCCTATATTATGACGGATCATTAACCGCCTGCCCGTTGCACCGGGGAGCGTGTCACGGATACTGTATTCAAGAGCCTGAGAAAAGTGCGCAATGGCATTGCCTGGCATCTCCAGTTCTAAATAACAAACACCCATGACAGAGAAAATATTAGCGATAGCATAGGGACGTCCATTCCAGTCCACTACTTCCAGCGCTTGCTCGAAGTAGTGAAGCGCTTGCCGGAAATTGCTCTGGAATAACTCAATATTGCCTAGTGTAGCCAGGTCGGTAGCTAATGTTTCTCGCATATCCGGCAACAAACTGTCCTGCTCTATAGCCAGGAAAATGTAAGCTCTGGCAGAATCAAATTGCCCCTTGTTGCTATTATGCTGCCCCATGAAGTTGTAAAAAAGTTGTTTGTATTCAGGGGTTGTAAGGTGGTGTTGCCGGAAATAGTCAATGAGGCAAAAGTACTGCTCGTCTTCTACGCGCATTAAATCATACATCCTCATAATGATATCCTTTGGGGCTTTATCAGCGATACTCTCCTCCTTCAACCAGTCTTCGCAGTCCGTAGGGCTGGCTAAAAGCGCAATCGGGAAAACAAATAGTGCTAATGATAAGAGCAGTGCATGGGAGTTTTGGATATTCATGGATTTGTTTGAGTTTAGTGTATGGTCTTGCTTTTCAAAGACTTAAGCATGGGTGTAGAGTACTTGTGTCTACATTTATCTGCGATTTAATTGACATTTCGAATTAGTATCTTTAAACTACATGAATATTATTTAAGAATTACCGCATTAACAAATAATACCTTCTTTTTTACCTGAATAAGGTAATTTTTAATGGATCGATCAACAATACTGTAAATCCCCCCTTTACGCTCAAGCCGATAAGAATTTTGTGCATTTATCATTACTTGATACCCGCTTATAGGGTGGGTATCTTTTTTGAACACTATGAACTCCCGACGCTCAGGGTTCTGCCCTGTTTTTCTTTCAGCAGCTTAACTAGGTTCTTCGGACTGGAAAAATCAATAGCGAGTGAGCTGATAACAAATGTCTGAGTTTTTTTTATAAGTTTTCCCTTTATTGCTAAAACAGGCAGCCCATTTCCTTTAAGAGAGATGGGCTGTTTATTTTTTTGCCTGCTTTTAATATTATTATTACCTTTGCCGGGCAATTTTGCGGACGTGCGTTCAACGACTGCAAATAATTGTTTTGATCTGATTATTTTTTTCACCAAAAGGGCATAATATTTCCGCCCTTAATTTTACAGTTCGTACATGATCATCATCAACGTAAAAGAAGGAGAGTCTATTGATCGTGCGCTCAAGCGTTACAAGCGGAAACACCGTAACGTAGGCGTAATTAAAGAATTGCGCAAGCGCAAGCAGTTTACCAAGCCTTCCGTTGAGCGCCGGCACGAGGTACTCAAGGCTCGCTATAAGATGGAGAAGGAGATAGCAGCGGAATAGAAACAGCGGGGTACGCTCATCTTTTCCTTGATTACTTTTCCGCTTTGTGTATGATTCTGGTACAGAATCGTATTCTGACTTACAAAAACGGATATAAGAAAAGGTTTCAAATGCTGCGTGCATTTGAAACCCTTTCAAGTTTATAGACCGTTTGCCCGTCGTCTCTCTTTCCGGATCTACCGTACAATCTGTATGTCGCCCTTGAATAGCACAACCACCCCGTCGATAAACTCTACAGTTGCAAAGTAGGCATAAACGCCAATCTGTGCCGGTTCTCCCTTGAACCTCCCGTCCCATCCTAGAGCCGGTATATTGGGCAGAAAGTTACGCTCATCGAATACCATCCCGCCCCAGCGGTTAAAGACTTTGAGTTCCTGAATTTCCCGGACACCAGGACCAGCATATACGGTAAAGCCATCGTTTCTACCATCTTCGTTAGGAGAAATAGCATTGGGTATAAATACAGGCCGGTTTTTGATGACCCGCACAGTGACCGAATCTATTGCCAGACAGCCATTCTCATCCGTTACCGTAAGGGTATATAGTGTCGTATTGACCGGGTTGGCAGCGGGGTCCTGACAGGTTGTGCAAGACAGAGAGTCCGGGGGCACCCAGCTGTACGTAACGTCAGGGTTGGAAACGCTCGCATCGATCTGCCCGATATAGCCCAGTTCAATCTGAATGTCAGTTCCTGCATCAACAATTAACTCGGGTGGTTGGGAAACTGATGCAGCTACAGTGGCCAGGCAACCATTGGCATCCATCACTACAAAATCGTAATTGCCGGCAGCCAGGTTGTCAAAAAGAGGGGAAACCTGAAAAAAGGCTCCGTCAGCACTAAACTCATACGGTGGTACACCACCTGTACCTTCCACCGATACCACGCCCGAAGTGTCTCCGAAGCAAAGTACATTCTGAATGTCTAATACAGATAACTCCAGTATAGCGGGTTCCGTAATCGTGGTGTCTGCTGATGCCACACAACCATTATCGTCGGTTACGGTATAGCTGTAGTTACCTTCTCCAAGGTCCGCGATAGTTGCCGCAGAAACTCCGGTACTCCATTGGAAGGCATAGTCGCCGGTACCTCCGGTAGGTACAGCGGTAATTACTGCATCGGCTTCTCCAAAACAGCTGATGCCTTGTACATCGAGGCCGGCAACGAGCAGAGGCGGATCTTCCAGCAGAATAGTAAAGGTACCTTCGCACAGATTGGCGTCTAGCGCATTAACCGTATAAATACCCGCACTTAGTCCGGTAATCATATTACTGGTTACGTACCCGTTGCCATCATTAAAATCGTACTGATACGGTGGCTGGCCATTGGCGATATTGATGGTGATGGAGCCGTCTGTAAAGCCGGTACAGGATGGATTGACCAGGCCTGGCTGCGCAGGGTCCAGCATAAGCTCCAGCTCTCGTACTGGTATAACCAGCTCCGTCAGGCAGCCGTTGGCATCGCGAATGACAACTTCGTAGTCGCCCACCGGCAAGCCGTCCAGGGTGTTGTCGTTTCCGAAAGGCTGGCCGGCCCAGCTGTATTCATAGGGGGGCGTTCCACCTGTGACCAAGAGCTCAATGCCGCCGTCTGTACCGCCGTTGCAGGTCGGCATGGTGATGAGGGTGTCTACATCCAAAGGCGGTGGACTGCCCACGGTATAGGTCAAAACGGAGTCACAGGTGAAGTCATCGGTAATCGTTACCGTGTAGTCGCCGGGCGCAAGGTCGCTAAGGTCGGGGGTGTCCTCTCCGGTACCCCAGTTGAAAATATAGGGTGGCGTACCGTCGGCTACAGTGAGGACTATGGCGCCGGTACTATCGTCGGGGCAGAGCACATCCGTAATGGCCTCATCGATGGTGAAACTGCTTTCGCAGCACTGCACGTAGATGGTTTCCACATGGGAGACGATGCAGCCGTCTTCCGTTAGCACCCTGAGCAGGATGTTTTTGAGGCCGGGGCTGCTGTAGCTCACATCGTGCGGCCCCTGCCCGGTGGCTGTAGACGGGCTGGCATCTTCCCCAAAGGTCCACTCCCAGCCGCTGAGCCCACCGATAAAGCTGGACTCATCTATAAAAGTAATACTGTTCTCCAGGCACAAGGTATCAAGCTCGGGCTCCGTTCTGAACTCTGCCTCCGGGCCGAGGAAGGTGCCGGTACCACCGAACTCGACGGTGAAACCATTGCCGGACTGACTGAAGTTATTCACTACGAGTGCGTAGCTTACGCCCGCTTCCATGTCAATCGGGGCAACAAAGTTGTCATCTCCCGGATCACAGCCACAGTTTTCGCTCGTATCCTCTTCTCCGTCTGCCAGGCCGGTAGCACCGGTACAGGGCTCCCAAATCTCAAAATCGGCTCCTACTAGCTCACCGGAAGCCATGCACCGCAGGTCAAATTTGTCATCGCAGTCATTCACGCCGTTAGGCAGCTGATAGAGAATAAAGTCGAGGTCATCCGCCGGATTAAGTGGGTTGAGGGAAAAGGTGAGTGAGCCCGCCTCGTCACAGGTCCATTTGTACCAGGCTGATCCACTCTCGCTGAGCTGGCAGGAAAATGTAGAACAGGCGGCATCCCCGATTTCGTTAGGGTCATTTCCTACACCAGTGACCTGCTCTACCGTAAACGTGGATTTATCGCAAAGGATGACACCGGTGTTGCAATCACTGGAAGGATCCGGAATTCCATTATAGTTGTTGACACAAAGCTGAAAGCTTCCCTGGTTCCCGTTGCGGGCACCCACCTGAATATAGTAGGTCTGCCCGATCTCCAGGGGGGCGGCAAAGAGTTGCCCGCTGCCGGTTCCGATGGCATCCGAAAAACAGCCGAGCTCGGTGAGCAGCCCGCATTCCCCGCTGTATAGGGCAAACTGTGGGTTGTTCAGGGTGCCGCCGTTGCTTTGCCCGGTAGCGCCGGCTACACTTACGTTTACAGTAGTGGCTTCTGCCACAAAGGAAAACCAAACGTCAAAGTTATCTTGATTATTCGGGAAGCAGCCGGTCGTGAAGCCGGAATCTGTAAAACTGGCGTTGGAGTAAGCACCGCCTTCTGAGCACCAGCTGCTGACGTTAGACAAAGAGGTGGCGGTGCTGCAATCCTCGCCCTGTGCGAGCAGCCCAAGTGGCGCCAACAGTACAAAAAAGTATAACAGGCTATTTTCTTTCATCGCTTTTATTTGTGTTATCGGGTAAGCAGCGCATCGGTCTGAAATTGACGGACTGTACCATCAATAAACCAACCTTCTGCAATACAGGTATATACACCACTTGGCGAAATCTTGTTCTCCTGCCTTCCGTTCCATTCTACAACGGTATTTTGCCCGTTTGGATTTTGCGCCTCAAAAACCAAGCCCCCCCAGCGGTCAAAGACTTGCAATTTTAGCCAGCTTTTTAACGCAGGGCCACCCAGCGGCCTCCAGGTATCATTTATACCGTCGCCATTCGGCGAAAAAGCGTTGGGTAAATAAACCGGATATGCCGGAATAACTTCCAAAAGTACAGAATCTGTTGCCATGCAGCCACTTTCATCCATTACTGCAAGGGTATACATCAATGGGGTAGTGGGTTGGGTTACATCTGGTGACCGGCAATCCGTACAGGATAAAAAAGTGCCGGGCGACCAGCTATAAGTTGGATTGAGGGCATTTGTCATTGCATTCAGCAAGCCATCGTAGCCCAGCACTACTGCTGCTGACGACTCAATCTCAACGGTAAGAGGCTGGGGGGCGGGCAGGTTGGTGTTGACAATAGCCGTACAGCTACGACTATCGGTAACGGTAACGGTGTAGCTCCCCGCTGCCAGACTTGTGAAAAGGGGCGTGCTTTGAGCGGATTGACCACTGAGTTCATAATTGTAGGGAGGTTGCCCGCCGGCTGCGCCAGCTAGTATGTATCCGTCAAGTCCCCCGAAGCAACCCGGGCCTGCCAGTGAATCAATGAATGCTTCAATGGCTGATGGATCTTCCATGCTGTAGGTGATTTCCGCCAGGCAGCCATTTTCATCAGTAATGGTTAAGGCATAGTTGCCGGGTGGAAGGTTGTTGCGCTCGGGTGCTGTACTGCCGTCTGCCCACTCAAATGTATAGGGCGGAGTGCCTCCTGAAGCCCCGGCAGAGAGCACACCATCTGCTGCCCCATTACATGATATTAGGGTAGGCTGCAGGTTCAATTCAATCGGGGGTGGTGCTTCCAGGTCAACACTAAATTGCCCTTCACAGAGGTTGGCGTCTAGCACTGCTACCGTATAGGTGCCAGCAGTAAGCTCGCTGAGGGCACCAGAAGCCACATAGCCATTGCCGTTGCCAAAGTCGAATTGGTAAGGCGGTAAGCCATTCGCTATAGCGAGTGTGATCTGGCCGTCGGCGAAACCAAAGCAAGAGGGAGCGGTACTATTGGTCACCTGCGGATCTAAGATAAGCTGCAGCTCCTGCAAGCTGATCTCAAGCGTGTCTGTACAGCCCACTTCATCTTGTATGGCAACGCTGTATTGTCCGGCTATCAGGTTGCCAAGCGTATTACTTGTGGTGAAGGGGGCGCCGTTCCAGGCAAACATATAAGGAGGAGAGCCGCCCGTTACGCCAAGGGTAATGCTGCCGTCCATCCCGGCATCACAACTCGGCAAACTCAGGAAGGTGTCAACTTCGAAAGGCTGGGCTTCCGGAAGCTCTAGTGTACGAATGGTTTGGCATTCCGAAGTGTCGGATATAGTAACGTTGTAGGTGCCTGCTGCAAGGTTTTCGAGTGGATTGCTCGCAGAGCCACCCTCCCACGTAATGAAAAATGGCGGACCTGAGGAGCTTTCTATCTCCAGCGCAATGGAGCCATCGGTCTCGCCCGGGCATGAGGGGCGCTCGAAGGTGGGGGTGATCATGAAGTCATCGGTACAGCACAGGACTTCCACAGGGAGGATTTCAGTAGAGGTGCAGCCCTGCTCTGTGGTTGCACGAAGCAGGATCAACTGAGTACCTGCATTACTGAATGCCACGTCATGGGGACCGGGGCCAGCCGCAAAAGCCGGTGTGGCACCTGCACCAAATTCCCACTGCCAGTCTACCACAGCCGCACTACCCGGTGGTGCAAGCCCGGTAAAAGCCAGTAAACTATCCTGACATACCTCTTGCGCCTCTGCTGCCAGCCGTTCCTCTCCGCCCACGAAGGAAGCTGAACCTCCAAAAGCGACCTCGAAACCAATGGTCGTCTGGGAAAAATTATTGACCATCAGCCCGTAGGTTGCCCCTTCTTCCATTTGGATGGGCGCCAGGAAGTTATCCTGCCCGGGCCCGCAACCCGGTGGTTCAGAAAAGTCCACCGCACTTTCGCTTAAGCCGGTAGGGCCAAAACAGGAAGAAGCCATGCAGCGGAGCACGGTCTTCCCGGAGCAGTCCCCCGGGCCATTGGGGAACTCATACAGCACAAAGTCTAAGTCGTCCGGTGCATTGATGGGGCTGAGGGAAAAGGTCAGTTCGCCATCCTCCGCCGCGGTCCAGACAAACCAGGTGGAGAAAGTTTCCACAGGAGACCCGAAGATATTCAAACAGCCGGCATCATCGGCTTCCGTAGGGTCATTGCCACCATTAAGTACCTGCGGGATGACAAAGGGGTCCTGATTGCATATCACAGCGGCTTCCGGGCAGTCAGAAGCCGCCATGATCTCGCCGGAGTAGTTGTTGATACAGAGCGAGAAACTTCCGGTGATCACCCCCTGCACTTGTAAGTAATAGGACTGCCCCAACTGAAGGCCGTTCTCAATAGCCTGTAGCGAGAGGCCATTGCCGGTTTGGCAGCTGACTTCGGTTAGTTCATCACAGTCGCCTGTATATAAAGCCATTTGAGGCTGGGAGAGTTGCCCGCTCAGAAAACCACCAAGAACGGAGACACTAAGCGAGGGGGCAATGGCGGTAAATGTAAACCACACATCGTCTTCTGCTGTAAAGCAGGAAGGCGCAGGGGATGAACCTGCCGTGGCTTCAAATATTGTAAATTGACCCTCCTGTGAACACCAGTTGACCGGTTCTTCTATGAGAAATGCATTGGCACATTCGTCATTTTCGGGCTGCGCTGTTGCCCATAGGGTGGGCAGGCACAGTACCAACAGGAACAAAGCTTTTATCGTTTTCATAGCGTCGGATGTGATTCGCTGGAAAGTTAATAAATAAAATACTGGTATGCTGAGTACACTGTAAATTAAGTTATTTCGTGTTTTGGGATGGGAGTTTTGGTGAAAGGCAAGGCGCGAGGAGTGAGGATAGCCGTAGCTACCTGATCGATCGAGCAACGCAGCATTTCGCCAAAAGGCACT
>Ga0307933_1000146_pt1 | contig 65345 bp, 56 predicted proteins | sample OrgLakmetageno88_FD_201811 | JGI IMG/M metagenome (GOLD analysis project Ga0307933, IMG submission 201811) | Saline water microbial communities from Organic Lake, Antarctica - #88 | ecosystem: Environmental > Aquatic > Non-marine Saline and Alkaline > Saline | place: Antarctica: Organic Lake...
CCGGGGTTATTCTTCAATAAAAACTGTGTTTGCGATGAGCTGCTAAATTTGACCGCTTCAAGTTCAATCGCTCGTCCGCTGCCATCGGCAAATCGCAAAAGAGCCCAGCCTGAGTCAGGTAATGTCATTTTACCGTCGACGGTTATTTCATGACGGCTTGATGTTTCAGTTAACTCGGTGACTTTTAAGCGTATTGATTCTGGGGTGCTTATTAGCAGTCGATCGTTTACGGTTAGCGAGCTTCCGAGGGCTGCCCATTTCCAATCTATCTCTTCGTTTGAAGAGGAGTAGCCAGCAGCTCGGCCATTTAAACGGCGGCCATTGATCTCGGTTGGAATGTCGGCGCGGCCAACAATCCATTCATCAGTGCGATCTTTAAGTGTAACCTCGGCAGTCAGGCCTGTGCCGGATTTATGCCAGACCACTTTCTCAATCTTTGGCTGTCCGCCCTTTTGAACTGGTTCGTAAACGGCGGCCCAAATGGTAATCTCGTCGGCAGCCACTTTTCTTTGTCGAGTTAAGTGGTAGCCTGGAAAGTTATTTCTTTTTTCAGAGTTTTGCTTGGTTGGACGAAGCCGTGGCATTTCGCTTATCCAAGATTCGGAACCTTCTTGTGGCGCTAAATAAGCATTCAGTTCAACGCCGCTGTCTTTGCCCATCCAAGAGATTTGAAAGCTCTCTGGGATGGCGACTCGTTTCGGATTTTTGAGAAGCGCACTCCAGTTTCTCTCCTCTACTTCGGTAGAATTATCCAATACTTCAGCCATGGTCTCCCCCGCCACAACGAGAGGTGCGCTGATCGTTTGGTGAACGGCTTCGTCTTCGGTTTGTCGCAAGAATGATTTATGGGTGTCGCCACCTTGAGCCCAAATGATGTCGACCACGTAGCCAGACCATAAACCGGTAGAAACTTGGATGAGCATACGCTCAAGAATAGTGGTCGAGTTACCCTCTGGGCCGAGCGAGCTACCTAGTATGTAGTTAATTTTATTATCACTCGCGGTGCCGCTCTCGTAGCCTAGAATTGAGCTGCGTGCCCAGGAACCGCTCCACACGCCATAGTTTCCAGGTTGGGAAAGGTCTTCGCCGGTCGTCGACACGATCGCCATGCTGTGTGCGTAAGGCGACATATGGAAGTATCGGTTATTAGCTGTCCGAAAAGGGTAGCCTGCATCGGGCAAAAGCTCTTGCCCATGTCCCCACAACTGGATCGAGAGCAAGCTGTCGTGATAGTGACCGCCGCCGTAACGTCCGCCACCAGTCAATGGTGAGATAGACAGATGTGTTTCAATGTCCGACCCGGGAAGCGCAAAATGACCAAAATCTGGGAATTCTATCGCTCGCGGTACGCGCGGGATTGCTTCAGATGGAATGCTCCAATGGGTATCGTTGACGGGAATGGGACGGCCACTGGGCATGTTGAACCGAGCCTGCGCTTCGTCGATATTTTGGAGACGGTCTGACAAAGTGTCTAGGTCACATTGATTATAAGACATTAGACCCAATGGAAGTCCGGCCTGTAGGACAGGGATCATTGCCTTTAGGTTTCCGCTGACTTGACGAGCGTATGAGACGGTTCCTTCCTGCCAGATAATGTCAGCATGCCAAAATTCGTCACTGAAAGCCAAGCGGTAGCCTATTTGATAGGAAAGGTTTAGCAGGTGTATGTCGTCTAAAATCAAACCAAGGACGGCGGCATGTTTTAAACCAAACGGCGTGTAATTCGTAACTTGCCCGGGGCGTTCGATGAGCTTTTCAAAAGACTCTTTATACTCTCTCAGCCAGCGTTCCAGTAGCCTTTGATTATCATCGCCGTGATTCGTCGCATCTTTTTCCCAGTATCCAGACTCGTTTAGGATTCCGTATGCAATCATTGCCGGGTAGGGAATCCATTTACCTTCAAAATGAATCCCTTGGGGTGGTTCAGGCATCTCGCGTGAGGCTAATCCAAGCAAAATGCTTTCGGCTAGGCCTGCGTATTTCAGATCATCAGTGTGTTTGAATAAATGTGCGAGTTCCCACGCTAACCATTCTGTCTCTGGTCGCCCATGCGAAACGAAGGTTTCCTCATTAGCACCTCGAGAGAAACTCTCATCTATGCTAATGTTGTGTGTGGCGGGTGGTTTCAGCGTAAGCGCTTCGAGATCTGACGGGACCGGTGGCCGCGCATCCCATGCCGCACTACCCCAGGCTGGATTTGCATAAAGCGAGCTGGTAGCGGAGATTAAAATGATGGCACACCAGCAGTTCCTAAGGTTCAAAATGTTTAACATGGTTTAGACTAATTCTTTAAATAGTTACTTGTTGTTTTGACGGATGCTGAAAACTTTGTCGTAAGTCGGGTTCTCGACGTAGCGGACACTGCCATCCCAGTATGCGACATTGACGCCATCGCCGTGTCGCCACTCCGCGTCGGAGCCCTTCACCTTACTCTCAAATTTGACATTTGAGCGGTAATCGCCTGTTGCTACTATATTAGCATCTACGAATTGCGGTTCATTTGAAGGCGACTTGATTTGTAGGTATGTCTGCCAAGTGAGTTCACCTTTTAGGAGCAAGTAAGAAATCGTATTCCACTCTGTTCCATCATTTGCGAAGGCATCCAGGGCATGGGAATGTGACGCACATTGAAACACAGCATTCGTCTTTTTTGCTTCATCATTGTCGAGGTAGGGGTAAATCTGGCGAAACCAATACTCACCCGTCGTAAACGGAGTGGCAATCAACTCGCCTCGATTTTCGTTTAAAAAAAGTTTTGATGCCGTCGCCAGTTGTCGGAGATTTGAAGCGCATGCACTGCGCTGAGCCGATTTTCTAACATTTCCGATGGCCGGTATTAAAATAGCTGCGAGCACGCCCACTATCGCTAAAACGGTGAGCAGCTCAATCAATGTGAACCCGTGTTTGAGGTCTCTGTTCTTCATGTGTGGTTAATCGAAAGTGTTTAGTTAGTTCGTCTCAATTAAGCGTTCTTAGGCATGAGCTTGTAATCTGCATCGAGCTCAAGGCGTAGACGCAGCGATTCGGCGGCGCTTTCAATTGCTAGCAGGCGCGGCCGGCAATACAGTTCGTTCTGGGGCGCCACAACATATCCTGCAAGAACATCAGCCAGTTCTTCGCTTATCTTCTTGATCTCAGCAATATCTGCATTGAACAACTCAAATATGATTTCTTCGATTCCACTATTTGATCGGGCTGGTTCGACGGTCAGGTTAGCCACTTGCTCTTCGAGCTCGCGCACCCAGTTCCATGAGTTGTCCGTATGTGTAGTTAGCTTCGATAAGAGGGTTCGGAGTTTATTGAAAATTCCCCCTTCCCCGGCCTCTTCCAGCCACTTTGTAGCGACAGCCAAATTATCGGTTGCTACATCGCCATTATAGAGAATTGCAGCGGTATTAACCATGGAATCTAGCGCTGAGTCAATTGGTGTGACTTGTATTCTGCCACTTGCGTATCGACTCCATCCAGTCGCGAATACGCCCTTCAGTTCAAATTTTGAAGCTAACTTAGTCCACCCAATCGTCGCTTTCTCGCGGTCAAGTGTATTCGTCAAATTAGCTTTCGGCCCGTCGGCACCCTTGTAGGCAGTGGTGCCCCAGAGCTGGCAACCGAGCGCGCTTAGCTTTTCGACATGGGGTAGGCGAAAGTGATAAGTTTGCGCATCTCGTGGATCTCCGGTGTAGCCCCAAACGACTAAGTCTGCATACTTGCTGAACTGCCTGATCTGATCATCCTCCCAGCGCACGACCTCATCGTGCCACAGCATCGGGCGAATCGACTTACTCTTGAGCAAATCCATAGTCGGCTTCAGTTGCAGCATGTAGAGCGCGGCTTCCCCGTGTTGCTTCAGATAATTTTTAGTGCGAGGGTTCTTGCCAAGTGTGTATACCTCGTCCCCGCCTAGGTGGACGTAGTCCACATTCGGGATTAGGTTCAGCACGTCCTCGACCATGCGTCTCACCAATTCCGGAGCTCTAGGGTTGAGCGGATGGAAAACATCAGTGCGATTTGGCATTTCCCTGAGGCTTTCGTTTCCCGGTTGGCGCAGCACATTTTCGGCATGCCCGAGGCTTTGAACTAACGGAATGATCGAAAGATCACAGGCCTGGCAAATTTTAGCAAATTCTAAAATCTCAGCCTCGGTGTAGGCGTGCGTATTTCGCATCCTTTGGTCGCATGTCCATGGAAACATATCTTCCCATTCAACTAGAATCGTTTGAAACTTCAGTTTTTTGAAAAGTTTAACCAGCTCTAGTAATCGACTAAAAGTTGGTGCTAAGCCCTTAAGGTCTAGATGGATGCCACGTCCGGAAACTATACCGGAATGATTGTCAAAAAGATTTGATTTCATTTAGATGTAGCCTTTTCAGTCTTAATTCGTGGTCTGCTTTTTAGCGGCACCTTGATGGGTGGTTTCTTGTTGGATAGGTAATCCCTGTAAGCCGTAGGAGACATCCCTATGGCACGCTTGAACGATTGACTGAAAGAGTGAATCGATTCGAAACCGCACGAATGCGCGATCTGTGAAATCGATTGATCGTTCGCATCGATTAGTCGAAAGCTGCGGGTTAGTCTCGACTTTTGCAGGAAGCGTCCTAGGCTAATGCCGAAAAAATCTCTAAACGTTTTGCGCAGGTAGCTACTTGATCTTCCTATATGTTTGGCGAGGTCGTCGATCCGAATTGCCTGATCCATTTTCTCATTAACGAAGTTCGTTAATGTTCTGAGGAGGTCGCAAGCTTCCGTGCTATGTGGCGCGGGCTGGTCTATCGGATATAGCTGAGGTCGCTGTTTCCACTTCTGAACCATACGGCCGAGCTTTAGTCCGATCTCAAACGTAAGTGATTCATCAATACCTGGATTGATGTACAGTCGACCCGCTTCAGATATTTCTTCTAGGTCGCTGCCCGATAATTCGCGGGGTATCTTCAATTTGGATACATCACCCAATTCGGTTTCAAGTTCAAAAGTGCAGAAGAGCCAAGTGAAGCCTTCCTCTTTAAAGTCAAAGTAGCGGTGGAACGTTCCAGGCGCTAACAGAATGGCATCTCCTGGCTTTATATGGTAAATCAAGTCATCAATGCATGCCAGCCCCGTCCCTTCATACGCGATCACCATCTCGTATCGATAGTGAAGGCAGTGAGTTACTCCCTCGGGCTTCATCTCTTCAACATCTTGGCGAAGAAAGAACAGTATATTGTTCGGCATGACGCCAGAACTCCAGTTGAAGCCGTGGTAGTGATCCGGGATATCGCCAATTTCCCCAAGCCAGTCGGGGCAAACGGTAAGGTTATTATATGTATCCGGATTTTTTGACATGGGTCGACTATCGTAGCGATGGATTCTGATGTAAAGGGAAAATAATCATAAATAAACAATTTTAAAAATAGTTGTTGACTATCGATTTTAATCATGATTTGCTTTTTTTATGAAAATTGACTACAAAACATTTCGCGCATGTAATTTGGCGGCTGCGGCTTGGCTTGTTTTTTTTGCGGGAACGCTCAAGGCGGCTGAGTGGGACTTTCGTAGTGGCAAAGTTTCTTTAGAGCAGTGGTCAGCGGCGTGGACCCTCGAAAGCAAGGCGGCAGAGGCTGAGGGGGCTTTGCGGATCGACCCGCAGCCAGGCCTGAGCGCCGGTCTTAATGACGCGTTCATTCTTGAGGACGTCTATGATAGCTCGCGATTGAATGAGGATGATGCAACTGGCACACCAGTGATGTCGACCAAGTTTGAAGCGACCGTGTCGGGTACACTTTCTTTTCGTGCAGGCACGACGGGCACCCAAAATCAGAATGCAACGATCACAATGCTGGCTGAGGGACGTCCACTGCTTATCATAAAGTTAATCAATAACACTGAATTAGCGGTGATCAGCGGAGCAGGCAAAACAGCTCTTACAGATCCAATAAACTGGTTTAACCGCGCCCGTGATTACACGATCAATTGGAGTGGCGATGGCACCGCAAACGTCGTCTTCGAAATGGCTTCAGGGGAGACCATTGAGACAGGCTCACTTAAACTTCTGGCACCGGGCAATCCTGACCAAATCAAGTTGCAAGTCGGCTTTGGTAGAGCGACTGGTAAAGCGCTACGCCTCGAAACGTTCTCATTAAAATCAAACAAATAAATTAACCACAAAAAACAACGAAAACCATACTATGAAAAGATCCTTATCAACAACTCTCGCGGCAGCCGTTGCCCTAACATCTATTTCTTCACTCAGTGCGCAAGCTCGTGACTACTCATACGACTTCGAGGGTGACACTGCTGGTATCGCTTTGACCGATAGTGCAACCTTCAACTACACGAATAACAACAACAGCACGGTACTTGCGGCCGGTGGAACCCTCGTTTTTCGCGGCAATAGTGGTAGCTCTGACTATGAAGTCGTTTCTATTGGTGGTTCAAACGCACTTCGTATCCAAGGGGGTCTAAACACGCAGACGGATGACTTTGGTATCTATCTTGGTGGTTTGGACTTTAGCGATTTCGTAGGAGGCGAAAGCAAGACAGTCAGCTTCTCGTTCGATATCTTAGGCAATGCCCTTACTTCAGCTGCAGATTGGGAAGTTAACTATACGTTGGCAGCTAGCGGCGCAGGACACTCAGGATTTGTAGATGACCTGTTCACTGGGAATACAGTGTTCACATTCGCAAATACTGGTGGAACGTTGTCGACGATTACTGGCTCATTCGTTGTTGCAGACGGAGTCGGTAGCACGCTCGGTGGCCTCTTTATTTCGGGTCCTCGCGCAATCGGCGGAGGCGCGGCGTTGACGGGAGCCGGAGGCAGCCTCGCTCTCGATAACCTTAGTGTGAATGTCATCCCAGAGCCACAAGCTTTTGCAATGATTGTTGGTCTCTTGAGTCTGGGATTTGTTGCACTACGCAGACGCTAGGAATATTATTTTCTGGATGAGCTGATCCTCAGTAGGTTTCTTGCTTCATCTAAAAACTATATTTTTAGAAAATGAACGGGAGGTTTAGAGAATTTTTTTCTGTAAACCTCCCTTTTTTTGTGAATTGAAAAAAGCAGGTTTAACGCGATAAATGTATGATTATAGAATACACTACATTAACGATTTATCTAATTGTGCTCATGGTCGTTGGTGCAGTGTTTTCACGGCTCAACTCCAACGTCAGTGATTTTGCGCGGGGCGGGGCGAAGGCCACCTGGTGGATGGTCGGCACCAGTATGTTCATGGCTGGCATCAGCGCGTTCACTTTTACTGGCAACGCTTCGGCAGCCTTTTTGGGTGGACCCACTTTCTTGGTAATGTATATTGCGAATTGTGTGGGACTCATCGCTTGCATCATTCTAGGCCCGTGGTTTCGGCAGACGCGGGCGACCACTTGGGGAGATCTTCTTCGAGAGCGTTTCAATGTGAGCGTCGAGCAGTTTGGATCGTTCTTCGCACTACTGTTACAACCGATCAGCGCGGCGACTCAGCTATACGCACTCTCTATTTTTACCGGTTCAGTTTTAGATGTCCCGACTGTTTGGGTTATAGTCGTATTGGGGTTCATTGTCCTATTCTACTCGACGACCGGTGGTCGATGGGCAGTCATGGCTACTGATTTTGTGCAAGGCGTCGTCTTGCTCTCGTTGACAGTTTTGGTCTTTTTTCTCGCGCTCCATAAAATCGGAGGTGTGGCCGAGTTTTTCAGCTATTTCTCCGATCCCCGATTTGCGGATGACTTCAAACTGGTCAAAAGCCCGGGGGACTTTCCAAATGATCAATTCACCTGGAAATGGATAATTGTCATCTTTCTGCTTCAGCTGCAGGGCTACATTAACCTGGGAACGGCTTCTAGGTTCCTTTCTGCAAAGGACAGTCGGCATGCCCGACTAGCTGCAATCTGGGCGTGCTTTCTGATGGGGATCGGAACCATCGTTTGGTTTGTGCCGCCAATGGTCGCGCGTTTCCTCTTCGAAAGTGAAGTCTTGTCGCAAGGACTGAAGGAGCCAGCCACTGCAAGCTATGCCGTAATTGCGCAAAACCTCCTACCCAATGGACTCATGGGGCTGATGCTCGCCGCGATGCTTGCGGCCACGATGAGTAGCATGGACACTGGGCTTAACAACACGACAGGGATTATCGTTAATAACATTCTGCCACGCATTCGTGAAAGAATGAAACTAAAGCCACTAGCTGACGCACGAGGCCTGTTCTGGTGCCGTGTCTGCACCGTGATCTTAGGTATCTATATTATTCTGGTCGCTTTGATGCTCGCATTTCAAACAAAGGTGTCGCTCTTCGACGCCTACCTAATGATCGCAGCCGTCGTCGGGCTACCTTTGGGTATGCCGATCTTATTTGCACTTTGGATCAAGCGACTTCATTGGACGTCCTTTTACATTATCATCCTGTTGGCAATTATCCCCTCGGCATACTTTGTTTACCAAAGCTCAGTCGGTGGAGAAAACTGGCCGATCCAAGACCGACTTGCATGGGTCTATGGTTTTAGTCTTATAGGTTGCTTAATCAGCTTACCGGTCTGGAAGTTTGCGTCGGCTGCTTACAAAAAACGAGTCGATGACTTCTACGTTAAGATGCACACACCCGTTGATTTCGAGAGTGAGGTCGGCGGCGACGAAGATGTCATGCAATACAAAGTCATTGGTTGGACTTGCGTTACTTTAGGCACACTGACATTTTCTTTTTTATTTCTCTCAAACAGTCTCGCGCAGAAGCTGCAGATTTTGTTACTGGCGCTTAGTATTCTTGGCGTCGGAGGAGGCCTTCTCTACCTCACGCCGAAAGTGAATAAAGCAGACAAACCATCGCGGAGCCATGCCGACGCAGATCAAGATTAAGTACTATGGAATCGTCCACAACCAAAGCTCCACCCTTTCACATTATTCTACGCTACAGCCTCGATCCTCACAACGGAATTGAGGAGAATCTTCGACAGCTCGAAAGATTCCTAGAGGAGTCGACAGTTAACGAGGTGATGTTTCTGCTTTTACCTGAAGAACGCAGCTCTGGGCATCCAACTATTGAGGCTGCTAAACCTTGGGTTCAAGCGATACAACAGATACAGGTGATGTTGAACAAACATGGGGTTAAAACGAGCTTGAACCCATGGACCACGACCTACCATTGCGCACGCGGTCGCTCTTTGAAACCGGAGCAGGACTTTTGCCTAATGTTCGGCGAAACGGGCGTCGCAAATGGCATTACGGCGTGTCCGCGCTGCGAAAAATGGCAGCAATATATCAGCGATTATTTCTGCTATCTTACCGAAGAGATCAGACCCACGGCAATGTGGGTTGAGGACGATTGGCGACTGCACAACCATGGTTCAGAAATGGGTTATGGTGGTTGTTTCTGTTCACATTGTTTAGATGTATTTGCAGCGCAGCTCGGGCATCCGGTAACTCGGGAGGAAGTTGTCTCAAAGGTGGTGCAAGAAGGGCAGCCACATTCCTGGCGTAAACGCTGGCTTGAGTTATCTAGAGAAACGCTGGAGCGACCTGCCAAAAGACTTGCGACTGCTATGCACGCGATTGACTCGACTATCCGCATTGGCTTGATGTCCAGTATCCCAGATGTCCACAGTATCGAAGGTCGAGACTGGAATGGATTGATGGACATCTGGACGCGTGCGGATGAGGCTTATTTGATTCGGCCGCACATGCCACCCTACACGGAGGAGCCACCGCTGACGACCACGCCATGCTATTCGCGTCAGACCATTGCCTTGTTAGAGCGTGACGCTGATATTTATCCAGAATTAGAAAATTCACCACGGTCGGGCCAATACTCTGGGTCGCATGCATTCTCGATTTGGCAGATCTACAATTCGATTTTTTACGGATCACAGGGGATTACCATTAATCACTTCGATAATATGGGGATGAATACGCAGTATGATCCTGGCTTCGGCAAAGCACTTGCGCAACATCGGCTTCATTTCGACGCGCTAAGCCAGTTAAAACTAGATGACAAGCATGCGCGTGGCGTCAAAGTGCTCTTTTCGCCCAACGTTGCCGAGAAGAAATGGATCGAAAAGAACGCGCCGGTAAAAGCTGCGAAGATGTATACGGGCGTCGCGGAGGTATCAAGTGGTTCATCCGTAGGAACTTTACAGCAGTTACAAACGAACAGCACCGCATGGAGCAAACTCCTATATGTAATGGGAGTTAGCCACAGTTTGACTTCTAAAATAGAAGGCTCCGAGGGAAGTATCTTCGCTGTTTCGGACGAGACGTTGCGCTGCTTTACTGACACGGAAATTATAGAACTCCTTGGCTACAGGGTCTTGCTAGATTTACCGAGCGTCGAAATCCTGCTGGAGCGAGGATTCGGAGCTTTGATCGGAGTCAACAGTGCCGCGAGGGTGAGCCTGGCCGACGTTCCCTATTCGATTGAGGAAATAGAAACGAGTTTCTATGGGGCACTAGGCGGAGATATTAAGGCACGCATGTGTGCCCAGCGATGCGCCGACCCTATTGGAGTCATCGAGTATCATCCGGATGTGAACAAGCTATCGACTATAAAAGACGCTGAGCTGAATTCACTCTTTCCTGCATCTGGTCTCTACAAAAATGAAATCGGCGGCCAGATCTATAGTTGCTGCTATCAGCTCGAAACATCGCAGTTCTACATGGCTTACTTCAACCGTATCCGCCAAAAATACTGGACTAAGCTTCTCTTTGAAATGAGTGGTGCAGGCAGCTCTCAAGTCATTGCACAAGGCCATGTAATGCATGTCCATTCACATGACATTAATGGTGGTTTCTTTTGCGCTTTAACAAATGTGATCTACGACAAGGCTGAAGCCTACAGTCTCCTGATCGCTAGTTCAGCAATCGAAGGAAAAACTATATACCGATTAAATGCTGAAGCACAATGGGAGAAGTTTTCTCCACGCATTTTCCCAGAAAATGGAGTATCAACTTTAAACATCAATATTCAACTATTTCCGCTAGAAAGCCTTCTATTAAAGTTCATCGATAAGGTAAGTAATGCCCGTTAAACCCAAATCAGTTTTTCTTTTAGACAAACAAAACTTTGAAAGGATCTACGATGAGCAAACACTCGCATCGATTAAGGAGCTGACCGAGTGCTTAGGTCTAGTCACCACGGCGGGTGAGATTCTCGCCAATCCCGCGAAATTCGCTGCCGTCGAAATCGTTTTTTCGGGATGGCATGGTCACTGTTTAGACGCTAAGCTGTTAGCTGTATTATCCCATTTGAAAGCCTGCTTCTACGGAGCTGGTAGTGTGAAAGGGATTGTCTCCGATGAATTGTGGAGGCGTGATATCTTACTGACCAGTGCCTATCAGGCCAATGCGATTCCTGTCGCAGAATATACAGTGGCTATGATTATTCTTGGGTTGAAAGGGACATGGATCTCAAGCGCAGAGATATGCCAAGGATCATTCGATCGAGCGAGGTATTCGGTGCCAGGTGTTTGGCGAACATCAAAGGTCGGCATCATTTCGCTCGGTTCCATTGGGAGGTTAGTATGCGAAAAGCTAAAAGCATTCGACTTAGATGTTTATGCTTATGATCCGGTTGTTTCAGACGATGTCTTTGAAGCGTGCGTAACTACGAAAGTCCTAACTCTCGAGGAGCTTTTTTCATCCTGCGATGTGGTCAGCCTGCATGCGCCCTTAATCCCAGCCACCACTGGTATGGTGACCCGCGCTTTGCTGGAGTCCATGCGTCAAGGTGCTGCCTTTATCAATACGTCGCGTGGGATGATCGTCGACGAACGTGCCCTTATCGACGTCCTCCAAGAGCGATCTGATCTGACTGCCATACTCGACGTCCTCCAAGAGGAAGGCCGAGTCCACGAGTCTCCATTAAGTCGTATGCAGAATGTTTTTGTGACACCTCACATCGCTGGATCAGACGGTGGAGAGTGTTTTAGGATGGGAAATTATGCACTGATCGAATGCCAGCGATATCTTGAAGGACTGTCGCCTTTGGCTCGCATCCAGAAAGGTCAAATCGACCTGCTGGCTTAATACTCTCGACACGGTAGGTCGGCTGGGCGCTACCCTAGATTATATTGGTTAAGGGTGTTCAGACACCTCAAGTCGAAATGCATTGTGCGAGCACCGAGGCGTTTGTCGGTGAAGCGCGAAAGGTAGGGCTGCGCGCGGGCAAAGCCGAAGCCGGCACCGAGGCGCTCGCCGTCGAGGTAAAAGTCGTAAGTCTGAGCGGCGTAGTCCATCTTAACGGTGACCCGCCGCCAATCAGCCGACTGGGCGGCATCGAGCAGTCTCCAAAAACCGGAGCCATCGGAGGCGCCTGAGCCGTCGAAGACGATGGGGCGCCCATCGGGGTCGAAGTAATAGCCGAGCGCAACGTCTTCGGGGAGTGCGGGCGGGAGCGGCTCGGCGGTGGGCTTTAGATATAGATCGATCCAAACGACGGACTGAGCCGAACCATCGAGGAAATTGGACGCAGTGGAATCGCCCGTTAGTTCGAGGGCGTAGGTGCCACCAGCGACTTCGCTGGACTGAACTTGAACGCTTTCGCCGCTGGTGATCCATTTCCCTTGAGCGCCGAGGGCGCCGAGCGCATAGGCTTCGAAGCTCTCGCTGAAGGGTAGCAGGCTGAGATCGTAAGGATCTGCCAGCGTGGGATCGGCTCCTGCCAAATGTTCAGCACCGTCATGGACGCCGTCGCCGTCGGAGTCGGCGGTGGTCGCACTGGTGGCGATTTGATATTCGAAGAGATTGGTTAGACCATCGCGATCAGCATCACCGGCGCGTTGATTGAACGAGCTGTCGAGGCCTTGGGCGGCCAGCCAGGCATCGGGGAGGCCATCGTTGGCGGTGTCGATGTAGAGTGGGTTTTCATTACCCGCGTAGAAATAATCAAGCAGCGTATCGGCGGTGGCGTCTGCCTGGGCTGCAAACTGAGTCAATTCGGCCACCGTGGTATCGAGGAAGCCGAGATTTGTCATCACCATTGCGCCATCGACGAACAAATCCCACGTTTTACGGCTGTAGTCGAGACGGTAAGTCAAACGAACCCAATCTTGAGCCGTGCCGCCCTGGAGCGCTCTGAGTTGCCCCGAGGGCAGCCAAGCGCCTCCCCCGAGGCCATCGCCGTCGATGGCATAAACTTCGCCCTGCGCATTGACTTTGACAAAGCCGGTGACGGCGGACTGCGGCTGCGCAATAACTTCGGGCAGTTCGGCTGGATCGACGAAGACTGGTTTAAGATAGAAATCGACCCATGAGATGGGAGCCGCACCGGAGTCGGTGAATAATTCGAGGGCGCCACCCCCGGTAAAGTTGAGGGCTTGGCTACTGGCTGCGCCTGGAATCACGATGGAGGCATCCAAGCCAGAATCAAAGTGCCACCAGTCATCTGCTGTCAATGCACCGGGGGCGTAGCCCTCGGCCGACTCGAAATCACTCTCAAAGGGCAGTGGTGCAGGCGCGGGTGCGGTTTGAGCAGTCAGTGTGGTCGACACATTCGAGCAAAGGGCGAGCGATGCGAGCAACAGAGCGGTCGTGACCGCCTTGGAGAGGTGGGGACGATCAGGGCGAATTCGTATTTTTGACGCAATCATGGTGCTCGCTCCTCGCGTCGGGTTAGCGTTGGTCGCGTTTTGCAGCGCGGCTCTTACGAATCTCTTTACAAAGAATAAAAGCGGAACTGATCAACACCCATCCTGAGATAGAACTGATAAAAATAACGGTTCCTTTGTCAGGCTCACTAGCCGATGCCGTAGCAGGCAGAAGAAACAGTAAAAGCGCGTATATTTTCAAGTTCATAGTTACACAGGTTAAGTGATTGAAGAGGTTCAACAAAAGCTACATTTTAAAAAAACAACGCTTGGCGAGCTATTAAAGCTAATCAGAGGAAAGTTTCCAAGTTATTTACTACCTAGTGAGGTGAACCACCTATAAACAATAAGGAATAAACCTTAGTTTTGCTAAACGTTGTTAGGTAGAGAGACGAAGTTCCGTGTGTTGGGGGGTTATTTACCTTGCTCAACGATTCAAATTGGGATCGAAAAGAGAGATGTCACGTAAAGTTCTAGTTCTCGTTTGCTGTTTCAATTTACTATTAGCAATAGGCGTTATCGTTTTTTTAGTATGGCCTCACCCAACGCCGAAAGTGTCTTTAGCAGCACCCGAAGAGTTTAAAGGACACCCACATAAATTCCTCAAAATGCTTGACCGATGGCCGAATGGTGAACAAAAAGGCACCTAAGGATGCCAATTGCTCGAAAAACAGTCGTGGATGTAGACCAAGTGGGCGTGTATCACTGCATTTCCCGCTGCGTGCGCCGTGCGTTTCTATGTGGGGTCGATGACTACACGGGGATCAACTACGAGCATCGCCGTGCGTGGATCGCGGACTGTCTGAAAACGCTGTCCTTGATTTTCGGCATGGAGGTGTTTGCGTATGCGGTGATGAGCAATCATCTGCACTTGGTCATTCGCAATCGTCCCGACCTGGCGTTAAATTGGACAGCGCAAGAGGTGGCGCAGCGCTGGTGCACCTTATTCCCGAAACGGGACGGGCACGGAGCTGCGGAGGCTCCCAGCGATGAGGCGATATCGGCCTTGGTCGGCGATGCGGAGCGGGTGGCGAGCTGCCGCGAGCGACTGGGCGACATCAGCTGGTTCATGCGGTGCCTGAACGAGCCGATCGCCCGTCGGGCGAATCGGGAGGACAAGTGCACAGGAAGATTCTGGGAAGGCCGTTTTAAATGCCAGCGTCTGATGGACGAAGGAGCGATGCTGGCCTGTATGGCCTATGTGGATCTGAATCCGGTTCGGGCGAGAATCGCCGATACGCTGGAAGACTATGAGTTCACGAGTGTCTACGACCGCATGATAGCAGAAAGAGCCAGTAAGCGGGTTAAGGAGTCGCGGAAGCTCGCAAGCCCGACGCAGGCGCAGCGTGCTATAATTGGCAAGGAAGAGGCCGCCGCGAAACGCGCGGACTGGCTCTTGGACTTCAATGGCTCGGAAAGCCCTTTTGAGGGCGTGGATTTGGGGTTTTACTTGTCTCTTGTGGAGTGGACAGGGCAGAATATCCGTGAAGATAAGCCCGGCTACGTGCCTTTGGGGCTGAAACCGGTATTAGAGCGATTTAACCTGGATACGGAAAACTGGGTCCGCAACGTCGAGAGCTACGGCGGTCTTTTTTACCGGGTCGCCGGTCCGTTGGAGTTGATTCTGGCTCGAGCCCGGGAAAAGGGTCAAAGCTGGTTGAAAGGGCAAAGTGGTAGCAGGCAGCTCTACCACGGCTCAAAACAAGCCGCATAGGGCGGTTTTGCTTAGCGGGAGCACCAAAGTAGGACCCAATTGGTAGTGATTGGCACCGAACACTATCCGTTGCCGAGGTAAGTCCTCGAACCGGAGCTTTACTTGCCGAGGGAAGGCAAGTTTTTTGGCTATGCTTCGAAATTAACAGCAGTTTAGAATGATCCGTTGTGGTGACTTAAATATGTGGGTGTCCTTTAAATTTTGTCGATAACACTGATGATTTGATCCTCGCTAAAATCCATGACTGATGTCGTCCATGATTCTTCATCATTCCAAGTTACACTTAAGCTCTTCCCCATTTCATCAATCTCAAATATTGAGAGTTTGCCGTCTACTAATGAGGCCCCAATCATGAGGTCTCTATCGTTTTCAGGTATAAGGATAACTGAATGACCTTCTTTTAGGATGATGCGTTGATCTGTCGCTAACTCATCTGAGGAGATCTCCAATTGTGTTGGATTTTTCTTTCCACACGCGGCTAGAGCAAGTGTCGCAATTAGTAGGAATAATCGAGTCATTTTTTCTGTAGATCGATGAGGATGATCACGTAGAGGAGCGCAGCGACTCGGAGTTGATCACTCCGCCTTGATCGCTCTTTTGTTCGTATGCCCTACGGATAAAAAATTTCATCGATTTGGTTGCACCTACACCAATGATAATTGGAAGTAGAATAACACCGAAGCCAGCCAATGCACCGAATTTCTCATCAACAACATCTATGTAGTTTATTGCTTTCGTGTTTATGGTGACCCAGAGCAGGATGCCTGTTAAAGTCGCCATGCTGTCAGCTACATTTTCTCTTTTTTCTCTTAGAAAGGTGATACTGATCCAAATCAGTCCAAACGCCAAGGAAAGTGCAGGAAGCATCATAATCATAGAAAGTGAGTTCCATTCTCCTTTAAAAACTGAGGATAAAACTGCAATGGGAAGGGCCAACGCCAGAAGTCCGACTACGAGATATAGCCACGATAGAACTGTAAGGATTAACTTCATTTTTTTAGCGATCGTGGAGCGTAGTCACAGATGAGCGCGAGCGAAATCTGTTGACTACCGCAACTGGTTCGACTTTCAGTTTGTTCTGGCGATACGAAGCCTAAAAAATCTTTTCTCAGTTTGCGACCCATAATTACCGGGCAAAGCCTCGGTCCAATTAACAAGATCTATACTAGATTCTAAGATTACATCAAAGTCACCGCCGGATTCGTCTGGTATGACTACCGTGTTGCTCGGAGTAAAGGTTTCCGTTGGGAGCGGCGTGATCTTAAGGCTAATGAATGTAAACTCCCCCTCGCCGCCCTCGGGAACAACCTTGAAGTCTGTCGGCCCTAAAAACGTTGGGAGATTTTTTGGGATAGTTTCTTCAGTCAGTGCGACCTGGAAATTATTGTCTGCCCCGTTTCGGGAGATTTGAATCTGTGATCTAGTGTTTATGTCTGCAGGATCGGAGGGGTATTCTGAGCCTGTTACGATCTTTATGGCTAAAACTTCTGCGATGTAACCCGCAGGAATCTGGTAGTGGTCTAGCTGCCAGCCAGCATTGTAGCCAGCGACTAATGTTACATAGGGCAATGGCTCTTCTTGACCATAGCTTTGAAGCATTGTTATGGCTAATGTTAAAAGGATTGCTGAAATTCTATTTTTCATATTTTTGTCGAACGTCGAAGGTCGCAATGAGTAAGCGCAAGCGAAACTCATTGGCTATCCTGATTTGATAGACATTTCTATCGCCTGCTTCTACCGCTCTTACGCTCCTCTTTAGCTATCTCTTCTTTTTCTTTGATAAGTTGATCGGGTGATGGAGGCAGAAGGCTCAAATTACATTTATTTTCAATTGCGGCTTTCCGAAGGGCTTCATACTCGCCCTTAAGTCTCGCATATTCCGTCGCTTCCCGTCCGTCCCCGCCTTCAAGCATAAAAAGCGTCGGCCAAAAAAGAACTAACCCTACTCCCATCTGCACTGCATCCGCACTAGCCTCTTTCTGTAGGCTGTTGTAAAGCTCAGTTGTTCGCTGAGACACATAGTCCATTTCCATAGCGATTTGATCGCAGTCATAACTATAATATTTGAGCGGTGATACGTAGGAACTAGATATTTTCTTTGGATTTGTTGCGCATCCTCCGAGTATGAAGGCTATAAGTAGTGATAATGTGATTCTTATTATTTTCATTTTTTGTATATCGTAGAAGGTAGCAATGAGTGAGCGCAAGCGAAACTCATTGGCTATCCTGATTTGTTCGACTTCTTAATTTCTGGTATAGATGGTTAGGTCTGAGTCGGGGATATCGAATATCTTCACCAAGCGGCTAATGTTGTCTCGGATTAGCTTCGCAGAAAGATTCGACTCTGCGAAAATTGAGTCGCCCACCTTGATTGATGTTCTGAGGCGGTTGCGATCGCGAGAGAAATAGGGGTTCCCGTGACTGCTGATGATCTCCTTACGGTCGGGAATTGTATCAAACCGTTCACGATCAATGTCTCGAAGCACTTCACAAAGACCCTGGTACAAATCGATCCAGTTTCGCTTCCAAGGATACGATTGACCTCGGAGCATAAACCCATGTGGCTTCCGATAACTCCATTCCTCATTAAGTGTGATGACGTTGAAAGACTTGAACACGTCTGTCTTGTCTTTCGGCGCGGGTGCTGCCTCTGCGGCTAGCTCTGCCTCGTCCTTGGGTGCGAATTCTCGAAGCCTACGGGAAAGGTCGTCGCAAAGGTTCTGATAGTTCTTCGCAGCATCAATCACTCCGATCATACGTTGTGAGCCTGTGCGGATACTCTCCGAATCTGTGTGATCGATCTCAAGCCATAGGTCGTCCAAGACTGCAAGTAACTGATCATTGGAGTCACCTAAATCGGCGATGATGGCATCAATTCGGTCTTTTATCATCGTGTCTTATTTCTTTGTCAAACGTGTAGTATCCATGATTTTCATCATGGATATTTATTGTATTTTTAAGGTGATTTATTAAACTATGGCAATCTTCGCCTCGGGGGTCAATGCTATTCTAAAGCAGTTTGCTTTGAGCTGTTTTTTTTATTGTGGTATTTTAAGCAGGAGCGGTTGAAGGGATCTGGCTTTTGTTTTTTGGTAAATTTATGTCGAATATTAAGCCTGCTAAACATGGCCTTGAATCATGTATGTGTTATTCGACATACATGACTTGGTTAAAGTTCATTTGAAGGAGTATTCGGGCGCGAGCTTAGAGGATTGGCGTGGGAAACCGAGGGGGTGATTCCGTGAATCTTTTTGTTGTTTACTCGGCGACTTCGAATCCGCTGCGGGCATGTCGCAATGTTTGCAATTATGGAATCCCGCAGGGTTTCGGATTGATCTGATTATGTCAGGTTCAAGAGATACGGCTTGTTTACCGAAGCCCCTACGTTAGGAGAGTTGTCAATTTCTGCCAGTGCTCAATGGGTAGCTCTTCAGGGCGTATGGTGGGGGTGACGCCTTGTTCGAGCAGTTGATTAAACCAGATGAGGGCTTCGGACTGTGGGTCGCGCTTGCAGAGGGCGCCGAGTTGTTTGCGGCGTTGGGTAAAGATACGGCGGATACATTCGCGTGCTGTTGGGCTGAAGCGAATGGCGTTGGGCTTGCGGTCGAGGCGCAGCAGCACGGAGTCGACCTTGGGCGCGGGGTGGAAGCAGTGCGCGGAGACGAGGTGCTTGCTGTGGACGGTGAAGGCGGATTGGAGAAAAATCGAGATCGCGCCGAAGGTCTTACTGCCGTGCGGAGCGGCGTAGCGATCGCCAGCTTCTTTTTGGAGCATGAGCACCATGCGTTCGGGCAGCTCGCCGGCGAGGACGGCATCCATCCACGGGGTGGAGACGGCGTAAGGAAGATTTGCGACGATCTTATAGCCGCTCTGGGCGTATTCGGCGGGCAGGCCGGCGATGGGATAGTCAAGGCAGTCGCCCTCGATGAGGTGGAGGCGTGCTTGCTGGGGCAACACATGGATGCGTAGGTGCTCGGACAGGGTTGAGTCGCGCTCAACTGCCCAGAGCGATGCACCACTATCGAGGATGGCGCGGGTAAGGGTGCCGAGGCCGGGGCCGATCTCGACCACGGCGCTCTCGGCGGCGAGTCCCGCTAGCTCGATGGATTTGCGCACGATGTTGCCATCTATGAGGAAATTTTGCCCCAGCTTTTTGTTGGGGAAATGCTTCAGTTGATCGAGGAGCTCGCGGGTGGCTGTGGGGCTGAGGGGCATGGCGCGGAGCGCGAACGTTCAACATGAAACGCTCAACGCGAAACATTAAATTAGGATCAGTTGTTGAAAGTTGAGTGTTGGACGTTTCATATTGAAGGTTCTCTACGCATTATGAAACGCTTCGATCAGGGCTTCGGGATTTTCGGTTCGCATCAGGGCTTCGCCGACTAGGATGGCATCGGCGCCGCAGGCGCTGGCGCGCGCGGCGTCGGCTAGGTTGAAGATGCCGCTCTCGCTGACTTTGATGATGCCGTCGGGGATCTGCGGTATCAGGAATTCGGATACAGCGAGATCGGTTTGGAAGCGCTTTAAGTCGCGGTTGTTGACGCCGATGATCTTGGGGTCGAAGCGCAGGGCTTTTTCGAGCTCGCGCTCTTCGTGGATCTCGTAGAGGGCGTCGAGCCCGGCAGCGGCGGCGGCGTCGCGCAGGGCTTTGATCTCGTCGTCTTTGAGGGCGCGCACGATAATCAGGATAGCGCGGGCACCGGCTTCGGCGGCTTCAGCGACTTGGATCGGGTGCACCATGAAGTCTTTGCGCAAGCAGGGCGTCTTGCGCCCGTGGCGTTCGAGGAATTCTACGACATCCCACAGGTCTTGCAAGCGGCCTCCGAAGTAGTCGGTATCGGTGAGGATGGAGAGGCAGTCGGCCTCGGCGTTAATGTATTCGCGGGCTTGGTCGACGGCGTCGAGCGTGGCGGCGGCGATCTCGCCAGCGGAGGGCGATTTGCGCTTGATCTCGGCGATCACGGAGAGGCGGTCTTGGCGAGCGAGGGCGTCGAGAAAGCTGCCGCCTTGCGTCTGCATACGTCCGAGGCGCTCCAGCTCTTGGTCGCGGACGGGGCGTATGTGATTGCGCAGGGCATGCCGCTTGGCGGCCATGATTTCGGATAGTTTGTCCATAAGTTTGGGGTAAGGTGTGCGCGCTCTGTTAGAATTTCAAGTCGGAGTTTTAGGTCTCTGTGGCTATTCGCTTGAACTGGCGGCCTCGCCCTGGGTATGCTTTGCCCATGATTCGTAAAAATGACATATGTGATCGGCAGCTGTTGTGGCTTTGCTTGGGGCTATGGCTGTGGCTCGCGGGCCAGGCCAATGCTGTAGATTTAGCGGAAGCAGCGAATGTGGCGACTCAAGCGGCGGCAGCGAATGAAGCGGATGAAGCGGCGGCGGAGATTGATTTACCCCGGATCATGGAGCTACAGCGTGCCTACATCGAGGCTAATGGTGGACTGGCCAATATTCAGGAGTTGTCGAGTTTGATCGCGAGTGGCGAGATTTCGGATGCGGCAGGGGAAAGCCGCCCATTTAAGCTCTACCGCAAGCGTCCGGATTTGATGCGGATACAGGTCGAGCTACCGGGTGGTTTGCAGGTGACAGGCTTCGACGGTCGCGAAGCCTACAAGCTGATTTCACGCATGGGTGCAGAGGATCAAATGCTCGAATTGAGTGCTAGGGAGCGCCTAGAGCTGAAGACCAGCAGCACGATGGACGGGCCCTTTTTTCAGCTGCGCAGCCGCCCGGATCGCATGAGCGTGGTGGCTGAGGCTGAGATCAATGGCGAGCCAGCCTATGAGATTGTAATTAGCGAAAGTGCAAGCTCGGCCTATGATCGGATCTGGCTGAGTCAAGACCACCTGCAAGAGGTGAAATTGACCCGAACAGTCGCGCCAGTCGCGAATGGAGCGGTGATCGAGACCATTTATTTTTCAGATTTTGAACAAATCAGAGGCATCTGGGTGGCGAAGCGGATCAGCTACGAACGCAACGGGGCGCATTCGCAAACGGTGCAGATTGACCGTCTGCGGGTGAACGTAGGGATCTTCGATAGCTTTTTTGCCAAGCCTAAGAATTGATGAGAGCTTTGCGGCTATGATAATTTGGCTGAAGCGCGGCTTCGTGAGCATGGGGCTGATGCTATTGATTTTACTGGCGGTGCTTTACTTTTGGAGTGCGGCGATGGTGGAGGTGTTGCTGCGGCCGTATTTGGAGGCGCGTGGGGGCGAGCTGGAGATCGAGTCAATCCGGGTTAATTTAGACGGCATCGATTTGCGAATCGAGCGTTACGAGCAGGCTGGGTTTTTAGCTAAGGGGCTGAGCGTGAGCTATCCATGGAGTCAACTCGGCGCGATCCGCGATGGCTTTGGCGGGCGTGTGGCGATTGAGGAATTGCGCCTACGCCCGCAGGGTGCATCTGCGGATGCGGGCGTAGCCGAAGCCGAAGCTGAAGACGTGGCTCTGGCTCCGGCAGCTCAAATGGCGGCATTAGCGGCGCAGATCAATGAGCTCCCGCTGAGTGGTTTGGAAATGGTGGTAGATGCTTTGGTATTTGAACTGCCGAGGCGGGAATATCGCAGCGGCGTCGACTTTAGCCTGCTACGCGAGGCGAGTGGTGAGACGCATCTGGCGGTGACTTTGGTGGGCGAAGGCGTCGAACTGGAGGTGCGGGTGACGGTACGCGAGGGCGCTGCGGGGCTGGCGCTGGACTTGGTGGCGACGGCGCGCGAGTGGGAGAAATTTCAAGCGAGCTACTTGGGGGTGCTGACTGAGGGTTTGGCGGCGAGCCAGCTTGAGCTGTTTCTGAATCCGCTCGGCGAGGGGCGTGGCTTTTTAGATGTTTCAGGCTATGCGCGCTGGGATGCGGCGGAGCCGGAGGCGCTGAGTTTCACACTCCTTGCGGATGTGGGCGCGGGTGAGATTTATTTTCCGCAAGGCGAGCTTTTGTTGCAGGCCGCTTCGTTCGGATTGGCGGGCGACGGGCAGGGGCAGCTGCGAGCGTATGGCAAAGGCGCGCTGGATGCGGTGCGGGTCGGCTCGTGGATGCAGTCGGGCGTCGACTGGGCGCTGCGTCTCGATGGGTCAAAGCTGGTGGCGGAGCTACGCGTGGCCGATCAGTTGTCGCTCTCGATAGGGCATGATGACTGGGCGCAACTGCTCCAGGGCGGGGGAGCGGGGCGTTTTTATTTAGAGGCTGGTGCGGTGGATGCTGCCGCGCTGCGAGCGTTAAAAATCGCGGGGCTGCCGGATGATCTGGCGCTGGACTCGGCGCTGCAAGTCGAAGGCGAGGGCACTCTGGATGCTTGGCAACCGGCGGGCTTTTTTATAAAAGCAAACGCTCAAGTGGCCAGCGCGAGTGTTGATTCGAAAGGACTGTCTTTGGCGGATATGGAGGTGGGCGCGCATATGCGCTTCTCTGGGGGTGAGCCAGTGCCGGAGTCGCTCGAACTGAGTGTCGGGAGTTTTAATTTGCTAGGTTTTACCATGAACGCGCTGAAAGCCACAGCGGTGGCTAACGAATCGGGTGTGATTGCAGTGGGGGCGGTCACTACGGATTTTATGGGAGGCGTTTTACGAATCGAGCCGATGCAGATTGACCCACAGGACTTGGAGGGCACGGTTTTTCGGGCGCGTTTAGATGCGGTGGATCTTTCGCAGTTGGCGGGAGCAGTGCCGCAGTTTGAAGGAGATTTAACGGGCGGGGCTTCCGGCTATTTGGTGGGCGAGGTGCGCGGCGGCCAGCTCATCTTGACCGACGGGCGGCTCGAAGTCGACCCCGAGCAGGGCGCGCGGCTGAGCTATGATGTGCAGGGCTTGCTCACGCGCGGCATGGCGAAAGGAAGCCCCGCCTACAAGCAATACCGCATGGCGGAGGTCGCCTTTCAGGATTTGGCGCTCAAGCGCTTGCGCATCGAGGTGTTTCCCGAAGGCAATGCCACCCGCCCCTTTCGCTTGGAGCTTTTTGGTGAGTCGCTGCAGGGTGGCATCGTGGTGCCGGTCGATTTTAATCTAAACGTAAATGTCGACGATACGGCCGGGCTGCTAGAACTGCTGCGTATGATCCAGCGCGGCGAGTTGGAACTCAACTAGTGCCGAGCAGGGTTGGAGTCCCGCCTTTAGGCGGCTGCGCTGGTCTAGCATTGCCTACGCGACCGCATAAATGCGGGACTCCAACCTGTGGATACGCAAAAAAGCCGCCCCGCAATGGGACGGCTTTTGAAAATATAGCACGATGACGATAGGCACGCTGACGATAGGCACGCTGACGATAGGGGTGCTGACGATAGGGGTGCTGACGATAGTCAGTGTGGCACGGTTCGCATACGCATATGCATACGCCTACGCCTTGGCTTCTTTGTAATTCGCTTCGGCTGCGTTCCAGTCGACTATGTTCCAGAATGCTTCGATGTAGTTGGGGCGCAAGTTCTGATACTTTAGGTAATAGGCGTGCTCCCAGACGTCGAGGCCGATGACGGGTTTGCCCTCGACTTCAGCTACGCCAGCCATGCAGGGGCTGTCTTGGTTGGGGGTCGAGGTGACTGCGAGTGAGCCGTCGGCTTTGACGATAAGCCATGCCCAGCCGGAGCCGAAACGTGTGGCACCTGCATTAGCGAATACCTCTTTGAACTTATCGAAGCCACCGAGTTCAGACTCGATAGCTTTAGCAAGTTCGCCTACAGGAGAGCCACCGCCGTTGGGGCTGAGGATCTTCCAGAAGAAGCTGTGATTGGCGTGGCCACCACCGTTATTGCGCACCGCGCCGCGTTTTTCGGCGGGTACTGCGGAGAGGTCGCCGATCAGTTCGCAGATGGATTTGCCCTCAAGTTCAGTGCCAGCGATGGCGTCGTTGAGCTTGGATACGTAAGCGTTGTGGTGCTTACCGTGGTGGATTTCCATCGTGCGCGCATCAAAATGTGGCTCAAGCGCATCGTGTGCGTAGGGAAGTGCTGGTAGTTCGTGTGACATAACTTTATTTTTGTTGGTTTTAGTGAATGGAAGAATCTCACATGATGACGGCACTGAGCGTTCTGTCAAATGGGTGCTTTGGAATTCTTTTCCATTTTCCCCAGCATAGTTTGATCCGCGGTTCTGCATTTTCGGCGTCGCTTGAGTGAGTTTTGTTAGGTAATTCCTTCTTTTGTTGGCTTCTGCTCTTTGCTCGCTAAGCGTTTTTTGTCGAAAAAGGCCTTGAGGATTTCGTGGTTGAGATCTGCGAGCACGCCGCCGGTCGATTCGAACTTGTGGTTGCTCCCGGGGAGGGCACCGAGATCGAGCGCGCCACCCACGCAGCCCATTTTGGGATCGGGCAGGCCGTAGTAAACTTTGCCGATGCGGGCGATGACGAGTGCGCCGGAGCACATAGGGCAGGGCTCTTTGGTGACGTAGAGGGTGCACTCGTTGAGCCGCCAGTCGCCGAGGGTGTTGGCCGCTTGCGAGATGGCGAGAATCTCGGCGTGTGCGGTCGGGTCGTTGGCCGAGCGCGACTGGTTGTGCGCGGAGGCGATGATGCGGCCGCCGTGCTCGATCACGGCACCGATCGGCACTTCGTCTTTTTTCCACGCCTCAATGGCCTCGTTGTAGGCGTGCGTCATGTAGTAGTCGGCGTCGCGCCTGAGCGCGGACGGGTAGCGTTTTTCAAAAGGGCAATTCATTTTCGTTCAAATAGTGACTCGATTATTAAAAGCATGGGTAGTTTCAGGGTACGGTAGAATTTTATTGCAAATGCTCGACTCCCGTTCATTTTACGTTGTTTTTCCTAATTCAACACCATAAGGAGCCACACCACTTTGAGAGACGACTATTTAAAAGAAGCCCAGAAGAAAATCACCGATCCGATGATTTTAGTTAATGTGGTATCCCGCCGTGCAAAGCAACTGAAGAGTGGCTACAAGCCGCTGATCGAATCTTTGGAGCGCCTATCTGCCGAAGATATGGCTCTGCGCGAGATCATGGAAGGTAAGATCACCTACCAACTCGCCGAACCAGAAGAGGACTAAGCCTCTTCCTATTCCTTTATTAACAGCGTGCCCTCTGCGTTTCCCAATAGAGGGAGACCATTAACGTGTGCGCCAAAAAAAAATCGACGGATCATCAACGTGAGATCCGTAATGGAAAAGCTCACCACAATTATTTTGTGGGTGACAGCTTCGAGGCGGGGCTCGTGCTAAAGGGGACCGAGGTCAAAGCCATTCGTGCGGGCGATGCTCAGATAAGCGAGGCCTTCTGCCGCATCGAAAAGGGGCAGGTCTGGGTCTATAATTCGCATATCGGCGAATATAAGTTTGGCAATTTTCAAAACCACCCACCTCGGCGCAAACGCAAGCTACTGCTGCACCGCCGCGAGATTCATAAAATGTTTGGTGCCATCGAGGCGGGCGGCAAATCGCTCGTTCCCTTGCGGATCTACTTAAAGCATGGCCTGATCAAGATAGAAATCGCGCTCTGCACGGGCAAAAAACTTTATGATAAGCGTGAAACTCTAAAAAAGAAAATCACTATGCGCGAGGCCGAGCGCGAAATGCGCGACCATCGCTAGCCATCATGTCCTCACGTTCCGTAATCATTCAAACCCCCGCCAGCACTTCCAATTGTGGTTCTGGCTTCGATACGCTGAGCATTGCGCTCTCGCTGTATAACTTTGTGCGCTTGATCGAGCGCGCAGACGGGCAAATTTGTTCTGTGGAAGCGGGCAACCTGGGCACGCAGGCGATGATCGAGGAGGCGGCGCTCTCATTTGCGGCGGCTGCCAGCGTCGATGCGACCGGCTTTGACTACGAAATCTGGGGCGATGTGCCGGAGGCGCGCGGTCTAGGTTCTAGCTCGACGATTCGTGCGTCGATCGTCGCGGGATTGAACAGGCTGCACGGAGAGCCGCTGGGAATGGAGGCAATGATCCGCCTGACGACTAAGCTCGATAATGCGCCGGATAATGCCTGCGCTGTCTTTGCGGGCGGCTTTTGCATCGCCCGCACGGAGCCTGCGACCTTCGCCTATCGCGAGCATGTGCGCTTTGCTTTGCCGGAGTCGCTGACTTTTGTCGCGGTCTCACCCAGCTATAAGGTGATCACGGAAAACTCGCGCCGCGTGCTGCCCGATACGCTTCCGTTTAATGATGTGGTGCGCAGCACTAACAGCCTCGCTTTCTTAGTCGGCGTGCTGGTGTCGGGCGATTTCGAGCGCCTGCAAGGTGCGGTCAACGACTACATCCACCAGCCTTACCGCGAGTTGCTCAATCCCTTTGGCCACGAGAGTATCGAGGCCGGTTGCTATGCGGGTGCCTACACCGGTTGGCTGAGTGGCAGTGGCTCGACAGTGATGTGCGTGACGAATCGCGAAAAAGCGCACAAGGTCGCGACTGCTATGCAAGAAGTTTACTCTGTAAACAGCACCCAAAGCCGCGCCTATCGTTTGATAACGGATAACTGTGGCCTCACAGTCAACGAAGAGTAGAGGCGTTTCATCGGTTGACCTATCAGGATTTTACGATTCCTCTACTGCTTGTGAACGACCCGACTAGAGATTTTAATGAAGTGATCCGCACCATCCGCAAAGATGATCCTCGCTACGCGCGCGGTGCCTACTATTTCTTGCGTCAGGCGCTGGATTTCAGCCTGAAGGATTTGCATAAAAGCGGAAAACTGGATAAATCCAATCATTTGACAGGTCAGCAACTACTCGAAGGCATCCGCCGCTTCGCTATCGATCAATATGGCCCGATGGCGCGGCCAGTTCTCGAAAATTGGGGGATCAAAGAGTGTCAGGACTTTGGCAATATCGTCTTCAATCTAGTCGAATGCAAAGTCCTCGGTAAGACCGATCAAGACAGCGTGCAAGACTTCTCCAGCGGCTACCAATTCACAGCCGCCTTCGATAAACCGTTTCGCCCTGAGCGCATCCGCCCGACTATTAAGAAGCCTCGGATGGGCTAGGGTATTTTTTATGGAAATCAGCCCTAGCCACTTCTCTGCCACCGAATCGAATGACTTGATCGAGCGCCTTTTTCGCGCACCCATCGAGCGCCATACCTTGCCAAACGGGCTCACGCTCGTGCACCGTCCAGACTTTTCCAGCGAGGTCGTCTCGGTGCAGGTCTGGGTCAAAACTGGCAGCATCCACGAAGATACGCTGATCGGCTCCGGACTTTCGCACTATCTGGAGCACATGCTCTTCAAGGGCACCTCCCTCCGCGATGGCAAATCCATCAGCCGCGAGGTGCACGCGATCGGCGGCTCCATCAATGCCTACACCACCTTCGACCGCACTGTTTACTACATCGATGCACCTTCGACCGCCTTCGCGCAAGTTGCCGATGTGTTGTCCGATATCGTGCTACACTCCACGCTGCCCGAGCACGAAGTCGAGCGCGAGCGAGCCGTGATCCTGCGGGAGATCGACATGGGCTTAGACGATCCAGATCGCCAGCTCAGCCAAGCACTTTTCCGCACCGCTTTTCAACGCCACCCCTACCGCGAGCCAGTCATCGGGCACCGCGCGCTCTACGAGGCAGTCAGCAGCGATGAGTTGCGCGAATACTACCATGCCCGCTACGTGCCGAATAATATGGTGGTCTCCGTCGTCGGAGCTGTCGCGCCCGAGGAGTGTCTGGCGGAAATTGAAAAACGCTTCGGGGCCGTGCCGCGTGGTCGCCTCGCGCCCGTGCAATTCGAGCCCGAGCCAGTGCAGCTGGCCGCGCGCCGCGAAGACATCGTGGGCGACTATAATATTTTCCGTGGTGGTCTCGGCTTTAAAGTGCCGCATTTAAGCCACCCCGATTCGCCGCGCCTCGATGCACTGGCGCACGCGCTCGGCGGTGGCGAGAGTTCCCTGCTGTGGGAGCGCCTGCGTAATCAACAAAAACTCGTCAACTACATCGACTGCCGCAACTGGAATCCTGGCGGCAATGGCCTCTTCTGGATTTCTTACGTCTGCGACAGCGCCAAAAGTAGCGACGTCGAGCGAGCGATACTCGATCTGCTGGCTCAGGTCGTGGCCGAAGGTTTGCCCGCCTCCGTCGTCGAAAAAGCCCGCCGCCAAGCGCTCAGTTCCGAGATCAACGGGCGCAAGACCATGAGCGGGCAAGCCTCACGCCTCGGCATGGGGGAGGTCGTGATCGGCGATATTTACTACGGTCGCCGCTACTTGCAGCGCTTGCAAGCCCTTGCGCCCGGCGACCTGCAAGCCGCCGCACAGCAATACCTCGTCAACGAAAGCATGTCGGCCGTCACGCTCGGCCCAGCTCCGCAAGTCATCGAGTCCACCGCCGCGCTAGAAGAGAAGCTCGCGCTAGAGCCGTTTGAGCAAATCGATCTGCCTAGCGGCGCGCGCCTACTGCTACAGCCCGATAGCCGCCTGCCCAAAGTGCACCTGCGCTGCGTCTTGCAAGGTGGCTCATTCTACGAGCCATCGGGCCAGCGCGGCGTCTCCGCGCTGCTCGCCGAGCTACTGACAAAAGACACCGCCCGTCGCAACGCCCAAGCCATCGCCGAGCTGATCGAGAGCATCGGCGGCAGCTTTTCCGCGACTGCGGGTAATAACACCGTCAGCATGGCCATCGAAGTACTGCCCGCCGATCTCCACATCGCGCTAGAGCTATTAAGCGATGCGCTCACTCAGCCGATCTTCGATCCAGCCACCTTTGAGACCGAGCGCGAAGCACAAGTCGCCAGCCTGCTCGAAGACGACGACGAGATCCTCGACTACGGCTTCCGCCAGTTGCGGCAACGTTTCTTCGGTGAGCATCCCTTCGCCATCGGTTCCGACGGACGCGTCGAAGACCTCGAAGCACTCACCGCCAGCGATGTCGCCGCGCACTACCGCCAGCTAGTCTGCGCGCGTAACATCGTGCTCTCGGTAACAGGCGATTTTCAGCGCGAGGCCATGGCCGAGCACTTGCGGACATTACTAGAAAAAGAACTGCCTGCGCAAACATTTCAGCCTGCGCAAGCGGTCGCCTCGCCGCGCGCCAAAGCCTACACTGGCCACGAGGCCATGGATCGCGAGCAAGCCGTCGTGTTGCAAGCTTATCCCGATGTTGGCCTCCATTCCGAGGACTACATCGTGGCCGAAGTGCTCAACGAACTGTTCAGCGGCATGTCCAGCCGCCTCTTTGAGCGCGTGCGCGAAGACCAAGGCATGGCTTACTACGTAGGCACCACCCGCGTGATCGGTTTAGAGACCGGCATGTTTGTCTTCTACGCCGGCACCCAGCCCAGCCAAGCCCAAGCCGTGGTCGACGAGATGCAGATCGAGATCGCCCGCGTCGCCGCTGGTGAGGTCACGGAGGACGAGCTCGCCCGTTGCCGCACCCGCCTAAAAGCGGCTCGCCCGATGGGTAAGCAGACCATTGGCGCTCGCGCCATGCACGCGGCCATCCAAGTCACTTATGGCATGCCCATCGATGACGATGCCGCCCACGCCACCAAGCTCGATCAAGTCGACGCCGCCGAACTCGCCCGCTTCGCCAAACAACATTTCACCGAAACCCAGCGCGTCCAGCTAATCGTAGGCCCACAGTAACCAGATGCGATCACGAGGTAGTTCAGCGGGGCTGAAGAACGCTAAGTAATCGATCTGGAGCTTAGGGCGGAGATTCGTTTACGCTCTGAGAAGTTGCGTAGTGCGAAGATCAAGGTGCTGTGCTTTGTTAGCTCAATCATGTCGCCTAGGGTGCCGTCTGCTGCGATCAGTGAGTGTGCTAACTCTTCGGGACTCTCTCGGGCGCAAAAGCACTCTAGGCAGACGCTGTCACCGTAGCTGCCTTCTTGGTGTAAGAAGGCAGCGATCTGTGGCTTGCACGATCCGACTGGGCCGTAAATGAGGATTGGTTTGGTGGTTTTTAATAGAGAGGCGACTTCCTTCCTTAAGTTGAAACAGGCGGGGCTAATGCCGATCAATGGCAGGCAGGTATCCATGCGGTTAGTGAGGGCTCATTACTCTGAACATAGGCCATGACCTCTGGCGGGGCGGAGCCAGTCATAATGAGGCACTCGACATTTGGGTTGATGGCTCGCAGCTTCTTTACGAGTTCTAAGCCAGACATAGGCTTCATGATATAGTCGGTGATGACTAATAAGATGACGGGAATGAAGCGACAAGAGTGTCGCTTCTACGCTTAGAGTATCGAGACTGACGCCGACGGGGATGAAGCGACAAGAGTGTCGCTTCTACGGCTTAGATTACGGCTTTGCGATCCTCGGGCGCAAAAAACCGCGCGGGTCGATGACCTGCGCGGTTGTTTGGAATCTGACTTGGCGGACTAGCCCTCGATGGGCTGGCGGCCTAGGGTGCCGACGAGTCCTTCAAGATACTTCTTGGAGCTGACCTGGTCGAGGGTGCTCTTGGACTCGGTGAGGCGTGACTCGATGTCGAGGCGTTTGGCCACGCCGGTGTGTGACTCGCGCTGGAGGTAGTTTTCTAAGTACTGCACGTTGATCTTCCAGCGGGCGATGTCGTGTGTCTGCTGGCTCTGGAGGCGCTTGGCATACCAATCGCTATTGAGCATGATTTCGCGGGTGAAGAGTTCGCGCACTTTGGGAGAGTCGAGGCCTTCGCCTTCATAGTGGCCGTCTTTCATGATGTGGAGCAGTGCCTTGAGCGGTGGGCAGGCGTCGTCGATAGAGCCGTCCTCGAAGTAGTGCTCGGCGGATTGCTTGTGCGCGGCGACAATGGTGGCTATGCCTTCGGCGAAGGTATCCATATCTTGTAGTTCGGGCCTAAGCATTTGCTCGTCGAGCACGGAGGTGGGGCTGTTGAAGACGCGGCCGAAGAAGATGCGGACAAACTTTGCGGTGATGCGGTAGCCGATGCGGCTGGCCAAGACTTTTTCGCCTTTATACTCAAAGTCTTCGACTTTTTCGAGGTAGCCGTGTGCGAGTAACCACTTGGGATCGGACTCTTCGGCCTTCAGGCGGCACCAGATCTCGGGTACGAGTAGGCTGATGTCGTGATCGACGCGGAACTTAGGCCCGACATAACCGGCGGCGGTAATGAAGGCTGGCTGCTCGGTGACGAGGTAAGAGACGAGTGCATTATTCAGATCGTAAATCGGGAGCAGGGCGTTGAAGGGGCCTTTAGTCAAAGCGCCTTCGGAGCCGGCTCCGGTGGTGGAGGGCGACTTGCCAGTGATGCTGGCGGTGTATTCCATAAACAGCTCGGGTAGCTCCATATGGTGGATCGGGTTGAACACGCAGAGGGGCTTGACGCCGGCTTCGGGCTCGGCGGGATTATTGCGGCGCCCGGGCAAGATCGAGGTGACGGGGCGCAGTAGCGGCGACCGCGAGTCTTGACGGCGGTAGAGGCGCGAGCTGAGATCGGCGAGATAGAGTGAGCGCGGGTCTTTTATGTCCGGGCGCACTTGTAGGTAGCGCGGGTTCTTAGTTGGCGCGCCATCGACGATGCGTGGGTAGGCGCTGGTGCTGTAGTAGTCGGGCGACTTTTTAGCCATAAAATCGAGCACCATGTCGCGCATGGGATCGGTGTATTGGCCGAAGCGGATGGCATCTTCGGTCTCTTCCTTGGCAAAGGCGCGGTCGAGTGGCTGGTAGTTACTGAGGAAGCTGCCGAGCGAGCTAAGGTCTTTTTCCGCGCCCTTATCGTAGCCGCGGATAATGGCGTCGTCGGGGCGTTGGAAGAAGCGATACTCGCAGTTGTGCACGAACTTGGCGGAGGGTAGCGACCAGCCCGGTGGGAGGCTGCTGAGCTGAGCGGAGGGTGCCACCACGGAGGCTGTGATATCGTCTTCGAGCGAGATTTTGGCGGCTGGAATGAAATCTTTGCGTAGGCCGAAGGTGCGCCACGAACCGTTAGCGGTGTAGCCGACACGTAAGTATTGTGTGAGCATCTGCTGCTCGCGGTAGCGCAGGATGTTACCCGGTTCGCCGTTGATGAGGTCGACGCTGAAGCGCTTGCGCCAGCCGCTGCCCCAGTCATCTTTGTAGAAGCGCTTGATGATGAGCACGAGCTCTTTGACCTGCAGGGGAATCGACTTCAGCCAAGTGTTGTACTCCTCAGTGTATTCGCATTTGGACGAAGTGAGGAGCTTGACGACGGAGCCGAGTGAGCGCTCGCGGCTGAGAAGCGGGCGGCCTGCGGTTTTGTTTTTTGACAAATCAAGGAAGCGTTGGCCGAATTCTTTGTTGATAATGCTTTCGACGAGGTCGAAGTCTTTTTCAAAGTCGTTGACGAAGACGGGGCCGGAAATAATAGCGTCGGTAATCGGCTTAGAGATCTCGGACTTACCGCCGCCGGATACGGTGCAGGGCTTGTGGCAGACGCGGCTCTCAGCGGTGTAGCCTACGAGGCGCCAGCGGCGACCTTCGGCGGGTTGCATCATCTCGACTTTGTAGCCGGAGGGGAGCACGTAGGTGTTACCGGCTAGCAGCTTGATGACTTGCTCGGTGCCGTCCTTCGACCATGAGATACGTTGACTGTTGAGTTCGATACGGGCGTCTTCTGGTAGGTAGAGGATGTTGCTAAATGTTTTATCAACAGCGTAGCCTTTAGGCTGCACGTCGAGACGGTCGAAGTAGCGGGCGACGATGCCGTCGAATGTCTGATCGACTTCGGGGTAGTAATGGCTGAGCTGAAAGTCTTCGCCGAGATCGTAACCAGTGAACGCGAGGGTGCCGCCGGCGTGCTCTTCTTCGGCGAGGCCGTGCAAGTTGGCGGAGTAGCTGATCTGTGTTTTGATCTCTTTCTTGCAATAGCCGAAATAGTTGTCCGAGATCGCGGTGACGATGACGCCACGTGCATCGCGACAGGTGATTTTGAAAGCACCGCCGTCGTTGTAAAGTTCGTCTTCCTTCTCCCAGCACATGCCGTCGCGCTTTTGGCGCTCGGTGGCGTCTTTGATATTGGGCAGGCCGAGCTCCACTTTGGTGGTGCCCATTAGGTGCGGCGCAAGGATCACGCAACCGCTGGTGCCTGTCCAGTGGGCGGGGTCGAGGGCGGCATCGTTATCGCCGACGAAGGGATCGCCGCCGTTGCCGAAGATGGACTCCACAAAGTCGAGATTACAGACGAGATTACCCGGAGCGAAAAAGCGCACTTCCATGGTTTTCTGTTTAATGAAGCCGTCCACCTCGGGCACGACGACCGGGCGTAGCAGCAGCGAGACCCAGCTGCGGGCTTGCTCGGCTTCGTTGGCGAGAAAGGGCAGGGTCGTTAGCGAATCGGGTGCGCCACTCAGTGCTTTGGCAAAAAGGCGGGCCGCGGCCAGTTTCGGCACGGCCTTTTTATCGTTGGGAATCGGGAGCCCTCCTTCCGTGACGTGGAAGACGCCTTTAGTGGTGCGGCGGTCGCTCTTCGGGTTATGCAGCACGCCTTGCTGGATCCGGTAAGAATCCATGATCTCGGAGGAGAAGTGGTCGCCCTTGGCTGGCAGCGAGAGGGTGCGCGCCACGCCATGGCGGTCGAGGTTGAGGGTGTTATTCGGCAAATGTGGCAATTCGCCGAGGTCGAGATCGCTGAAATACTCGGCGAGGAAGTTTTGCACGCGTTCGTCGCAAGGTGGCAGGTAGTCGGCGAGTAGGCGCGATTTTTCCTGATAGCTGGCCAGTAGCGTCTTGCTCAAGCTGGTAAAGTGCGAGTCGGCGATGCCTTCGAATGTCGGCTGGCCGATCGAAGTTAGCTTTAAGTTAACGTATTCGAGGAGCGAAGGCTCATCGTGGGCGTAAGCCGCTGTTTTTGGATCGAGTCCGAGCTGTGTGGTGAAGTCCATGGTATTGGTTGTTTGTTTCAGTTTCAGTTGAAGAGTCGGTCTTTTCAGACGGGCGGCAAGTGTGCCTACCTTCTGTATTTTGATTATTGTTACTGATGGCAAGCGGAACCTGTTGGGCGGCCTCTTGTTCTTTAATATTAGGTAGTCTTTAAATAAGCTCGGCTTATTGCAAGGAAAATCTTAATAAGTTCTTCGAATGCTCCATAGGGTAGTTTATACGGCTTTCGCTTGGAATAAATGGGTAGGTTGAGTGGCTCAGAGTGTGCTCGACATTGCCGAGCAAGGGGACGTGTTTTGATCTAGAATAATTTGAGACTGTTTCGACCTGTGGATGAAAACTTGGGCACCCATTTCGCGCTCTGCGGGTCGAGTGCCCGTAAGCTTAAGAGGGGTCATGCTAATTTGCTCGGTGGTCGCGCCTTGCGCTACGAGCTTTTCGGCCTCTCCGCCATTGAGTTGGGGGACGATTTTGACCTTGAGAGAGTCTTGAATTTTGGATCACTGCCTCGTATCTATGCTAGCGCCCGACCCCATCAGTCGGCGAACCAAAGACGGAATCGATATATTGTCTGTTGCCGATTTTCTGCAAGCCTTGTGGAACGGCGAGTTGTTTTAGTCGCCTAACGCTTCTTTGTAATCTTCACCTTTGGCACTTTGCAGTCGGTTGTGCCGCAGCCGCAGCTGCCTCCCTTTCCGGACTTGGGCTTGAAGGCTCGATAGAGGTAGATTAATGCACCGGTTATGAGCAGCCCTACGATTATGATTTCAATAGTTTTCATGTTGTTGATCTCGTATTTCGTATCACAAACGCCCGCTACGCGAAGAGCATCCCGAACTGATAAACCGCGACGGCTGCGCCCCAGGCCAGCGAGGTTAAGGCGACGAAGCTACCCAGTGACCACCACCAGTTGAGCTCCTTAGCAATCACGGCGAGGGTGGCACCGCACTGCATGCAGAGGGCGAAAAAGACCATGATCGAAAGCGCGACTGGTATGTTGAAAACGGGCTCGCCTAGGCGCGGGCCCGACTCCCAGCGGGCGTTCCCGAGCGTGCTGCGCAGGTCGTCGGAGGTCTCATCGATCTCGCCGCCGAGCGAGTAGATGATGCCGAGGGTGGAGATGATAATCTCGCGGGCGGGGAAACTGGCGAGCACGCCGACAGTGATCTTCCAGTCATAGCCCGCCGGTGCGAAGACGGGCTGGACAAATTTACCGAAGCGCCCCATATAGCTTTGCTCGAGGTAACTAGCGGCGATTCTGGCCTCCAGTTCGGTGGCTCGAGGCGCGTCTAGTAGGATCTCGCCAGAGATTTCGCTGAGTGCACCTTCGGTGATTTGGCCGATGTATTGCGCGGTGACGTTGGCTTCAATTTCGGCGGGGCGTGGGAAGTAAAGCAGCGCCCAGATGATGATGGTCATAGCGAAGATCACGGTGCCAGCGCGTATGATAAACTCTTTGCCGCTCTCATACATGCGGTGAAAAACGAGTTTAATCTGCGGCACGCGGTAGTGAGGTAGCTCCATTACAAAGGGCTCTGGTTTGCGGCCTTTGTTGACTGTCTTGTTTAAGACCCATGCGAAGGGCGCGGCGACGAAGGCACCGATAAAATGCATGGCGAAGAGTGTGGCACCTGCCACGCCCGGGCCGTAGCGCGGCTCAATGAAGGCACCGATCATCAGTAAGTAAACGGGCAGCCGCGCCGAGCAGCTCATCAGCGGAGCGACGAGGATAGTGATCAGGCGCGCCTTGTTATCGTTAATGGTGCGGGTAGCCATAATGCCCGGAATCGCGCAAGCGAAACTCGTGAGCAGCGGCACGAAACTTTTGCCGTTGAGGCCGCACCACTGAAACAGCTTATCCATCAGAAATGCGGCGCGCGCCATGTAGCCGCTGGCTTCCAGCAGCGAGATGAAGAAAAACAAAACCAAAATCTGCGGTAAGAAGACGAGAAACGCCCCCACACCGCCAATGATGCCATCGGCGACTAGACTTTGTAGCATCGGCGTGGCCACCAGCGCCTCCGAGGCGATGCCCTGCATCCAGCCGACGCCGCCTTCGATCAGTCCCATCACCGGCCCCGCCCAGGTATAAACGGATTGAAAGACCACAAACATCATTCCGACGAAAACCACTAGCCCCCAGAATTTATGCAGTAGCAACTGGTCGATACTCTCAGACTTGCTGCGCTTTTTCATCGCCGCCTGGCGCTCCAGCACATCATTGAGTAGCGGATTCAGGAAACGGAAACGCAGCGTCGATTCCGCTGCATCTGGCTGGAAGCCGTCTTTGTAGAGCTGATCGCGCACGGCCGCTATGATCGGCTGATGCTCGGCGGCTGGCGTTTTGAGCCGTTCGCACACAGCGCTGCGACGGTCGAAGAGTAGGCGTTGTAGCTCACCCTCGCGTAAAGCTTCGCCACGTTGGGTGACCAGTTCCTCGTGCAGCGTTTTGATCGCTTTTTGCACGGGCTCTGGCCACTTTGGGCGGACTAAGGTCGGGCGCGTTTTGATCGCTTTTTCCACGGCCTTGGCTAGCTCGACGGTGCCGCTCTTACGCTTGGCCACGGTCGGCACCACTGGCACGCCGAAACGCTGCTCTAGTAGTTTACAATCGATTTGTAGCCCCTTTTTTTCGGCCACATCCCAGCAGTTAAGCGCGATCACCATCGGCACGCCCAGCTCGGAGGCTTGTGAGGCGAGGAATAAGTTTCGGCGCAGATTTTCCACATCCACCACCACCACCACCAGCAGATCCGGTGCGTTGCTGCCCATGCCGTGACCGGTGATCACGTCCACCGCCACTCGCTCGTCGAGTGAGGTCGCGCTGAGCGTATAGGTGCCGGGCAGGTCGATTAGCTCGATCGCTTGGCCGTTGGGTAGCTGCCAGGTGCCCGTCTTTTTCTCGACCGTGACACCCGCATAGTTGCCCACCCGTTGGCGCATACCAGTTAGGGTATTAAAGAGAGAGGTCTTGCCCGTGTTCGGATTCCCGATCAGGGCGACGCGCCGACCTGCCTGAGATTCGCTCATTAAATCGGTTCCACTTCTACGTGAGCGGCGTCTTCGAGGCGCAAGCTAATGTGGCAGCCATTAAACTCCACTGCGATTGGGTCACCCAGCGGCGCTTCATGCACCAAGCGAATCTCCTGATCCGGCAACAGCCCCATCGACATCAGCCGCGAGACGCAGTCGTTGCAGCAGTTCAGATCTTTGACGCGGAACAAGCCGCCTTTTTTGATTTGGTTGAGTCGCATGGTGAGGGAGTTGCGTATGAGAATAAGTCTCATTAGCACGGCAGAGCACAAGAGCAATAGTGTCCGATTGCAAGCTCGCAGTGATTATCGGTAAATCGTAGGGGCTTCACTTGTGACGCCCGTCGAGAATCAGAGTTGGATCCACGCGGGCGTCACAAGTGACAATGCCATTGCGTATTACCAGATTAACAAAAGTTAAACAGGATGACGTTCTAACCATGTGTATTTTATGGCCACACGAAGCGCGAAAGCGCGTAGATGGCAAAGCCCCGCAGGGGTGAGCGAGACGGATGCCGAAGGCAGTCGAGAGAACAAAGAGGCACAAAGATACACAAAAAATTCTGCTTCTGAGTTTTTCGTGCTTCTTCGTGCCTTTTTGTGGCTGAAAATCAGTGATTTGAGTTTTCATTATAGCCCAGAATCAAAAGGCATTGAAATATGCAATGGCATTGTCACTTGTGACGCCCGCCGAGAATCAGAGCCGGTCCCACGCGGGCGTCACAAGTGAGGCCCCTACCCAAACCGCTGCTTGTGCCCGCGGGAGACGGTGACGTATTTTTCTGCAAGCCCTTTCAGGCCAGCACGCTCCTTTTCACTGAGCACCCGCACCAGCTTGGCGGGCGCACCGAGCACGAGCGAGCCTTCGGGGATTTGCGTGCCTTTCGTCACGAGGGCACCCGCGCCGACGATGGATTGGGCGCCGATCACTGCGCCGTCGAGGATGGTGGCTTGCATACCGATCAAGCATTCGTCGCCGATTTCGCAGGCGTGGATCATAGCTGAGTGTCCAATCGTTACATACTTACCGACACGCACGCCGTAGTCGTCGGCGAGATGCACGACGGTGCCGTCTTGCACATTCGAGCCTTCGCCGATCTCAATGGTGTTGATGTCTGCGCGCAAGACGGCGTTGTGCCAGATGCTGGAGTTGAGGCCAAGTGAGACCGCACCGATCACGATCGCGCCTTGTGCGATGTAGGCGGTGTCGTCGATCTGTGGGCTTTGATCGAGGTAGGTGGAAAGGCGTTCTTTAGTCGTCATGGCAATATTACGGAAAGACACCGCGCATTTCGTAAACTTTATCAATATGCTCGATGGCGGAGGCGTAGCTGGCCATGCGCATGTTGCAGTCGAGACGCTGGGCGGTTTCGAGCACGCGCCGGGCGGAGCGGGTCATGATCTTGCGCAGGCGCTCGTCGACCAGTTCTTCATCCCAAGTCTCGGATTGGCGATTTTGTTTCCATTCGAAGTAACTCACGGTCACACCACCAGCGTTGCAGAGAATCGCAGGCAGCACTTCGATGCCCTTTGCCAAAAGATGCCTCTCGGCGCGGGGTGTGGTCGGTGCGTTGGCGGCCTCGACCAGCACTTTACATTGAATGAGTTTGGCGTGCTCCAAGTCGACCATCTGCTCCAGGGCGGCGGGGATGAACAGATCGACAGGTGTGCTGTAAAAAGTGGACTCGTCGATGGCTTCGGCCTCGGCGTAGCCTTCGACGCCGCCGGTGGTTTGCACGTGTGCGGCGAGGGCTTCGGCGTCGATCCCAGCTTCATTATAAATCGCTCCAGTATGATCCATGACGGCTTTTAGCTGAGTGCCTTTGGCTTTGAGCAGGCGGGCAGTCCAAGAGCCGACATTGCCGTAGCCGATCAGGCTGTAGCTGAGCTTCGCAATATCCATCCCCATTCCGGGCAGCAGGGCATCGAGCACATAAACGAGTCCTTGGCCGGTGGCCTTTTCGCGGCCGGCAGAGCCGCCGAATTCCAGTGGCTTGCCGGTGACGACGCCGCGCGCGGTGACCTTGGTGGAGGCCTCTGCAAAGTTAATATACGTATCGGCCATCCATGCCATTATTTGTGAGTTGGTGCCTACGTCGGGCGCAGGGATGTCGTAGTCGGGGCCGATATTATTACCGAGCGCGGCGGTCATGCGGCGGGTCACGCGCTCTAGCTCAGCCTTGCTGACGGCGCGTGGGTCGATCTTGAGCGCGCCCTTGGCACCGCCGTAGGGTAAGCGGGCGAGGGCGCATTTCATCGTCATCAGCAGGGCGAGCGTTTTGACCTCGTCGAGCTTCACGTCGGGGTGGTAGCGGATGCCACCTTTGTAGGGGCCGAGCACGTTGTTGTGCTGCACACGGTAGCCTTTAAAAAGTTGCCACGTGCCGTCGTCCATCTTGACGGGGCAGTGCACCATGATCTCGTTTTTCGGTTGCGAGAGAATGAGCTTCAGGCGATGATCGACTTTGAGCAAATTCGCAGCTTCTAGCACGGAGCCGATCGTCTGGAAGTAGAGATTATGATCGTCGTAGTAATCTTCCAATTCGTGGAAGATTTCTCGGGCGGATTGGCAGGCAGGGGTGTCGCAGAGTTCCATCCGAATCAGAAAAGCATCATTTGATCATCCGTCAAGGGCGAGGTGGCTTCGATTAGGCGGCTGTCTTTGCTTTGTGTGCTATTCACACGGCGCGAGACGGTGTGTTTTTTGAGGGGGGTCTCACTGGCCAAGGCTTGAGCATCGCGCCGGCTAAGTCGACCACCCAGCCAAGCGGCCTGCGCGTCTTGTTTTAAGATGACGGGCATACGTTTATGAATGTCGTGGGTCGCAGCTTGCGCTTCAGTGGTTAAAACAACGAATGTGGGAGGAGTTTCGTTGCCTTGTGACGGGAACCAAAGCCCGGCGAAAAATTGCAGCGCCTCCTCTGGCGGGTAGATGTAGTAGGGCTGCTTGGTGATGCCGTCTTGATACCATTCGTAGAAGCCGTTGGCTGGGATGAGGCAGCGGTGCTCATGCCAGCTCTCGCGGAAGCGGGGCGTTGTATCCGCTGTTTCGATACGCGCGTTGATGTGGAAATTCTGCGGGGTGCGCAGCCCCCAGTGCATCATGGTGGCGACGGGCGTCACTTTATCGCGCGTCGCGATGCTGAGCGCTTCGCGGCCGGGCCCGATGTTGTAACCCGGCTCATAGGCATCCGGCAACGCTAGTGCGATGGCTTCAGCCAGCTTCTGCTTTTGAACGTGGAGTGTGTAACGGCCGCACATTTTAAAATAACTAATGGATTGAGATGTAGAGGGACGATCTGTGAGTTACCTAGCCGTAGTCCAAATTCTTAAAGAGCTGAGAAAGAAGAGCTCCAGTGCGGCGACTTGATTAAAGTTGATCTCCATCAGCCCAGCGGAACGTTCGAGGGCTGCGGTGGCGCGGTGAAGAGCGCTGGCGGGGAGCTCGCCCTGGTTGAGCGCTTCCACGTCGCGGGCAAATTGGGCGGTGGCTTTTTCGATTTCGCCGAAGAGTTGCTTACGGTAGCCCTTACTCAGGCCGACTTCCATCGCGTCTTTTTCTTCGGCGGTCACTTGGTCGGGCAGGGCTGCTTTTTGCGCCTTCCATGCTTCGCCGGTCATCGAGCTGAGGATAGCTTGGAAGCGGGCGTTGAGTCCGTAGGCGCCCATCATGATGTGGGGGATTGTTTTCTTGTTTGGCCCTTGCAGCAGCCAGCCGAGCCATTCGCGGTAGGCAGTCGTCCAACCATGCCAATCGGGGTGTGCGATGGTTTCGAGCGTAGTCGGTATGCGGAAATTGAGGCAGCGGCTGCGGATAGTGTCGAGCAAATCGTAAGGGCGCGTGGTGAGGAGAAAGAGCGTGGTGCCTGCGGGTGGCTCTTCGAGAGTCTTTAGAAAAGCGTTAGCTGAAGCGGGGTTCATGCGGTCGGCGTCGATCACGATGCCGACCTTGCGTCCGCCTTGATTGGAGCTTTTGGCGATATCGATGACCAACTTGCGCATGGTGTTGTTATCCTCGGTCTTGCCGACTTTAATTAGACGCGCTTTGCCACTCGGACGCAAAATAAAGCAGTCGGGGTGCTCAAAGGGATTGCGCTCCGTTTCCAACAAATGAGCGGCGAGGGCGCGCACGATGATTTCAAGGCTCTGCAAGCTTTCGCCGTGCAGGAGGATTCCATGCGCGAGCCGGTTTTGCGAGAGCGAGCGCTCCAGCACTTCGACGGCGCGTGTGTGGCGCAGGGCTTCGGGTAGGGTGTCGGAGAGTTTCATAGATTTTTATTTCATCAGTGTTTGGCATTTGTGGGCAAAGTTTACACGGTGGGCAAGTAACAACCTCAATACCTGTTTTATATGCTCCGAAAAGAACGCGCCACCTACATCCAAAACCGCTTGCAAACACTGTATCCCGAGACGCCGATTCCTTTGGATCACAAGGACCCTTACACCCTGCTGATCGCGGTTTTGCTCTCGGCGCAGTGCACCGATGTGCGGGTCAACCAGATCACGCCGCTGCTCTTTGCGCGAGCGGATACGCCGCAGGCGATGGTCAAAATACCAGAGGAAGAAATCCGCGCGATCATCCGCCCCTGTGGCCTATCGCCAATGAAGGCGAAAGGCATCGCGGGGTTATCGCGTATTTTACTGGAAGAGCACGGTGGCGAGGTGCCCCCCGATATGGCTGCGCTCGAAAGGCTGCCGGCGGTGGGTCACAAGACGGCCTCGGTGGTCATGTCGCAGGCATTCGGTGTGCCGGCTTTTCCAGTGGACACGCACATCCACCGGCTGGCGCAACGCTGGGGGCTCACTTCTGGCAAAAATGTGGTGCAGACCGAGCGCGATTTGAAGCGTCTCTTCCCTGAGTCAAGCTGGAATACGCTGCACTTGCAGATCATTTTCTACGGGCGCGAGTACTGCTCGGCGCGCGGCTGTGATGGCACGGTTTGCGAGATCTGCCGCACGGTCTATCCCGACCGCAAGCGAGCAAAGAAAACACACAAGTCGTAAGCTGCTTTTGAAGCCGCCCGGCGCGGGCTACTCGCCGAAAACGGTGTTGCTGGAGCCGAAGTCGAAGCTGTCGGTGCTAAAGCTGATATTCTCCCCATCAGCTGTCGTCTGGGCGGGCGTGTTTAAATCGAAACCTGAATTTGCTCCATCAGATTGGATCGGCTGGTGGAAGTCGATTTCAAACTCGCTGCGCTCGACGGCGACTTGAGCGCTTCCTGAATCGACTCTAGCCAAAGCCTCGGCTGGTACGGCCAGGCGCCCCTTGATGGGCTCGGATTCGGCCGATTTCACAATGTCGAAAATGAAGTAGCTGCCTTGGTCGAAAGCATGGCTAGGCACCGCGCAAACGATCAGTAGCGTGAGCAAGCGTAGAGAGATGGAGGGTTTAGTCTTAGAGCGCATCGTTGGATCCTTTATAGGTGTTGTAGTCCCGATGTCTAGCCTCCTAAGTCAGTTGTATGAGATTCGCGATTGCGAATTGTTAGATGGAACGCTTTATGCAAAGAATAAAGCATGAATATAGATTTTAACACATTCACTGAAAAGTCCGCCTTCGCCGTTCAAGAGGCGCAAAATCTCGCGCGACAGCATGGCCAGCAGGAGATCGATGTCTGGCATCTATTACTCGCGCTGGTGCAGCAAGAGGGCGGCATCGTGCCCAGCTTGCTAGAGCGTATGCAAGTTTCGCCCGCCGCACTAGAACTGGCGGTAAAGCGCGAGCTCGATGCGTTGCCCAAAGCCAGCGGCAGCGTCAATGCCAGCCAAGTTTATATCTCGGCAGCCTTGCAAAAAGCCATCGCCGAAGCCGACAAAGCTAAGGCAAAACTTGGCGACGACTTTGTGAGCACCGAGCACTTGCTGCTAGCACTGCTCAAGGCCGACGCGTCCAGCAAGCTCGCCAAACTACTCGGCCAATTTGAGCTGGATTATGATAAAGTGCTCAAGACTCTAGAAGACACCCGCGCCGGTCAAAGAGTGACTTCACGCAACCCAGAAACAACCTTCGAGGCGCTGGAGAAATACGGCATCGACCTCGTCGAGCTGGCACGCAAAGGTAAGATGGATCCCGTAATTGGGCGCGACTCCGAGATCCGCCGCGTCATTCGTATCCTCTCGCGTAAGACTAAGAACAACCCCGTGCTGATCGGTGAGCCAGGCGTCGGCAAGACCGCCATCGTGGAAGGCCTTGCGCAGCGCATCGTGCGCGGTGACGTACCCGAGGGCTTAAAAGATCGTATCATCTTTGCTCTCGATATGGGCTCGCTGGTCGCGGGTGCCAAGTATCGCGGCGAGTTTGAAGAACGGCTCAAAGCCGTGCTGGCCGAGGTCAAAAATAGCGATGGGCGCATTCTTCTTTTTATCGACGAGTTGCACACCATCGTAGGCGCGGGTAGGGCCGAAGGCGCGATGGACGCGGGTAACATGCTCAAGCCCATGCTCGCCCGCGGTGAACTGCACTGTATCGGTGCAACCACGCTCAACGAATATCGCAAATACATTGAGAAAGACGCCGCGCTAGAGCGCCGTTTTCAAACTGTACAAGTCGATCAGCCCAACGTCGAAGACACCATCTCGATTCTACGCGGTATCCGCGAGCGTTTCGAGCTGCATCACGGCGTACGCATCCAAGACAACGCTCTGGTGCAAGCCGCTGTGCTCTCGCATCGCTACATCAGCGACCGCTTTTTACCCGACAAAGCCATCGACCTCGTCGACGAAGCCTGCGCCATGATTCGCACCGAGATGGATTCGATGCCGCAAGAGTTGGACGAGCTCACGCGCCGCACTCTCCAGCTCGAAATCGAAGAAGCCGCCCTCAAAAACGAAAAAGACGACGCTTCCAAAGAGCGCCTCAAAGCACTCTCCAAAGAGCTGGCCGATATCCGCGAAAAGGCCAACGTCCTGCGCAACCAATGGGACACAGAAAAAGGTGCCATCGACCAGATTAGTAAAGTCCGCGAGCAGATCGACGCCACCCGCATCGAGATGGAAAAGGCCGAGCGTAGTTATGATTTGAATACAGTCGCCCAGCTACGTCACGGCAAGATGCCCGAGCTCGAAGCACGGCTCAAAAAGCTCGAAGCCGCCGAGGCCAAAGAGGGCGCATTGCTCAAAGAAGAAGTCTCGCAAGAAGAGATCGCCGAGATCGTTTCCGAATGGACAGGTGTGCCCGTGACGCGCCTCGTCGAGGGCGAAAAGGAAAAGCTACTACGTCTCGAAGAAGTGCTGCACGAGCGCGTAGTCGGACAAGACGAGGCCGTCGTCCTCGTCTCCGAAGCCATTCTCCGCGCCCGTGCCGGTATCAAAGACCCACGCCGACCTATCGGCAGCTTTCTCTTTCTCGGCCCCACTGGCGTCGGTAAGACAGAGCTCGCGCGCACGCTCGCGCAAACGCTCTTCGACACTGAAGATAACATCGTGCGCATCGACATGTCGGAATATATGGAGAAGCACTCCGTCGCTCGCCTAATTGGTGCGCCTCCCGGCTATGTCGGCTACGACGAAGGCGGCCAACTCACCGAAGCCGTGCGCCGCAAGCCCTACAGTGTCGTCCTCTTCGACGAAATCGAGAAGGCGCATCCCGACGTATTCAACGTCCTGCTACAAGTTATGGACGATGGCCGCATCACCGACTCACAAGGACGCACCGTCGATTTCAAAAACACCGTGATCATTATGACGTCCAACGTCGGCAGCCGCTTCCTTACCGAAGGCGTCGTCGGCTCAGAAATACCCGAGTCCGTGCGCGAGTCCGTCATGGCAGAGCTGCGCCAAGACTTTCGCCCCGAATTCCTAAACCGAATCGACGATACCATTCTCTTTAAACCGCTCACTTTGGAAGAGATCACCCAAATAGTAAACATACTGCTGGCCGACTTGAACAAACGCCTCGCTGATCGCCGCATCAGCATCGAGTTCGACGCAGCTGCGTGTGCATGGATCGGCGAAAAGGGCTACGATCCCGTTTACGGTGCCCGCCCACTCAAACGTTTTTTACAAAAGCAAGTCGAGACTAAGCTTGCCCGTGCCATGCTCAGCGGTCAAGTCGCTGAGCAAAGCACCGTGCGCTTCAAGATCGAAGAAGACGCCCTCGCGATGCAGGTCTTCGACGGTGCGAACAGTGATTAAAAAGCAAGAGTTTCACGCCTGTCACGGCATAGCAATGCGAAGACGTCCGCGGAGTTCTTACGAATAAGCCTGACCTCTCACATTTTTCATCACCACCACAGGTTCGGATGCTTCCGCCTGAAAAGAGCACGGCTTAGGTCGGTGCTTCCGCTGCGTCGAGCGTTGCCACGCATCCATATGCGCGGTAACAAACTCGCGCGAGCCCAGCACCGCGCCCTCCGAGAAGTAGCGTATGCGGCAGCGTAGTAAAGTCGCCGCCGGCAAGTGGCCTTGTTCTTTCTCCAGAACCCGCGCCGCCTGAGCACGGTCAAACTGCGCAGCGCCTACCGAGGGCGCGCTTCCCTTCCCAAAAAGCATCAACCGGTAAGATGTCAGAGCCTCCGCCGCAGAAACGTCGTAGAGCCCCGAAGTCACGAAGGTCAGCCCCCGCACCGCATCCCTCAATCCGACAACCGCTTCCGCATAGCCGCAGAAGCGGTAATCTTTCGGGTCTTGCACGATACCAGCTCGCACCGGATTTAGGTCGATGTAGGCGGCTATAGTCTGAAGCGCGTTCCCCTTACCCTCGACCAGAACGCTCTTAAATCGGTCAGACCAAAGCGGGCCGAAGCGGTCATGAGTTTTGTTAAACCAAGTAGAGAAGCGCTGTTTCAGCGTTTTCATAAAAGCCGAGACATCGCCCATCCGAGCGAGCAACCGCGTACGAATCGCTTCCGCATCGGGGCCATCCGCCATCAATTCCTTCATCATTACCTCGATCGAGGCAGTCTGGTAGGCAGTCGGTTTAGGGTAGAGCACTTGATAACGCCGTAGCAATTCCTGATCAGAGACCCCTTCCGCTGGGGGCACCCGCACCAGCAAGTGGAAATGGTTATTCATCAAGCAAAAGGTCAAAACCTCCACGCCCGAAAAGTCTGCAACTCGGTGAATCATCTTCCGCAGCACCTCCTTTTCACGAGTATCGAAGAAAGCCTCCCCATTCACAGTCCGCGACATGCAGTGATATATCCCCAACCCATCGGCCAAGATTCTGTTATTACGCATCCACATAGATTGAAGCAATTGATGGCGAATGCAAGCATCAATATAAGGGACGGGTCTTTATTATAGAGAGCTGTTGCAATAGCTTGCTCTGTGGCAGCTGGCGTCTACTTTGCGCCTATGAAACTGCTTCTTGCACTCTTCGCTTTGCTTATTGGTCTCGCTGGAGGGTTCTTTCTCTCGCCGAGTGCTTCGGACTCTGCTTTGAGCGAAAGTATCCAGCTTCTGTCGGCTGCTGAGCGGGGGGCTGCGGCGACTTCTGAAGCCTCCAAGCTATCAATGCGTTCTTCAGACGAGGGGATCACGATGAAGTGGTTGGAAGAGGTCGATGGTATGGATCAGTTCGACCAAATCGGCGCACTACACGCGCGGCTTAAAAACTTTAAAGTGGCGGATTTCCCCTCTCTGATGGATCAGATTGATGATAATCAGAATACGGTCTTGAGTTGGCAAATGCGTAGCATGATCGCAGCGCGCTGGGCGCAGCTCGATCCGCAGGGTATGCTCACCTATGCCAAGGCGCAGTCGGGCTCCATGTCGTGGAGTCTCTACAATACTGTCTTCTCCGAGTGGGCGAAGCAAGATGTGCAGGCGGCTTACCAAGCGGCGCAACAACTTGATACGCGTCGTGCGCAGCAGTCTGCAATGCAAGCGGTGATCAACGCGGTCGCCATCGATCAGCCGGCTCGCGCTGTTGAGATGGCTAAGCAACACTACGGTAGCGAGTTGGGTAATCAGGGGCGCTGGCTGGTGCAGTCGATCTTTCGCAACTGGTCGAAGCTAGATGGCGAGGCTGCACGCAATAGCGCCCTGTCGATGCCGGACGGGACTGCCAAGTCTGCTGCCTTGGCAGGTTCGCTCTCTGATTGGATGGCTGACTCGCCCTTGGATGCTTTGGCCTGGCTCGACTCCTTGCCAATAGATAGCTCTGTGTATGGTTCGCGCAAAGAAGTTTACCGCGAGTTTCTGAATCGTGATTTCGATGTGGCGCGCGAATACATTGAGTCGGTCGAAGACCCGGTCGAGCGGCGCGAGATTATGGAAAGCTTGCAGTTTAACAATCTGGTATGGCAAAAGAGCTTCGAGGAGATCGAAGGTATTTTCGACTGGATGGGTACCGTCGCCAAGGGCCAAGTTTATGATAATCGAGTCAGCAGTATCATCAGCTCGATGGCGGAGAGCGACCCCGACCGTGCTATTGATTTTGTGCTCAACATGCGCCCAGGCAATGCGCGCATGAATGGCTTGAACGCGATCGGTAGTAAATTAGCCGAGGTCGATCCGGCGCGTGCCTTCGCCTTTATCGATAGCCTTGCTTATGAGGATGAAAAACGCCGTGCGCTCGGGGGCATGGGTTGGCGGCTTTCGCAGCAGGGTGTCGAGCTGTCGAGTCGCCTCGTGGCGGCGCACACCGACCCCATCGTGCAACAGCAGCTGGCGGCACGCATCTCCGGAGAATGGTCAAACTACGATATCCCTGGGGCACTGGCATGGTCGGAGGCTTTAACCGATGATCAAGCGCGCATTTCCTCACAACGTGCTGTTATTAATAATTGGATGGAGTCCGACGCCACCGCAGCCTTGAGCTATATCGAAAACTCGATCGAGCCTGATGTGCAAGTATCCGTTCTGCGTGATGCCTATAGGAACTGGGCGCGCAACGATCCCGCCGCCGCAGCTGCTGCGCTGGATCGTTTGCCCGAGAGCATCGACGATAAGCGGGGCGATGTGTATCGGGGGGTGGCCAGCGCCTACATCCAGCACGATTCGTTGGAAGCTTCCGAGTGGATCTCGACGCTCGATAAAGGCATTGAGCGTGACCAATCCGTCGAGACACTGGTCAACAATATCTCTAAAAACGACCCTGAGGCGGGCTTCATTTGGGCAGCTACAGTAGGGGACGAAAATCGACGTAGAAATACCCTGCAGACCAGTGTGCAAGAGTGGATCAAGGTTGATCCTCAAGCCGCGTTTAACGCCATCACCGATGCCAAAATCGATGCTGCCGAAAAGGAGCCGTTGTTCAAAATGCTCGAAGGCAAGCTGGAGTGATTATTTGAGCGGCGCCTACAGCCTTTGCCAACTCGATTAGTGTGACGGGCACGACCACCGAGCCTGCCGCGTGGGCAAACATCGTCAAAAACGCGGCATAATTGTAACGCTCGAAGCGCATCCCGCGAGAGGGGGACGTGGTGCTTGATGAGGTCACATCCGGTTCTCCATCCACTTGAGTAGAACGCTTCCCCAAGGATGGTTATGCGCGAGGCCTATGCCGTGGCCGCCTTTTTCGTAGATGTGTAGCTCGGCGCGGATGTTCTGTGCGCGTAGTGCTTGGTAGAAAAGGAGGCTGTTTTCGGGCGGCACGGCGGCGTCCTCATTGTTATGGATGAGGAGTGTGGGCGGGGTCTGCGTGGTGACAGCGTTTTCGAGACTGAGGCTTTTGAGCAACTCGGGGTCGGCCTCGGCACCGAGTAGGTTGTCGCGCGAGCCGAGGTGGGCGCAGCCGGCGGTGAAAGAGATGACGGGGTAAATCAACGCGGCGAAATCGGGGCGGCTGGGCTGTAGGTCGATGGTGTCGTCGACGATGCCTGCTTTGACCAATGGCTGGGTGGCGGCGCAGCCTGCCAAGTGGCCGCCAGCGGAAAAGCCCATGATGCCGATTTGATCGGCTCTGATCTGCCACTCGCTGGCGTAATGGCGCAGGGTGCGGACCGCGCGTTGCGCATCGATCAGCGGTGCGGGGTTTTGATAGGGTGCATAGCGGTTTTCGAGCACGGCGGCGGCATGTCCGTGCGCGCTGAGGAAGCGCGCGATGCGGTGGCCTTCTTTCGGCACGGATAGCATACCGTAGCCACCGCCGGGGCAGATGACCATGGCTTGTCCGCTGCGGAGTTCTTCACTCGGCAGGTAGATGGTGAGGCGTGGCAGGCCTGGCAAAGCTGCGCCAGCCAGTGGTGTGTCTTGCTGCCAAAGCGGCAACGTGAGTGGGAGTCCGTTGTGAGGGGCGTTCATGTGAATATGGTTTTTTCCATGCCAGTAAGCTGGGTGGCTTACTTTAAAATGGCAAGAGTGGGTTCAGCGGCGCTGATTCCATGCCTCGCTTGAGAAACGTTGCTTTTCTAGTTCGATGCGCTTGCTGTTAAAAAGGGGGCGGATGTCTTCGAGCTGGCCTAGGGGAAGTTGGAGGGCGGTGGCGAGTTGTGTGACTAGCTGTGCTTGGAAGGTGGGGTAGTCGAAGGCGGCGGGGAGAGCGCCGCGGTCGAGCGAGCCTTGGATGAGTAGGCCGTGGCGGGTGCGCTTCATGGCGGCTCCGGCGATTTTTTGGCCGTCGGGGCGCAGCACGTCGTTGGCGGCGGGGGTGATGAAGCAGTGGCTGAGTGCGGGATGCGGGATACGGGATTCGGGATGCGGGATACGGGATGCGGGATGTGGGGAGTTGCAGGCTTTGGGGCAGGGGGCTAGCTGGCTCTCAACGCTCATTTCGCTTAACGCTAGGCGAATGGCTTGATGAATTTGCTGGTAGAGTTGAGTCGCGGGGCTGGTGGCGCTGGGGAGCGCGGTGTGGAGGATGAGGGCATACGTCCAATCGTTGCGGTGGTCGACGATGCCGCCACCAGTGAGGCGGCGGATGTAGGTGGTGGGGTCGCTGGCTTGATTTGGGCTGATCGCTGCGCTGGTCTGAGTCCCCAGAGGGCATTCTACAAGTGCAGACACTACGTCTTGATAGCGTTGTGCGTAGCCGAAGGTGGTGGCGGGCTCTAGCCAGGCATAGTGGCGGAAGGCGGCTAGCCCTGTAGGGATGCTATCGAGCAGGGCGGCGTCGATGGCCATGTTGGTGGCGGCGTCGCCGAAGGCGTTGGGCAGGGCGATAAGCATTATGCGTTGAGCGGCTCTACGCGGGTGAGTTCTTCGAGCTGTGCCGCGAAGTCGACGGGCTTGGTCTTGAGCTTGGAGACGATGGGGTGCAGGTTAAAGGTGAGGTTGGCGGGGCGCGAGTCGTCCTCGCAGCAGACAGACTGGACGGCGTCGAGCGGGAGGCCGAAGTGCTTCAAAATACGCTGCCCCATTTCGAACCGGCTGAGGGTTTCGCTGCCTGCCCAGTGGAAGATGCCGTGCAGATCGCGGCGCTCGGAGAGCTCTAGCAGCACTTCGGCGACATTGGACGCTGCGCAGGGCTGGCGGATTTCGTCGCAATAAAGCTTGGGGCGCTGGCCGGCGTGGATGGCGGCGAGGAGTTTTTCGTGGACGCTGCGCTGTCCGCCGGGGCTATTGCCCATCAGGATGGGGATGCGGAGCACGACGGGGTCTTCGGGGTTATGCTCTAGCACTTCGCGCTCGGCCATGAGCTTTGTCTGCCCATAGAGATTGGTGGGGGCGGGCATATCGGTGGAGCGGTAGGGCTGCTCGGCTCGGCCGTCGAACACCCTATCGGTGGAGACGTGGAGTAGGCGCGCGCCGAGGTGGGCGGACAGCTGGGAGAGTAGGCGTGGGAGGGCGACGTTGATCTTCTCGGCGAGCTTTGGATTAGCATCGACGGCTGCGGGATCCGACACGGCAGCGCAGTTGACGATGACGTCTGGCCAGATTTCGAGGCTGAGCTGGGTGAGGGCTTCGGGCTGTGAGGCGTCGAGCTGGAGGATACGGGCTAAGCCTTCCGCGAGGGGCGGATTCTGGTTGTAGAGCGCGGTGACAGTGTGGCCTCTGCGGACGGCGGCTTGTGCGTAAGCATGGCCGAGAAGTCCTGAGGCGCCGGTGAGTAAAATCTTCATGGTTTCTTAAAATGTAGTTTTTGTTGCAATCGGCTATGGGAGAGGCAAGTTCAAATCCGATTATCAATGAAATACGCTGAACTTGCGAATGCTGGTGTGCATCAACAACCGGTCTATGAGCCCGGAAAACCTATTGAGTATGTAGCTCAGGAGTTTGGACTCGATCCTGCCCAAATCGCTAAACTCGCCTCGAACGAGAATCCGTTTGGAGTGTCGCCGAAGGCGATAGCCGCGGGGCAAGCTTCTTTGAAGAGCGCGCATCTGTATCCGGATGGCAGCTGCCGTAAGCTGCGCGCGGCGATCGCGCAAACGCGGGGCGTGGGCGAGGACGCTATTATAGTGGGCAATGGCTCGAACGAAATCATCGAGCTGCTGGGGCACGCGTTTCTGCGGCCGGGGCTGGAAGTGGTGATGGGTGCGCAGGCTTTTATTGTTTACAAGCTGGTGGCCAAGCTCTTTGGCGCGACGCCGGTGGAGGTGCCGATGGTAGATTTCGGGCACGATTTGAAAGCGATGCGGGCGGCGGTGACGGCGCACACACGTTTGCTCTTTGTCGCGAGCCCGAATAACCCGACGGGTGTGGCCAACTCGGAGGCAGACTTGATCGAGCTGGCGGAGTCGCTGCCGGAGCACGTGATTCTCTGTCTGGATGAGGCCTACGCGGAGTACCTTGAATCGGCACCGGATCTGCGGGCGCAGATTTTTGCGGGGCGAAAAGTTTTTTGTATGCGCACTTTTTCTAAGATCTATGGCCTGGGCGGCTTGCGCGTCGGCTACGGCTATGGTGATCCAGAGCTGGTGAAAATACTGCAGCGTGTGCGGCAGCCGTTTAATGTGAGTTCGGTGGCGCAGGCGGCGGCGACGGCGGCGTTGACGGATTTTGAATTTATTGACCATTGCCGTGCGGCCAATGAAGCGGGGCGGGCGCAACTCGTGGCGGGGTTGGAAGCGTTGGGTTATGCGACGGTCGGCGGGCAGGCGAATTTCGTGCTGTGCGAGGTCGGCGAGGTCGGCGATGGCGGGGCATTTTTCCAAGCTTTGCAAGCGCGAGGGATTATTGTGAGGCCGTTGGCTCCGTATGGGATGGCGGCCTTTGTCCGTATCACGATTGGCACTGAAGCAGAGAATTTGCGCTTATTAGAGGCTGCCAATGAAGTGGCGCAGACGGTTGGGGGTATAGCTTAAAGATGGATCATGCTTGGACTAGTTTTTTGATATCGATGGCCTCGGTGGGGCTGATGTTGATTCTGCACGCCTTTTTGGTGATGTGTGAGATCAGTTTGGTGAAGTTTCGCTACCGTAAGCCGAGTGAGGAGCAGTTGGAGCAGCTAAGGCACTTGCCGGGACTGGCGCGGATGCTCGATAATGGAGATCAAACGGGGCGGGTGGTGCGCTTTAGTAAGACGCTGTGCACGGTCGCGGTGGGTCTTTTGCTGATGCCGCTGGTGAGTGACTTCTTTAGTCTTTTCGAGATGAAGGCTGCGCCAGATCGTTGGATCGTGGTGATGGTTTCGTTTACACTGGCGGTTTCGGTACACTTTTTCTTTGCGGAGATTTTTCCACGTGGACTGGCAATGCGAGACCCGTCGAAGGCGATCCGCCGTTCGTATCGGGTGTTGTTGGCGTTTCAGTTTTTGACTTTTCCAGTGATGTTGTTTTTCCGTGCTCTGAAGAAGATGCTCTACCGGCGCTTGGGCGTGGATGTGGATGATGAGCTGAACCCGCTAGACATTGACGTGCAAATCCGCGCAATGGGGGAGGATAGTAGTCAGCTCTCGGGGGTGATCCGCAAGATTGTGAATCGGACACTGCAAATGCAGGAGTTGGTGGTACAGGATATTTTGTTACCGCGCAGTCAAGTAGTGATTTGTGATCTAGATCTAGGCATCAAGGAGAACTTGGAGGCAATGAAAGCGGGGGGGCATACTCGCTACCCGCTCTGCCGTGGCGATCTGGATGAGTGTTTGGGTTTGATTCACATTAAGGATATTTTCCGCTGGCGTGAACCAGTCTCGGAGATCGATCTGATGAAGCTCAAGCGTAACGTGGCTGTTTTCCCGATCGAGACTCCGCTGGAAGAAGCCCTCGAGCGGATGCTGCGCGCCAAGTTTCACATGGCGCTAGCGGTGGATGAATTTGGCGGCATCGTGGGGGTGATTACTTTGGAAAGTATTTTGGAAGAACTCGTTGGAGAAATCCAAGATGAGTTTGACAGTGAGGAGGAGCAGATCGTGAAGCTCGGTAGTGGGCACCGCTACCGAATTTCGGGGTTGACGCCGATCCACGATATTGAGGAGGAGCTAGAGATCGAAATCGACAACGAGGAGGTTTCTACCTTCGGCGGACTCATCACCGGGGAACTCGGCCATATTCCGGAGCGTGGGGAGCGGCTAAGTTGCTACGGAATGGAGATCACGATTGAAGACGTCGATGATCGGCGCGTGATTGCGGCGACGATTGAGTTTAAGCGTGAGGAGGTCAGCTACTAATGGCCGAGCAGTTTAGTTTTTTTCAAACCAAGACGCTCTGGGGAGTCGCTGAGTTTGTGAGAACTCGGACGGTCAACACCGTTCGACTTATTCGTCCAAAGTTTCACAACTTAGGTTACGTAAATTTCTTCAATTAATAGCTCACTAGCTGCCAAGAATAGCACACTAGCCATCAAGGTATGGCAAGGTTTGCGAGTTTTCACGCAGGATGGCGCTGAGCTGGAGCAGTAAGCTTTGGCGGTCGGGAGTGAAAATGAAGCGATCGCTGCCTAGTTTTTGATAGGCCTCGACGAGTAGTTCCATTTGCGGGCGGCGCATTTGCAAGAGGCGGGAGAGTAGGCGGTTTAAGTTATCCGTGTTACCAAGCATGAGTTCAGTGCGGATTAGCTCGGACAGCACCTTTTGATTGGTGGGTGCCTTTTGGTAGGCGACCATCATGACTTTTCGAGCCTGCTGGTGGCGTTCGATATTGGTAAAGCGGCGAGCCACAGCGAGATAAGTTTGTGGCTGGTTACTGGCTTCGTCGATGAAGTTTTGTAGATAGATTTCGCCCAAGTCGGGGCGGTTGACGCCATACGAGGCGACGGCGCGTAGGCTGTTGAAGATCGCCCAGCGTGCGGTCAACCAGTCGGGGCGTTCCTTTAAGAGCTCTTCGGAGAAATCGAGTGCACCTTCGTAGTCTTTGCTGACAAGGTGGGATTCGATCAGCAAGAGCGCAAAGGCGTCGATGCTGAACTCGTTTTCGAGCGCTTCTTCGTAAGTGCGGCGGGCGAGTTCGATATTTCCGGTGTCTGCGGCGAAGTTGGCGAGTGCTTGCAGTGCGGGTTCGTCGTCACGGAATTGTTGCAGCATACGCTGCGTTTCGCGTTGCTCGCGCTCGCTATCCCCGGACTTGTTATAGATGTAGAGGAGTTCTAGGCGAGGGGCGGCGCTCAAAGGGTCGCTCACATTACGCAGGATGGCGTAGCGCCGCGCTTGGTCGATCTCGCCAAGCTCGCGGTGGTAGCGGCTGAGCTGCATCAACAGAGGCTCGGAGTTTGGGAAGCGGCGGATGGACTGTTCCATTTTTGTGATCGCAGCTATTTTGCTGCCACGATCCCAGCTGATTTGGGCAGAGAGTAGCACGCCTTCCAGCGATTCGAGCAGGTTATAAGAGATAAGATAGTCGTCCGCTCTGTCGTAGTTGCCTCGTAGGTAGTTCGCGTTGGCCGCCCCGAAGGCTAGCGTGCGATTGATGTCAGTCAATTCTGGTTCCTCGGGCAGGTGTTTGTCGGCAAGGTTTTGGATGGCTTCATCCATTTGGTAGCGCAAGAGCACGCGCAGGGTCTGTTTTAGGTAGTCGAGATCTTCGATGCCACCTTGTTCTAGGCCTTTCAGTAGCTGATCCGCTGCAATATCTTCGCGTTTAAGGGCGATTTCGTAGAACTCAGCGAGCACGCGGCGGCCCTCTAAGTTAGCTGGTGCACGGGCGACGCCGAGGCGCAGTAGGCGCAGGGCGTCTCGGTAGTTACCCTCTTTGATTTCTGTGAGGCCGCGCTCGATGTGGTAGTTGCCCATTTCCACTCTGTGCTCCTTGAGTCCGAATGGCAGCAGCGTGAGCATCTTGGTGTAGGAGACCTCTTCGAATTCTTTATTATATTTAAAGTGAAAGTAGAGCGCGCCAGCCATGGCAAACCAGCCCATTGCCATGAGTAGGAGGAATGTTCCAGCTAAGCGTCCCCAACGAACAGAGATTTCCATTCGTCCGTCGATTCTTTTGCGTTGCACGACAAAGCCAAGTAGAATGGGTTTTTCGCGGGTTATTGGGTTGCGGGTAGTGCCTAGTTTGCTCATCAGTAGTGGATTCTTTAATGTGGGGGTTTATTACATTCGTTATAGGTATGTAGCTGCGCGCCAAGCTAAAATAAAGCAGATTTTCCTATTGCAGTCGTCGCTGGAGCTATCTAAATCTTTCAATCAAGCGGGAATTTAATCTTTAAATTACATTTTTTTTCTCTTCTATCCCATAAACCATACTATTCATGTTTATGAAAAACAAACAATTATACCTCTTATCCTTGTTCTCTACGAGTCTGTTCATGCAGACTGGTGCCAGCGCTGCCCCGCTCGTCTCTATTGGTAACAATGCTGATGTGTTCTTTAATGGCTCGTCCAGCCTCCGCTGGAGTTCCAATATCTTTCGTGATGAGAGCGATGAGGTCGATGATCTGATCTGGACGCTCTCGCCCGGTTTTGAGGTGAACGTTGGCCGTGGCGTCTCGAATGCGGATCTTAGCATCATCACCCGCTACGATGTGCTCCGTTACCAAGATAACAGTCGCCTCGACACTGAACTATTTCATATTAGAGCAGTTGGCTCCTACAAGACCAGCCGGTTGGATTTAAACGGGTCGATTTCTTATGACGAAGCCCAGTCCACCACCGGCGATCAAAATGTAGATGACGATCTGATCGAGTTCGACACCTTCGGGGCGTCGCTCAATGGCGAGTATCGTTTCTCTCCGAAATTCAGCTTCGGATCTGGAGTCCGCTACAGTGATAAAAAGTATCAGACTTATGAGGATCGGTTTGCTGACCGCGAGACTTTCACTGTGCCAGTAGATATTTTCTACGAGCTCACGCCTAAGGTCGATTTGAGCATTGGCTATTCTTACAGCAAAACAGATGTTGAAGAGACCCTGAGACCAATCTTTCCAAGAGTTGTGTCCATAACGCCCTTAGTTATTGCCACCCAGAGTTTTACTGGTGATTTTGAACAAGAATCTCATTTCTTTAATGTGGGTGCGCGTGGTAACCTCCTCCCGAAACTTTCAGGCTTTTTTAAGGTAGGCTATCGCATGCGCAGCAGCGACGACTCGATTAACAGCCTTACGGATTCGAATGGCGTATTTGTCGGCACACCGGGTTCTACCGATCGCGATGATACCGGTATGCTTGGCCTCGACGCTGACTTTACTTGGGCAGCAACTCCTAAGGTGACGGTTCGCCTCGGCTTATCCCGCGACTTTGGAGTCGGTGGCGAAGGTCAATCGACCGAAAATACCTCGACAGATCTCAGTGCCAGTTACTCAATCAACAGCTATTTCGCTGCGAGTGCCAACTTGGGCTACACACTTCGCGATTATACCGAAAGCGGACGTGAAGATGATCAGTATAGTGGTGGGCTTCGTCTCTCTTATTCTCCGAGCCAATACTGGCGCTTTAGCACAGGCTATTTGTATTCTGAGAATAATTCTACAATTGAGAGAACTAGCTATGACAATCACATGTTTGATCTTACAGCGACACTTCGCTATTAATTTTTGAAACCCTTTCCTTTTTTACGGGTCAAATGTGCCTCTAGCCGCGAGGCATTTTTTACTTTATGAAGCACTTTAACCTACTTATCGCATTTTGCGTCTTTTTTTTGACGACTCTCTCGGCTCAGGATTCTAATTCTGGGGACGGGGGCAACTCTGGTAGCTCCTCTGTCGGCGGTGGCGGCAGCAGCGGTTCCTCTGGCAGCGGTGGCGGTTCCTCTGGCAGCCGAGGCGTGGGGATCGTGGTCGGTTCGAATTACGTCTTGAAGCCCTCGGATGTAATCTCAGTAGAAGTTTACCAAGAGGACGATCTAAACAAGAGCGTCCGCATTGAAGGCGATGGCTCAGTGGCTCTTGCCTTGATTGGTAAAGTAAAGATCGCTGGTATGACGGTTGGCGAATCTAAGTCGCTCATCACAGACCTTTATAACCGCGATTATTTGGTCGACCCCCAGATTTCCGTCTTAGTCGTCCAGTTTTCACCAAAAGTTGTCCATATTTTGGGCTCTGTGAATAGTCCTGGTATCGTGGAGATTCCACCAGACCGCGAATTGTCATTAACAGAAGCCATCGCTGGTGTGCGTGGTTTGAGTCGTCTTGGCAACCCTAGGTCGATTACCATTAAGCGTGTCGACGAAGACGGCCGTGCTCGCCAGATGGAAGTTAATTTCAGCCGCATCATTCAAGACCCCAACGCCAAGGACATAATGTTGAAAGAGGGCGATACCATTTGGGTACCTGAGCGTATTATTTAACCCCCTGTATTTCAAATATGAAGAACGATTATGTAAGAGGCGCACCGGATCCCAATGCGGGCGGCTACGGTGGTGGATATGGTTACGGCGGCGGCGGCGGTTATGGTTACGGCGGCGGCGGTGGCGGCTACGGCGGCGGCTACGGCGGCTACGGTGGCGGCGGCGGGGGCGGCCCCCAGCGATCCTTCAAGGATTACTTCCTGATGTTTCGTGAACGTATTTGGTACCTCATTGTCGCGTTTTTTATTATCTTTTCAGGCTCCATTCTTTATACCTTTAATAAGACTAAGGTCTACACGGCAGTCGCCCAAGTGCAGCTCTTTCGCGAAGATCCTTCAGCACTTGGGGCTCCTAGTGAAATCGATTCCAGTACCATTCGTAGTGCGGAGGATTTAAATACGCAGATTAGCATCTTAGAGAGTTCTGCCATCATTAAAGGGGTGGAGCTCCGCCTGCAGGATGAAATGCGCGAGCGTTTCATGGCGCCTTATACCGATGCGCTTAGTTTAAGTGGCCCCTTGAGTCCACTGGAAGTCCTTGGGCGGAACCGAAAGATTATACCGCGGCGCATGAGCTTGATGATCAACGTGGCTTACTCGCACCCCGATCCTATCGTGGCAGCTGAGGTGGCTAATCTTTTTGCCAAAGAGTTCATCGACTACAACCTCAAGCTCAATATTGATAACTCAATGAAGAACGTCGAGGATCTACGGATTCGGGCGGAGCAGCAAGAAGAACGAGTGGAAGAGCTAGAACTTAAACTCGCCGAATATCGCGAGGATAATAACGCCGTCTCCCTCGATAGCCAAGAAAACGTCGCAGGCGCGCAGCTCGCACGCCTGAACGAGATCAAGCTCCAAAATAAGAATGTCTACGATCAATTGGAGACCCGCTGGAGCCTGATCGATACGTATCGGCAAGAGAACCGAAACTTGTGGGAGCTATCCTTCATCTCCGAACAGTCGCGAGTGACCAACCTGCTCGATCAAATTTCTAGTACGCGAATTAGTATCTCATCTCTCGGTAAGCGATACCGAGAAAAGCATCCAGTAATGATTCAGTTGCTTCAAACATTACAGGAAGCAGAATTTGAATTAGAAACTGCGGTTCAGAATGCGGTCGATAAGATTTACGCATCCTACAGCGAATCAAGAAGTAATTTTGAGATGTCGAGCCAGCGACTTGCGGAGAAAGAGAGTGAGTTGATTGAATTGAGTAAGACTCGAGTCCAATTCAATTCCTTACTTCGAGATCTAGAGGTGCAGCAGAGTTTCTTTCAGGCGATTAATATGCGGATGACGACTGAGAAGGCTAAGGTCAATTTAAAGAACCCAAATGCGAGAGTAATCGACGAGGCGTTTCCACCGTCTGAGGATAATCCTTCCTCGCCTAATTTGGTGATGAATCTGGCAGCTGGTTTCTTTGGCGGGATTGCCGTCGGAATGGGGCTGATATTCGCAGTGGCATTCCTCGATGACCGCGTGAAGAGCGCGTTCGACATTGAGGGCACGATTGGTCTGCCGATGCTGGGCGTAATTCCGCGTATCAAGAAGCTCGATAGTAATACCAAAGCGCAGGCCGTGGCCTCCAATGTGGATCGCCATGTTACGGAGACCTTCCGCTCGATTCACTCGGCGCTCAAGCTCAACGATGAGAGTAAGAGTGCAAAGATCATCCTGACCACCAGCACTGTGCCGGGCGAAGGTAAGTCCTTTGTCAGCTCTAATCTCTCGCTGACATTTGCGAATCATGGTGAGAAAACTTTGCTCTTGGATGCTGACTTGCGCCTTCCAAACGTTGCTCGTTCGCTGCAGCTGGAGAATGATTTCGGGCTGCTCGATCACATTGAAAAGGGCGTCAGCTTGGACGAGGTGATTATTAAAGAGGTTTATCCTAATTTGGATGTGCTACCTTCTGGTGGTAAGTCGAAAAACCCCACCCAAGTTTTAAATAGTGCTCAGTTTGAGGCGATGTTTGCGGACTTACGTGATCGTTATGATCGTATTGTCGTCGATTCGCCGCCTTTGGCTGCGGTGAGTGATGCACTCAACTTGTTGCCGTTTGTCGATGGTATCTTATATGTGATCAAGTTTAACACTGTGAAGCGCAAGACTGCAGTCGTGAATGTCCGTCGCCTCTGGGAGTCGAATACGCCTGTATTTGGTGCGATTCTGAATAACATTACCAGCTCGCTTTCTAGCTACTACTACTCGAACTACTCAGACAAAGCCTATCAGGACTACTACATCCATCAGGAAGAAGAGCTCGAACAGGAATTAGCCGGCAACGTCGAGCCAGAGCTTGAGAAAAAAGCTTAGTTTGCTCCCTAGTATTACTTAATAGCATTTCAAATACCCCGATAGATTCGGGGTATTTTTTTACCTGCCCAGTATCAGAAAAACCACTATCGCCAAGGCGATGCGATACCATGCAAACAGCGCTAGACCGTGTTTGCTTAAATAGCTGACTAGCCATTTGACTGCCAGAGCCGCTGAAATAAATGCAACCAAGCATCCGACTAGCACAGGGCCGATATCGAGCGCAGCCACCATGTTGGAACCATCACTAACAGCTTTATAGCCCGAAGCGGCACTGAGTGTTATCAAACCCAATAAAAAACTAAATTCGGCAGCGCGTTTAGGCGAAAGTCCAGCCAAATAGCCGCCCACAATAGTCGCCATAGAACGGCTAGTGCCGGGCCACATGGCGACACACTGAAAAAGCCCGATCATCACGGCTTGGCGGATGGAAAGCTCGTGAATTTCTGGGCCATCTTCTGGTGCTATGGCACCTTTGCTGCCACCTTTGCGCCACCTTTCCACTGCTAGCATGACGATGGCACCGACTACCAGCGCTCCTGCCACGGCTCTGACGTTATTACCTAAATTGGATTCGATCCAATCATTTAACAAAAGGCCGATGATGGCTGCTGGTATGAACGCACAAATTAAATTAATAGCCAGCTTCCGTCCGGCTGGATTTCTGCCTAGGCAACCCATCAAAATTTGCAGAATCGTCTGCCAGTAGATAAAGACAACGGCCGCAATTGCGCCCGCTTGTATGACGATTACATAGGCATACGCAGCCTCACCGATGGTGTAAGGGCGTGGCAATCCATCGGAGCGGTCGTTGACAAGTATCAATTTTCCATCTCGATCGCGCACGGGGCTGTCTCCATCCAAGCCTAGGATAGCATTAGTCAAGATTAGGTGTCCAGTCGATGAGACGGGCAGAAACTCAGTAATTCCCTCGACGACTCCCAGAATGAGGGCGTCGCTGTAGCTGAGATTGGTCGGCTCTTTGTAGTCTTTGGGCGAGCCTTCAACGCCGTTGGCCGGCGCTGTGTTTGCAAGCAGCACAAAAGAGAGCATTAGGAGGCGGAGGTATTGGGTCATGGTGAGAAGTTAGCTCAAGGAGCGATGTTTTGGAAAGACGCAAAAAATCTATTTGGACATAGCTTCTCTTCAGGTCGAGCAGTTTATGCTTGTGCAGAATCTTGGGAGCCTTTGCTTGTAAGGCATCTAGATGATAGAAATCAAACAACTCACCAACACTCTACTCAGTGGGCAGGATCTTGGGGCTGAAGAGGCTACCGCTGCGGCGCATCTTTTAGCCTCACCCATAGTGGATTTGGCTGCCAAGCAACATTTCCTGATTGCGCTCTCCGACAAGGGAGAAAGCGCCATCGAAGTAGCGGCTTTTGCAGCCACCTTCCGTGATTTAGCGACGAGCCCGGACGTTGAGTCGTGGGCAGCCGATGCGATCGACGTGTGTGGAACCGGCGGTGATGCTTCGAGCACGTTTAATATATCAACGGCTGTCTCTTTTATTGTGGCAGCTGCGGGCGTGCCGGTTTTCAAGCACGGCAATCGCTCGATCACTTCGAAATGTGGTAGCGCGGATTTAATTGAGGCGCTAGGGATTCGCCTCGATGCACCGCACCAGGTGCTGCGGAACTCTCTGGAGGCGTTGAACTTCTGCTTCTTTTTTGCGCCTGCATTTCATCCCGCCTTTAAAGAGGTGATGCCCGTGCGTAAGGCATTGGCGTTGGCTGGACGCCGTTCTATTTTTAATCTGTTGGGGCCACTGATTAATCCGGGGCGTCCTGCCTACCAGTTAATGGGAGTCTTTGCTGATCGGTGGGTCGAGCCGATCGCGGACGCACTGGATGCGATGGGGCTGAAGGCGGGTTTAGTCGCTCACTGCACGCCTGAGCCAGGGCTTGCCCTCGATGAACTGAGCTGTGTCGGGCATAATCGCGTGGCCGGATTTGCGGGGCTTAAGCATCTGCGGGGCAGCTTGCCGCCGGATCAAGCAGGCTTGGCTACTTGTGCGCTCGAGGATTTAAGTGGTGGCGATGTGGCCGCGAATGTAGTGACTTTGGGCAAGCTCTTCAGCGGTTCGGCTGATGCGATACCGCAGGGCTTACTCGATAGTATTTTACTGAATGCAGGCGCAGCTTTGTGGATTGCAGGGCGTGCGGACGATTTGATCGGTGGCGTGGCTCAGGCTCGCGAAACTGTTCGCTCGGGCAGGGCGGCTCAGTGGCTCGAAGAAGCGCGCAACTTTTATTCTAAAACCTAACCTTCAACTTATGGCTAAATATTTCGGAACAGATGGTATCAGAGGGCGCTATGGAGATCCCATTATGTGCGCGGCGCTTGCTTACCGTCTCGGGTGCGCACTTGGAATTTATCTAAAGAAAACACGCCCAGATAAAGCGCACCATGTCGTGATCGGTCGAGATACTCGGGCTAGTGGAGAGATTCTGTGTGACGCGTTGATCGCAGGTCTTAACCGGAGCGACGTTTATGTACATCATTCAAAGGTCGTGCCGACTCCAGCCGTTGCGCAAGCAGTTTTAGAGCTGCAGGCGGATCTAGGAGTCGTCGTCACCGCTTCGCACAATCCAGCTTGCGACAATGGCATCAAGTTGTTCGACCACCTAGCTTGTAAGCTGGACGATGCTCAAGAATTAATGATCGAGGCGCTACTAGAGGCAGAGCCAGAGTCCGCGGTAGAATTACCTCTGCCAAAGTCGTACTCCTTCGACGCGTCTTCGTTTTATGTCAACTATTTACGCTCCTTGATGGATCAGCACTGCTTGCGTGAGTGGCACATCGTGCTGGACTTGGCCAACGGGTCGGCGGCGGGCACGACGCCGGCCGTCTTTCGCCGCTGGGGCGCGACGCTCCATTTGATCGGCGATCATCCAAACGGTGACAATATCAACGCAGGGGTGGGCAGTGAGTACCCACGGTTGCTAGCGTCCGCTGTGATCGAGCAAAAAGCGGATATCGGGATCGCTCACGATGGCGATGGAGACCGGCTCGTCGTGTGCGATGAAACTGGCACCATCGTCGACGGTGACATTATGCTCGCCCTGTTCGGGCGTTACGCGATGCTGTCGGGTGCGTTGAAAGCAGGCGTCCTGGTGGCGACTATCCATAGTAATCTCGGTCTCGACCGCGCGCTACGCGATGTCGGCGGCCGGGTGGAGCGCGTGGACGTAGGCGATCGAAATGTAGCCAAATGTATGCGCGAGCTCGGTGCCAATATCGGCGGCGAGTCCTCAGGGCACATTATCTTTTCAGATTTCGCGACGACTGGAGACGGATTGCTCGCCGCGATCAAAATCATTGAGCTGATGCGGCAAACAGGTAAAACGCTATCATCTTTGCGTAAAGAAGTGACTCTCTTCCCGCAGCGCACCCTCAATTTACGCGTGACTAAGAAATCCCCTTTAGCCGACTTACCCGCTCTCCAAGCCGCGATCCAGGCAGTCGAGAGTCAGTTTGGCGAAGATGGGCGCGTGCTCGTTCGCTACTCGGGCACTGAGCCTAAATTGCGCCTATTGGTGGAGGGAATCGACGAGGCACTGGTTGACGCTGCGTTAAAAAGCATTGAAACTGCCGCTCATAAAGAATTGGACATTATTGACAGTTGACCCCCCGCCACATACCAAACAGCTATAGTATTTTATAAATCATGGAAGAAGTTGCCCTCAAAGATCTCGATACCCGCCTACAAAAGCAGATTGATAATGCCCGCAAAGCGGTTGATAAAAATCCTAGCTATGCAGTCGATATTTTAATGAACATCGTGAGCCGCCATCCGGCTTGCTTGGAAGCGCGTAAGATTCTTCGACAAGCGCAGCAACGAGCCACCAAGGGTAAAACCAAAGGCTTCGGTGGGCTGCTCTCAAAGGTGACTAGCATCCCTTTTTCGATTGGCAGCGAGTCCAAGATCAAGAAAGACCCGCAGAAAGCCATTGATTCCGCCGAGCAAATGCTCAACGCGAATCCAGAAAATGCCACTGGCCACAAGATCCTAGGAGCTGCCGCAGAAGAGCTCGAACTCTATTCGACCGCCGTCTTCGCCTACGATGCTGTGCGCAAGTTGGAGCCCAAAAATTCAGAGAATATCAAGTCCCTGATGCAGGTTCACATTAAGACCGGCAACAGCGAAGAAGCAATCCGTATCGGCGAGGCCGCCTATCGCGCTAACCCTGCCGACGACGAAGTGCAGGCACTGATCAAGAAAGCCTCCGTCGAGCAGACGATGGAAAAAGGCAGATGGGAAGAAGATAAGAGCTTCCGCGATAAGCTCAAGGACGAAGGCGAATCTCAGAAACTCGAACAAGCAGGCCGCGCCAAGACCGGTGAGTCTGGTCTGCGCGCGCTGATTGAAGAGGCCAAGAAGGGCGTCGCCGAGGAGCCAGGCAACATGAATTTCTATCGCGATATCGCCGCGAACTATCGCAAACTCGGCGATTACGACAACGCGCTCGAATGGGTCGGCAAAGCACGTGCGCTCGAAGCAGGCCGCGCCGACGTGAATCTAGAACGCATGGTCGGCACCCTCAAACGCGAGAAAATGCAGCAGGCGATCACCACGGTCGAAGAACTGCTGGAGGCAACCCCAGAGGATGTCGCTGCGCAAACGCAACTCAAAAAGCTCCGCGCCGAAGAGCGTGCTTTTCGCATGGAGCAATGTGAGGATTTGGTGCAGCGCTACCCGAATGAATATAGCTACCGCTATGAACTCGGTGAGCTTTACTTCGAAGATGGCGAAACCGATAAAGCAATCAAAGAACTACAAATGGCACAGCGCAGCCCCAAAGTGCGCGTGGGCGCTTTGATCCTGCTAGGCAAAGCTTACCTAGTGAAAGGCTTTCACGATCTCGCAGCCGAACAGCTGACGACTGCCAAGTCCGAAATTCCCGGCATGACCGACCAAAAGAAAGATGTTTTGTACGAACTCGGTTCCGCTTACGAGCAGCAGGGCGATATGGATAGGGCCATGATTGAGTTTAAAGCACTCTACGGAGCCGACATCTCTTATCGCGATGTTTCGCAGAAAATCGATGATTTCTATTCCAATAAATAACCTTTAATTATGAGTTCTAAGCAGCCTAGAGTAGGCTTTTGACTTGCTCACGGCTTTTCGGGTCGCAAAGTTTGCCATGTGCGTTGTCACTATTCCCCCTACCTTAACTTATTTTCTACCGTGTTGGCTGTGCTAGTCTCGTGCTACCGTGATTTCACTGCGCAATTTACGTATGCTTAACCCTAAGACTAAAGGCCTGTTTGTCGATATCTCGGAGTTCGCGATTCTGGCCGCGAGAACATCTGGTTATAAACTCCCGATGGTCGTCGAGGAATTGGCGGAGTTTCCGCGTAGCTCCGATGACAGCCCAGAGGAAATACGCAATTTTTTCGAGCAGCTGGTGGATTTCAGAGGCAGGGGCATTTCATCTGGAAGAGCTATAAAGCCCTAAAGCTCGCGATGTTTGGAGCGCAGAGGTAAGGGTTCGACATAATCCCGTCGTGCCGTAGCGAATCGGTATCGCCACGGCGTCGGTCTAGTA
>Ga0307933_1000147_pt1 | contig 64917 bp, 45 predicted proteins | sample OrgLakmetageno88_FD_201811 | JGI IMG/M metagenome (GOLD analysis project Ga0307933, IMG submission 201811) | Saline water microbial communities from Organic Lake, Antarctica - #88 | ecosystem: Environmental > Aquatic > Non-marine Saline and Alkaline > Saline | place: Antarctica: Organic Lake...
GGGGCCCCAGATTCGAACTGCGCTGGATCAGCGAAGATGCGGCAGCCAAAGTCTCGAACGGTCGATTCTACGTGGTGGACTTTTGAACCGCCGACGGAATGAGTCCTAGGTGGTAAAAGCCTGGCTCCATTGAGTGGCGGACAGAAATGTTCGCACTCCGTTTTGATTCAGTCGGAGGCAGGACATTTCTGTCCTGCCCTGAGACTAGCTTTCCTGCTTAAGCGGCTTTAGACTCGGAAAAAGAATCGTGTCGCGGATGCTATCGGCGCCGGTCAGCAGGATAATAAGACGATCGATACCTAGACCCATGCCGCCGGCCGGTGGCATGCCGTGCTCAAGGGCATTAAGGAAATCCGTATCCATGTCCTGAACTTCTTCGCCGACCTGCTCTGCAAACATCTTGCGCTGGATGATCGGGTCGTTCTGCTCGGAGTATGCGGGGGCAATCTCCTGTCCGTTGATGCAAAGTTCGAAGACGTCGATCGTGGTCTCGTCGTCCTGCGTGATCTTAGCCAGCGGGCAAAGCTCGCGCGGAATGTGAGTGACGAAGGTCGGCTGAATCAAAGTCGGCTCGATGAGCTTTTCGAAGACGTTGTTCGTGATCTCGTAGTCCTCCAACTCACCATCGACTTCGATCTCCAGAGCGCGAGCCTTGGCCAGCTTGGTATCACGGTCGTGGCTGAACCACTCGGGGTCGCCAGTGGCTTCGAGGACAAGATCCTTATATTTCGCTTCGCGCCACTCGCCACCTAGGTTGATGGTAGTGCCATCAGGGCGCTCGATTTCGAGCGAGCCAATCACATGCTCAGCGACGTGTTGAATGAGGCCTTGCGTGAGCTCCATCATGCCGCGGAAGTCGGAGTATGCTTGGTAGAGCTCCAGCATGGTGAACTCCGGGTTATGGCGACGGGACAGGCCTTCGTTGCGGAAGACGCGACCAATTTCAAAAACACGATCTTCACCACCGACAAGCATACGCTTGAGGTAAAGCTCTAGCGCGATGCGCATGTAGAAGTCGCAGTCGAGCGCGTTGGATTGCGTCACGAATGGACGAGCCGCCGCACCACCGGCCACACCTTGCAGAACAGGTGTCTCGACTTCAGTAAAGTCGCGCGCCCAGAGGTATTCACGCATGGCACGAATAATATTGGCGCGCTGCTTGAAGCGATTGCGCGACTCCTGATTCATGATCAAGTCAAGGTAGCGCTGGCGGTAGATTTTATCGTCGTCCTTCAGGCCCGCCCACTTCTCGGGAAGCGGACGAAGCGCCTTGGAGACAAGCGTGTAGCTCTTCGCACGAACGGTAATTTCGCCAGTCTTGGTCTTAAAAAGGCGACCTTCGACGCCGATGATATCGCCAAGATCGAGCTTCTTCTTGAAGAAAGTATTGTATTCGCCTTCGGGCAACTCGTCGCGAGTCACGTAGCACTGAATCTGGCCGTCACGGTCCTGCAGCTTAATAAAGCTAGCCTTACCCATCACACGGAAGACGACGATCCGGCCGGCAACTTTAACATGCGGCTGCTCCTCATCGGTCGCGTCTTCGACATAGAGCCCAATGGCCTCTTTAGAGGTGTGGCTCTGCTCGCAGTTCGCGGCGAAAGGATTGCGGCCCTCCTCGCAGAGTTCCTGCAACTTCTGAAGGCGCACGGCATAAAGGTCGTGCGAGTTATCCGGCTGTGTGTTCTGTTCTGTCATAGCAAAGCGGTGCAAAATGCGCCACAGCGACGAAATGGCAAATGGAAAGTCTGAAGAAAAAGCTTGAAGAGGAGGGCCATTTGAGCATATTAATAGACTCAAATGAGCAACAAGCCGAAGCCGTCAAAACAAACCATCGAAGAACCCGCTGCGATCTACGGGAAACAACCCGGGACCCGTCGGCGCAGGGCAATGAACGCGCCTGAGACTGTGGCGACGATTCGTGCTGGCTTACCGATGGTCGAGTTCGAAGCACTGCAAGAATTGCTCGGGCTAGGCGCGGAGGAATTGGCAGGGCATCTGGGCATCTCCCGCAGCACATTGATACGGCGGCGCAAATCCCGACGGCTTGACATGCAGGAGTCGGACAGGCTTTTGAGATACGCGCGGCTTTATGCACGAGCGGAGGAAGCACTCGGTGAAGCTGAGTCGGCATGCGAATGGCTGCGCGCGCCTGCGAGGGCCCTTGGTTACGTGAGCCCACTCGAATTCGCCGAGACCGAGGCGGGGGCACGCGAGACGGAGAATCTGCTCGGCCGGATCGAACACGGCGTCTTTAGCTAATGGTTCGGGCATGGCGAATCGTCTCGGCCGGATGGGCTAAGACCGCTTTCGATGGAGAAGGTGCGCGGCTCTATGGCGGTCGCTGGAATTCTCCCGGCAGGCCAGCCATTTATCTGGCGGGTAGTCGCGCTCTGGCTGCTCTGGAAACGTTGGTCCACATGAGCCCGAGCATCGCAGCACGCCAAAAGTTCATTCGTTTCGAAGTCGGCATCCCAAAATCCCTCGTCAACCAACTCGATAAAGAGCCAAACACCTTTCAACCATTCGTCGGCGCCGACACTCAGGCGACAGGGAACCACTGGCTGGATGAGGTTCGGGGGCTGGCTCTTCGCGTGCCGAGTGCGGTCATTCCGGAGGAGCACAATTATCTACTCAATCCGGCCCACCCACGATTTAATGAAATTGAGATCGGCCAGCCGGAGCCCTTCGCCTTGGATTCAAGACTCATTGAAGGCCAAGGTTAATCTTGAACCGATCACCGAGACGCAGATGCTCCGGACTCCTACATATCTTAATAAAAGCACAGCTCCAAGCAAGTCCACGGCCTACGACCAGCCCCACGCTGCACACGCGCAAGCACGGTGCCTACGAAAATGAACTGGATTGAAATCACCGCGCTTAGCGTCACCGCGCTCGTATTCCTCACTGGATTAGTCACCTCGCTGCTGCCTGTCGTGCCGGGTAGCTTGATCGTGTGGTCCGGCGTCATCATTCATAAACTATGGATGGGAGAGGCCTCAGTCGGCTGGAACGTGGTGGTGATCACCGGGATCATCACGCTGATTGGAATGCTGGCGGACCTGGTCATGGGCGTCTGGGGCGCTAGAAAGTTTGGTGCGACATGGCGAGGAGTGTTGGGCGCGTTTCTGGGCGCAGGCATTGCTTTGCTCATCCCTCCCCCACTCTTTTGGTTGATCATCGGCCCTATTGTTGGAGCCATCGTGGGCGAGCTTAGCGCCGGTCGAACATGGCAGGACGGCAGCAAGGCCGGACTCGGCACAATCATTGGCGGCGTGGTAGCCTTTGCCTTTAAATTCGGACTCAGTGTTTGCGTCGTCGGAATTTTCTTTCTAACACTTTTTTTCCACAAAATCGCTTAACTTAAAATGAAATCTCCCAAACATCTTCGCCGTATGTTGCTCGCTTCCTTTGCCTGCACGCTCTCAGTATTTAGTCTAGGTTTGATCGGATGCGATGAAGCTGGTCCTGACAAAACCTTAAAAATCATACTGACCGCTCCGGCCGATGACTGGCAATCCGAATGCCTGCCGATCGGCAACGGCCGAATGGGGGCCATGATCTACGGCGGAATTGATAAAGAGCATATCCAGTTTAACGAGGATACGGTATGGATTGGTGATGAAAAGGACACTGGCTCCTATCAAGCACTTGGGGATCTATTCATCGAATTCAACAAGCGAGGCGCAGCGGAAGTCGTCGGCTATGAGCGTACACTCGATATCAGTCAGGCCATCCACAGCATCAACTACGAGCAGGGTGGCATCCATTATCAGCGGGAATACTTTGCCAGCAATCCAGCCAACGTGCTCGTCTTCCGCCTCACGGCTGATCAACCCGGCGCGTTCAACGGCAAAATATCTCTCAATGATGCGCACAATGGCAGTATCGAAGCACAAGGAAACGAAATCACTTTCTCCGGCACCCTATCCGGTAAACACAGCCTATCCGGCAAGAAGGGTGACCCCAACTACAACATCCGCCTACAATACGAAGCTAGAGCCCGCCTGATGAACGAAGGCGGCTCGGTCGTCGCGAAGGACGGCGCACTTCATTTTGAAAACTGCGACAGCCTCTTGGTATTTATTGATGGTGGCACTGATTATTTGAACCAACACGACAAAGGCTGGAAGGGCGCGCACCCTCGAGCGCAGATCCTGAGTCGTCTCGCAGCAGCCGAAAAGGAGCCTTACGAGAAACTACGCCGCGAGCACATTGCGGATTATCAAACGCTCTTCAATCGACTCTCATTAAACTTGGGAGAAAGCCCGGAAGGCGCGGATGCCATGCCCACCTTTGAAAGACTGAATGCTTACCGAGGTAGAGACATCGGCAATCCTACTAATTATAAAACCTACGAGAAGGATGCGCTCAACCTCGAGGGCGGCCGCAATGACCCTGGCTTGGAAGTGCTTATTTTTCAATATGCCCGCTACCTGATGATCGCATCGTCTCGCGAGGGCAACCTGCCCGCGAATTTGCAAGGGCTCTGGAACGACAGTAATAATCCGCCGTGGCGTAGCGACTACCACACCGATGTGAACATTCAGATGAACTATTGGTTCACGGGGCCTGCTAACCTCTCGGACTGCTTCCCTCCCCTCGCCGAATGGCTCTGGTCGGTTGTGCCTGTCAAACGTGCGCCAACAAATGAGGCCTTTAACGCACGAGGCTGGGCCCACCGTGCAGAGAACGGCATCTTCGGCGGACAGACATTCAAGTGGTATCTCGGTGACGCACCCTGGCTCCTGCAAAACATTTGGGACTACTACGCCTTCACGCTCGATCACGACTATCTCGAAACGCGGGCCTATCCTCTCATTAAAGAGCAATGTCAGTTTTGGGAAGACACGCTCATCGAATGGCCAAACGGCAAACTCGTGAGCCCGAAGAGCCAGTCGCCGGAACACGGGCCAAAAATGGAGGGCAACTCCTACGAACAACAACTCATCTATAATCTATTCACCAACTTCATCGAGGCCTCCACCATCCTAGACCGCGACGCGGACTACCGTAAAAAGATTGAGTCGATGCGCAGTCGCCTGCTCGGCCCGCAAATCGGAAGCTGGGGCCAACTCCAAGAATGGGCGGAGGATCGCGACGACCCCGAGGATAACCATCGTCACCTCTCTCACCTGCTAGCGGTTCACCCATTGAAGCAAATCTCGCCGACAACTACACCCGAACTGGCAGAAGCTGCCCGCGTATCCCTCAATGCCCGAGGCGACGGTGGCACCGGCTGGAGTAAAGCCTGGAAGATCAGCATGTGGGCGCGCCTACACGACGGCGACCGGGCGCACAAGCTGCTCCGCGAGCAAATCCACGGCAACTTTTTCAGAAATCTTCTTAGCTTCCATCCTCCATTTCAAATCGACGGAAATTTCGGCTACGCTGCCGGAGTATGCGAGATGCTCCTGCAATCACAAACCGGCGTCATCCAACTCCTACCCGCCTTGCCCTCAAACTGGCAAAGCGGCGCGATTCAAGGCATCAAAGCCCGGGGCGGATTCGAAGTCGATATGGCTTGGCAAAACGGCAGCCTAAAGCAGGTGCGCATTAAGTCACTCAAGGGTCAGCCCATGACCGTTCAATACGGCGAACACCTCATCGAGATACCGACCGAAGCGGGTAAGAGCTATACCTTTGATGGTGAGTTAAAGTGATGCGCAACGTAGGGGCTTTCCTTGCCGAAGGCTATGAGCTTGTCGAATAGGGAAGCCCGCGAACTCGGTGAAGCCTTCCGATCAGATTGAAAGTCTCACGAACGTTCGCGGGTGGCGCGAGCACCACCCCTACGGCATCAGTCCTTCCGGCCAGACACGGCGCTAAAGCCAAACGCTAGTCCTGCGAGCAAGAGCAGAATCCCTATCGAGGCTCCGGCTCTTCCATTGCTGAGACGCTTGCCTTCTATTTCGATGAAAAGCTCGGCGCTGTCGTTGATTTGAAGCGAACGGGAGAAGCTGGCAGTTTGCCCCTGTTGCGGCAGGGTGGTATCAATCGCTTGTGGCTTAGCGGGGACCGCCTGTTGCTGATCAATTAAACGGGATGCGAGTAGACGCAGAGCATTATTATCATCCTCAGAGTTACCACCCAGAACGTCTCGAACAATCTTATCGGTAAAGTTCAAAAGATCCTCTTCCCCGGCTTCCCATTGCTGATTAGCTACCTGCGTTCCAGCATTGTCGTTGATAAACATATTCCGACGATTGGCGATAGCGACGAGCGCCTGTTGCTCACGGACATTCTGCAACTGCACACGCGCATCTTCATTCAGCGCTGCATCCGACTGCGAAAGATTGTACGCACTGGAGAAGGCATAACGTGCCTGCTCTTGTTTCCCCTGTTCAAGCAGCACATTCGCTTCGGTCAGCATGCTCTCGGCCTGACTCTTCTTCTTCTGCCGACTCTCACGCTCAAGCTGCATGTAGTCCTTCATATTCGTGACGGACGCCCAGCCCTGCTCATGCTCATCGACGGTGAGGTTGCCATCCCACTCCTCGATTTGCCAAGTCTCGGGATAGTAGAGCGTCCATGAAATATTTGCCAGCGGCAGATCGAGGCGCGGCCCGACGAGACTGGTATCAACTTTGCGACCACCCTTCAAATTGAGCTGTGTCGCGTAGAAAAACTCGACAATAGAATCTTCTCCTTCGATCGCGCTGGACTCAAGCTGGAGGAGCACGTCGCCGTCCTCGTTCCATGGCCAGACACTCTGCTGGTTGACATAACCAAACCAGAACTCGCTATCCGTCGGCAGCGTAATGCGAAGCATCCGCTTGTCTCCGGGATCGAGTTTGAGCGTGACCTTGGACAGCACTGAACCGGCACCTGAGATGGTCGAGGCGAGTTGCACATCACGCACCTGAGCGGGCACAAGATCGGCGATCTCATGGCGCTTCACCTGAAGACCCAGATTGAAGCTGGGTTCCATGATACGATAGACGTGCGAAGCCTCATCGACAACAAGGTCGCCGCGAAGCTTCGATTCGATCATGTGAGACTCAGCTGGCTGCAAAGCCTCAAGTGCACCCTCCGGCACGAGCTGAATCCGGCCGTGAGGAACCAGCGCGAGGTAGCCGGACTGTTGATTCGCACCCTCCACTTCGACGCCTCGGAGATTGATACGATCCGGTTGATCCGGCGTCGGCATCTGGTAGGCGAGATTCAAGGAAAACGCGCCTACCATCTTGCGCTTTAATTTAAGTAACCACTTCCCGGACTCCGTCTCGCGAGCATCCGCTAGTGGCTCTCCGGAGAACTGCACACCGATAGCATCATCCGGGAGCAAGAAGACCTGCTCGCGAATACCGGCGTTCTCGACTGTAAAGTTAAAGCGGGCCCGAACTTCAACCGCGCCACTACGAACCGCGACCGACTCGACACGTTCGAGCTCGATCCATGGATCGACGCGCTCCACAGCAAAGTCCAACTTAGCCTGCTGATTGAGGATGCGATAGAGCATGATGTTCTTTTGCTTAATACCCGCCTTCGACGGATCGAGCTGAACGGCGGCATCACGCTCCTTCGCCTGCAATCGGTAGCCCAACTCAGGAACGAGAATGAGCGTCCCCGTCTGGCGATCTGTTTCGGCCAATTGCAAAATCGGTGGAGAATAGCTGGTTTGATCGGCTAAGCCGGGACCAGAGAGACTGAGGTTAAACGCAGTGCTACCCATCGTTTTTCCATTGAGGTGTAGCTGGAGAATGCGCTCACCCGAACTGCCAGTCGATTGATTCCAATGGCTCAATTGCTGGCCGGAGACCGTCTCAACATCGTATCCGTCAGGCATCGCCAGACTGAGTTTAAATACTCCCGTGCGGTTGATCTCTGCCTTCAACTCCAAGGCGAGTAAAACGCGATCTTCACCGAGTGAAACCGTCTGCTTGATCGTCGTGCGGATATCGGGCTCGACGGCCAGCGCTTGCATTTTCAGCGCGCCTGTCTCGGCATCCCAACGGTAGGCGCGGCGTAGTTGTGGCACACGACCGAGGTAAGAAAGCGACTTTACATGCTCGGATGGAAAGTCCTCCAGATTGAGCGTCGTCGCCTCTACCGGAGCAACATCACCAATCTGCACCTCGGGGTCCGATGCCAGACCCACGAGACTAAGCTGGCTGGCGGCACCCTCTATTTTCAAAGGTCGCACCACATGTTCATAAGGCAGACTGCCGGAGCCGTATTGTGAAAATACCGACACATCGAATGAACCTTGTTGAACAGGTTCGAAGTAGAGCATGAGGGCACGCGCGGTGGGATCGAAGTGCCAACTGGCTAGCTTCGACGCCTCCACTGCGGTGATTGTCATGCCCTCCGGCACGTTGAGCTTCATGGCATCAAGTTGCCCCTGAGCCAAGCGAACTTGAAAAGAATGATAACCGCTAATCAAACCAACCAGCGGCGTGTAGAGATCCTGGCTTTCCACATAGAAAACCGCTGCTTCCTTACTCGTATCGCGACGCTCCGGCGACCATTTGATGACGGTTGAATCGGAAGGCCGGAACAGCACGTCAAAGACAGAACGCTTCGCTCCGCCCTCCACGGACTGAACCGAAACCGCCTGATCTGAAGAAAAGTTCACATTCGCCTCGGGAATCGAAATGCGAGCTTGATGACTCAACGCCATACCCACCGGCAGCGGAATGCTGTAGCTTGCACCGTTATGCGCAGTTACGTTCATCCGATAGGAAAACTCATAAGTATAGTCTCCATCTTCGACCGCCTCCAGCTCATAGGAAATTCGCCTGCCATCGCGCAACTGGATCAGGCGCAGGCCTTCCGGCACATCACTTCCATCCAGCAAGGTGACTGGTCCATTTAAGATGCGACAGCGCTCGCCCACCTCGGCCCTCCATTGCAATGAAGCTTCAACACGGGCGACCCAATCTTCCACGACAATGTCCTCGGTGATCTGGTTCACGACTGCCAGTTCTGAGAAAGGGTTCTCCACGACGCTTTTCGCCTCGGCATCATTGGCAGGGATCGCCATAGCCATAAGCCCAATTGTCCAGATCGCGGCGTAGCGCCCACTCTGCATGAGTAGATCCTTCACGGGCCGCAGCGCATTGAGTAGGAAGAAGAGCATCATCGAAATGATAAATAGAACACCGCCACCGGTCGAAGCTAAGGCACCGAAGAAAATCCCGAGCCAACCAAGGGCCCAGAAAAGATTACGCTGCTTACCTGCCATAAAACCGTAGACCCATAAGCCAAGACCAATGATGACAGGCAGCAAGAAGACCACACCGTGTATGCCCACACCGTAGGGCTGGTTGGACAACTGTAACTGCAGCGGCTCCGACGAGAGCTCGATTGGCGCTTTAAGCGATATGGTATCACGCAAAACCTCTTGAGGGATATTTATCCCACCAAGTATGATTCCGCTAACCGCCACGCCACCCATCAATGCAAGCGCACTCAGGATCAGGAATACCCGCAGCAATATCCCCATTTTGCCAAACTTTTGAATGAGCACTTTTACAATAAACAAAGTGATCGCACCAAATGCCAGCATCGCAAAAAAGATCAGGCGCATGGGAGGATACGCGCCTGCGAGCACCGCGCTCAACCAGGCGAAACCACTGTCCCGACCACTCATGTGACCGGAACTGATCGAGCCATCCAGATAGCGTAAGCCAAAGTCCGGATCACTCGTAAGCTCCCAATTCAAGGTAAGTGATGGCGCGTGCAACGCTGGCGCATAGACTACTGGGCGATAGGGATCTTCAGATTCCGCAGCCAATTCCACCCACACTCGAATGGCGCTAGCTGGGTCATGCCCCGCAGGTAGTGGCAGCAAGATACCCTCCTCAGTTGAAATAGGATACACCTTCTTACCTTCTACGCGGGCCGTCCAAATTTTGTGATTGGCTGGCAGTTGCATGCGGAAGTGCGTCTTACCCTTACTCTTAAGCATAAGATCGACCTCCGTCAAAATCTGCCCATCCCCGGAGATGCGGGACTTCAAGTTCGCAAAGTCAATGACCTGCTCCTTCGCCTTGGCTTGCTCCGGAGAGCGGAGTTCCATCGTCACTTTCGGACTATTCGTATACTGGAAGGCAGCTAAAACCTGGGCATCATAGAGCAAGCGGAACTCCGCTGGGATCTCGTTTGGCTCAAGGCGGATCAAGTCGGAAGCATACTCTAACGCACCGATCGAATAGGGGAAGTTGCTCACCACCACGAGGTAGCCTTGCTCCGACGCGACCCCGATGGGATCGACCCCTTGAAAGACCACTTCTCCCCCCTGCGGATTCAGTTTTGATTCATAAGTGCAGAGTAAAGTATAGGGCCCCGAGGCCGGCGAATGCAGGCGCACTTCGTAAACGCCTGCATCATTTTTCGCCCAACCACGAATATCGCGGCCCACGAAGTCGATGTTCTCCATCCCATCAGGAACTTGTATTTGAAATTCGGACACAGGCGCGCCGGAAATGAGAAAGTTGGCCACCGTGCTGCCGTAAATGCGCCCTTCGCCAACAGAGAAGAGGCGGAGCAAGTCGGCCTGCACGGCCTGCGGAAGTTTCTCTACTTTCAAGGTGCTGCTCCAAGACGGCTCGCGCAGCCGTAGCGCGATCTGCAACGATTCCACCGTCTTCGGGAAAAAATTCACCGCTTGCTCGACGAGGCCCTCGATTGAGCTCACCTTGACCCGAAGTCCCGGCTCGACGGTCACACCGACATGGCCACGAATATTCTTCACGCCAATCGGCCGAAAAGTTGGCAGCGTCCAAGTCTCGCTTTCGAGCGAGCGGTTATTTTCGAAAGCGACTTCCATGCGATGCCTGCCCGTAAGCGGCTGGGCGAAAACGATGCGCAACTGACGACCTTCGTCGCTATCAAGCAGGAAGTAATCTGCCATGTTTGGCACCTGAAGATTCGAGAGTGAATAACCCTCAGGCACTTCGATGTAAAAGTCACGCAGCGGCGCTTTCCGTATCGTCAGCTCCAGATCACCCTGAAGACTTTGGTCTTCCGCACCCAATTGATAGAGCAAGACTTGCGAGACCGATACTTCGGGCACGATATCCTCAGCTATAATCGTGTAATCAAAATTCACATCGGAGAAACGATAGGCCAACACTTGCGCACCAGCCGATATCGCCTCAGAAGAACCAGGGAAATGCTCCGGAGAAATTTGCGCGAAACCTTGTGACTCAGGCACATCGATCGAGACTGCGCCCTTGTTCATAATCCGGATGTAACCGCTATAGCGAATCGCATCGACTGGCAGCAAACGCAGCGGCTGCGCTTTTGCGGGAAAAGCGGCAAGCGCATATTGCGAGCGCACTTGTAGATCGAAATTATCTTTGTAGGGCCGATTCAAGGTCAGGACCAGCTGACGGCTTCCCTCTACTTCTCCATCTTGCATAGCCCAACGCAGAATTGAACCACCGATAACCTGAGTGATCTCTCCATCACCTTCCACATCCACAACGAGCGTGCGCATACTCCCCTGCATGATGCGGACGGAGTATTTCGACTCTTGGCGAACGAGACCCGGGCCGACTTCAAGCCGCGAAACACTCTCTACGGCATAAAACAAAGGTGCGGCTCCAGCTTTCGGGCTCTTCCAGGAAGGGTCTGTCCATGTTAGATTAAAGATTCCATTGCCTGCCAGGCTGCCATTCAAGGTATCGCCTTCGCCCTTTAGACGAAAGCCATTGAGATGGACACGGTTTGGATCGACCGGGATGCCCTTGAGCGAGACGGGCTGAAAGGCACTATCCAGCGTATCGAATTGAACAGAACTGCGACCCTCTTCCGTGACCACCTTGGCATCGAAAGTTAAGTTAATCGCGAAGGTTCCGGGCTCTTCAAACACCGCATGATAGCGATCACCTTCATAAAGAATTTTTGCCCCCTCGATGCGCGGTGCAGACGAAAAAGCAGCGATACCATTCAGCAGCCCCAGTTTAAATTTACCTGGGTTAAACACCTCAACATCACCCTTCAGTAGAAAGCGGAAACGGCCCTCCTCGTAAGCGCCGTCTAATTTAAAATTGGTAAACTGTAGGTTGGGTCGTTGCTTGGAAAGTAAACGAAAGCTCAGACTCTGGTCGCCACCCGTAAAGCTGTAAGCTATCTGGCCGGCATCCTTATCCAGTTCGTATAAGTTCGCGGCCTCTACATCTTTAATCGAAAGTTTGGCATCGGTATTCAGGCGCATGGTGCCAGCAGAGAGGTTCGCATCCGGCGGCGTAAAAAAGAGCGGCAACACCGACTTCGGCAGATCGTGATCAGTCGCGCGCGCTTCCACCACACAAGTCAGACTACCCTCCTTGAGCGGCTCCGCTAAATCAATGACCAGAAAGAGGCCGCCCTTCGGGGTATTCTTGGCGGTGCGTTGCAAGCTCCACGATTTAATATTTTCACCGCTTACGGCCTCGACGGGGAGGCCACCAGACACACCGACGACGAGCTGCTTCAGCTCGCCATTCTTAACTGAAGCGGTTAGTGTCGTCATCTGCTGCACCCCTGTATTGCTAAGGCTCACCGTAGAGTCAGTGCTCAAGGAGTAGATCAACTTCTCTTCTTTTTCCGTGCCCGACGGATCGGTGATCGTCGCGACGATGGAGATGGTGCCCTGCTCCGGATTCACGCCGCCGTCGACTTTAAGCGAATCGACGTTGTGGGTCTGTTTTTGTGCCTGCGTCGAACACAACGCGAGCGCAACGAGGCCCATGCAGATGAAACCTTTTCTTAAGCTATTTTTCATATCGTTTCCTTTGTTTATTTTTCTCCGTAAAGTTCACTGGCTTGATGCAGCATGGTCTGCATTTGCGAGACACGCGGCTGATTCGGAAATGCCTCAGGCAAACCGGACGTCATCGTGTATAGGTCATTGAAGTTGTAGCCGCCCGCGAAAGGGCTGTTAGCCAAACGCTCGCCGAAGAAGGCGCTGCTCATGGCTAGGCGCATGGAAGGCTTGGCGGCATTAGCGGCAGGCACTTGGTGCGGCATAGCCAGTGGCCAGCTGCGTTCCTTATATAACCCACTGGCAGGATCAAGATAACGGACGTGCAACGTGCCAAGACCGCCGATAATTTCGGGGTCGTCATCGATTTGCAGCACATAGAGCGCGGTGCCGGATTCTGCGACGGCAACCTCCGCCGCATCGACGGTGTTGTCGCGGAAGTCCTCCTTCTTGAGTTGATGAAGATCGTAGCCGATCTGGCGGTAGCGCTTCACACGATCGGGATTCCATTCGACCTGCACTTTCACGTTGGACGCTGCCACTTGGAGGGTTCCCGCCAGCTTTTCGGAAAAGTCTTCACTCGCATCTTCGACCGAATTCAAGAAGGCGTAGCGGCCATCGCCGTTGCGGGTAATTTGTTCGAGCAGCGCATCATTGTAATCATCCCATCCGATACCGTAAGCATCGAGAGCGATACCTTGCTTGCGTTGATCGACCACGTATTCGGCGAGCTCGCCGGCGTTGATGTTACCGAGATTCGCGGCACCATCCGTGAGGAGAATCACGCGATTGCTACCGCCTGAAACGAAGTTACGCCGCGCACTTTCGTAGGCGGCCTTGAGGCCCGCTTCGATATTGGTGCCGCCTTCCGGACGATAAGCGAGGGCGGCTTCGACCGCAGCTTTTTGCGTGGCACGCGTCTGGGCCTCGGCGATCAACCTTGGCTGACGAGCGAAGAGGACAATGTTCAGCTTGTCGCCAGGCTTCAACTTCTGCTGCAAGGTTTGCAGGCTATCTTGAAGAATCGCCTGACGATCCGCGCGCTGCATCGAGCCGGAGTTATCGACCAAGAGCGAGAGGTTCAAAGGCTGGCCCGATTCGCGACCGCTAGCCTGAGTCTGGAGTGAGAAACGAATCACTTGGCGACCGTGCTCGAAAGGATGCTGCGCAATTTCCCAGTTCAGGCCAACCGGCTCATCCGCGCGCGGAATCGGATCACCATAATCGAAGCTATTGACAAACTCTTCCGTGCGAATCTGCGCAGCCGGTGGCACGCGGGAATTCGCCAGCGCAGCCTGCGCTAACTTAAAGGAGACATCACTGATGTTGAGCGAGAAGGTCGAGAAGGGTTCCTCGGCCGCGAGCTTTTCCGGCTTGGGGGTCAAGCGGACATTTTGAGCAGTTCCCTGAGCAGCCTGATTCAGTCCTTCATGATGACGAAGAAATGCGCGTATACGCTCAATATTACGACGCGTTTGGGTGACAATTAGCTGCTCACCATCAAAGGCCAGACTACTACCCGGAAGCTCTGAGTTGATACCAGCTGTTTCAAAAAAACTATTTAAGGCTTCGTTCTCTTTACCTGCGCCGTAACGATCCCCTAACAAACGAATAAGCATCTCTCGCTTAATCGGGATAAATTCCGTGCTGTATTTGGCTACACCTGCTAGACCGCTCCTGGGCTGAATCTTTATTGTCTCAGCACCCACATCGTAAGAGTAGTTCACCTGCTGAGTCACGAATTCAAGAATACGACCTACGTTGAGATTACGCAGCGAAATATTCACTTTTGGGTCATGACCATCGACTGGCTGATACTCTATTTGCACACCCGTTCCCTCTGGATCATAGACTGCAGAAAGTTCTTCAATCGTTTCGACGACCCTGCTCAATGGCATACCGCTGAAATTTACTTGAGGTATAACAATAACCTCTGGCTTGTGGACTAAGGCACTCGAGGCCACTGCTTCACTTTCAGACGCGACCTCAAAAACCTTAGGTCGCTCCCAAGACTGATCGACCTGCCGGAGCATTTTCTCTCTGGACTTAACGTCACCTCCTTCATCTTCAATAGAATTGATACTCGACTCGGAGAGCCTTGCCTCCGAGTCACCGAGATCGAGACCACTGATCTCCTCAAAGACCTCTGACTTCCGCTCCGCGGATACTTGACTTTTTGGCCTACTTGCGACTGGCGCCGCAAAGGGATCTACATTCGATCTGTAGTTTCCATTAACCGAAGGAGAGGCTGGAGCGGCGAAGGGATTGACCGGGCCACTACTGGCAACATTACCTTCGTCAGGCACGTCCCCGTTCTGATCTCTAGTCCTCGGCAGTGACTCGGCTTCTTTGATTTTGCCACCTGCATTAGCGAACCCTTCAGCAGCATAACCAAAATCGGCAGAGGTGATACCCGACTTGATCGAACCAACGGCGACACCCCCGCTGGGCTGACGTAGTTTCAGTTTCGCCTCCCCTGAAAGTGCCTTGTTCCCATCTAAAGGGGCCTCGTTGTATTTGTCATATCCGGATACACTATCAACGCTTACACTGCGATCTCCGCCGACATCTGAATTTTCGAAAGCCGCGAATAAATCAGAGCTATTTATATCATTCTTCTGCCTAAAATCCCGTTCACCGGACATCTTCGGTTTATTGTCCGATACGATCATTCGAGGTGCCTGAGTCGGAGCGGGCTCAAGGTTGGGCACCGGTATCCGCTGCGGCGTGCCCTCAATGCGTTCTTCAGGAATCTCGACCGCGATGGTCTCGCCAGGTCCGTAGTGGCGACCTTTACGATCATCGAATCGATCACTTTGTGCGACTGCGCCTAGGCTAATTAGATCGTCACTCGAATCTTTTGCAAAACCGCCAATTTCACCGCCGTCGCGAGCGAATACAGCGTCCTCGTCCAATGTAACGTCGATATCCAGGGTTGGGATATCCAACTCGGCGATTTCATTGACAACGATTGCCGGTGGACGCGTTGATTTCACCGTTCGGCTCCGCTTCAGCAAATTTACGGTATATTCGAGCTCTTTCTGATCTGCCGCAGCGATCGGGACAGCTTCAAAAAATGCTTCCTCATGCATCACGTGATTAACGAATTTCACCGTGCCTAGTAAACTGATAAAAAAGACCATCGCGATCGATGCCGCCACACCCCAGAGGGCCGCATTCAGCCTCGGGCGCTTTCGTTTTATCTTCGCATCAAGAACGCTAGGGTCGCCAAATATCTTGGCGCGACGCTCTTCGCTGAGCTGATGCGGTGCCTCGGAATCAGTGCAGGTGATTTCGTCGCGCCGAGCGTGCAGTTCACCCATGAGCTCAGCCATCCGGTCGCGGAAGGCGGACAGCTCAGGATTAATCGCGAGGATCTTTTCCAGCTCATCGGCCTCGGATTCTTTCAGTTCGCCGGTCAGAAGTGCGATCACTCTCACTTCGAGTTCTTCGTGCAGGCTGGTTTGATTAAAATCACTCATTTCGCCACACCTTCCTCTTTTAATTTCAGTTCCAGTGACTTCAGCGCGTGGTGCAGACAGTAGCCAACGTGACCGACTGTCATGCCCATCTTAGCCGCGATGTCCTTATAGCTTAATTCGTCGATAAACTTGAGCTGCACGAGGGTGCGCTCGCGAGGTGCGAGCCGCTCGATGCAAACGCGCAAGAGGCCCGTGCGCTCTTCGCTAACGGCTTGCTCGTCGGGGGCGAGCGCATCATCAGCGTGGTTGGCTTCCCAACCGCTCGGCCTACCCGCTTCTGAATCACTGGAGGCAAAAGGCACGATCTTTCGGCTGCGGCGGATGTGATCGATGGCCAAGCGACGAACCGTGGTGTAGAGCCAAGCCTTTGGTTGCCTGACTTCATCGTAGTGCGCTTGCAGGCGCATGAAGGCCTCCTGCACGATATCTTGAGCCAGTTGTTCGTCTTTCACCATTTGATATGCAAATCCTAACAAAGGTGATTCGAAGCTGCGGAAGAGGTTAACAAATTCCGCTTCGGCCTCATTTGCCCCAGCCACATCACCCCGTCCGCCTGTGTTGAGAAACTTCACAGGTATCGCGGACATGGGTTTAAGAGATAAGGGGGCATCAAAAAACAACTTTGTTCTATAGTGATGACGCCGTTAGCAGAAGTTTATTAGATCTTTTTTGAAAAAAAGTTTTTTGGCGATGTTCCTGAGCTTGAGCTTTCCTTTTTGGTGAATTGATGTTCATGTTGGCAGAATCTTATGATTGGACTTATTGAACAGGCGGGCAGCCCACCGGAAAGCGGCTACTTGCAGCGGCTGATCCGCTCGATCTTCGATGAGGGCGGTTACCTGCAAAAGGAGCTCGGGCTGGATCATCGGCCGGAACAGACGCAGATGGCGATGGCGGTGGCCAAGTCACTAGAAACCGACCACCCACTACTCTTCGAGGCAGGCACGGGCGTGGGTAAGAGCCTCGCCTACCTGATCCCCGGGATCATCCACTCGATGGATAGCGAGCGTCCCTTCATCGTCTCCAGTCACACCATCAGCTTGCAGGAGCAAATCCGGAACAAGGATCTAAAAATCTGCAAAAGCCTCTTTGAAAAGATCCCTGCCCTGCAGCGCTACGCCAAATTCCGCACCGCACTGATGGTCGGAAAGGGGAACTACTGCTGTTCGACCCGCTTGAGCAACGCACTGAAAGATGCCAAGACCGCGCAGACAGAGATGTTCCCCCCTGCCGAGCGCAAGGACTTGACGCGTATCGCATGTTGGTCGGCCACCAGTAAGAACGGACTCATCCAAGAACTCTCGCCCAGCCCCATGCCTGAAGTCTGGGATGCGATCAACGCCGACAGCTCGACCTGCTCGCGCAAGAATTGCGATCCAGCCACCTGTTTCTACCAACGCGCGCGCAAGCAGCTGCTCAGTGCGAACTGCGTGATTCTAAACCACAGCCTGCTCTTCGCTTTGATCAATGCCGGTATGCAACCAGAGGACGACGCGCGAGGCGTCTTGCTGGCCGACGACTTCGTGGTGCTCGATGAGGGCCACCGCGTGCCCGCCATTGCGACCGATCACTTCGGCCTACACGTGAGCTCCTTCGCGGTCGATCGGGCGCTTAAACGCATCTACAACCCACGCACCAATCGCGGCGCGATTCGAAAGCTCGGCCAGAAGTGGGACCACGATGCGGTGGATAATGCCCTCGCCGCCGCCGGCGAATTTTTCAGCTATCTCGGCGACACCTTTCTCACTAAAAAATCGGTGCAACGCATCCATAAAGGCGGCTTCTGTGAAAACATCCTCTCCGGCCCGCTCAAAGAAGTGGCGGAGCGACTCGGGGTCATCATCCAGAAGATCGACGACGAGCGGCTGCAGGACGAGCTGCGCGACCACCGGCGACGCATCCAAGGCTACCGCGACGGCATAAACGGCTTCGTCGAATTCGCCGAAGAGGACCACGTGCAGTGGCTCGAACGCGGTGGCAAGAAGGGCCAGATCGTGACCCTGCGCAGCGCCCCACTTGATGTAGCGCCGCACCTGCGCAAGGCCCTCTTCAGCCGCGGCACGGCCGCCATCGTCACCAGCGCCACACTCTCCGATGGCAGCAAGCTCGATGCCTTTCAGGGAAAGTCTGGCGCAGAAATCGCCGATACCAAGATCGTGACCTCCCCCTTCGACTACGAGGCCAACTGCCGGGTTTACATCGCCAGCGATGCACCGCAACCGGAACCAGGCCAAGGGCGCCTCGACCTCGACTACCTCGCCAACATGATCAGCTGGTGCGTGCGCGATGAACCGGGCGGCACGCTCGTGCTCTTCACCAGCCACTTTGATTTACGCAAAGTGGCCGAGCGCTGCGAAGGCTTCTTAAAGAAGATCGACCGGCCCCTTTTCACGCAAGGTGCGGGCCAGGCCCGCACCGAACTGACCAGGCGTTTCGCCGAAGCGGGCAACGGTGTGCTCTTCGGCACCGATAGCTTTTGGACGGGCGTCGATGTGCCCGGCCCCGCGCTCTCGCAGATCATCATAGCCCGCCTCCCCTTTGAGAACCCCGGTCACCCCGTGAGCGAGGCTCGCAGCGAGTACATCCGCGAACGCGGTGGCAACCCCTTCGCCGAAATGACGGTGCCGGACGCGCTGGTCAAATTCCGCCAGGGCATGGGCCGCCTGATCCGCCGCCACGAGGACAAGGGCCGTATCGTCATCCTCGATTCCCGCATCCTACGCAAGAGCTACGGCCCCCGCTTCCTCGAAGCCCTACCGGTCAAGGACTACGCCCGCTTCGACCGCGAAAATCGTGGTGAGGTGCTGGGGCAATCAACGTAGCGTGTCCGCTTGTCGGACGCCGTTGCAGGTCCGATACCGCAGCGCAGTTCGATACCGCAACGGCGCTCGGCAAGCGAGCACACCACAATTCACTAACCATGCATGTAGCGTGTCCGCTTGTCGGACGCCGTTGCAGGTCCGATACCGCAGCGCAGTTCGATACCGCAACGGCGTCCGGCAAGCGGACACACTACCACTCACTACAACATTACCAAAATCTGCAGGCATAGAAACTCGACAATCGAATAAGCTTCATCAAGCTGACCAAAATGCCGAAACTTAATCACAACGGCACTGACCTGTTACGGCGAGGACGCTCCTCCGCTTCGCATGCTCGTTACTTCATTACGCTGTGCACGAGAGGCCGACAATTGGGCCTTCACTCAGCCAAACTTCGTCAACGACTGACAGAAGGCTTACGGACCCAGCAGTTAAACGGTGATTTCGACCTACACTGCGCCACGATAATGCCAGATCATGTGCATCTGCTCTTCACGCTAGGGGCGCGACTGACACTTTCTCAGGTGGTTAGTAAATACAAGCGTTGGACCTCAACCCACTTGCAAAAGCACTCTTTACAGTGGCAAAGTAATTTCTACGACCATCGGCTACGGAGGGACAAGGCCCTTGAGGCATTTGCGCGATACATCTTTCTTAATCCTTATCGAAAGCAACTCATACTGCCATCGGAGATGTGGCCGGGCTGGATTTGCAACAAGAATTACCGTCCGGAGTTTACTGAACATCTCATCGATGGACAACATCCACCCATCGAATGGCTGGCCGAAGCCACGGGGGACCTCCAAGAACTGATCGAAGGCGATCACGCGGATAAGTTGAGTGGATAATTTAACCACCACCGTAGCGTGTCCGCTTGTCGGACGCCGTTGCAGGTCCGACACCGCAGTGCAGTTCGATACCGCAACGGCGTCCGGCAAGCGGACACACTACCAGTCACCGTTGTGGGTCCGGCAACACAGCGTGATACGATAACGTATTCCGTGACATAACGAAATTAGCCGAAGTTCGATCTAAAACCGTGCATTTCTCATCAATCCCCGATAGGTTTGCACAATGATCAAAAAAGTTCACGAAATCGTACCTGAGGTGGCGGAAGAGGTTCGCGGAGGCTGCGGAACAGTCTCCGCCCACAAAATGCTCGACCTATATCCCGGCAGCTCGATCAAGAGTGTCGGGCTTGTCCGACTCGAACCGGGTGCCAGTATTGGCGAGCATTCGCACGAGGGTGACGAAGACTTCTACTACTGCCTCTCTGGAAACGGAGTTGTGGTGGATAACGGCGTGGAACATTCGTTCACTCCAGGGACTCTCCAGATCACCCGTAGTGGAGAAAGCCAGGCCCTACGCAATATAGGCGAAACTGAACTTGTCTTTTTTGCGGCGCTTGTGGCGACAGTGGAGACGTGAAAAAACTTATTTAAAGCTCCCTAGCCTTTGACTAGCGCCTCCTCAATTTCTCCCAGCAGCGCTTTTGTCCCGACGTAATAAGGGCAACTCCCCTGATGTGGGTGGAAGGACTTTGCAGGAAAGGGGCTTCCTTCCACAAATCTCCATTCCATTCCAACAGCCGCACAAAGTGCATAAGCGGCCGCAATATCCCAAACCTTAACTCGATAATCGATGGCCCCGGTTAAATAACCGCTAGCCACATAAGTGGCGCTAAGTGCAGCACTGCCAAAAGAACGGACTCGATATTTTGCCATCAGCTTGGAAAGTCGCGCTTGTAAATCCGCCTCCATGGGAAAGTGCGCTCCAATCATCGTTTGAGCCTCCGCCGAAGTCGCATCTCGATTTAGCTTCTTCTGATTCCGAAATAGCCCTTGCCCGGCACCACCTTCGTAGAGACTGGCCGTACTGTAGTCATATATAAAACCATACACCGGGGCTCCCTTGTGCAGCAAAGCCAGCGAGATGGCGCAGATAGGGAACCCAAGCGCGAAATTATTCGTGCCATCAATCGGATCAATAATCCAGGCAAAATCAGCACCAAGCACCATATCTTCATCCTGTGGACTGGCTTCTTCGCTACAGTAGTCATCCTTCGGGAAGTCGCGCCTTAGTGCGGCGAATAGGTTTTCAGAGATGGCAAAATCCGCAAAGGTTACCCGCGTGTCATCCACTTTCCATTCACTGGCAACTTGACCGAACTGACGACCGAAGAAGGCCATTTGACCACGCACCGCTTCGCGCCCGGCGTTAATACGGTGGCGGAGGTCTTTATGAAAACGAGCCATAGCTTGACGGGACATGAGAGTATTAATTAAAGAAAGAAGATTCGTTTTTAGCTTTTGTAAGCATCGGTAGCAACAGGTGAACGGTAAAAATGTTCGTTTTCAATTGGTCATCCACCTTAGCTGAGCATGAAACACCCTATCCATCTTACGGAACAAAAACCGTTGATTACGGACCAAATTTGTATCTTATACCACTTTCAAATTTTAATAAAATCTTTTCACAGCTATGCGTTTATTATCACTCAATCCTCTTAAAATAATCTCCGTAGGCCTACTCTGCATAGTCGCCATTTCCGCACATGCCGAGGAACCACGCACTTGGACAAGTGCTGACGGCAGCCAAACCTTCAAGGGTATCCTTGTTGACTACAACGACGGAAGTAAGCTGGTAACTGTGGACCGGGGAGACCGCAAACTGACGTTTCCGGAAACCGTGCTATCCCAAGACGACATCGATTACGTAAGGTCGAATGCTCCCAAGTTAAAGCCAACCTCAAGGGGCGGCAGCAGCGGCGGCACTGTAGTCAGTGGCTCGGTTCCGGATCAGTTACCGGATCCAGATGGTAAACCAGCAGATATGAGTCAACCGGTCCAAGTCTTTATTTTGATGGGACAATCCAATATGTTGGGATTCGGAAAAGTGCCTCAACTCAAAGGAGTTGCAGCTGATAAATACCCCTACCTTGTTGACGACGCAGGCAACTGGAACGTGCGAAAGGATGTTCGGAATGTCTTTTTCAACAACGGGGGACTCGCTTACAATGACTGGATGACCGGTGCGGGTAACGGAAACAATAAAATTGGTCCGGAAATGGGCATCGGGAATTACCTTGGCCACGCGATTGATGCTCCAGTCATGTTGCTGAAATCGTGCGTAGGCAACCGTGCTTTGGGTTGGGACCTACTGCCACCGAGTGCAGTAGGCACAGGAGCCAAAGGTCAATCCTACCAAGGCGATTCGGAGTATGGGGATCGAAATGTCAAAGCAGACCGACAAGGCTGGTATGCGGGCCTTCAGTATGATTTGGACGTCGGTGTTGCCCAGGATGCCCTGGAAGATTTGTCCACCTTTTATCCAGACGCCAAGGATTACGAAGTAGCAGGATTTTTCTGGTGGCAGGGATGCTCCGAAGGCAAAGGAAGTCCTGAGAATTACGACAAGAACCTGGCGTATCTTTTCGAAGATCTGAAAAAGGATTTTAACGCGCCCAACGCAAAGTTTATCGTCGCCACATTGGGTGAACACGACAAATCGGCAGCACTTGCGCAGAAGATGTTCAGCTTCGCTGAAGCAACTGAAGATGCTGAAGTATTTTACTCCAAGCCGGTCACCGCTGGTGGAGGAGGGAGCTGCGGCCACTATGGCGGCAATGCCGAGACCTACATGAACGTAGGCGAAGGAATGGGCAAAAAGATGATCGAATTGCTTTCAGGCCGCTAAAAAGTGACCGTTTAAACTAGTCCCCAAAATGGACAGGTCATCTACTAAAAATAGTGTGACATAGGGCGATCCTCCTTGTCATTGTCACCTTCGGCTCAATTATTCAGCTCATGAAGGGACTTTTCTTATTACTATCCACAGCCTGCTGTACACTTTCGGTCGGTCACGCTAAGCTAGCAACAATTGATCTTTTAGCTGGCGATGGTCTCGTGCATTTTCAGCCGGTATCTGATTGGCACTGGGTAGAACGGGCCATTGCCGTCCCTGACAGGGTAGAGCTTTCGACAAAGGGCCGTAGCGGCAATGTTCTCGTGAATGGGCTAAGGAAAGACATTTCGATCCCCTACCTTTCCACAGTCGAAACTTTCGGTGACGTCCGAGTGGAGCTTGAATTTATGATTCCACAGGGCTCAAACGCTGGAGTTTATCTGATGGGGCGCTACGAGGTGCAGATCCTTGACAGCTACGGCAAGAAAAAGGTTGGAACCGGTGACCTCGGTGGCATCTACGCAAGCTGGGACAAATCCAAACCTGAAGGTAAACAATGGTGGGGCGGCTCCCGACCTCTCGTCAATGCCGCAAAAGCACCGGGGCGCTGGCAGAAAATGGAGATTGTTTTTCGTGCCCCGCAATTTGATAACGAAGGCAAAAAGATTGCCGATGCCCGCTTCGATAGCGTGCATATCAACGGTAAGCTGGTGCAGGAAAATGTAGTCTGCGACTATCCAACTGCATCGCACCCCCTGCCAGGGGAAGCAGCTACAGGCCCGATTGCAATACAAGGCGACCATGGCCCTATCGCGATTCGCAAGTTTACCGCAGTTCCCCTCCCCTCACCCGGCACAGAAGCAATGACTGAAATCGATGCGTATTGGAAAGAAGTTGAGCGCTCGGTTCGCGAAGGCGACTTTGACGGCTACTCGGCTACCATCCATCCGGATGCAGTCATTATTGCCGGTCGAAAACAATCCAGCTTCCCGCTTCGTCACGCCTTAAGCCGCTGGGAAAAAGACTTTGAAAATACCCGCTCGGGCAAGCTAAAGGGAGAGGTCAGTTTTCGTTTCGCTCACCGCTACCGCGATACGACAACCTCACATGAGTCAGGAGTTTTTCGTTACATATCCACACCCCAGGACGGTCAATCGACGACAGACTACGTTGCCTTTGAGGCTCTGCTCGTCAACAAAGACGGCCAGTGGCAAATGCTCATGGAAAATCAAATTGGCCCCGCAAGCGAAGACGAATGGGAAAGACTCAGCCCTTAGGAACTTTTTAATTACGGCTTGAACGTTAGGATATAAGTGCCAAACATTGATATCGTGCCCAAACCAAAAAACTCACGACCAGCAAAACAACCGATCATACCGATGACTCCACAATTTAATGAAACCGAAGGGCGGCAAAAAAGGCTACTCAACACGCTGGGCTCCGACACGCTCATCATACCAGCGGAAATTCCGCGCAGTGCCATAAGTCGCTTCTTGCAGGCAACAGATTTTTATTATTTGAGCGGCTTCCCTGAGCACGGGGCGGTGTTGGTTATGGATGCAGGTGAAGTGCATTTATTCATTAAGGAAAACTCGCAGAAGGAGCAAGTCTGGGACGGTTTCACGATGGGAATCGATCAAGCTGGGGAAGAATGCCCGGCTGACAAGGTGCATCACATCGCAGAGCTGGAGCCATTCCTCAGCAGCCGCATCAATGGTCGAAAGGTTCACTACAAAGAGGTGCAGGAGCATCCCTCTGGTGGTCTCATCGAGACACTGCTTAAAAAGCAAAATTCGAAAATCGTTAAAAACAGCGAAGTCTTCGATGCGATCACTGAAATGCGAATGGTAAAATCGCCTCACGAAATCAAGCAGATGCGCAAGGCGATCCAAATCACCAGCGAAGCCCACCACGCTTGCATGCGCGCTGGCACGCGACACCGGAAGGAGTATCAGTTTGAAGCCGAGATAGAGTATGTGTATAAGATGCACGGCTCTATGCATCACGCTTTTGGTGCCATTGTGGCCGCCGGAAATCACGCCACATGCCAGCACTATATCGAAAACAGCGGCCCGGTTGGCGATCAGGACCTTATACTCGTCGACACTGGCGCGTTGTGGAATAATTACTGCGCCGATCTGACTCGAACCTTTCCAGCGTCCGGCAAATTCACAAGTATCCAGCGCGACCTCTACGAGATTGTTCTGGCCTCTGAGAAAGCCGGAGTCGAGATGGTGGCGCCCGGAGTCTGCATGATTGATATCCATAAACACTCTGCTGCGATCCTAATTGATGGACTCAAAGGACTTGGACTCATCAAAGGCGACACCCAGCAACTCGTCGAATCTGCTGCCTACAAGGAATTCTGGCCAGGAGCGTTATGTCACTCTCTCGGGCTCGACGTGCACGATGTACTTCTAGATGGTTATCACAAGGGAGATAAACCCCTTAAGCCCGGTATGGTGATTACAGTTGAACCTGGGTTCTACTCGCAGGCCTTCAATCGGGACATCCCTGAAGAATACCGCCAGATCGGCATCCGCATTGAAGATGATGTGCTTGTCACAGAAAATGGCTGCGAAAATCTCAGTATCGATACCGTTAAAGAAGTGGCCGATGTCGAAGCCATGGTTCAGTCTGGAGCCGTTGCCGAAAAAGGCCCGGCGTTTTGCTCGGCTTAGCTGAATTTACATCCAGAAAAGCGTCTACCGGTAGCCCAGTAGCCTCTCTTCGAGTCCGAGCGAGGCTCACCTCAGAGTCGAGGACCGGCTCCGCACAACTCTTCGTAATACTATTTAACGGAGCGCGGACATTTCTGTCCGCTAGTATAGTTAATACCTTATTCAAAAAGGTATGACCCAATGGGAGGGGTACAACAGCGGTTGATCATATTGCCAGATTAAGTAAGTTATTGCGATAAGGAGCAAAACGTTCGTCCGCAGGAACTTGGAGAGTCACTTCCAGTTCGCGTATTCGCTCCAGGATGATGCCTTTTTGTGCGTAGGGATCGTCGTCGGGTAAGCGTTGAAAAAGGCCTTTCAGGAAGTTGTAGGCCTCGCTGTTCTTCCCCTGGCGGCGCAGTAATTCTGCGTAGATACGAGCCGCGAAATACGGCGCACCGGGCTGTTCGGAGGCGCGGAGAAACCACGGTGCTGCATTGGCTGGGTCCTTCAGCCGGTTGAGGTAAATTTGACCGATTTCGAGATAAAGCTTGGGATTGTCCGGGTGAAACTCCAGAGCCTTATCAATGAGTGCGAAGGCCTGCTCAGCTTGCTCGCTATCGATGGCCTTCTGGCGCTTCTCCGGAACGGCGAAATAACCGCCTTCCTCGCGAATGCGCCAATTTGGAACGTCATATGCGAGCATGCGAGCCGAATTGATCCAAAAGAAAACAGGGCGCGGGTCGATCGATGTGACGAGGCGAACCATAGAATCTAGCTTGGCTCGTTCACGGCGCTCCCAGACCGAGTTGGTCTGTATCCAGAGAAAGTCAGCGATGACCGCACGGAAGCCACCGAGCATGCCAACGAGCACCCCCTGCCCCATCGCGCCTTCCAAGCCAGCGAGATTCAGCTCCGGCTGGCGGGACTTCACTCGCTCCCATGCCGGCGTTTCAATCGGGCGAGTCAGTGCTCCCACCACCAATAAAAAAACAAGCGTCACGAGGATGGCTCGTAATCTTAAAAATATGGGATGGTTAAATTTCACGTCGGCGAAAACTGAGCTGAGCCAACGTTGCGAAGGCAGCAATGTAAACGCAGGCGTAGAGCGTAATCTGCAAGAGATTGGTCGCGGGTAACGCCTCATTTTGCGCAAAGAGCAGCTGGTCTCCCACATTGAAGAGCTGGAAGTTAGGGAAGATTAGGCCGATGCCCTGCACAAAAAAGCGGCCAACACCCTGCTCCATATCAGCGTAGGCATCACGGGCGATATATTGAAGCTGACACACCACAAGTATGGAGAAGCTCACGATAATTGTGTAGATATTGGTGTTCGAGAAACTGGCGACAAAAAGCGTGATCGCGCTGAGCAGGCCGAATTTCAACCACTGCAGGAAGCCAAAGAGCAAAATATCGCTATAGCGCAGAAGCCGTCCATCGCTGAAAAGCTCGGGATCCATACGACTCAACAACTCACTCTCGCGCCAATAGAGAATGCCAGCCAGCAAGAGGCAAAGTAGTAGCACAAAGGCAAGCATCAGCAGCTGCACCCCTAGCAGCTTGCCGAGGAGAAAGCTGAACTTATGCACTGGCTTAGCCAACATAGTGAGTGCAGTGCGATTCTCGATCTCGTTAAAAAAGAGCTGGGTGGTGACAGTGATCGCTAGAATCGAGCCAAAGAAAAAGAGCGCACCAAATCCAAAGTCCGCGATAAACTTCAACTCGCCAGTGCCAAAATCAAATTGCTGAAAAAAAGTCGAACTCGCAATTAATGCGATTGCGATGAATAGGAGTGAGTTGAAAAACTTCTGACGCACCGCTTCGAGGAAGGTGTTCGAAGCGATAAGCCAGATTTGACGAAAGCCTAGACCGTTCATGTCGCATCCTCCCCTTTAGATTCTTCTGGAGCCGCTTCGATCTCACGCTTTTGCACTTCGTTTAGAAAAATTGCATCCAGGCTCAACCGGGGCTTTTCCACGCGGAGAAGTCGGCCACCGCCAGCCTTGATCGCATCTTGCACTGCCGCGCGACCTTCACCCGTCAGCCCTTCGACCACGAAAGAATCCACCTCCTCTGGCGTCACAAGTTCATCAATGCGCCCCTCGCGGACGAGTTTGCCTCCGTGCAGAATCGCCACGCGATCACAGAGACCCTCGATTTGTGCGAGCAGATGAGAGGAGAGTAGAATTGTCTTACCCTGTGATTTAAGCTCTCGGATGATATCGGCGATCGCAGTAGACCCGAGCGGATCGACTCCGGCTGTCGGCTCGTCCAAAATGACCAACTGAGGATCATGGACAATCGCCTGAGCAAGCCCGATCCGCTGGAGCATCCCTTTCGAATATGTCCCGACCCTGCGATGCGCGGCATCCTTCATCCCGACCAGTTCGATCACTGAATCGACAGCGGTGCTCAACTCAGCCTTGGCCACGCCGCAGAGGCGAGCGTAGTAGCGCACCAGTTCGCGACCTGAAAGATAACGGTAGAAATAGGGTGCTTCCGGAAGAAAGCCCACGCTACGACGGGCTTCAACGGACGCGCTGGCCTTACCATAAATGGTGCATTCGCCCACCGAAGGCTCCAGCAAGCCAAGCAGGATTTTAATTGTTGTGCTCTTACCTGAACCATTCGGCCCCAGCAGCCCAAAGATCTCATTGTCCTGCACATCCAAATTTAGATCATCGACCGCCCGCAGCTTCACGCCAGACATCCCAACAGAGAAATCCTTTGTCAGATTTTTAATGCTGATGGCAGATTGGGACATAGATACGCTTAGCCAAGGATCCCCGGGATCAATCGGCAATCTTGAATCCGCTGCATTGCCGCGGCCCTCTATCGGTTTTCATCTCCACATCGCGAATAAAACACTCCAGCTCGCTCGCCACCTCACCTTGAAAAGCGCGCACTTCAGACTCTTCACCCTCGGCATAGAGATGCACTCGACCATCGGGAAGATTTTTGACCGTGCCAGTCACCTCAAAGCCCTTAGCCACGCCGGTTGCCTGGTAGCGGAAGCCAACGCCCTGGACGCGGCCCTCAAACCAGCAATTCAACTGAAACACATTGTTAATCATGGATTTATAATCTGACATAAAAAAAGGACGCATGACCACCCAAAAACCTGCCCCATCTGGCAATATTTCACGGTCACATCGAAAATTCCATTAAAACGTCATTCAAAGCAAAAGGGTATTGATCTTTAATGGTAAGGTGCGCAGTTTTCAACCATCGGTAGCCTCCGAACTTATGAGCGAATCAAATTTCGACCACTCTGAAAACGACGACTGGGATGAGTTCTCTTCCAATGAAATCAATTGGAGCGAAACCCAGTGGCGCAACTATTTGTTGAGCTCTGACCGGGACACAGCCCGATTCCTCTCCATTTACAACAGCGTCAAGGATCAGCCGAATCATCTCGATGAAGCCGCTAACCTTATGGGCTGGGATGCAGAGGACATCTCGATGACAGACGATTTTAGCTTTATCGAGGTGGATGAGGATTCATCTGATGATCAGATTGAGGGCCGTGAAAGCGCCCCCTACACCCTTCATCGCCACCCCGTCTTCGTGGTCACACGTTCGCTGTATCGTTACCTCCGGCAGAGCTGGGAACAATTCATCTCCCAACATCCAGAGTCAGCTTCCCCGAAATTATGCTGGGATTATGCGAACAGCCTACATCAGGCAGAGATGAACGTGCTCCTTTCTATACAGGCTATTGATCTTGGTGATTTTGGCCTGTCCATTTGCCATTTAAAGAACAGCTTGACCGCACTGAACCAAACATTGGCTCAACTGAACCAACTGGCCCACCCTGATTCCGTTTATTTGAATGATTTTTGTACTGAGATCCGTGTGCGTATCTTTGATCTACGCGAGTTATGGATCCGGGTGATGGGCGATTGCCGCCACGAATGCCAGCATCGCCGTGATGATCAGGAATAATTAATCGCTGAGCGATCTATTAGATTTTACGCCAAATGGGAAAAGTGCGCCAATATTTCTTTCGCCTTACACATTGCACGCCAGAGCGTAAGGCCTCCCGGGCCCTTCTCAAGTCCGCGAGAAAAGGTTCTCCAGAGCAATATCTTGCACTGACGTCCAACTATATTGGTCTGGTTCAAGCTTACTTCGGTAACACCCTGCATGAGGACCGCAGAACCCGTCTGGATAGAACCGGGCAAATCTTTACTGCGCTTTGGCAGCACTTGCCTTACACTGAACGGCTCTCCGATTTTGAATACTTGCTGGCCAGTGCGCTGATCGACAATTCACCGGAAAATAGCTCCATCCGCTCGGAAGATCCACTCATTACCCGTATCCGCCTACTCAATTCGCGCGCGCGCTTTGCCTTTCTAGCTTACGAATTTGAACGCTGGTCACCCCGCTGGGTGGCGCTTGTCATGCGGTGCAAGCTGAGGATGCTGCATCGCCTGCTATCTGAAGCGCGCTGCGAGCTTTGCGGCGTAAGTTGGGACTCACTGAGTAAAGAAGAAAGACATTGCTTGGAGGCGATCAGTTTATCACTCGACATAAGCCCGAACTTGCGGGCAAACAAAGCTCTATCAGAGCGTGTCGCAGAGTTCCCGCGTGTCAGCGAAATTAAGGCACAGTGGCTGGAGCTTCGCCCGGAACTGGTGGAGATAAGGCATCGCTACATTCCTGATCAAGTAGAACGGGAAGCGGCTCTTGGCAGTATTTTGTCGGGAATCAGCAGTCAGCCGATGCAGCAACCTGCCTTGGTCGACCGGGTGCTAAACAGCGTCCACTTTTCACGTTATAGTCGAATTAAGGTTTCCTGACCCGGTTACGCTGAAAAATGACAATTGCCTGCGACCAGCCCTGCTGCATAGGCACGAAGAGAAGGAACATTCAGGCATCGCGACTTGACGAATTTAACCAGCATCGCTTCCGTTGATATTACCCTTTCATATATGTATAAATATCTGCTTATTTTCGCCCTGCCTCTTCTCGCACATTCGCTTGGCGCCAAATTAGCCTCCGGCCCAATGCTTGGAAGTGTCGAGATGCGTGAAGCGCAGATCTGGGTCCAGGCAGACGGGCCATCCATCGTCCGTATCATATATGCAGAAGTCGGAAATCCGCAAAACTCTGCACGAAGCGTCCCAGTTGAGACAAATACTGCGCTAGGGAACACCGCCACGCTAAGTCTTTCCAAGGTCGAACCAGGTCTGACATACCGCTACAAGATCGAGCTAAACGGGGAACTTCTTGCGGAATCTTATGAATTTTCGACCCCGGCTTACTACCAGGGAAGGACGCCACCACCGGACTTTACGGTCGCATTCGGCGGCGCTCATTACATGACAGAGGAAGGTTTCGAGCCTCCTTATCAAACAATTGGAACGGGCTACGGAATTTTTGAGACGATCGCTGAAGCCAAACCTGAACTCATGATTTGGCTAGGGAACACCGCTCACTTGCGGGAGAGTGATTGGAGTTCAAAAAGCGGTTACTTAAAACGATTTGCAAGGGCACGCGCTGCTCCCGGGTTGGCGAAGCTATTAGCCGGAACTCCGAATTACGCTATCTGGGGAGAAGCCGACTATGGTTCGCCGGAAGCCGGAATGTATTATAGTCACCGAAAACAGTCAGAAGCCAGCTTCCGCGCGTTTTGGCCGCGACCGGTCGACATTTCACATTTGGAAGGCATCGCGACTCGATTCCGTTATGCCGACGTCGATTTCTTCATGCTGGATACACAAAGTTATCGAAATGATACACCGACAAGCAGAGAACCTTTTCAAATTTTAGGTGCTGAACAAATCAACTGGCTTCGCCAAGAGTTGATTCGAAGCAAGGCGACCTTTAAAATTGTGCTCGCAGGCGCTCCCATACTCAACCCCGCAAAAAATCGCAGTAATTTAAGTTACGCTGAAAGTGAACACTCCGAACTACTACAGATGTTCCGCAACGAAGACGTTGCGGGGCTTTTCTTTATCAGCGGGGGTAAGTATTACGGGGAATTGACCCGTCTGGTCCACGCCAGCAGCTACAATTTATTTGATCTCACAGTAGGACCACTTACGGCCAACCCCCTTCAAAACCGCGACGAATTGAACTTTTTTCGCATGCCGGGCAGCAGCACCTTTGAGCGTCATTTCGCGCTCGTCGATTTTTCGGGGCCTGAGAATGACCGAAGTATTACCATTCGTATGATGAGTATGGATGGCAAAGAGCTCTGGAGCCGCAAAATCCAGGCCAGCGAATTGAAGTCGAATACATCTTCCAAATAATTTGGTTCTTCGTGAATTCTTGTGAGAAATCAATGGCCTGCTTGAGTATGTAGTCTGACACTTTCGTGATAAGCTCTTCGCGCTTTTCTGTGAGTGACCTAGAGCGAATGGCACTCAGTTAAGATCACTTATCGTAGTGGTGTGCTTCAGCCACCACACCGACGCTTGCCTGATCTTGTAAGCGATGCGGTGGCTGCACTTCGACCAGCTCAGGCCAGGAAAGCACACTGCTACGGCTGTAGATTGCACTCAATCGCTCTTAACTCAGTGCCATTCGACCTAGAGCCGATCTTCACCTTACGATTGTAGCATTCTGCCACAGTGCGACGGCTTGTCTGGAGACTGCGCCCTACCTCTGTATGCGCTAGTAGCGAACTTGCGCAAGCAAGGTCTTTACCGCTTCTTCTATAAGGTATCACAAAAAAAACCCGTCCGAAGACGGGGTTTTGAAAGAACTGGATGCCGATTTAAGCAACTCGCTCAACTATAAGCTCTGGTGGATTCGGCCGCTTAGGTGCCAGACGGTAGGCTGTCTTAAGAAACTCCAGAGCTTCTTCCATCTTCGCTTCATCGTTGTAGTGGATCATCATAAGCGGCTCACCCTGCTTAACTTGAGTGCCGACCTTCTTGATTTCCGAAACACCCACTGCCGGGTCATATTTTCCGTTTTTCTTTATGGCGAGTTTCGCGACACCTTCAGCGATGAGACCCGCGTTGATGGTATGCACGTAGCCGCGCTTCGGCGCAGGTAGCTTTCGGATATGCTTCGCTGTGGGGAATTTGTCTGGATTGTCGATTACAGAAGTGTCGCCACCCTGAGCCTCAATCATTTCTTTGAATTTAGCGAGGGCTGAGCCATCCTTCAGGTGGCGCTGCACAGTTTGCTTAGCTGACAGCGTCGAACCAGCCACACCGGCCAGACGAACAATCTCCATACCAAGTTTAAGAACAAGTTCTTGCAGGTCTTCAGGGCCTTCGCCTTTTAACAGGTCGATTGCTTCCTTAATCTCCAGCGCGGTGCCAACAGTATCGCCAAGGGGTTGGTTCATGTCCGTAACTAAAGCTACGCAGCGTCGCTTCATAGAGCGGCCCACGCGGGTAATGGAACGGGCAAGTTGCTTAGCTTGTTCAACGTCCTTGATAAAAGAACCATTTCCCCACTTCACATCAATTACCAGGCCCTCAGCACCTTCAGCAAGCTTACGGCTTAGCACCGATCCGGTAATGAGCGGCAAGCTGGGAATCGTGCCCGTTTGTAGGCGCATATTGTAAAGAATACTGTCGACCGGTGCGATTTCCTTATCCTGCTCGATAAAAGTGCAACCGACTTCCTTCAGTTGGGCAAGAAAGCCCTTGAGGTCGAGCACTGGATTAAAACCCGGAATTGCAGAAAGCTTATCCAGATTACTGATAATGTGCTCCTCATCGACACCGTTCATCGTAGGCATGACAACACCACATGCGGCAGCAAGTGGCGCAAGCACCAGCGTTGTCTTATCGCCGACTCCGCCGGTGGAATATTTATCAATTTTCGGACGGGAAATACTCGTCAGATCAATCACCTCGCCGGAAAGCATCATTTCTTCGGCAAAAACTGCCGTTTCCTGAGCAGACATATTTTGGAAATAAACCGCCATAGCAAAGGCAGCCTGCTGATAATCCGGCATTTCCCCGTCGAGGATGGAATCTACAATATAACGAATTTCCTCATCGGAAAATTCGCCGCCATCTCGTTTCTTCTCTACTAAGTAGCTAAATGAGGGCTTAATAAACTTACGGGCGCTAATGATCTTTTTTCTCATTGAATGAGTAATAGTTAGTATGTGCTAAAAAACCGCTCGGAGCGGCATAAGCCTTTATGTGCAAAGCATTAAGGCTTAATTGTCGAGCTTAAAATCCAGCGTGCGCGAAAATTAACAATACAGCACACTTAAAAATGCATCTGGAATATGCGCTCCAATCGTCTTCTGTCTTGACCCCAGCCGCCTGCATTCTTGCTTGGCCCCATGCAGGTTTCCTTTAATCCGTCACTTATCATCGACCAAGAGCTCCGCAGCATTACCGCGGAACTAGAGGGCTTCGGCCCGGACTTCGACCCAGTGGTGCGGCCTGCCGATCCGAAATTCGGGGATTTTCAAGCCAATGGCGTGCTCGGTCACGCCAAGCGCAATAAGGCCAACCCCCGGGAACTCGGGCAAAAGCTGATCGAGGCAATCCAAGCCTCCGGGAAATTCGACCCGGAACTCTTCGAGCTTTCGCTAGCGGGCCCGGGATTCATTAACTTCAAGCTAACCACCGCTTATCTTTGGCAGTGGCTACAGAACTACTCGACGACAAGCGACTACCAAGCCGGGGCGGGCGATCTCAGAAAAGGCCGTAAAGTCGTCATCGACTACCCAAGCGCCAATACCGCAAAGCAGGCCCACATCGGCCACCTACGCCCCATGGTGATCGGCCAAGCGATCAGCCGCCTGCTCGACTTCTGCGGTGCCGATACCATCCGCGACAACCATATCGGCGACTGGGGCACTAACTTCGGCACCCTGATCATGAAGATCAAGCGCGACGGGATCGACCTCACCGCGCTCGGCGACGACGCCCTAGTGACCCTCGACCAACTCTACAAAGACGGCTCAGCGCTGGAAAAAGAGCAACCTGAACTGCGCGACATCTCCCGAAACGAGCTGGTGCTCCTACAAAACGGCGATGCCGAAAACACTGCCATCTGGGAGCAGATCGTAGAAATCTCCAAAGTCGCTTTCGATAAGCTCTTCGCGCAGATGGGGGTCGAGGTGGACATCACCCTTGGCGAATCCTTCTACCGCGACAAGGTCGAGCGCATCTACAGCGAGCTCAGCGAAATCGGCCTCGCCGAAGAGAGCGACGGCGCACTGGTCGTCTGGCACGACGAGGTAAAAAAGTTCTCCCGCGATAGCGAGCGCCCCTACCCCTTCAACATCCGCAAAAGCGACGGCGCGAGCAACTACGCCTCAACCGACCTCGCCACCGTGCTCTACCGGGTGGAAGAGTTTAAGGCCGAGGAGATCATTTACCTGACCGACGCCCGCCAACAGGACCACTTCCAGCAACTCTTCCTTACTACGGAGAAATGGTTTAAGGCCAAGGGCTACGCCCTACCCGAGATGAGCCACGTCTTCTGGGGCACCATTCTGGGAGAGGACAAGAAGCCCTTTAAAACCAAGTCCGGCGAGACCATCAAGCTGCAAGCCCTCCTCGACGAAGCCCGGAGCCGAGCCTACGATGTAGTGACGGAAAAGAACCCCGACCTACCCGAGCAAGAACGCCGCGAGATCGCTGAGTCCGTCGGCGTCGGCGCGATGAAATACGCCGACCTCTCCAGCAACCGCACGCAAGACTATGTTTTCAACTGGGACCGCATGCTCAGCTTCGAAGGAAATACCGCGCCTTACCTGCTCTACGCGGTTGCGCGGATTAACAGCATCTTTCGCAAGTCCGAACTCGATCCTGAAACACCGATAGTAGGTGCCAGCCCACTCGAAACCGAAACTGAGCAGGCCCTGGCCCGCAAACTAATGGGATTCGTCAACGCACTGGAACTCACACTCAACGACCTGCGTCCGCACTTCCTCTGCACCTACCTCTACGAACTGGCGGGGGCCTACAGCAGTTTCTACAACGCCGATAAGGTGATGGTCGATGATTCGGAGGTCCGTGCCCGCCGCCTCCTACTCTGCGCCCGCACCCGCACTGTTCTCAAGACCGGCCTCGAACTCCTTGGAATCCAGACGCTGGAACAAATGTGATATGATTCAAATCCAATTGGTTCTAAGCGGTATTAAACGGAGCGCGGACATTTCTGTCCGCTAGTAGAGTTAACAGCAGAACCTGGCTTCGAAGATCGAACGACTTGCAATTAATACCAATGATGCCAGCGCCATCGCAAACCTGAACCACAACGACAAACTCGATCTCACCGTTTCAGAAAATGCGCCACCTATCTAATCTTGTAAAAGTAGTTGCTTATAAAAGGCGATTCGACGGATAAGCGGAGATACCCAATAATGAATGGCTCTGCCATACGCAGTTGGGGTGATCCACAAAAATCTACGAAAGACCGTAAAAACTTGTCTACCCCCCATCACCCATCTATGGATAACGCTAAATTAAACAGACATTAAATCGACCTATTTAGCATACCTACCAATGGCATCACCATCACCCACCCCGGAACTCGCCCACGACTTATACAAGCGCTTCAGGACGGCTCTTGAACCGGTCATCGTCGGTCAGAACGACATCATCGAGTCGCTTCTGGTAAGTCTTTTCTCAAACGGCCACACGCTTTTGATCGGCGTGCCCGGTCTGGCCAAAACCCTCCTGGCCAAGACCATCGCCGACGCGCTGACGATTGAGTTCAAGCGGATTCAGTTCACCCCGGATCTGATGCCGGCCGACATTCTAGGCTCCGAGCTCCTACAGGAAGACAAGGACCGCCACCTCCGCTTCGAGCACCAAAAGGGTCCGGTATTTACCAACCTGCTATTGGCTGACGAGATCAACCGCACCCCACCGAAGACCCAGTCGGCATTGCTTGAAGCTATGCAGGAGCGTAAAGTCACACTGGCCGGCATTTCGCACGAACTCCCAAAACCTTTCCTCGTCGTCGCCACCCAGAATCCGATCGAGCAGGAGGGCACCTATCCCTTACCGGAAGCACAGCTCGACCGCTTCATGTTTTCGCTGCATCTGGAATATCCGAACCGGGAGGAGGAAAAAGAGATCGTACGCCGCACCACTCAGGGCAACCTCCCGAAGATCGAACCTGTGGCCACCGCCGAAGAAATTCTCGCGGTGCAAGAGGTGGCCAAGGCCATGCCGATCGGGGAGCACGTGCTCGCCTATGCCGTCGAGTTAAGCAGCGCCACCCGCCGCGATGATCCTGCCGCCCCCGAACTCACCCGCAACTACATCGAATGGGGGGCCGGCCCGCGCGCCTCGCAGTATCTCGTGGTCGGGGCAAAAACCCGGGCTCTACTCCGTGGGAAGATGGCCCCCGAGACCGATGATGTTCGGGCCGTGGCCGCTTCGGTCCTACAGCACCGCATCGTCCCCAATTACCGCGCCACGGGCGAAGGGCTGAGCGCCAAGGATTTGGTTGGGAAACTGGTCAAAACGGTGAAAGAACCGGACTACAAAAATAAAGAGACGGTCGCAGGAGCTCGCTAGTCATGGCTAACCCCTTCATACTGAAGGCGACTGCCGGCGGAAACTCCGGCCCTCCCCCGCTTCCCGGACGCAGGCGTGCGCAGAGGAAGGCGGTCAAACTACTGAGCCCGGAAGAGCTCGACCGCTATAAAAACCTTTACGCTTTCACCCGCAGCCGGGTCGAAGGCTATCTCAGCGGGCGACACAAGTCGCCCTTCAAAGGTTCGTCCAGCGACTTCGCCGACTACCACGAATATTCCCACGGCCAGGATATCAGCCGCATCGACTGGCGGGTCTACGGCCGCAGCCGCAAACTCTACATCCGGCGTTTCGAGGACGAAACCGACATGACGGTTTACATCGTGGTCGATACCAGCGCCTCCATGCTCTACGGCGGCGCCCAGCGAATGCCCAAGTATGTGCAGGCGGCACGCCTTGCCGCTGCCCTATCCTATATCGCGATGCGCCAGCGCGATAAGGTATCGCTGGCCCTGGTCAGCAAGGAACTGGTGGCCTTTCGCAAAGCCGGCAACAGCCGCCTGCACCTGCAAACCCTCCTCAAATGCCTGGAAGGCATCGAGCCCTCCCAAGAAACCTCGCTTTCCGAAGCCTTGAAAGACTGCGGGGAAGTCCTGCGCAAACGCGGACGCCTTATTCTGATCTCCGATTTTCACGATGACATCGACGCCACCCTGGTCGAACTCGGACAATTCGTGCATCGCGGCTTCGACATCCAGCTCATGCATTTACTGGATGCGGATGAACTCAACCTTCCTCCCGCTGCCGCCATCGAGTTCATCGACATGGAGACGAACGAACGGGTGAAGGCCGACATCAACGACATCCGGACGATCTATAGCAAAAGGATTCAGGACGTGATCGAGACCCTGCGCACGCAGTCCATCCGCCGTCAGATGGGCTACCACCTGCTCGACCCCAAAGATCCGTTGCACGACGGATTGGAGGCTTACTTTAAAATCAGCGGGCAGGGCCTGAGAAAGGGAACCGGATGACTTTTTTGCAAAGCGGTCTCTTCTGGACACTGGCGCCCTTTCTCCTTGCGCCACTGATCATCCATCTGCTGAGCCGGCGCCTCAGCAAGAAGATGCATTTCTCCTCCGTCCGGCACCTGAAAGTCTCTCTCACCCGCAGCGCATCGATCTACCGTTGGCGGCATTGGCTGTTCCTGATGCTGCGCACGCTGATGCTCTTATTCGTCCTACTGGCCTTTCTCCTGCCGGTCTCGATGCAACTAGGCAGCGCGCCCAAGGAGCTCGGTCGGACGGTTTTCATCGTGATCGATCAATCCCTGAGCATGCAGCATCAGAGTGGCGGGAAGCACGCCCTGCAACGGGCCAAAGACGAGGCGGAACGGATACTCGATACCCTGCGCTCTGAAGACCGGGTCAACATACTTGCCGTCCGGCAGGAAATCACGACGGCATTTCCGACACCGAAGCAGTCCTTCACGGCAGCGAGTCGCTTCATCGGCGAACTCAGCACCGCCACCGGCAACGCGAACTTTTCCAACGCCAACCATCAGATCGCCGGGATGGCCGGCGAAGCAGGCACCGGCACCACCGAGATCTACTACCTCTCCGATTACCAGCGCACCAATTGGGACAATGTCGACTTTCGCCCGCTGCCGGTAGAGGCCCGCGTCTTTTTCGTGGATGTCGGTGCCAAAGACCGTGGGAACCGCGCGCTCACCGATATGAATATCGAAGGCGACCTCGTGGCCGGCGGGATGATCACGGTCGAAGTTTCCGCCGCCAATTTTGCAAAAGAAGGCACCGAAGAACTCATCCAAATTCTGGTGGATGGCCGCCCCGCGACCACGACCACCCTCTATATTGCGCCCCACTCCATCGCCAAAGCCACGGCTCCGCTCACCTTGCAGGAAGAGGGCATTCATTTGATTCAGGCGAGCATTCCGCACGACTCGCTGAAGGAAGACGATGTGATCAACGCCGTCGTCGATGTGAGCGAAAAAGAAGAAGTCCTGCTTCTGACAGGCTCGGAGGAAAAGACGGATCGTGGAGTCGACTATCTCGAAGCCGCGCTCAACCCATTCATCGGCAAAGCAGGCACCATCCGCCCCAGGCGACAGAGCGTTGCGACCGTCGGCCCGGCCGACTTCGCCGTCGTGACGAAAGTCTTCATCTCGCAGATCGGCGATCTGGATGCAGAGACCGCCAAGTTGCTGGCCGACTTTATTTTTTCCGGAGGGGGTGTGGTCTGGTTTCTCGACAGCCCCTCCGATGCCGTCAACGTGCACCGGATCAGCGAGCTGCTCGGCAGTGAGGGGGCGGCTCTCCAGCTCGGCGACTGGAACGAGGCGGAGGCACTGGCCAATGCGCGTCAGGTCATGACCGGTGATTTTGGCTCTCCCTTCCTGAAGATATTTACTGGCACGCAACTGCAGGATCTGGGTCGGCTTGAAGTATATGACAACTACTCCGCCGCTGCGACCGGAGCCGGGAAAATACTTCTCGGTTTCTCTGACGGCTCGCCCGCTATGACCGAGCAGACTTACGGCATCGGACAACTCGTGCTGATTAATTTCTCCCCCAACACCGAACACAGCAATCTCGCCAAGCAGCGCTTCTTCCCCATCTGGGTGCCAACTCTGGTCAACGCCTTCGGCACTGAACAAAGCAAACCCCTCTACCTGACGACGGGGCAGCATGCGCAGACCAACCTCTGGAAAAAGGAGATCAGCCAGCACCAGTTTCGCGACCCCGAGGGACGCGAGATCGAGACGCGGGTGGAAATCATCGGTCAGCGGGCCAACGTTTCCTTCCCCCTCAAAGAAACCGGCATCTATCAACTGACCGCTGGCGATAAACTCATCTCCGCCTTCGCGGTCAACCCGCCACCGGCCGAGGCGGACCTGCGCCAGTTGGATATGGAAGACCTGCCGGCCCGGGATGGCTCGCCGCAGAAAAGCACTCTACTGGAAGGCACCACGACCGACTTTGCCGCCACCGTCTTTGGCAAGCCGATTTTCCACTGGTTCATCGCCGCCGCGCTTTTCTGTCTTCTGGCAGAGCTCGCCCTCCATCTCATCGTTTACCGGTATCGCCCCACCGTGCAAAAAACATGATCAGCGCGAGCCAGACCTCCCGACTCTACCTAGATCCGGTTCTCCCCATGCCGCTGATCATCCTGCTGGCTGCCGTGACCATCAGCCTGACCGTCGCCGTCTATCTTCGCGACATTCGCAACGTCAGCACCTTCCGCCTCCTCGCATTTACCGCCTTTAGGATCCTGGGCACCTTTGGGCTTTTGCTTATTCTGCTCAATCCGCAGCGTGAGGTCGTCGAGCAACCCAAGCAAATCAAGAAGAAGGTCATCATCGCGGTCGATCGCTCACAAAGCATGGCCCAGACCGATCTCGATTCGACCCGCCGCATCGATGAGGCCAAAACCGTTCTCGAACAATCGAAGCTGATCGAAAAAGGTGTCCCGGTCTTCCCCGGTCTTCATTTCTACACCTTCGACGAAACTTCGGCGCGCATTCAACCGGGCGATCTGACGAACATTCAGGCGGATGGGCCGGACACCCGTTTTCACCGCAGCCTGACCTCGATGCTTCAGAATGCGGACTCCGGCAACGCGCTGGCGGGCTTGATCCTGCTTTCGGACGGCCACGACCACGAGCTGGTCAACCCGGCCCGCACCGCCATGGAAGCCCGTAACCGAAAAGCGCCCATCTTCGCCCTGCCCATCGGATCGGACCGCACCGTGCGCGACGCCGCCATCCACATCGCCAGCTACCAGCCCTATATCTTTGCCGGGCAGCACGCGCGCATCGATGTCGCCCTCCGGCTGATCAGTTGCGAATACGAGGACTTTACCATGGAGCTCTACCGCGAGGGTAAGCGCATCGCCCAGCGGCGTGTCGCAGTGGGCGATGAAATCCAGCGACTGGAGTCCTTCGAAGTGCTCGAGGACGAACCCGGCCAGTATGCCTACGAGGTGCGCCTCTCTCAGGTGGACAACGAGGCCAACACGGAGAACAATTCCGCCACCACCTTCCTGAACGTATCCAATAAGAAAATACGCCTGCTACTGCTCGAAGGTGCCCCCTATTGGGACACCAACTTCACCCAGCGCTCGCTTTGGGGAAATGACAAATTCGATCTCGACATCGCGATCTCGGTGGCACCCGGAAAGGTGCGCACCCTCCGCAAGAATGCGAATTTGGGGGAGTTGAAAATACCGAAGGAGGACCTCGACTTTGATGCCTACGACTGTGTACTGCTCGGGAACAACGTAGAGCGCCTGCTGGACACGAACGCCCAGGTCGCCCTGGTCAATTACGTGAAAAAATTCCGGGGCAACGTCGTCTTTCTGCGCGGCAAGCCAACACCGGCCACCGGCACGCTGGATGAAATAAGCCCGGTGGAATGGAAATCTAATTTGACCGGTTTTTCCGAGCTGGAAGTCGATGCCGCCGGCCGCGCCACCGGCCCCTTCAAGCTGCTGAACCTACACGCCGGACAAAAGAGCCTGCGCCCCATCGTTTCTGTGCAGGAGAGCGAGGGCCGTGAACTGTCGACAGTGATGGCCAGCGCACGGGTGCCGGGTGCGTCGAAACCGGTCCCCACGATGGTGCACCGGCGCGCGGGCCGCGGGCAAGTGCTGGCGATCGCCTCGACCGGCCTCTGGCGCACCGGCTTTCATGCCGACTTGCTGGATTCGCGTTCCCTCTTTGATCCCTTCTGGGACAACTTGATCCTCTGGTTGATCTCCGGGCGCAACGTCCAGTCGGATGGGGATTACTCGGTTCTGCTCAGCACCGCGAACCTGGCGCTGGGCCAAAACATTCACCTTCGGATGACGGCCAAGCAAGCCGAGAATCTGCCCATGGGCGTGCCCGTCGAGCTCTACCGCGACGGCGAAACCAGCGCTCTGGAACGCGGCACCCTCAGCCCGAACGATCAGCAAAACCAACTGACCGCCCAGTTTACACCGAGCCGGCCCGGAATCTACCGCATCACTGTGCCCCTGCCCGACGGCAATGTGGAAACGCTTCGCTTTGCCGTCTATAACGACAACCGCGAAAGCACCGAAGTCTCCGTCGATCGGCCTTTCCTTCAGCAGCTCAGCACCAAAAGCGGTGGCCGCGTCATCGAAGAAAAGGATCTATTCCCACTGGTGAAAAAGCTGGTTCAGGATGTGCAACCCGAGCCTATCGTCCGGCGTGAGCCCGCCTGGAACACAGCCTTTTGGGCCTGGTTGATCGCGCTCTGCTTCGCTATGGATTGGTTTTTAAGAAGGCGGGGTGGCCTATGCTAAAGGAGCAGCTCAAACTCAGAGGCCAGATCGAAAGAGCCGGCCGCCGCCTGCAGCGCTACGAAGGCCGGTTGCTCTGGCTGAGAGCCATTCCGTTCGCCCTCGGCCTGTTGGTCGCGCTCCTTCTGGTCGATCTGGCCTTTCACCTTGGGAGCACCTGGCGACTTATCTTTTTACTCGGCTATCTCGGTGCCGGGGCGTTCTTTGGCTGCTACGTCTTCTGGATCGGGCTGGTCCAAAAGGCCGCGCCGCGCCGCACCGCGCGTCACCTGGAGATGCGCTCGCCCGAACTGGGTTCGAGCCTGATGAACTTTCTCGACCTGGAGGACACCGTTCAGGACAAGTCGAAGTCGGAGCTCACGCGCACCATGGCCAAGCATGCCCAAGCCGAACATGCCGAGGTCGCCAATCGAGCCCAACTCCCCCGACTTGTCATCAATCTCCGATTGAAGCCCGCTGCCAAGGCGCTCGGGGTCAGCTGTCTCATTTTTGCCAGTCTCTGTCTTTTCTTCTGGCCATTTTTCCGCGCGCATCTGGCCAGGTTCTTTGATCCGCTCGGCGCGCATCCGCCCTACTCGGTGACGACACTGGTATTAACCGAACCGACCGAGAACTCCGACCCAATTGTATTCGGAGAATCACTACGCATCCTGGTCGAGGCCAAAGGACACGCGCCCGACCAGGTGGAGCTACTCTACTGGCCCACCGATGATCCCGAAAACGTCTACCGCACCAGTATGCTCCCCCGAAGCAAGAGCACCTTCGTCCAGCGGATCGATCAGGTCGAAGCACCGATCACGCTGATGGCGCAGACCCCGAACGAGCGAAGCCAGACCAAACCTGTGGCGCTTGATGTCTACATGAATCCAAAGATCGAATCGGTGGCTATCGAGATTCAACCGCCAGCCTACACCGGCTTGCCCATTAGCAAGCGCGCTTACACCTTCAATGAGTTGCGCGCCTTGCGCGGCTCCAGAATTCTTCTGCGCAGCAGCTCGAATCGTCCCCTGAAGTCGGGCGAGATACGCATGGACCGGCCACTTGAAACCGAGGCGCACCAGACCGTGACCATGCAAGCCGTGGAGGAGAACTCGGTGGAGGGTGCTTTCATCGCCGAAGCGAGCACGGGCTTTTCCATACGCGTGACCGACCGGGATGGATTGCATTCCGAATACAGCCCCCGCGGATCGATCGTGACCGTGGCCGACCGACCGCCTTCCGTTTCGATCACAAATCCGGAGAAGGCCACCCTGCTGGCGCTGGACGCCTCCATCGAAATTCAGGTCGAAGCCTTCGACGATTACGGCTTACGAGAACTGCGGGTGCACCGCGCCATTAACGGTATCTTCAGCGCACCGATCCGTATCCCGCTGGAAAAGCTTTCACGCCGTGCGGACAGCGAGTGGACCCTCGACTTTGCCACCATCGGGGTGCAAGCGGAGGACGTCGTTTCCATTTATGCCGAGGCCATCGATGTGGCACCGGAACCGCAGGTCAGCCGAAGCGAAATTATTACGATCACGGCAATCTCGGTGGAAGACTACAACAGTCTGCTGCGACAGGAGGCCGACATGGCACGCGTGGCCAAAAAATACGAAGCATTGCGCGAGCGCTTTGAAAATCTAATGGAGGAACAGGACCAGTTGCTGGAAAAAGCGAAGGAACTCCGGAAGCAATTGGCGCAGACCGACGACCCGGAGAAAAGAAAAGAAATCCTCGAACAACTCGCCGAAGTGCAGAAGCAGCAGTCGGCGATCAATGATGCGCTGAAAGCCCTCGCGCAGGACATGGATGAGGCCGTTCGCGACAACCCCCTCTACGATGTGGAAAAGGCCTTCAAGCAGCGCATGCAAAAGGCGGCCGAAAACATCCGTGGTGCGGCCGAGAAGAACCAGAAATCGATCAAATCCATCCAAAAGCAAATGGCTGCGCCCGACTTAAGTCCGGACGAGCAGGCGGCCCTCGCGGAAAAATTGGAAGCAGCCATGCAGCAACAACGGGATCAATTACTCGGCCAGCAAGAGGACCTTGCCGCAGTCGATCAAACCGCGGAAGAGATGGGCGACTTCCACGAGTTGCTGAAAAATTTCAATCGTTACACCGCCCTGGCCAACCAACAGAGAGCCTTGGCCGGCGCGGCTGCCGCCTACAATCGGGAGGGGCACCTCACGCGGGAGGACGAGCTGGCTTTGCGCGACCTCGCACTCGATCAGAAAATGATCAGCGACGAGCTGGACTTGCTGGTGAAGAAATTCCGCAGTGATGCCGAGGCCTCTGCGGAAACCTTTCCGAAGGCGGCTGCCAGTTCCCTGGAATTTGCGGACGCGATCGAAGCCTCACGCGCGCCCCTGCTAAGCACCCGCTCCACCGGTGCCATGCTCAAAGGCTCGGGCCGCAACAGCGCCGAGCTGGCCGAGGCGACGGCGGTGGCCATGGAGTCCCTGATCGGTCAATGCAACGGCTCCATGGGCGAAATGAATAACGCAATGGACCGTTACCTCTCGGCCACCCAGCCCTCACCTAACGCGGCGGGGAATACCTTCCAGCAAATGCTGGAGAACATGCGCATGCAATACGGTCTCGGTAGCGGGAGTATGGGCTTTGGCACCACGGGCGGAGGTGCCGCCAGCCAGAGCAGCGGCTACTCCACGGCCAGTCCGCAATCCCCCTCGCTGGCTGGAAACGAATCATTGGCCAGCGAAGGCAGTTCCGCCGACCAGAACAGCCAAACCGGCGGCTCGGGCGACGGCACCGGTGGCAGCAGCGAATCCGTGGATTCCACTGGTGCGGAGGGAAGCCTCAGCGGGCTGGAAGAAAAACGACGCGAATCAGAAAGTGTCCGCGGCGAGAGTCTTTTTATTGAACATGGCGATATTATTGATGCATACTTCGATAAGATAACCGAAGAAAAGTAAGGGAGCTATGAAATCAGAAAACCATTATTTAACACATTGCTTTCTTCGGTTGATCCGAATGACGGCGCTCCTCTTTCTCGCCGGGCACTTGGCCCACGCCGAAGGGCCCACCGCCGAGGAGCTCGGCAAGCTTCAGGTCGGCAACCTGATCTACGGGAACGACAACAAAAGCTCCGTCTGCTTCGCCGACCGTTTTGTCGGGCTGACATCCGATCAGACCCACCTGGTTACGGGCGAAAAATTCATTCCGGTAAAGCTCAGCTCCCCGGATCTCTTTGACATGCCCTTCTGCATCTTTTCCGGAGAGGGCAGCTTCACCCTGACGGAAGAAGAGCGCGAAAATTTGCGCGCCTATCTAAACTCGGGCGGATTCCTCCTGGCCAGTCCGAGCTGTTCCAACAAGGAATGGCATCGTTCGTTTCTCAACGAGTTGGAGCTTTGCCTGCCCGAACATTCACTGGAATCGATTCCGATGACACATCCGATCTTCTCGATGGTGCATCAAATTGACCGCCTGCAGGACAAAAAGGGCAGGTCCGTGGTGCTACAAGGCATAACGATCAACGGCCGACTCGCGGTGGTGCACTCGCCCGACGGGCTCAACGACGTAAAGAATGCCAAGGGCTGCTGTTGCTGCGGGGGCAATGAAATCCGCGATCCGGCCAAGATCAACGTCAACATCTTCGTCTATGCCGCCGTTTATTAGAAGGCTTCCCGCCGTAGGGGCTTTGCTCGCGAAGCCCGCGAAAGGTCCTGACGCCGCACCTCCACTGCAGTGCCAAACAAAGCCCACCGATACCGCACGGGGGCATACGCCTGAACGGCGATGCGGGCATCCGCCATTCGGCTTGGCTCATGGTAAGAGACAAGCGGAGCCCCTACGGGGCGGCCCCACGACCGCTTTACTTGCCGCCGTTGCCATCACTTTATTCGCAGTTTTAAGCAGCGGATGCGAACCACAGGCCAAAGCGACCCAGGCCCGGATATCGCTGACGGCCGATATCCACGGTCGTCTGGTGCCCTGCGGCTGTTTTACCGGGCAGCTTGGTGGCATGACCCGCATTCACACTTTCCTTGAGCACAACGCCCAACCCAACGAAATCCGCGTCGATGCGGGGGATGCCCTACAGGGCACCGATGACTTTGAAGTCATGGAATACAAGCGCATACTCGAAGCCTTTCAGATGATGAATTTTTCGGCGCTCAATGTTGGTGCGCGTGAGGCCGAACTGTCGGCATCGCAGCTGCGCGAGATCACGGGCGAAACGGGGGCTCCATTAATCAGTGCCAATCTTTACGATGCAGCGACGGAGACATCCGTCCTGCCAACGCACCGGCAAATCGAAATCGACGGCAAGAAGGTCATCATCGCCGGCATCCTCCACCCCGACTCGGCAAAAGATATAACACTCGGCGAAGGGCTCCGACTGGCCCCACCCGACTTGATTCTCACGGAACTGCTGCCCGGACTGCGTAAGCAATGCGACCTGCTGGTGCTGCTGGCCTTTGCCGATGAGGACAACCTAAGAGAGCTCGCCGAGCAATTTTTCGAGGTCGACTTTATGCTCGGCGGCGATGTCAGCCAGCCCTCCGGCAATACGCGACTGGTCAATCAATCACATGTCTTCTACGTGGCCAACGAATCCCGCACCGTCGGCTTGATCGACTTCACCATGACCGGGGCCACGAAGAACGCGCGCCACTCGCTGACCATCGATTCCAGCCGACCGGAGTTGATGTATGACGACATACCGGAAGCACCGGAAGTCGTGGGACTGGCAGTAAGCTACCGCGACATGATCCGCCGGACCAAGCTGGAAATCGACACGCCGGAAAATCTGCAACAGGGTAACGTTCCCGGCATCCGACCACCGGCACGCTATGTCGGAACGCAAAGTTGCATGGGCTGTCATCAGGAAGAATACGCCATCTGGAAAGACTCCGGTCACGCCCATGCCTGGAAATCGCTGAAACACACCAAGGCCGATGCCGATCCAAACTGTATCGGCTGCCACAGCGTGGGCTTTGGCACCGTTTCCGGATATCGACGCGAATTTAAACATGAAAAACTTATCGATGTCGGCTGCGAGAGCTGCCACGGCCCCGGCAGCCAACACGTGGCCGAGCGCAGCAGCGGTGGACCGGTCCGGCACAAATTCCGCCCCCTGGCCGAAGGCGACTGCCGGAGTTGCCACTACGGCGAGTTCAGCCGTCCTTTCGTCTGGGATGAATTCTGGCCTCAGATCGCCCACGGTAAAAAGAAGGACCCACTATGAAATACGCCCTGCTCTTAATCCTGAGTTTGGCCGTCAGTAGTCCCTGCTGGAGCGACGAAAAAGACGAACCACGTTTAAAGCTGCTCTACTTTACGGCCAGCTGGTGCGGCCCCTGCCAGATGATGAAGCAGAAGACCTGGCCGAGCCCGATCGTGCAAGAGGCCCTCGCGCGTTTCGACTTTCAAACCATCGATGTCGATGTCGAAAAAGAGGTCGCACAATCCTGGTCCGTCCGCTCCATGCCGACCTACTTGGTGGTCGATCCGAACCGACAAATCGAACTCGCCCGCATGTCGGGCTTTATGGACAGTCAGCGGATGGCGGTCTGGTTGAGGAACGTCGAAACCAAGGCCCGGCAAAGCCTTGAATCCATTTTGGAAGCCCGCAAGACCGCCCAAAAGCATTGGGCGGCGCTAGCACCACTGGAACAAGTCAATCCGCAGCCGGCAGCTCTGCAAAAGGGGCAGGAAGCACTCTACACGCTCTTACAACATCGAGGCAACTTACCGGACCAAGCGGCCAAGGACCTGGATCAACGCCTGCACGCGATCGCCGGGAAACACCCCGAATATCTGGCCCCCGGAATCTTACACGAGGATCTGCAGGTTCGCTCCTACATCACCCGCGCGCTCGCAACCCAGGAGATTCATTTCGACCCATGGGCCAAGCCGGAAGTGCGCAGAGAAGCCTTTACAACTTTTCTACAAACCGTGAATCCACACCAAAAACCAAAAAAATATAAACACCCCTAACACGGAAGCCCGTAAGATTACGGACGCTCAAAAGCGACCTTGCGATTACAACTGGCTGGCACTGGGGATGCGGTAGGTTTGAACGATACGAGTGGTCGCCGCTTCCATCTCTTCAGCGTCGAGCACCATGTGCAACACACGCTCGTCCGGCATAAACTGGATGCGATGAAACTCGCCGTCTGGATTATCCATGGCCGCTACGACATCATCCAGGTTGTTTATTTTGCGACCATTAATCTCATCCAAGAGCAAGTAGCGCATACCTTCATAGCCGAGGTTGAAGTCATCCGGAAGGACGCCACTCAAAACGACGAGACCTTCCCGACCATCATCGCGCTCTTGCCGACTGTAATACTCGAGGAGGACTGGCGCCGCCTTACCCAAGGCTTCGAGCAGCGGTCCATTCAGCGGCTGAAAAACCAAGCCTCCACCTATGAGGTATTGCGGAGGGGCGTCGTAGCGACGCTCGGGGATTAGGTCCTTATCGAAGTCCGCACCCGGGAGCTTGTAGTTCACCTGCTGGGCTTTGCCATCGCGCCAAATCTTAAAAAGAATCTCCTCACCGGCGGCATGCGCCCGCGTCGCTAAGCAACCGAAGGAAAGCCTGCCATAGTCGGGGTCAACATACTTGCCCTCGCTATCGATCTCGAAGCCATCGATCTCCAGAATGATATCTCCGACCTGAAGGCCTTCCTTGCTTAAGCCTTTGCCTCCCACTTCCGTCACAACGACACCGACATCCCGTTGATCGAGCCCCTTAGAAGCCAGCAAGGCCGGATTCTTACCAAATATGTATTTGAAATCAAAATAGCCGAGGCCCGCGTCCTCAGATTTGCGATGGTTCTCAACAACCTTCGCAATAAACTGAGCAGGCAGGATCGTCAGCGTATCTGTGCCAGCTGATGCGGTGAGCCCCACCAACTGATCTTCATCGAAAACAACCTCAGCCCAACCAGCAGACTGAATTGTCGATGCCACACTCAGAACCAGATGCTGCACGTAGCTCGATTTGCTTTTGCCACTGTAGAGCCGAACGATTTCTGCCGCACGCTCCTCGATCCGGCCGCCGCGCCAACGGTAGATTTGTAACTCCCCACTTTGTGGCACGGTCTTCGCCAAATCGACAGGATGCATGCCTTCCCAGAAATCTTCCTCCGGCACATCTAGAATCGCAACATTGGCGTAGTAATCGATCCAGAGAACCTCAGCGAGGTATTGACGGCTCACCCCACCCTTTTTAATCCGGCAAAGGTATTGGCCCGATAGCCCGTCGGCGGTCGTCAGGATTTGGTTATCTCCGATGAGGATGCCGTTTTTACGAATCTGCTCATTCCGGGTGAACCAGGGTGTGCGGTAATCGTAAACCTTTTTCGTGACCTCGATTTCAACGAGTGACGTTTCGGTATTCAGCGCCGCCGTTCCTACCAAAGGAAGCAGGCAAAAGCAGAAAAAAGTGAGTCCAGCGAGTGATTTGATCATATCTTAAAGTCGTTCAACGGATGGGATGTTGTATTGCTCGATCAGCTGCTTGTTGGCAGCCTCCGCATCCGCTTGATTGAGTGCCTCCTCTGCTCCTGAGAGGAAGCGAAAACGGTAGAATTCATCGTCTCCGATATCCAGGGCAGCTTTTAGATCCTCCATACTGGAGATCTCCTGCCCGTTCAGTTCGGAAAGGATGGAGCGTGAACCTACGGCAAAGTCGATATTACTGGAATGCTTCAATATTTTCGAAAGCACGACCGGTTTGGCGCGGGCCGACTCCTCGTCCAATCGGTTTTGATACACCAGCTCGTAGAGGGTTTCTGGACTTACCTTGTCACGCCAATTACGCCCAAGAGAGCCAAGATAGTTACTGCTCAGTTCGGTGAAGACTAGCCCACCGACAATAATGTAGGGCGGCGGCTCGTATTGATTACCCGAGATTCGATCCTCTTTATTGACGTAGACCGGCAGCTCCACATCCAGTTCTTCGCCATCGCGTAAGACTTTCAGCATGATGGATTCACCATGCTGAACCTCATCAAAAAGAACGGATGAGGCAACGCGATTGCCATGGTAAAGAACCGTGCCATCGCTGCCAACTTCCTTACCCGAGACTTCCAGTAGAACATCGTTCTCCTGAAGCAGTTTATGCGTCTCAGGGAAAGGATGTAAAATTACATCGACGCGTGCGCCGACACTGTTTTGCGGCAAGCCCAACGCCTTACGATAAGCGGGATTGACTAGTTTCTGGATACTTATACCAGCATCAGGAAATCCGTTATAGTTCTTATCTTCTATGTCTTCAAGAAAGTGATGAATAACGACAGTCGGAATAAAGAAACCGGCATTCTCCAAGCCCGGTTTGCCCTGAAAAGAAACTCCAACGACTTTACCATCCTGAATGACAGGGCCGCCGCTGTTACCTGGATTGATGGCAGCGTCCGTCTGGACCGCCAGCAAGCTGCGATTATACTTCTGCACGTAGCGCTGGACTTCAATTCGCGAGACGACCCCGCTTGTGTAAGATATTTGGCGCCCCCCTGCTGGGTAGCCATACGTCGTCACCGTCGAGCGAACGGCAGGCAGTTCTCCTATTTCGAGTGCCGGGATGCCTTCAAAGAAACTGGTATCTTCGACCTTGAGCACGGCCAAGTCACAATCATGGCCAATGTATTCTACAGTTGCCTGATAAGGCTTAGGGTCTTGATAGCGATACACGATCAGTTGCTTTGACCAACTCACCACGTGAGCATTTGTCATGATGCGCTGCCCCTCGATGACGAAGCCGCTGCCAAGACCACCACTGACCGGAGAGAAGCGCCATGGCTCGACCCAATCCGGCTGTTGCGTGTAGTTGGTGATCTGAACGACGGATTGTTCGGGGCCAGCCGCAGCTACCCTAAACAACGAAAGGACCAGAATAATGCTTAAAATAATTTTATGGTTCATGTAAATTTAACGGGCTTTACGGAAACACACTATCAGGTATGGTCAAACAAAGTTGCTCATACTTATTATCTAATCCAGATAAATTTACTCAATTAAGCCATGCTCCTTAAAACCATTCCCTTCTTACTACTCGCTAATTTCTGCCTCGCCTCCGGCCCCTACTTCGGGAACGGGGTCAAGGTGGGTGAAGTCGATCAAAATAGTGCCGTTCTTTGGGTGCGGCTGACAGCGGAGCCTTCTGCGGATTTTTCCGCTTTACCGATTTTTACGGAAGGGCTGCCACGCAACCAGCGCGACGAAGGACGGATGCCGACCGATGTGCTTCCGGGACAGGCGGGCAAAGTCTACGTTTACTACAGGGAGGCCAACAACAGCTCGCCTGAGATACGGGGTAGCGATTGGCAATCTGTCGAACCGGAACGCGACTACATCGCCCAGATCCCTCTGACCCAGCTAAAGCCTAATACCAAATACAATTACAAGATCAGGGCGCGACCAAGCCAGTCTGCAAAGCGCAGTGCCATCATAGAAGGCAGCTTCCGGACCGCACCACTACCCGGCGAATCGACCCACATTCGTTTTATTGTGACCACCTGCCAAGCCGTGCGCAGCATCGACTCCGGCCCGGATGGCCACCACAGCTACCGCCAGATGCTCAGCTTCGACCCCCACTTCTTTGTTCATACCGGGGACATCGTTTACTACGACAAGGCCCCGCTGGCAAAAAACGCAGCTGAAGCCCGCGCCAAGTGGAATCTCATGTTTGCCTATGGCTACAACCGCAACTTTCACCTCAACGTCGCCTCCTATTTCATGAAGGACGATCACGACACTTTGAAAAATGATTGCTGGGCGGGGCAGACTTACGGCGACCTGACCTGGGAAGAGGGGCTGGAAATCTTCCGCGAGCAGGTGCCAATGAAAGATAAAACCTACCGCACCATACGCTGGGGTAAAGATGTGCAAATATGGATGACGGAGAACCGCGATTTCCGCTCGCCCAATAATATGCCGGACGGCCCCGACAAAACCATACTCGGGGCCGAACAAAAAGCCTGGCTGAAGCGCACTCTTACAGAATCGGATGCCACTTACAAATTTGTCATCACACCCGGCCCAATCGTGGGGCCGGACAAACACGGCAAAAACGACAACCATTCCAATGCCGACTTCAGCCATGAGGGCCAAGAGCTGCGTGATTTCCTCAGCCAGTTGGACAACACCTATGTCATTACCGGCGACCGTCACTGGCAGTATTGCTCGGAGGATCCTAAGACCGGCCTCGTCGAAATGGGATGCGGTGCAATCAACGACCAACACACCTTCGGTGGCAACACCGGCCACAAGCCTGAATTTCACCGCTTTTTCAGCGGCAAGGGCGGCTTTTTAGGGATCACGGTGGAAGCCGGAAAGGCGCGGGCCGAATGGTTCGGCTCCGACCCGGATTTTCCGAGCAGTCCGGTCCCCGTCGTTCGGCATCGGGAGGTTTTGTAGTGTGTCCGCTCGTCGGACGCCGTTGCAGGTTCGACATCGCAGCGCACTCCAATACCGCAACGGCGCTCGGCAAGCGAGCACACTACCATCCACCACACTGTAGCGTGTCCGCTCGTCGGACGCCGTCGCAGGTTCGACATCGCAGCGCACTCCAATACCGCAACGGCGCTCGGCAAGCGAGCACACTACCATCTACCACACTGTAGCGTGTCCGCTCGTCGGACGCCGTTGCAGGTTCGACATCGCTACGCACTCCAATACCGCAACGGCGCTCGGCAAGCGAGCACACTACCATTATGAGATACAACCAAGTCCGCAACTGAGAGCTAAACCGTGGCTGGCTGATTCTGGCTCATACAGTGAAGCGCACCACCCTCGTGGATGAAATCACGGCAATCGAAGCCGACAATCTCCCGCCCGGGAAAACAGTTGCTGAGAATTCCAATGGCATCTTCATCCGCTTCTTTTTGCCCATAGGTCGGAACCAGCACGGCGCCATTCAGCACCAAATAATTAAGATAGCTCGCGGCTAAAGGCTCGCCGTCTTCGTTGAGTAAGTTCGGCAGAGGCATTTGAACCGACGCGAAGGGACGGCCTTCGGCGGTTCGAAAGTTTTGAAGGCGGGCGATGTTTTCCTGCAAGGCTTTGAAGTTGGGGTTCTCCCCGTCGGTGGTATCCGCGATTAAAATACCGTCGCTCTTAAAAAAACGTGCGAGATTGTCGATATGCCCGTCGGTATCGTCTCCGGCGAGGCCTTCTTTCAACCACAGAACGGAATCTGCTCCGAGGCCGGAACAGAGTTCTTGATCCATTTTTTGACGCGACATTTCACCGTTGCGGTTGGGATTCAAGAGAACCGCTTCCGTCGTCATGAGCTGCCCCGCTCCGTTGCTCTCGATCGCCCCACCCTCAAGGACGGATTGGAAGGTAAAGCGGCGCAGGCCAAGACGATCCGCGATCCAGGCCGAAGCACGGTCGTCTCTTTCCTGCTTCGGAAACTTGTTACCCCATGCATTATACCGCCAGTCTGCGATGCATAGTTCGTTACTGCCCTCACTCAGCAGAAAAAGCGGGCCAAAGTCACGAATCCAAACATCGTCGGTTCTATAATCGTAAAGCTCAATACGATCCGAGCCACCGGATGAGTTCAGTAAGCCAAGTAATAGCTCCTGACGATCCTCGGCACATAGAACGCGGACTGTCTGATACTTCGCGGCGAGCACGCAAAGATCGGCGAGTTGCTCTCTCACACGCTCCAGCCGCCCCGACCAGAGATCATCCCGCGACGGCCAAGCAAACCACACCGCTTCCTGAGGTTCCCACTCGGCAGGAAATCGGTAGCCCAGTTCTTTCGGTGTTGTCAGTGTTGCCATTGCAAGAAGTATTGAACACTAGACGTCGAACGCTCAACATCGAAAGTGATACGAAACACTGGTTGCGTGGCGTGTTCGCTTGCGAACGCTACGAACGTTCAAAACCTCACGCACACATCGGGCGCTCGGCAAGCGAGCACGCCACAGCCTGAGCTTGCAGAGGAGAATAAAGAAAAGATCGTGAGCGTATATATCCGTTCTTTGTAGGGGTGCTGGTCGCCGGCATACGAGGCCCTTGCGGACGGCTGCAGGAATTTGCCGAAGCTTTTCGGACCTTAGCGGGCTTCCCCATTCGATAAGCTCACGGCCTGCGGCAAGGAAAGCCCCTACTCATCAATCATCCGCTTGGTCAGGCCCTCGAAACTGTCGATTCGTCGATCACGAAAGAAGGGCCAAATTCTGCGGGTGGATTCCAGGGCTTTTAGATCACAGTCCGCGAACAAGATTTCATCCTCTGTCGTTGATGCTCTGCCTAGTATCTGGCCGTAGAAATCCGCCACAAAGGACTGGCCCCAGAACTCGGTCGAGCCTTCGGTGCCGGTGCGGTTGACGGCGGCGAGGTAGCAGCCGTTGGCCACGGCGTGCCCGCACTGGACCGTCTCCCAGGCGTTATGCTGTGCCTCGCCGAGTTCGGCTTTTTCGTCGGGCAGCCAGCCAATCGCAGTCGGGTAAAATAGTATTTCGGCACCCGCGAGCGCCGCGAGTCGCGCCGCTTCAGGATACCACTGATCCCAGCAGATGAGCACTCCGATCTTTCCGAACTTCGTGTCCCATACTTTGTAGCCAAGGTCGCCGGGGCTGAAGTAGAACTTCTCTTCGAAACCGGGGTCCTGCGGGATATGCATCTTACGATACTTACCCATGTAGGTGCCGTCGGCGTCAATGACCGCAGCCGTGTTGTGATAGACACCGGATGCACGTTTCTCAAAGAGCGCCGCAATGATCACAATTCCCAATTCTTCGGCAAGCTCGGCAAGCACCTCAGTCGTCGGCCCGGGAACGGGTTCGGCCAGGTTAAAGAGTTCAGGATCCTGCTCGCGGCAGAAATAAGGCAGATTAAAGAGTTCCTGCGTGCAGACGATCTGCGCGCCACCCTGAGCAGCCTCGCGAATGTGCTCTATCGTCCGAGCAAGACTGGACTCGGACGAGCCATAGTCGTGTCCCTGAATGAGTGCGATGCGAACCTTGCCTGCCATAAGCTTTGCCGGATGGCGGTCTTTCGAGTTTAAAAGACGACTTTGTTAAGCGGGTATTCCACGATGCCTTCTGCGCCACGCAACTTCAATTCCGGGATGATATCACGGACAACCTTCTCATCGAGAATCGTATCCAGGGCGACCCAGTCTTCGTCCGCAAGTCGATTGATCGTCGGGTTACGTAAAGCAGGGAGGTCCTCGAGAACTCCATCCAGCTTCGACTTTTCGATATTCAGTTTTAGGCCGACCTTGGTGTTGGCTTCGAGTGCAGCTTGCAGAAGCATAGCGATGCTCTCTATCTTGCGGCGCTTTTTCCGATCGTTCCAAGCGTCCTTGTTCGCGATGAGAACGGTATTGGTGTAGAGCAAGGTATCGACGATGCGAAGGTTGTTCGCTCGCAGCGAATTACCAGTCTCAGTTAGATCTACAATCGCATCCACCAGATCAGGGACTTTGACTTCGGTCGCACCCCATGAGAATTCAACGTCTGCGTTGACCTCATTATCCTTCAGATACTGCTTGGTGATGTTCACGACTTCAGTCGCGATGCGCTTCCCTTCAAGGTCTTTAATGGTTTGGACGGGCGATGCCTCAGGCACGGCGATGATCCACTTCGAGCGTCGATTCGAGGCTCGGCTGTAAACAAGATCGCAGACTTCCACCACGTCAGAATTATTCTCAAGAACCCAATCCTGCCCGGTAAGACCACAGTCGAAATAGCCGTGCTCCACATAGCGGCTGATTTCCTGAGCGCGAACGAAGCGTCCGTCCAATTGATCATCGTCAATCGATGGACGATACGAACGTGAACTCTTCGAAATATTAAAGCCCGCCTTATCAAAAAGCTTGATAGTCGGTTCTTCCAGACTGCCCTTGGGCAGGCCTAGCATGAGTAAAGGTGCATCTTCCATAAGGCGGTAGAACGTGCGCCTGTCTGCCGAAGGCACAAGAATAAATTTCGCGAAGTGCCTAGCTGTGGCACAGTTAAATGCCTCAGGAAAACGGAGTGCGGACATTTCTGTCCGCCAGCAGCTGTCCATAATCGACAAAGTCAACAGGGCAAAAGCCAACAAAAGCCCTACCCGAATAAGGCAAACCCACCTTAAATTGCTCCGCTCTTAGCACACCCTGCAATACAAAAAAGTGAACAACCGAAGCGTTTAACTCCTAACAAATTCTATTTGAACTTCCCCTAGTTATAAGATCATATAATATACTCTCTTACCTCAATAAGATGCCTAAACCCAAACCACTCGAAGCCGGCACTACAGTTCCGCCATTCTCATTCAACGACGGGAGTGAAGAAGTGAATAGCCAGTCTCTCGGTGGCCCGTATCTGATTTATTTTTACCCGAAAGACGATACGCCCGGCTGCACAAAGCAGGCCTGCGGGATTCGCGATGCCTGGGAAGCTTTTAAAAAAGCTGGCCTGCAAGTGGTCGGTGTGAGTAAAGACGATCAATCTTCACACCAAAAGTTTCGCGAAAAGTATACGTTGCCATTCCCCTTAATCGCCGATACAAATCTGGAATTATCTTATGCATTTGGCGTGTACGGCGAAAAGAAATTTATGGGGCAAACTTATGACGGCATACACAGAATTTCTTTTCTAATCTCTGCGAACGGAACCATTCTAAAAACCTACCACAAGGTGAAGCCCAACGAGCATGCCGAAACAGTGCTCAATGACCTCACGCAACTAACCATTTAAATGAACAAATCTGCAAAGCCACTCATCGTCATCGCTGAAGATGAAAATGATCTTGCTCAACTCATTGCAACACACTTGGAGTTGGCAGGCATGCACAGCCAAGTCTGCCAGACCGCAGGCCAAGTCACGAAATTTTTAAAGAATAATTTCGCCAACTTGATTTTGCTTGATGTCCATCTACCTGATGAATCCGGGTTCACTCTTATGGATGAATTGCGGAAAAGCGGCAACGACACACCGGTCATCTTCCTAACGGGCGAGCATGCGGAAAAACAAAAGGTCCGGGCGCTGGAAATGGGCGGCGACGATTATATTACGAAGCCCTTCGGATTCCCCGAACTAATCGCGCGCATCAAAGCCGTTCTACGCCGGGCAGAGACGGTCAATGATAATAAGATCGCTGAGAATGTCACTGTGGGCAACGACCCGTTTAATTTTTGCGACGCCGAAGTGAATCCTAATCGACTGGAGATCACATTCCCAAATGGTGAGACTGAAAGCATCGGCCCCAAAGAATTAGGCATCTTTGTTTATCTAGCTAATCATCCGAATGCAGTTTTGACGCGGAAGAATTTGATTCACGCAGTCTGGGGAATTCATGCGGATGTTCGCAGCCGGTCACTGGATCAATATATCGTGAAAATTCGCGATCTGTATAAGCGTCACGATTTAAGCCTCGATGCGTTTCGAACCGTGCACGGCGTCGGCTACATTTACGACATGCAGTATCCTGAGTGAATTAATCCTGAGTGAGTTAATCCTGAGTGAGTTGCCCCGGATCGAGCGCCCCGCAAAGCAAAGAGCTACAACAAATAGTCTTTCTTGCAATACTGCCACAATAACAAACATAGCTTCCTGACAACGTGTTTGCTGATTTAAGTTTCCTCGACGGGTTTATCATACTGCTCTACCTCGGCATTGTCTTGGCTATAGGCTACTACCACTCCCGTGGCCGTGCAGATGTTAAGGGATTCATCAGCGCCAATCGATCAATGCCATGGCCAGCCGTGCTCGGCTCTATTGTCGCCACAGAAGTAAGCGCCGCCACATTTTTAGCCACGCCGGGCGTCGGCTTCAGTGAGAATATGAACTATCTGCAATTCGGCATCGGTTCTTTGCTTGCCCGTCTGTTGATCGCATTTGTTTTCGTGGGGGCCTTTTATGCCGTTAACAGTCTGACCATTTACGACTACCTTTCGAAACGCTTTGGCGGAGGCACCCGCTACACGGCGACGGCGTTTTTCATCGTCACACGCTTACTTGCATCCGCTGTCAGGCTTATGATCGCCGTCACGGGCATCAGCCTCATCCTCAACACACCCTTCTGGATTTGCCTCTCAGTCTTTACGCTCGTAGCGATCATTTACTCTGGGAGCGGTGGCATAAAAGGCATCATTTGGACCGATGTATTACAGGCGATCATCTTCATCACCTGCGGCATCGTGCTGGTTGGCTACGTGGGCTATTCGATAGGCTGGTCGTCGATCTTCGAGATCGGCGCAGAGCATGGGCGTTTTGAAATCTTTCGGGTCAGCCTAGAGGGCTCCGAACCGATGGACTGGCTCAACGATTCAAAGTTTCTATGGGTGGCAATAATTTTTGGCTTTCTGAGCACAGCTGCAGCCTTCGGCACTGATCAGGACATGACACAGCGTATTCTAACTTGCCGCGATGTGAAGGCGGCCCGGCGCAGTGTTCTTTTAAGTGGATTCATCTCGATTCCGATTGCAGGCTTATTTCTTTTTGTCGGCATCGCGCTTTTTGCTTTTTATCAGGTCAACGGAGATACAACTCTGCCCATGAAGCTACTCGCCGACGGCAGCACTCAAGTGGTGGCTGACAAAGTCTTCCCTCACTTCATTGCCAGTGAACTCCCCTCGGGGCTTCGCGGGCTCTTGCTGGTGGGCGTCCTGGCGGCCGCAATGTCGAGTCTCGACTCGACGATGGGCGCATTGAGTTCATCCGCTCTGGTGGATCTCTACAGGCCCATTCTGAAAAAAGATCTGAGCGACAAAGACGGACTGATCATCTCTCGAGTTCTCGTGTCCTGCTTCGGTGTAATTCTGGCCTTGATTGCTTACGCTCTAAAGGATGCCGAAGGCTTCCTGTGGCTGACTTTCCAAATCGCAAGTGTCACCTATGGTGCCCTACTCGGAGTCTTTCTACTGGGCATCGTCACCAAGCGAGGTGCTGATCACGGCAACTGGATCGCCATGATCAGCGCCGCAGCAATTTGCGTCACCCTGCTTACCTTGATTAAGTTGGAGTATATTCAACTGGGCTGGTCCTGGCTTATTCTGATTGGCACCGCTTGGACCTTCGGCATCGGTGCATTATGGCACGAAAAAGCCCCGAGCACTGAGGCATCGGGGCTTTGAAAAATTAAAGTTTAGCAGAGGCCTTTAGCTGCATTTGCCGCAGCATGACTTCTTGGCTGAGGACTCTTTAGCAGTGCACTTCTTGTCTCCACCGCACTTACCGCAGCAAGACTTGGCCTCTTTGTCGCACTTCTTGTCACCGCCGCATGTGCCACAGCAGGACTTCTTGGCTGAGCACTTCTTGTCGCCGCCGCATTTACCGCAGCAAGACTTGGCTTCTTTGTCGCACTTCTTGTCACCGCCGCATGTGCCACAGCAGGACTTCTTGGCTGAGCACTTCTTGTCGCCGCCACATTTACCGCAGCAAGACTTGGCTTCTTTGTCGCACTTTTTGTCACCGCCGCATGTGCCACAGCAGGACTTCTTGGCTGAGCACATCTTGTCGCCGCCGCATTTACCACAGCAGGACTTGGCTTCTTTGTCGCATTTCTTATCCCCGCCGCACTTACCGCAGCAGGATTTTTCAGCCTTCTCATGGGAGTGAGCTTTACCGTCGGCGTGGTCGTGTGCTCCGGAACCACAAGGGCCGCCATTGGGACCACAACCCGCATAGGCTGCTGCACCAGCAAAAAGGAAACAGAGTGAAAGTAGTATGTTTTTCATATTTTTTGTTAAATGTAAGGTATGTCGCAATATTAACTAGAGTTGCTATAAGATGATCTATTCCTGAGATTTAGCAACACTGATTAATTTAAAATCAGTTGCCCGACCATTTTCGCGGTCAACGTCGATCAAACAGCCGTTAATTTGAACGTCTCCATCGGCCACCGGGAAGCGGCGCTTCATACCATCTAAAAACGTCGAAATCACTTCGTTCTTATCGCGACCGAGCACAGAATCATGCGGCCCGCACATGCCGGCATCGCTTTGATAGGCAGTGCCCCCGGGTAAAACACGACCATCCGCTGTCGCAACGTGCGTGTGCGTGCCGATGACTGCGGTCGCCCGACCCTCAAGATGCCAACCCAATGCAATCTTCTCGGAAGTCGCTTCCATATGTGCTTCGACAAAAACCGCGTCGCATTGCCCTTCCAGTTCAGCCAGTTTAGCATCGGCGGCCTGAAAGGGGCAACTCGACTTAAGCGTCAGATAATTCCGCCCAAGCACAGTCAATATTCCGAGCCGAAAGCCGTTTCTTTCCACCACCAAATGAGTCCGGCCTGGATTATTGACCGGCAAGTTGGCTGGTCGGCAGACCCGCTCGAGCGCGCCGATTTCGTTCTCAAAGTTTTTTTGATCCCAAACGTGGTCACCTAGCGTGATCGCATCGATGCCCGTCGCGAGCAGCTCATCCGCAATCTTTCTAGTGATTCCTGCCCCACCGGCAGAATTCTCGGCATTGGCTATGACGATATCTGCACCCAGCTCGTCACGCAGGCTCTGAACGCGCTCCTTCACAAAATTACGGCCCGGACGCCCAACAATATCACCTAGAAAAAGAATTTTTGGCATAATTGTGACTAAAGGAACAAAAGAACGGTGCGGCAAGTCCGATAAACTTGAGGCACGGTCCGCTTATTAACTAGACTATTTCTGCTCCTTGCATCCATTTAATGATGTATCGCTTCATTCAAATAAACGGATGAAATATCCGTTAACTCAGAAATCAAACACCCATCGTTTATGAAAATTCTAGCCTTTATTGGTTTTCTTCTCCTCGCAACTCAGGCAATGGCGCAGCTCTCCATGCCAAACGTCTTCGGCGACCACATGGTCCTCCAAGCCGACAAAGCGGTTAAACTATGGGGCAATGCCGATCCCGGCGCCACAATTAGCGCAAGCTACGTGAAACAGAAGGTAGAGGCAAAAGCCTCAGATGATGGCAGTTGGTCGATCCAACTCGAAGCGATGAAGCCCAACGCGACTGGCGGCGTGCTCACCGTGAGCGATGGCAAAGCCGAAATCACTTATAAAGACGTGCTAGTTGGCGAGGTCTGGCTCGCCTCTGGACAGTCCAATATGCAATGGACCCTGGCACAGATCAAAGCGCAGGATGCCATCGCAGCCGCTGACAACCCAATGATCCGCTTCTTCCAAGCAAGTCGAACAGCGATGCCAACACCACAAAATGATGTCGCAGGCAAATGGACGATTTCCTCTCCTGATACAGCCAAGGGTTATTCTGCAGTCGCTTACTACTTCGCTCAGAAACTACAAGGCGAGTTAAACGTGCCGGTCGCCATCGTTGAAGCCGCTTGGGGTGGCAAGCCCGTCGAAGCCTTCACTCGCCGCGAAGCACTTCTATCCATCCCCGAGGGCGAAGGCATGATGAAAAACCAGGACGAGGCTATCGCGACATATGATGAAAACGTCGCGCGCGCCGAACATGAGAAGGCGGTCAAAGCATACGAAATTAAACTGGCTGAATGGAATGCCAAGCCTGAGGCCGAGCGCGAAGGCCGCGGGCCTCGTAAGCCCCGCATGCAACGAAACCCTGGAAACACCTCCAGCAGGCCGGCCACCATTTATAATGGCATGATTCACCCGCTCGTCGGCTACAGCATCCGGGGAGCCATCTGGTATCAGGGCGAATCCAACTCTGGAAGTGTCAAGCGAGCCTCCGACTACGGGGCCCTCTTCCAAAAGAAGATCGACGATTGGCGCAAACTCTGGGGCGACGATTTCCGCTACCTTTGGGTGCAATTGGCCAACTTCAGAGCGCCAGTCAAAGAACCCGGAACGAACCCGGGATGGGCCGTGGTGCAAGAGCAGCAGCGACTCACTCTGGCGCTCCCAAAGACAGGCATGGCGGTCATCAATGATATCGGCGATGAGAAGAACATTCACCCGCGCAATAAACTGGACGTAGGCGAGCGCCTGGCCCGCTGGGCCCTGGCTGACGAGTATGGCAAAGACATTATCAAATCGGGGCCGCTCTACAGTAGCCACGAGATTTCCGGGGGGAAAGTCACTATAAGTTTCGAGCACATTGGCGACGGCCTGAAGAGCCGCGATGGCGAACCACTCCAACGCTTTGAGATACAAGACTCAGAGGGCAACTGGCATTGGGCCAATGCAGAGATCCAAGGCAATAGTGTGATCATCTCGCACCCCGACGTAAAAACAGCCACCGCGGCCCGCTACGCTTGGGCTGAAAACCCGGAAGGCGCGAACCTCGTCAATTCCGAAGGCCTACCCACCTCCCTCTTCACGACGGAGTGGCAGACGATGGGCTCGGTCGCGGTCGGGGAGAACAAACTGGTCAGCTATCAAGCCGAGCCATTGACCGCACCAGTTGGCGGACAAAAATTTAAGGGCAGCAACTTCATTCACCCACTTAAAACGCCTTCCGGTTTTGTTATTACCGATAGCCAACCCAAAGACCACGCTCACCACTTCGGACTCTGGTGGCCTTGGAAATACATCGAGGTCGACGGACGAAAAGTTCTCTGCTGGGAACTGCAGCAAGGCGATGGGATGGTTCAGGCAATCTCCAACAAGCCTACGCCGGATGGTTTGATCACTGAAAGCGTTTATATCGACCGCAAGGCTCCCGGAGGCGCTGTCGTAAGGCTCAACGAAACGACAGAAATCACCGTTTCCGACATTATAGATACACCCGCCAAGGGCTACTACCTCGATCTGAAAATCGACCACCAAGTCGCAGGTGATCAACCCATTAAAATCAACAAATTTCGCTACAGCGGCCTCGGCTTCCGAGGCACCGCCCTCTGGAACATGGAGAACAGCACACTGCTCACCAGCGAGGGTGCCAAGCGTCCGACCGCAAACGGGAAGGAAGCCCGCTGGATACGCGTCGAAGGCTCGAATGGCAAAGGCGGCACAGCCGGCGTCCTCATGATGGGCGCACCAGACAACCACAATCATCCCGAAAGACTCCGCACCTGGAATAAACACTACAACGGTGCCATCTTTGTAAACTTCAATCCGGTCATGGGTGAGGCATGGACCTTCGAACCCGGAAAAACCTACACCCGCGAGTATCGACTCTTTGTTTATGACGGCACCCTCTCAGTCAAGGCTGCCGAACAACTTTGGAAGGCCTATGCCGAAGAATAAATTTATCACTTAGCCAAGCCTTATCCGCCAACTCATCAGCGAGCTATTAAAAACCCAGAAGCATAAAAATGACTAAACTAAACCTGACTCCGGCTAGAGCATCTTGCTTTGCTATAATTTCGTTACTCACAGTCTTTACATTAACCGGATGTAAAACAGCCAAATCTTATATGAGCATGCCGGAATCAGAGCTCTCTCCAGAGCAAATCGAAATGGCCCGCCAGGAGCGCATCGGATGGTTCAAGGAAGCGCGCTACGGGCTCTTCATCCACTGGGGGCTCTATGCAATTCCCGGAGGCACATGGGGAGACACTGTTCGCAAGCGGGGCTACTCCGAATGGATCATGTTTAGTGAAAAGATCCCGCGCGAAACATACTCACAGCTCGCCAAGCAATTTAACCCGACCGAATTCGATGCCGACGCTTGGGCGGAAGTCGCGAAGAAGGCCGGCATGAAATACGTCGTCATCACCGCCAAGCACCACGACGGCTTCGCCATGTTTGACTCCTCCGTCACCGACTACGACGTTGTGGATGCGACACCCTTCAAGCGCGACATCATCAAAGAACTCGAAGAAGCCTGCCACCGCGCCGGCCTCCAATTTGGTGTCTATTACTCGGTGGACCGCGACTGGTATCGCCCCACAGGACAAGGTAGCGAGCGCTACAAAAAACAGACTAATCTCTGGGACTACCCGGATTCGACCCAAGCGGACTTTGATCGCTACTTCGATGAGATCGCCTACCCGCAGGTCAAAGAACTCATCACCAATTACGATATCGACCTAATCTGGTTTGACGCCATCGAGATGAAGAGCCCCCAGCAAATTGAGCGCCTTGCCAACACGATTCGGGAGCACAGCCCGGAGACGCTTATCAACAGCCGCATCTGGAGCCCTGCTTTCCCAAAAAAAGTGCCACCTCCCCACTGCGACTACATCTCCTCGGGTGATAACAAGATTCTCGAGAACTCCATCGACTATGAGTGGGAGAACCCAGGCTCCATGAACACGAGCTATGGCTATAACCCGAACGACCACAATTGGGTCGAGCCTCACGAGATTGTCTCACGTCTCGCCGACATAGTAAGCAAGGGCGGCAACTACCTGCTCAATGTCGGCCCCACCCCAAAAGGCACCTTCGAACAAACCGCCATCGCCCGGCTACTCGAAGCCGGCGAATGGATGGACGTCAACGAAGAGGCCATCCGCGGCGCCTCTCCATGGCGGGTCTATAACGAAGGCGAGGCCATCTACTTCACGGCCCACGGTGAGAACGTTTACGCCATCTGCACCGAGTGGCCGGAAGACAACTTAATCTTGGATGCTTTTAAAGGTATCGATGTCAAATCAATCAAGGTCCTCGGCAGCCAAGAGAAAATTGCCTGGGAGCAAACTTCGAATGGCCTGAAGCTTTCTGTCCCTGAACAAGTCCCAAATAAACTCGGCTTGGTTTATCAGATCAAAATTAGATAAATAAGATAACGGGGGACCGGACGACTACCCGTGCATGCAAAAACAGGCGAGACGCCTGTTCTACGTAGGACAGTGCCTCCGGCCTGTCCCGACAACACGAACCCCGACGACCATCAAACATACTCCAAATAGAGATGAACGGGCTCAGGCCGACTCGCTCCATAGTTATATTAAAATGAAACCGACACTACTCTTACTGTTCTTCGCCAGCCTGTCAGCGTTTGGTGGCGAAAAGCCAAACATTCTTCTAATTCTGACGGACGACTTAGGCTATTCCGACCTCGGCAGCTACGGCTCGGAAATTGAGAC
>Ga0307933_1000148_pt1 | contig 64588 bp, 69 predicted proteins | sample OrgLakmetageno88_FD_201811 | JGI IMG/M metagenome (GOLD analysis project Ga0307933, IMG submission 201811) | Saline water microbial communities from Organic Lake, Antarctica - #88 | ecosystem: Environmental > Aquatic > Non-marine Saline and Alkaline > Saline | place: Antarctica: Organic Lake...
CGCCCGCCGAGGCTATGTGCCGAAACCAACGCGGGCGTGACAAGTCGCGCCCCTACGTTTAAGCGTGTTTGGCGTGTTTAAGCGTTTTTAGCGTCCTAGTCGGAGCCAGGCGATGGCTAGGGTGACTAGGGAGCTGAGTGGCATTAAGATCGCGGCGAGGAGGGGGTGCATGAGGCCGGCAAGGCAGAGGCCGATGGCGCTGATGTTATAAATCACGGCGAGCACGAAGATGCCAGAAACTGTGCGGCGGCGTTTGCGGGCGACGGCGAAGAGCTCGGGCAGGCTGCGGAGGCTGCGGCCAAAAAAGAAGAAGTCGGCGCTGGCTTCGAGGATGCTCTTGTCCACCACGGGTGTGCCTCGGCAGACCGCCGCGTCGAAGGCTAAACTGTCGTTGGCACCGTCGCCGATCATGAGCGCGGTGTGGGGGGGCGTTGGCTTCGATCCATGCGGCCTTGTCGCGTGGGCTGCACTGGGACTTGGCCTCCATGTCGAGCTGCGTGGCGATGGGGTTGACCCGCGCGGGGGCGTCGCCGCTGAGAATGGCTGTATCCAGATTGTGGGTACGTAACTCGTCGACGGCTGCGCGGGCATCGTCGCGCACGTCTTCTTGAAAGTTGAAAGCGGCTACGGTGAGGCCGTTTTGGCGGAGAAGGCTGTGAGGGTTAGGTTCTTCAGTTACCCGGTTTTCAGTTTCCAGTTGTTTCCACGAAGGTTTGCCGAGCGTCCATTCATTGCCTCCGGCGTCTGTCCAAGCGACGCCTTGGCCGATGGTTTCTTTGATCGTAGCGCAGGCATCCTGCCTGTTTTTTAGTGTCTTCGAGTGGCTGGCTAGCAGCGCTTCACGCAAGGAGCGGGCGATGGGGTGGCGGTTGTGCTCGACGAGTTGGTGCAGGGCGTGGATGGCTAGGGGATCGAGGGCTTTGACGGCTTCTGTGTTTTGCAGGCGGGGGATGTCCATCGTGAGGGTGCCTGTTTTGTCGAAGACTACGGTGCGCACTTTTTGTAAGCGTGCCCAGATTTGGGCGCTTTTTATAAAGAGGCCGCTGCGGCGCAGGCGGGCGTTGGCGAACTCGTCGCACATGGGTAGGGCGATGCCGAGGGCGCAGGGGCAGGAGACGATGAGCACGGAAATGAGCACTTGAGTGGTCTTGAGCAGGTCGCCGGTGACGAGTAGCCAGGTCACACTGCCAAACACGGCGATGATGAGGACGGCGGCGATATAATATTTAAGGATGATCTGGAGGCGCTTTTCTTGAAAGCTGTCTTCGGGGCGTTGGAGGAGTTGGGCGAGGAGGCTGTCGGGCCAGGCCTCGCGGGCGCGGAAGCGGAGGGCGTGCAGGCCGACGTTGATGGCACCGGCGGGGGCGGTGCGGTTTTGCGGCCAGACGACGGGGTCGGCCTCGCCGTTGATCCACTCTAGGCTGAGGCTGCCTTGCGCCTCGAGCGGGTCGGCGGCGACGGGGTTGATCTCGCCGGGGACGACGCTGTATTCCATCGCGGCGGTGACTTGGCTGGCAGGGATGGATTGGCCGTCTTGGGGGCCGCCGATGAGGGTGACGTTGCGTGGACCAGTCTTTTGGCGTTGTAGGTGGGCGCGGTTCTTTTCAAGGGCAAACTCTTGCAGCCAGCGCCCGAGCAACATGAGGAAGACGAAAGTGGCGACGAAGTCAAAATAGATGAGGATCTCAAAGCCGGTCGCCCAGCCGAGCAGGGAGCCTGCGTAGGCGGCGAGGAGGCCGGTGGCGATGGGGAGATCGATGTGGAGCACGCGGTTGCGCGCGGCCTGCCAGGCGCGTTGGATGAAGTAGCCGCCGCCGGTGATAAGGCTGAGGGTGGCGAAGGTGGCCGCGAGTAGTTGAAAGAGTGGGGCGAGAAAAAAATCTTTGGCCATACCGAGGTAAGTCGGCAGGGTGAACAGCATGGTGTTGAGCAGGAAAAAGCCGCACAGCCCCATGCGATTGACTAGGTGGCGGCTGCCGGAGTTTGCCTTAGGATCTTCGCTGTAGAGGCTGAGCCGGTAGCCGATCTCTTGGAGCTGGCGGGCGAAGGCAGCGATGTCGAAGTGGCCGCGCTGCCAGTGCACTTCGACGGCGCTGGCGCGGGGATCGATGCGCACGCGGGCACTGCCGGACTGGCGCTGAAAGATGGCTTCGATCAGCCAAACGCAGCCGATACAGCTGATGCCTTCGACACTGAAACGGGTGCCGACGACAGGCTTGTCGGTGGTGGATTCGACGCGCTCGAGCTCTGCAATGAGTGGCGCAACTTCAGGCTCGGTGAATGCCTTGGAGCCGATGGGGGGCACTGCTTTGTCGCCCTTGAGCTCGTAGAAGCGGGTGAGGTCGTTATCGGCTAAGACCTGCGCCACATACTCGCAGCCATGGCAGCAGTAGGTCTCCTCCGCGCGCGGCGTGAAGGGGGTGCCGCAGTGGGTGCAGGTGGCTTTGGTGGCGGTGAGCATTATTCTGGCGACTTTTTTAGATTGGACTGATCGGTCGGATCCGACTGATCAAAAAGATGCGCGGCTAGGGTGCTTGCTCGATCGGGACCGTCTCGACCGGGTTGGCCAGCGCAACTTTGATTAGGAAGAACCAGGCGGTCGCTACAAAGACGAAGGCTAGGATCACGGGAATCCAGAGCGACCAGGCGAATTTCTTTTTTTCGCTCATTGGCTGTATTTTTCTAAGAGCTGGGGGTTGGGGCCGAGGAACTCGACCTCGTGGGTGATGATGGTGGTCGCGCCGTCGGGTGACATGAGGGAGAGGGTGATGGGAAACTGGCCAGCGTAGTTTTCGCGGGCGATGGAAATGATCACGGGTCGGACTTCTTCGCCCATCGGCTCGACGGTGATGCCGTCTTCGTTGCCTTCCATCGTGTAGATCTGGCCTTCGGCTTGGCTGTCTATGATGTAAGTTTTGGTCGCGTTAGTTTTATTGATCACGCGCACCATGTATTGATTACGCACGCTGCTGTCGGTGATGAAGTAGGGAGCCCCGGTCATGCGGACGATGTTCATATTGGCGCTGCGCAGCTGCATGGCGGAGAGGGTGAAGGCGCCGGCTCCGGCTAGCATGAGGGCGGCGTAGATGAATATGCGGGGGCGGAAGAAGCGGCGTTTGGCACCGGTGAGCCCGTTTTGCGAATCGTAGCGGACGAGGCCTTTGGGGCGGTGGAGCTTGGTCATGATGATATCGCAGGCGTCGATACAGTTGGCGCAGCCGATGCACTCCATTTGGAGGCCTTGCCGAATGTCGATTCCGGTAGGGCAAACTTGGACGCAGCGCAGGCAGTCGATGCAATCGCCGACGCCGTCTTTTTTGGCGGGGCCGCGTGGCTCGCCGCGTTCTTCATCGTAGCCGATGATGAGTGAGTCGTCGTCGATCAGGGCGGACTGGAGGCGACCGTAGGGGCAGATGACGAGGCAGAGCTGCTCGCGGAACCAGGCGAAGTTGAGAAAAATAATGCCGGTGGCGACGCCCATGAAGACAAAGGCACCCCAGTGCTCTTGGGGGTTGGTGGTCATCCAGCGGTAGAGCTCGGGGATGGAGATGAAGTAAGCGAGGAAGAGGTGGGCGATGAGTGCGGCGATGAAAACGTAGATGGCTAACTTAAGGCCGCGTTTGGCGATCTTTTCGCCGTTCCAGTCTTGACGGTCGAGTTTTTTACGGGCGTGAGAGTCACCCTCGATCAAGCGCTCGATGGGTCGGAATACTTGCTCTAGGAAGACGGAGTGCGGGCAGGCCCAGCCGCACCAGATGCGACCGAAAAGGGAGGTGACGAAGAAGAGCGAAAAGCCGAGACCCGAGATAAAGAAGAAGGCCATCCAGAGATCTTGCGCGGCAAAGCTGAGACCGAAGAGGTGAAAGCGGCGGTTGAGCACATCGAGGAAGACGGCGGGGTTGCCGTTGATCGGTATCCATGGGAGCAATACATAAATACCGATGAGCAGGAGCGCGAAAATCTTGCGCCAGCGGGTGAAGAAGCCTTTGACATCGGCTGGCTGTATGTAGAAGCGCGAGCCATCTTGTTGGATGGTGGTGAGTGCTTCTCTGGTTGGGCGGTTGGGTTTCATTCTGGTTTTTATGAAATCGGTCGGATTGGACTGATCCGACCGATCTCTTTAAATATAAAGCTTACGGCTTGATGCCCGGGTTTCGGTTTAGTACGTAGGCGACGACTTCGGAGATGCGCTTTTGGCCTAGGATGTTTTCCCAGGGGAGCATGCCTTTGTCGGGGAATCCGGCGGAGATGCTGACGTAGATCTCGGCGGGGGTGGCACCGTGAATCCACTCGTCGTCGATCAGGTTGAAGCCGATGCCGCCTTTCATGTCTGCGCCGTGGCAGGCGATGCAGTTGCTCTCGAAGCTGGCCTTGCCGGCGCTAACGAAGCTGGCGTTGTCGGCCATCTTCCAGAAGAGATCGTTGTTCGTGACGTCGATTGAATTAGCCAATCGGGCGGAGCTGATTACTTCGAGCTTGGATTCGAGGGCATCGTGAACGCCGCCTGAAAAACTGCGGTCGTCGAGCACGAGCCAATAGATAACGGAGTAGGCTATGACCCCGAAGAGGATGATGAGCCACCACATGGGGAGGCGTTGATCGTATTCTTGGATGCCGTCGACGACGTGCTCGCGGAGGATGACGCCTTCGGGCAGGTCTTCTTGTTTGACGAGGTCGGCTTCGCTATTTGGGTCGGCGCTCATTTGCTTTTTACGGTTGATTGGGGGGATTCATCCTCTTGCAGAGGGAGGGATTCGAGATGCTTGACGGTGGCTCGACGGAGGAACATGGCGCGCACCACGATGACTAGGAAGACGCCGAAGGTGAGCCAGAATGAGATGTGCGGGACGATGCTCGTCCAGTCGTCGTAGATGATTCGTTTAAACATGGTATGGAATGGCTAATGAATGATGAATACGGGGGAAGCTTACTCGGCGGTGGCGACTTCTTCGCTGGCCGCAGCAGCTTGGGCTGGCTCGCTGGCCTCGGCTGGCTGGTTAGTGTCGCGGTAGGAGCCTAGCTTTTGTAGGTAGGCGATGAGGGCAACGATCTCCTTTTCGGGTTCGACGAAGGCACCTTTCTCGGCGAGCCGTGCGACGATTTCGGCGGCTTGTGTATCGACTTGTGCTTGGATGTCTTCCTCGGAGAGATCGATGGGATAGGGGACACCTAGCATACGCATGACGCGGATCTTTTTGGGCAGCTGACTCACCTTGGTATCTTTTTCAAAGAGCCAAGGGTAGTTGGGCATGGTGGAACCGGGCGAGACGCCGCGGGGGTCGAGCATGTGCCAGTAGTGCCAGTCGTCGGAGCGGAGGCCGCCCTCGCGAGCGAGGTCGGGGCCGGTACGTTTGGAGCCCCACTGGTGGGGGAAGTCGTAGATGGATTCGCCGAGGTGTGAGTAGTCGCCGTAGCGCATGACTTCGGGCACGAGGGTGCGGATCATTTGCGAGTGGCAGTTATAGCAGCCTTCGCTGACGTAGATGTCGCGCCCGGCGAGTTCGAGGGGTGTATAAGCAATCTGGATACGCCCTTCGATATTGTCGGCACGTTGCACGGTGACGGTCGGTATGATCTGGATGGCACCCCCGATGGCGGCGGCGAGGATGGTGAGGATGGTAAAGGCGAAGCCGTGATCGAGGAGTTTGCTATACCACTCCGACCATGCGGCTTTGCTGACTTCGAAGTGCGCATAGGCGGCGATGACGATGAAGATGGTCATTAAAGTGCCGAAGAGGAAGACGACGCCGGTGCCGAAGATGGCCACGAGCATGAAGGTGATGATTAGCAATGCGTAGATGACCGGGGCATTGAGAAAGGCGAAGAAGCGCTTCTCGCCAGCGGTTTTACCCATGGAATGAACGTCGTCCTCGATCGCGACCTCGACGGTGCCGTTGACTGGGGTGCCGCTGCGGGCGGTCTTCCAGATATTAATGGCGAGCAGGGCGAAGCCTAGGAGATAGAACCCACCCCCGATGGCGCGGAAGAGCATGACGGGGCGGATGGCTTGCAGGGTGTCGAGGAAGTTTGGGTATTGCAGAATGGTGCCGCCCTCGGTGGTGGCGCTGAGCATGAGGCCTTGGGTGATGCCGGCGACCCACATCGAGGCGACGTAGAGAAGGATGCCGACCATACCGAGCCAGAAGTGAGCGTTGGCCATGGACTTGGAGAAGAGTTTGGTATTCCAGAGGCGCGGCGCGAGCCAGTAGAACATGCCGGCGGCGAGAAAGCCGTTCCAGCCGAGGGTGGCGCTATGAACGTGGCCTACCGTCCAGTCGGTGTAGTGCGAGAGGGCGTTGACCGCTTTGATCGAAAGGAGCGGGCCCTCAAAAGTGGCCATGCCGTAGAAGGTGACAGCGGCGGCGAAGAATTTGAGGACTGGATCGGTCAGCAGCCGATCCCATGCGCCGCGTAGCGTGAGTAGGCCGTTGAGCATGCCAGCCCAAGAAGGTGCCCAGAGCATGAGTGAGAACACCATGCCGAGTGACTGGAGCCACTCAGGCAGCGCGGTGTTGAGCAAATGGTGCGGGCCAGCCCAAATGTAAATAAAGACGAGCGACCAGAAGTGGATAATCGATAATCGGTAAGAATAAACAGGCCGATTCGCCGCCTTCGGCACGAAGTAATACATGATACCAAGCATCGGAGTGGTTAGGAAGAAGGCTACGGCATTGTGGCCATACCACCATTGCACGAGGGCGTCTTGCACGCCGCCGAAGATGGGATAACTGTGAGTAAAGCTAGTCGGGATCGAGAGGTGATTGACTACGTAGAGCATGGTGACTGTAACGATGGTCGCGATGTAGAACCAGAGCCCGACGTAGATCGACTTCTCGTTGCGCTTGCCGAGGGTCCAGAAGAAGTTGGCTCCGAAAATGAGCCAGATGACGGCGACCATGATGTTGATCGGCCAGATGAGTTCGGCGTATTCTTTGCCCCGGGTGAAGCCGGCGGGCAGGGAGATAGCGGCGCAAAGGATGATAAATTGCCAGCCCCAGAAGTTGATTTTACTCAGCAGATCGGAGGCCATGCGCACACGGCAGAGGCGCTGGGTGGAGTAGTAGATACCAGCAAACATCATGTTCCCCACGAAGGCGAAGATGGCGGCATTGGTATGCAGCGGGCGCAGGCGACCGAAGGTGAGGAACTCGATGCCCTCGTTCTTGAGCCACCCGAAAGTGATGATTTCGAGGATTTTTCCGTTCATCTGCCAGTAATTTAACTGGAAAGCGATCAGGACACCGGCTGTCATGGCGACGATCCCCCAGGTAATGGAGGCGATCATGAACTTCCTTACGGAATCGTCGTCATAGACGATGGTCTTTGTGTTGTTGTTTGTATTCATCTGCTAAAAGTGGGAAAAAATAGGCCTAGCGGCGGGGGGTGTCTTGGGGTGTTTCTTTATCGAAGGGGCGAAGGGCGTCCTGCTCGGGCGAGCCGAGGCCTTGGGTGCGGCGTTCTCGTATAAAGAACAGCAGGAAGAGCGAAGCCAGTAGTAGGCTGAGAAAGACGGTGAGTATGAGGACGTCCATGAGTGGCGGCTAGTGATGCGCGACGAAGGGGCAGTCGCTGCGGAAGGTTTTGTGGTGGCAGCTCTCGATCTCACGCCCGAAGAAGCCAGAGAGGGCGTGGTTGATCAGGTCTTTCGAGCACTCGCGGTCCAGCTCGTTGAACTCATGCTCGGCATCCCAATCGTCGGCAAAGACGCTCATAAACGCGGCCAGCCCGGCATCGTGCAGTTCCATACAGACGCGCCCACCAAAACAGCGCGCCTTGCAGTCGCAAGTGATGCCGAGAAACTGGTTGAGATGCAGCCCAGGGGGATCGTAGCTATGATCGTGGCTATGATAATTGGGGCCGTGCTCCAAGAGGCTGAGCGAAGCATCGAAGGCCGTTGTGAAGAACTCGTAGGGCACGACGCCGCTCACCAGCTCCGTCGAATCGATGGGGGCGGGTATTTCGACTTCGGTTAGCCAGTTCTCAATGACTTGATCGCGGTGATCCCGAAGGTAGCTGACGAGACGTGCATGCATAGCTTGATTATTACACAACAGCCTCTAGCCTGTCTCAGCATATCGCGCATAAAACTGCGCATATTCTGCATAAACCCCAATTATATTGATGGAAACTGACACGCTTCAGCTCGAATCCCCCCACGTGCGCGCTGGCTCTGGTGCGCTTGACGCTTTGGTGAATCGGCTCAGCGACTCGCAACTCTACCGAGGCTACCAAAGCGCCTTCCGCGAGGCCACAGGTCTGGCGCTCACGATCCGTCCTGCCAAAGCTTTCGAAAACGCGCTAGGCTACGCGGACGGTGAAAACCCCTTTTGCATGTTGATCGCCAAAACCAGCGCGGGCTGCGCTAACTGTATCAAAATACAGGCTGAGCTAGAGCAGAAAGCTGGTATGGAGCCGAAATCGCTGCATTGCTTTGCTGGGCTTTGCGATAGTGCCGTGCCCATCCGGGTGGGCGGCGAGCTGATCGCCTTCCTCCAGACGGGGCAAATTCTGCTGCATCAGCCTAACCGAGAAGAGTTTAGCCGCACCACGCGCCAGCTGCTTTCGTGGGGCAGTGAGGTCAACTTGAAGGCGCTCGAAGAGGCCTATTTCCAGACTAAGGTCTTCGAAAAGCCGCAGTACGATGCCATGTTGCGCCTGCTTTCCACTTTCGCCGAGCACCTCGCTATGATTAGTAACAGCATCCAGCCAGAAGGTGCAGTAGAAGCCGCGACAGAAGCCTCCGCAGCGGACGCGCCAGAGCACCAGGTGGTGAGCCGCGCCAAAAAGTATATTAGCGAGCGCTTTCAAGAGCATATTACACTCGACGAAGCTGCGCAGGCTGTTAACGCCAGCACGCGCTATTTTTGCCAAGTCTTCAAGGAGGCGACCGGCATCACCTTCACCGATTACTTGGCCCGCACCCGCGTGGAAAAGGCGAAGCATCTGCTGCAAAACCCGCATCTGCGCGTCAGTGAAATCGCCTTCGAGACCGGCTTCGAGTCGATCTCGCAGTTCAACCGTTCCTTCAAGCGCATCACCGATATGTCGCCGACGCAGTTTCGAGACTTGTGAAAATCGCTTTGCAACTCTGGCCGCGAGTGTTTGTCCTCTCAGGAATCTATATGGCTTCTACTCGCTTAACTCGCTTCGGAATTTTCGCTTTCTGCATCCTACCGCTTTGGGCGGGTTTGCTGCTGCAGGCGCAGGCACCGCTGATGGCGGATCGCATCGCGCTCGTGGATATGGACAGTGAGATTCAGCTGGAATGGCGCATCGATAGTGCGGGGCGTGCGCTGCGCTCGGGGCTGCCGGGGGTAGCGGAGTCGATCTATCGCTCGGTGCTGGCGCAGTCGGGCGATCTGCCTGAGGAGCGGATTGCCTCGCTACGAGTAAGCTTGGCCAGGGCTTTGATCGGGCAGCGGCGCTACGTGGCGGCGCGGGCGCAGCTGGATTCGGTGCCGGATGCTTTTCACGATGCGCCGCACGCGCTCTACCTAGCGCTCGCTATTTATGGCGACGGCGGTGAGCGGATCGATACGGATGCGTTTCGCGCGGCGCTCGAAAAAGTTTCCAGACCCAAGCAATCGGCGCAGCTATCGCCGCAGGATTTGCCTTGGTTGGCGCTTTTGCAGGGCTTGGCCGCAGAACAGGACGGGGATTCTGATAAGGCCGCTGCCGCTTACGGGCGCGCGCTGGAGCGTGCGCAGCGACCGATGCTGCGCTCGCATCTCGAAAGTCTGATTATGCGGCTTAAACTGTTGGCGGCTCCGGCCGATGAGGGGCTGGCGGCGGAATTGCGCTCGAAAATTAATAGGTTTGAAGGTGAAGCGGCGGTCTATCCCTACGTGCGCGAGTATGCGGTGGTGCTCTACAGTCTGGGGCGTGTGGGCGAGGCTGTCGGTGCGATCGAGCGTGAGCTGGAAAATATCTCTGCGGGCTACGCTGTGGGCGAGCGCGAGCAGCTGCGCTTGTTGAAGGGCATCATTCTAGGGGCGGACTCCGAGAGTGGGCGCGCTTCGCTGAAGGAGCTGATCCGCAGTGGGCGTAATCGCGAGGCGATGGGTATCGCGCTACAGCTACTGGCGCGCACGCCGGATCAGGATGCGGACTTGCTGGACTTTCTTAAGGTAATGATCACGCGCACGGAGCCACACCCTTTGCTGGGGCAGATGTATTATCTGCGCAGCCAGCTCGCGATGAAAGACCCGGACATGATGGCGATCGCGGAAAGTGATGCGCGTATCTTACTAGAGCAGTTCCCTGGGCTCAGCGAGATCACCAATGTGTATCGCCTGCTGGCTTATGCGGCGCTGGAGCGTAAGCCGCCGCAGTATCGCGCCGCAGCAGACTTTTTGATCCAACTGCGTGATCAATCAAAGGACACTAAAGAGCTGGTGGAGTTGAATCGTTTGATCGGAGATTGCTACTTTTTAAATCGTGACTTTGCGAACGCGGTCGACTTCTACTCGGCGGCGCGTAGCCGTGAGCTGGCCTCGAATCGGGATGGCGATTTGTTTTTGCGCTTAATCTTGGCGCAAGTGCGGACGGGCATGATCGACCCGGCATTACGTCTAATTGATGAGGCAGATTTCAGTGGTAGTATCAATCTGGCGGATCGCTGGCGGGCGGAGTGGAATGTGGCGCAGGCGCTGCAAGCACAGGGGGAGCTAGCGCGTGCCTTGCAGCGGGTGCGGCAGCTGCTGGAGGACTCTTCACCGAGCACGGTGCCCGCGGCTTTGGATATACGGCTGCGCTGGTTGGAGACTTATTTATCTTTGGAAGCGAAAGAAACGGAGGGGCTGGCCGACCGTGTCGCGAAGCTGCTGGCGCGCTTGGACTCGATGCCACCTGCAGAGGTGGGAGGTGTAGATGCGCTCACACCCGCAGAGGCGCGTTTGCTGCAAACAGAGCTCTTGCTCCTGCAGGGTAATGTGTTGATGCGCGCGGGTGATGCCAACGCTGGGATGGGCGTGCTCACTGAATTGCGGCAAGCGTATGCCGATACGGCAGCGGCGCAGCGCTCCTACTTAATCGAGGCGGCCTATCATGGCCTAGTAGGCGATTTTCTGGCGGCGCAGACTACCTTGACGACTTTAGCGCAGACCTACCCGGAGAGTCCGCTGGCACCGCAAGCGCTCTTCGAGGCGGCGCTCTACTGCGAGCGGCGCGGTGCCGAGTTTTACCCGCAAGCGGTGGTCTTGCACAACGATTTGGCGGAGCGCTACGCCTCCGATCCGCTCTTTTATTTTGCACGGCTGAAGCAGGGGAATCTGCTGCGCTCGATGAATGACTTTGCCGGGGCGCAGATATTATATGAGAATTTGATCAACGGCTACCCTGCGCATCAGCTGCGCTACGTGGCCGAGCTGTCGCGCGCGGATTGTATGTTGGCGCTGGCGGGCAATGAGTCGACGGCGCTGGCGGATGTGGTGGTCATCCTTGAGCGGCTGCTGGACTTGCCGAATCTGCCGCTGGATTTTCAAGCGGAGGCGGCGCACAAGTGGGCCTTCGCTTTGATTAAGGCGGAGTCGATCCCCGAGGCGAAGGAGGTGCTCTCGCTGAGCGTCTCGCGCTTCTTGCTGGATGGGAATCAAGCGGCGCAGCTGGGTGCGGCTGGGCGCTACTGGGTGGCACGCTCGATGCTTGCACTGGGTGATATTTTAGAAAAAGAAAATGCGCTGGTGGAAGCGCGCCGCGTTTACCGCAAGCTGATCGCCTACAATCTGCCTGGTCGCCATATCGCCATCTCGCGCGCAGATCGACTGCTGGATGTCGAATAATTTTAACGAATAATAGATTAGTATAAAAAATGGAACACCTTCAAAGTAATTTTATCCTACAGGGCGGGCCGGTGATGTATCCGCTGCTTTTTGTGAGTTTGCTGGGCTTCGTGCTCTTCATCGAGCGCTCGCTCTATTTGCACAAGGGGCAGATTGGCACACAGGACTTTTTGAGTGGGATTAAGAATCTGGTGCGTAAGAAGCGGCTGGTCGAGGCGCTCACGCTGTGCGAAGATACGCCGGGGCCGATGGCGCGTATCGTGAAGTCTGCCTTGCTGCATTTCGGTGAGTCGCGCGAGTCGATCCGGGGGGCGATTCAGTCGGCGGCCATTGTCGAAATCCCCTCGCTGGAGCGGCGCATCGGCACCATCGCGGCACTGGCACGGGTAGCACCGTTGCTGGGCTTTCTGGGCACGCTGATCGCGGCCTTGCAGGCGCTCTACTCACTGGAGTCTTTTAATGGAGATAGTGGTGAGCTGAGCCGCTTGTTGGCACAGGCACTCATCACTTCGGCTACGGGTCTGGCGATCTCGGTGATGGCGATGCTGGCCTATCATTTTTTAAATGGGCGGGTGCGGGCACTGGTGCACGATTTTGAGTGGATGGGGCACGATATTCACGAGTTTTTGACGACGGATCCGGCGCTGCAAGCAGATGCTAAGGAGGCGGTCGAGTAAAACTATGGCAGCTCCCGAGATAGATAAGCCAGTGGGCATCAAACGTGCTTCCAGCCACGCCTACACTCAGCCGCTGGGCCTGATAGCGCATTTGAAGCGGCCGCCGATCAAGCTGGATTTTGTGCCGGTGCTCGACTTGCTGGTGATTGCGCTGCTGTTTAGCCTGCTCTTTACACGCTTCGTAATGGTGCCGGGCGTGCGGGTCGATTTGCCGGACTCGGAGATGCAGATGCAGCCGAGTAATTTGCCCGTGGCCGTGCTCACGATCGGGAATCGAGGAATGCTCTTTTTTGATGGGGCGGTCTTCGAGCTTAACTCCGTCGAGCGTGGCTTCCGCAGGCACATCGAAGGGGCGTCGGGGGAGAAGGTCGTTTTGTTAGTTAAGACGGAGGGCTCGATGGATTTGCAGCTCTTTTTAAGACTCTGCCGCATGGCGCAGGATGCAGGCTTTGTGCAAGTGCAGATCGCGGGCGAGCATATTCAGAATGCTGATTCCATCGTTCCTTCGGGTGCTGGGGGCAGCGGGGTGAGCGACGCGGTGAATGCAGACTTCTTGTCGGTGATGTGATGAGGGTAGCAAGCGCCCAGTCGAATCCGGAAAATCGCCCTTCGCAGAAGTTGCTCTCGCCTTTTTTGCGGGTCGCTTTGCTGCTGGGTGTTTGCGTGCACTTGGTCGGGTTCTTCGTTTTTCACGTAATCTCGAATCCTCTCCCGACGCGTGAGGAAAGCCGCCCCTTCGTGCAATTTGTCTCGCCGGATACATTGCTCGCGGGAGCGGAGCTAGAAGAGCAGGCTGTGCTGTTTGACTCCGCGCCGCTCTTCGTGCCCGGCCAGTGGAATGCCGCGCATAACTTGCAGCCGCCCTCGCGCGAGCGCGCCTTGCTGCGCTTTCCGGCCTACGAGCCGAAGATTGATTTCTCGTCCGCGCTGGTGCCGAGCAGCCTGCCAACCGGGCAGACTTATGTCGTGGAAGCGCCGATCGATCTGCTAGCGCTCCGGTTTAGGGATCTGTTTCGCGGCTTTGGGCAAGAGGCGGCGATACCGCAGGCGATGGAGCCGACGGGCGTCTTTGCCGAAGTGCGCTCGCTCGCAGGTGAAGTGCTGCAAACCGTCCCAGTGGAGCTCGGGCTCCTATCACTGCAAGCGGTGCGGCCGGCCACTTACTTTTTGCGCGTCGAGTCGGGCGGGCGTGCTGTCGGACGGCCGACCTTGTCGCGGGGCTCGGGCGATGTCGCCTTCGATGCGGCGGCCTACACCTGGTTACTAGAGTCTGGCTTCTCGGCGGGTTTGCCAGTGGGTATGTTTGAAATTCGGATTTACCCCTGAGCCTTGTTAGGGCAATTTATAGAAATATGAGCGAAACTAAAACCAATGAAGATGCCGCGATCCTCGATCAACTTGAGGCATTGACGCAGTCGTGGACGCAGCGCCCCTCGTGGGATGCTTACTTTATGGCGACAGCCTTGTTGATGGCTTCGCGCTCCAGCTGCGAGCGTTTGAACGTTGGCTGCGTCATCGTCTCCGGTGGCACGCAGAAAAACCGCATCGTCGCGGCGGGTTATAACGGCTTCTTGCCGGGCGCGCCGCACACCTCGCGTGTGCGCGACGGGCATGAGCAAGCCACCGTGCACGCCGAGCAAAACGCGATCAGCGATGCCGCGCGGCGCGGCGTCTCGCTAGAAGGAGCCACCATCTACATCACCCACTTTCCGTGCATCAATTGCGCCAAGATTCTAGCCGCCGCCGGGATCAGCCTTATCAAATACCACCGCGACTATCGCAACGACGACCTGGTCAAAGATTTACTTGGCGGGAGCGGCGTGCAACTGGAGCAACTTTAGGAGGAGTCGAATGCGTCTAGATCGAGATCAAAGTTTTAAACAAGTCAATGGGCCGCACGCCGGCTCGCTGCTGTTGGCACACCCAAATCTGCTCGACCCCAACTTTCGCCGCACTGTGATTCTGCTTTCCGCACATTCGGCAGAGGAGGGCTCGCTCGGAGTCGTCGTGAATCGACCCACCGGGCAGACTCTCGGCGAATACGATCCCGAGCTGAGCGCATCGCCACTGGCCGAAGTGCCGCTCTTCGTCGGCGGGCCGGTCGCCACAGAGCAGCTGATTCTCGCCGCATGGAAGTGGTGCCCCGAAGCCGGCACCTTCCAGCTCTACTTCGGCATCAATGGGGAAAAGGCCAAAAGCCTGCTCGCCGCCGATGCCGGCTATCAGCTACGCGGATTCCTCGGCCACGCCGGCTGGGGCGAGGGGCAGCTCGACGCCGAGCTAGCGCAAGGCTCGTGGGTGCTCTCGGGCGGTTTGCCGATTTTGAAAAATGCACCCGGCCAGATCGACTGGCACGAGCTACTTTGCCAAGAGCGCCCCGAACTGCGCCTGCTGGCCGATGCCCCCGACGATCCCTCGCGGAATTGATGGCATCTAAATCAATGACTAAAAAATTTCTGCCTTTGCCATTGACAGAGGGAGGCGCGCACCCTTTTCTCCTCCATTCTTCAATTTTTAGCCATGAAAGTAGTATCATCACTCAAATCTCTCAAAGGCCGTCACCCTGACTGTCAAGTCGTTCGTCGTAAGGGTCGTGTCTATGTAATCTGCAAGTCCAATCCTCGCTTCAAAGCGCGTCAGGGTTAATGGGCTAAAGGATCACCATTTTTAACCGCGGCTCTCCGCATTATACTTTATTACTTCATTAGAAGCCATCTCACTGTGAAAGCTGCAATCCATCCTAAGCTCAATCCTATCGCATTCGTCGACGTCTCCACGGGTCACAAATTCCTGACTTACTCCACTATGCGTGGCAACAAGACGGAAACCATCGACGGCACCGAATACCAAGTCGTCATCTGCGACATCACTGCTGACTCGCACCCCGCCTTCACCGGTGAGAAGCGTTTCGTCGATACCGCAGGCCGCGTCGAGAAGTTCCAAAACAAGTTCAGCCGCCGCCGCTAGTTCAGCCAAGGCTAGTCGCGCCAGAACGCTCGACAGACTTACAAATTTTCCAAAGCCCCGCCTCGAAAGAGCGGGGCTTTTTTCGGTGAGGTGGTGCGCTCGTGAAATGCCCTTTGGGTTCTACTACAAATTCGGCAAATGTAGCCGAAAGCGTGAGCTTTTGGTCCGGTTGGATAGCGAAACGCCATGGCTTTCTAGTTTTGAGACAACCTCAGAGCTGCGTCAGCCCAAACAGCAAGCTCGCTACGATCACCACTGGCGGTAAAAACCACAACATGGCTCGCCTATATTTGCGCTCGCGGTGCAACCAGAACAGCAGCGCAAAATACAGAATGAGCGCGGCATAGGCGATCCATTCGGCGAAGCCCTCGCAGTGGATAATCATCCCAGGGATTTCCGTGCTCCACGCCACCAGTCGATCCATCGCGTGAATTGTCATCCACGCGGCGTGATTGATGAAAGTCGTCAGGCTCTCCAGCCCGACCAAGCCCAGTGAGAGCGAGATCACGCCCGCACTGATCGTAATGGCCGCCAAATTAACGAGCATCATATTCAAGAAAATCGCCCCGGGCGAGAGATAGCCGAAAAATGCCGAGCTCAGCGGCGCACTCGCCAGCCAGGCAGAGAAGCTGATCGCAAAAAGCAGGAGCAAGGCATCCTGCACCCATGCATAAACATGCTGGGTGGGTGACCAATTCTCTTGCGGCAGATAGCGAAAGGGCGCGAATTTCTCCGAAGCGGTCTCATAGAGCGGCAGCCCCAGCAGCAGAATGCTCAGCACCACCGTGTAAGAAAGCTGAAAGCCGAGGCTCCACAATTGCGCCGGGGCGATGATCAACACAAAGACCGCCGAGGCCGCCAGCGCCGCGAGCGGGGAGCGTTGCCGCGTAAAGGCGAAGCTCGCCCAGAAAAACAGCGCCATCAGAAAGGCTCGCACCGCCGAGGGCGGCGCCCCAGTGATCTCGACATACAGATAGAGTAGGGGCAGCCCGATGAATGGACTGATCTTGCGCGGCACGCGTATCAGGATTAAAAACTGCGCGATCACCGTGGCGATCACGCCGATGTGCAGCCCGCTGATCGCGAAAAAGTGCATCGTCCCCGTCATGCGGAAGCGGTCTTTTTGCTCGTCGCTCAACTCCGTCTTCAGGCCGAGCAGCATCGCGATATAGATGCCCTCCAGCGAGCTTTCGCCCGGTGCGCCCAGCCGCAAGTAGTCTTGAAAGCGCACATTCATATCCTGGCAAAATTGGTCGAAGCGCGCGGGTGGGCGCACCAGCTCCAGCTCGCTGCTGCGCTCGAAGCGGTAGTGGATGCCGGTGTCTTTCAAATAGCCCTCAAAGCTGTCCGGCTCGATCTCATGAGGGATCGCCGTCAACACCCCCGTCGCTCGCAGCTCGCTGCCGCGCCGTACCTCGGGCGCATCGGCATCGGTTAGCTTGAGCCGGAAGAAGATCTTCTCGCCTCGTTCTAGGCGGCTAGTCACGTTCGCCTCGACGATTCGGCCAATGCCAGTAGCATTGTCGAAGGCGTTACGCGCCTGCATCACACGCTCGACCTCGAAGTGTAGATACGCCTCACGAATCGGTAAACTCAGCTCCGCCGAGTCAGGCTTTGAAGGTTGGCGTAGCGTACCATAAGCCCAAAACGCCAATACCGCAGCCCCCGTAAAACTCAATAGCCATAAGCCGTTGCCAGTGCCAGTGCCAGCTCGGCCGTGCGATAACCAGACGCTCAGCACCGATAAAATCAAAGCCGTAGAAATCGCAAACCCCACCGGTGCCGCCACTTCGCGAGCGAGCCAGAGACCGACCACGATACCCACCAACAAAAAGAGCGCAGGCGCGCGGGTAGGCATCGGTTTTCGAGTCGGCATCGTCGTATCAGTTTGGAGTCCCGCCTTCAGGCGGCTTAGCGTTTGTTAAGGTTGGAGTCCCGCCTTCAGGCGGCTTTGAGTTTATTAAGGTTGGAGTCCCACCTCTAGGCGGCTTTGCGTTTGTTAAGGTTGGAGTCCCGCCTTTAGGCGGCTTTGCGTTTATTAAGGTTGGAGTCCCGCCTTTAGGCGGCTGCGGCTGAGCGGCTTTATTTAGGAGCCTGCCTGAAGACTGATATACTCCACTAATCATCAAGGAGCCAGTTGGGTGTGACTTTCAAGGCTTCAGCCAGTGCTTTTATTTCATAATCATAGGTGAAAAATTATGGGGTGAAAAATTACTACCAGGCAATAAAATAAGGATTCTCAAACAATCTCCCCACAGGAAAGAGACATAATATGCCTAGGGCTGTCGTCCAGCGAGTCAGCAGGTGGGGAGCAAGCCCCCAGAGAGAGGGTAGACGCTTTCTTATCCCCTTAGGGGCTCTATGCCTTCTCCGTGCTTTCGCGTTCCGTCTGTCGACGAATAAACAGTGGGACTAGCGGGGCTGCGTTTGGAGAAAAAAACGTTACGGTCGAAATTACGGGTTCAGTGGCTTACCGCTGATTTCAACTGTTCTCGCGCCATCTTTTAAAACACTCAGCGGTCGAACTGCAGGTGCTTGACTGAATCGCCGGAGGTGATCAGTTCGCGAAGGGACTCGATACCGATAGCGAGGTGTTTTTCCACGAAGGCGGCGGTAACTTGATCGTCGCTTTCTGCGGTTTTCACTCCTTCGGGTGCCATCGGGCTGTCGGACACGAGTAGGAGGGCACCGTGGGGGATCTTGTTGACGAAGCCGACGAGAAAGATGGTCGCCGTTTCCATGTCGATTGCAGCCGCACGCATGATGGAGAGCTTTTCTTTAAACGCTTCGTCATGCTCCCAAACTCTTCGATTCGTGGTGTAAACCGTGCCAGTCCAGTAATCGAGGCCGTGCTCCTTAATAATGTGAGAGACGGCGATTTGTAGACGGAAAGAGGGGAGCGCTGGGATCTCTGGTGGCAGGTAGTCGTCGCTGGTGCCTTCGCCGCGGATGGCCGCGATGGGCAAAATTAGATCGCCGGTATGAATTTTCTTCTTCAGTCCGCCGCACTTGCCAAGGAAAAGCACCGCTTTGGGAGCGATGGCGGAGAGCAGATCCATCGCGGTCGCGGCCATGGCGCTGCCCATTCCAAAATTGAGGATGGTGATGTTGTTAGCCGTCGCGGTCTGCATCGGCCGATCCTCGCCTTTGATTTCAACTCCGAATTTCTCGGCGAAGAGTTCCACGTAGTTGCGGAAATTGGTCAGCAGGATGTATTGACCGAATTCTTCGGCAGGGGTTCCAGTATAGCGGGGGAGCCAGTTTTCGACGATTTCAGCTTTGGTTTTCATAGAGTTGTTTCTAGCAGGAATACTGCCGTTTTGCCAGTGTTACTTTTTTCTATATCCGAAATCCCCCGGGCATTAAAAATTATCATAAAAAATTATTTAAAAATTATAACCAGGCAATAAAATAAGGGTTGACTGTCTTCTGACAAGTGCTTGTTTTGGGAGTCATGAGAAGAAGATTGAGGAGAATGAAGGTCATTGGAGTCAGTGCTGTATACCATGCAATGAGTCGCACAGTGGGGAATGCATTCCTATTTAAGGATCGGGAGAAGGAGATGTTGAGGAAGATGATTTGGCAAGTGGCGGACTTTTGTGGAGTGGAGGTGTTAACTTATTGCATCATGTCGAACCATTTTCATGTGTTGATTCAGGTTCCTTTTGTGGACTTTGTCTCTGATGCAGAGCTGCTTCGTCGTTTTAAAGTGCTGTATCCCAAGCCGACGAAATACCAAGTGGCTTCTTTTGCTGAGATTGAACGCTTGCTGCGGGCTGGCGGTGATGAGGCGACTGAAGTCCGTCAGAAATTGTTGGCCCGAATGGGCGATTTGTCGGAGTTTATGAAGACTGTGAAACAGCGTTTTTCTATTTGGTATAACCGTCATCATGGCAAGCGGTTCGGGACGCTCTGGGCTGATCGTTTTAAATCGGTCTTGGTTGAGGGTGAGGGTAACCCATTGCAGACGATGGCGGCGTATATTGATTTGAACCCTGTGCGAGCTGGCGTTGTCGAAGATCCGAAGGATTATCGTTTTTGTGGCTATGCGGAAGCTCTTTCGTCACTTCGCTCCCCGAGCGCTGACCGTTCAACGTCGAACTCTGACCGTCGAATGGCATCAAGGGCTGGGCTGTTACGGGTGTGGGTTGATCGGTTGCCGAAGGGTGCAGGTTTAGCGGAGGCCTTGGTGCTGCATCGACTGCTAATCTTTGGGAAGCGCGCGTCTGATACGGGCTTACCTGAGATGACGAGGGAACGTGCGTTAAAGGTTTTAGATCAGGAGGATGGGCAATTGCCGAGGGCAGTTATGCTTCGCTGTCGGGTTCGGTATTTTACTGATGGCGCGATTCTTGGATCTGCTGAGTATGTGCGGGGCTTTACGGGTGCTTGGCAAATGGAGCGTGGGCGCAAGCATCCGCCGAAGGTGAATGCGATGCGTGGCTCCAATTGGGGTGATCTGGCTGTAATTCAAGGACTCCGGCGGCAGGTGTTCGGGTGAACCCTTGGGCCTCATTTAGCATTTGTAGAATAACGGTGCCTTAGAGAATGCTTGGCGTTGGCAACTTTTTAAAATCACTGTTTAGATTATGAGGAATACTATATTTTTCTTTTGAGCTTCTTTGGGGCAACAGTGGGGTCAGAAATGCACCAGTTCATGCATTCTAACAAAACCTGACCATCCTTAGCGGTCTCTTGTGTATCCACTAACTAGCTACGTTCGCTTCGTCCTACGGATCGAATTTGCTCGTTAATCCGCCCAGAGGGCACCCCCGATTCGCTTTGCTCCCCGCCTTAACCTTATGTTAAAAACTATGCAAACGCCTGAAATGGGATTCCAACCCATCTATGAATAGACTTTCGAATTTCTTCGCACTTGCAAGGCTCTAGCGCAGTGGCGACAGTGTGCGGATGTCAACCGACGTGGATCAGGCCGATATTTTTGCCGACTCCGGAGCCAGCGCCTCAGAGCCAAGGCACCGCCCTTTGGCTGTGCGCATGCGTCCGCGTAGTCTGGAGGAAGTAATTGGCCAAGATCACATCGTCGGCGCAGGCAGCCTCCTCCCGCGCCTCATTCAGGCGGATAACTTCGGCAGCCTCATCTTTTACGGCCCGCCCGGTTGCGGCAAGACTTCGCTGGCCGAAGTCATCGCTGCCGAGACCCAGAGCAAATTCGTGCGTATCAATGCCGTGCTCTCCAATGTCGCCGAGATGCGCGACATCCTGCGCCTTGCTCGCTACGAAGCCGCCAAGCGCACCATCCTCTTCATCGACGAGATCCACCGGTTTAACAAATCGCAGCAAGACCTCCTCCTGCCCGATGTGGAGGCGGGCAACATCCGCCTGATCGGAGCCACCACGCATAATCCCGGCTTCTACGTCAACCCGCCGCTCCTCAGCCGCAGCCATCTCTTCCGCCTAGAGCCAGTCGCCGTCGAGGGCATCACCCTCGTGCTCGCCCGCGCGCTGGCCGATACCGAGCGTGGTCTCGGCAGCCACCGCTGCACCGCCGACGACTCGGTCTTTCAAGCCATGGCCGACTTCTCCGGCGGTGACCTGCGGCGTGCGCTCAACGCCCTCGAAACCCTCGTGCTCAGCCAGCCGATTGGTGCCCATATCGATGGCAGCACAGTCGAGGTCTTTGCCCGAGAGCGCCAGATCCGCTACGACCGCGACGAGGACGAGCACTACGACCACGCCTCCGCCATGATCAAGAGCATCCGCGGCTCCGATCCCGATGCCGCGCTCTACTGGACTTTTAAGATGCTGCAAGGCGGCGAAGATCCCCGCTTCATCGCCCGCCGCCTCACCATACTCGCCTCCGAAGATGTCGGGCTCGCCAACTCTCACGCGCTTACCGTCGCCGTGGCCGCTTTCGATGCCTGCGAAAAAGTCGGCATGCCCGAGTGTGAGTACAATCTCGCCCACGCCGTTGTGTATCTCGCCACCTCCCCGAAGAGTAATTCTGTCACACGTGCCATCGCAGCTGTGAAAAAAAGTCTCCGTGATCAGCCTATTCAAGCCGTCCCACTGTGGCTGCGCGACGCCCATACCAAAACAAATAAAGCCCTCGGGCACGGGGCGGATTACCGCTACAGCCACGACTATCCGCAGGGCGTGTCGGGGCAGGACTACATGCTAGAGCCACAGCAATTCTACCAACCTGGCCAAGCTGGCGCAGAAGCCGCTACTGCCCAGCGCATGACACAGCTAAAAAAACTTAAAACCGAGATCCAAGCTCGGGAGGCGAAGAGTGAAGGTTGATCTTCCCGCCCAGTGCCACATATTCAAACCATGAAATCCCTAGCCATCCCGCTGCTCGCCTTCGCCTTATCGGTCTCGTTAAGCGCGCAAAGCGCTGAGGTCGACACCTCTGCCGACGCCTCCGTCGACGCCCCTGAGACTCCTGCCGAGATCCCGACCGAAGTCTCGCTGCCCCCCTACGAAGTCGGCGATCTCGTCACCCAGCAAGGCTACTACGTCGAGCGCGGCGAGGATTTACCAAAGATCAATTTTCGCATCGTGGAGAATAAGCTACACCTATACTGGATCGACGAGAACGGCCTTATCGCCGAGCTAGAGCAGGCCTCCGCAATCGTCCGATTCACTGGTTCCGTGCGTGGCCGCTCCTTCCATAGCCTCAGCACGCTTGCTTCTGGAGTCGGCCTCGGCTCGCCCGCCATTATCGTGCCGCCGCATCTTTATAACGTCGTCTTAGTCTTTCCCGCGCCCGAGGGCGAAGAGGCTGTCACCCACACCTTTCGCTACACACCTTCAATGGATGTCGCCGTCGACCCCACTGTAGTTTCTCAATAAAAACTCATGGATTTCAAGCAAATTTTCAAAAGCTGGCTGCTGATCGCAGTCGGCGTCCTCATCGCATCGCACGTCTTTGCCGGTATCCGCTATGTGGATACCAGCGATCTGCTGGTGGCCGTGCTGCTACTCAGTTTGTGCAACGTCTTTTTAAAGCCGCTGCTGATGCTATTCGCGTTGCCCTTTATCATACTCACCTTCGGGCTAGGTATTTGGCTGATCAACGCGCTGCTCTTCCTGCTAGTGGGTAATCTCGTCGATGGCTTTGCAGTTGATAGCTTCAGTTCCGCGCTCGCCGGTGCGTTTGTAGTGAGCCTGACTGGCGTCGCTGCCAATGTGATCTTTGGCAAAAGCCGGATACAAGTCCGCGCTAGTGGTAGCATGGGTAGAACTGGCAGCATCGGTGGCAATGGCAGCATCGGCGGCAATGGCGGCAATGGCGGAAATGCGGGCGGCAATGGCGGAAATGCGGGCGGCAATGGCGGAAATGCGGGCGGCAATGGCGGAAATGCGGGCGGACAAGCGTCCGGCTCGCAGCCCCGGCCACAGAGCAAAAAACCGCTCAAGGATGACGACGTGATTGATATTTAACCCATAAGAATTGACTATGTGTAGAACTTGTCGCTTTTAGTTCGGCTTATGTCTTCCAGTACAAAATACGATCTCGTCGTCATCGGAGGTGGCCCAGCGGGCTACGCCGCAGCTATCCGCGCCGGCCAACTTGGCAAAAAAGTGGCCTGCGTGGAGCAAGAGCGCCCCGGCGGCACTTGTTTGAATTGGGGCTGCATCCCCTCCAAGGCACTACTCAAGAGCGCGGAGCTCTTTCATAAAATCCAGCACAGCGAAGAGCTCGGCATCACAGTCAAGGGGCTCGATTACGACTTTTCTAAGATCATCGGGCGCTCGCGCGATGTGTCCAAGACGATGGCGAACGGCATCGGCTTCCTTTTTAAAAAGAACAAAGTCGATCACATCGTCGGCACTGGCACGATTAACGTGCCCGGTATGGTCGAGATCACTGCGGGCAAGGATAAGGGCAAAATCCTTTCCACTGAGCGCACCCTGATCGCCACCGGTTGCAAACCACGCCGCCTGCCCGACCTCGAAGTCGACGGCGAGCGCGTCATGACCTCCCGCCAAGCGCTCGAAATGAAGAAGCAGCCCAAGTCCGTCGTCATCGTCGGTGCTGGCGCGATTGGTGCCGAGTTTGCCTACTTTCTCAATGCCTTTGGCACCAAGGTCACTCTGGTTGAAATGCTCGACCACATTCTGCCCGTCGAAGACGAAGAGATCGCAGCCGTGCTTGCAAAATCCTTTAAGAAAGACGGCATCGATTGCCGCGTCTCCACCGCCGTGCAAAACATCAAGGTCAACGCCAAGAGTGTGAAGATGGATCTGGTGCAGGGCGACAAGACAGAGAGCATCACTGCGGAATCTATCCTGCTCGCCATCGGCGTGGTCGCCAACACCGAGAGCCTACTCTCGCCCCGTGTGAAGCCAGTGCTCGAACGCGGCTACGTCAAAGTCGACGACAACTACGAGTCCACGGTCAAAGGCATCTACGCCGCTGGCGACATCATCGGGCCGCCTTGGCTCGCCCACGTGGCCACTTTCGAAGCCATCCAAGCCGTCAACGGTATGTTCGGCCACGGCAAGCCCGAGCGCGTGCGCGAGTTTCCTGGTTGCACTTACTGCCAGCCCCAAGTCGCCTCCATCGGTAAGACCGAGAAGGCGCTCAAGGAAGCGGGCATCGAGTATAAGGTCGGCAAATTCCCCTTTCAAGCCTCCGGCAAGGCCGTGGCGTCCAACCAGCCCGAAGGTTTCGTCAAGATGCTCGTCGATCCCAAATACGGCGAGATCCTCGGCGCCCACATCGTAGGCTCCGACGCCACCGAGATGATCGCCGAATACGGCCTAGGCATGAAGCTCGAAGCCACCGCCGAAGAGATTCACAAAACCATCCACGCCCACCCAACTCTCAGCGAGGCCATGATGGAAGCCGCCGCTGCCGTCTTCGGCGAAGCGATTCATATTTAAATCCCAATGCCCACCCGCGCTCGCGCTTCGATGCACTGTGGACTGCCGGCTTCAAACTGCCGGCACACTGCTGGGCGCGTGGCGTAGATACGGCAGAGTTGATCCTCTTTTAAAAAAGCGCAGCTTTCCAGAAAGGGTAGGGGGTGCATTTGGTAAGCTTTATCCTCGGTCGCCAAGTGCGATTCCACTTTTCGCGTCTCGCGTTTGATCGCTGGCTCGCGCTGCGCGTCGGCCGCGCTGGCAAAGATCGGAAAGCAGCGGCAGCACGCGCCGCAGTTTTCGCAGTCGTATTGAGTAGAAGCGACACTCTTGTCGCTTTTTTGGGCGCCCGCTTGCCTGTTCGCTTTAGCGTCTTCCAGTGCACTCATCAGCGTATCCAGACTAAATCGCCTTGATCGATCCGATCGAAAAGTTCGATCACGTCGCGATTCAGCATCTCTAGGCAGCCGCCGCTAAAGGGCCGGCCGATCCGATCCTCGTGATTGGTGCCGTGGATGTAAATGTAGCGCTCATAGGAGTCGCAAGCCGCGCCGCTATTTGTGCCCGGCTCCAATCCGCGCAAGCGCAGAATACGGCTGGTGATCAAATTACGCTCCGCTTCTTCCTTAGGCACGTCATCAAAGTGCTGCCCCGTGGCGACCCGCCCCTTGAAGACCATGCCCTCGGGGGCGTCCGAGCCGATCTTGTCGGCGATGGCGTGCAGCCCCATCGGTGTGCCGTAGGAATCTGCAAGGCACGAAGGTGGATTTTTCGAAGTCGAGATGGCATATACTAGCGCAATCTTGCCATCCTCGATCACTGCCAATTCTTGCTTTTCGATTAATACGATCAGCACGCGATTGGACGGGGTGATTGACAAGGCCTCGCAGCTCTGTTTTACACGCGCCTTTTCTTCTATAAAATCATATGGCATACAATATAGGTATTCTCGGAGCGACTGGTGCAGTCGGTCAAGAAATCATTCGTCTTCTCCACGAGCGCGCGTTCCCCATTGCGGAACTTCGCTTGCTCGCATCGGCTCGCTCAGCGGGCAAGACTCAGTCCTTCGGTGATCAGTCTTGGACGATTCAAGAGGCCACCCCCGAAAGCTTCGCAGGTCTCGACGTCTGCATCTTCAGCGCGGGCGGCGACCAGTCCAAGCTCTTTGCCAAAGAAGCGGTCAAGCGCGGCTGCATTGTGATCGATAACAGCTCCGCCTTTCGCCAAGATCCCGATGTGCCACTTGTTATCCCCGAGATCAATCCCGACGCCGTCGATGATCACAAGGGCATCCTTGCCAACCCCAATTGCTCCACTGCGATTTCTTTGATGGGGCTCTATCCTTTGCACAAGGCCTTTGGGCTGAAGTCTTTCATCGCGTCGACCTATCAAGCCGTTTCCGGCAGCGGCGCCTGGGGCATCGTCGAGTTAGAGCAGCAAGCCCGCGCTTGGGCTGAAGGCGGCGAGATAAAGAAGGAAGTCTATCCGCACCAGATCGCGTTCAATTTGATTCCCCACGTCGATGCCTTCCTCGAAGACGGCTACACCAAGGAAGAGATGAAGATGCTCAACGAAGGCCGCAAGATCATGGGAATCGACGATCTCCGCGTCACTTGCACCTGCGTGCGTGTGCCCGTTTTCCGCGCGCACTCTATCTCGATCAGTGCCGAATTTGAAAAGCCTGTTAGCGTCGAAGCCGCTCGCGAAGCCGTGCGTAACTTTGTAGGTGTCGAGCTCGTCGACGATCCGGCCAAGGCCGAATACCCGATGCCGCTCAACTATTCAGAGGTCGTGCCTTGTGGCGTCGGGCGCATTCGCAAAGATCACGTCTTCGAAAACGGCCTCGCCTTTTGGGTGACTGGCGACCAGCTCTGGAAGGGCGCAGCACTCAACGCCATTCAAATTGCAGAGCTGCTACATCGAAAAGGGAGGCTGTAATATTTAACTACGAAAAACACGAAAAGACGCGAAAGCCGAGGATACGTGAGATAAAAGAACCCAAATATGGCCTAATGTTTCGTGTAACCTTGCGCCTTTCGTAGTTAGAAATCACGTCGTTGTATGCCCGAACTCGCCGAAATTCATTCCCTAGTCGATTTCGGCATGTGCGTTGTGCTCTGGCTCGCGCAACTGGTGATCTACCCCAGCTTCCTCAGGGTCGAAGCCAGCCAGCTCATGGCGTGGCACAAAGCCTACACCTTCCGGGTTTCGTTTATCATTATGCCGCTACTGCTGGCGCAGTTGGCTCTAGCGACGTGGACTGCCATCACCGGTGCGAGCATCCGAGAGTGGCTTGCTTTGACTTTAGTGCTCGTTTGCTGGGCGCTCACCTTTTTCGTCACTGTGCCCTTACACCGGAAAATCGACGAAGGCGACGCTTCGATAGAAACCCGCCAAAAGCTGATTCAAACAAATTGGCCGCGGACGATTTTGTGGAGCCTAGTTTTCATCTTGGGGTTAGTGCCGTAGAAAATCATCGCGATCGCCTGCTTGAAGCGCAGCTAAGTTGCTATCCAGAATCACAGCCTGATTCTGAAATGGTGGGCCCGGTGGGGTTCGAACCCACGACCAAGGGATTATGAGTCCCCTGCTCTAACCGCTGAGCTACAGGCCCGTCAGAAAATTGGTAGCAAAAGTGTTTTCTCTGCGGCGTCGAATGTTTTCGTTCAAAAAGTACGGTAACACCAAAAGGTGCCCCATTTGGAAACGAACAGTATTTGGGCAAAAAAGAGCCCCCACGTTCCAAAAGAAAGAGGCGAGGGTCGTGTTGTTGCTTCAAATTTTACAGCGTGACTATCGAATTAAGTTAAAACCTACCCGACGACGCTAGAGAGCTGGAAGATCGGTAAGAACATGGCCATCACGATGCCGCCGATGACAATGCCTAGGAAGGTGATCAGCAGGGGCTCCATCAGGGAGGTGAGGGCTTTGACTAGGGTGTCCACCTCAGCATCGTAGAAGTCGGCGACTTTGACTAGCATACCGTCGACGTTACCCGTTTGCTCGCCGGCACGGGTCATGTGCTTGACCCTGGGCGGGAAGTAGGGGTCGTTGGCGACGACGTCGGAGACTTGGCCGCCTTGGCTGATGTGCTTGGAGATGTTCTTACAAGCGTTAAAGATGAAGGTGTTGCCAGAGGCGGAGGCCACGATATCGAGCGTTTTGAGGATGGGCACCCCGGAGCGCATAAGGATGGCGTAAGTGCGGCAGAAGCGGGAGAGGTTGACCTTGCGGATCAGCTCGCCGATCACGGGCAGCTTGCTTATAAAGGTGTCTTTGACAACTTTTCCGCGCGGTGTGACTACGAAGCGTTTGGTTAGCCAGACCGTTCCGAATATGCCTGCGATAATGAAGATGATGTAGGACTTAAGGAAGGAGCTCAGGCCGATCAGGAACTGGGTGGGCTTGGGAAGTTCGGCACCGAAGTCGTCAAACATCTCGGAGAAAACGGGGATCACGAATACTAGCAGGACGGTGACCAACGTAATAGCCAGACCGATGACGACGGCGGGATAAACGAGGGCGCCTTTGACTTGCTTGATCAATTTGACGGTCTCTTCAAAGTAGCTGGAGGTCTTCTCTAGAATCTCCGCTAGGCCACCGCTGGCCTCACCGGCCTCGACCATGAAGACGAAGAGATTTGGAAAAGCGCGCGGGTATACGGCGCAGGCTTCAGAGAACGAGCGCCCGGCGGACACGTCGTTTTTTACGTTGCGGATAATGATCTGGAAGACGGGGCTCTCAGTCTGCTCTTCGAGCGCTTCGAGCGCGCTGACTAGCGGAAGACCTGCTTCGAGCATGGCAGCGAGCTGCTGCGTGAAGACGGTGAGCTCCATGAGCTTGATCTTCTTGCGCTTGGCCTGCTTTTCGTAGGCTTTTTGCTTGGCGAGTCGTTGCCCCTCGGCAAAGCCGGTTTTCTTCTTGGACGTGGTGTTCGCCATCGAGTTGAGTTTAGCCATAGGGAAGTTGGGAAGTTGGGAAGTTGGGAAGTTTTTGGTGTTTGCTAGTTCGCGGGCATTTTTCTGTAATCGTCCAACAGATGCAAGTTATTGATGTTGAAGCAGGTGCTTTTGCTTAAAATTTACTTTTGCTATGCCGCAGTAATCGTGCGGATTGGTCTTGATCCACATCTCGATCTCACTGGCTTACTTTATAAGGCCATGCAGCGCTACCATTTCTTTTTAGTCGCAGGTAAAATTGAAGTGCAGCAGTAAAATCTCTGTGATCGTGCCTTGACAGGGGCAGGGGTAGGGGTTCTTCTCATCCGTTTTTCCACTTAGAGGCACTTTTTTATGAATCCAACCTATCGACCTTCCAAACTCCGCCGCGCTCGCAAGTTCGGCTTCCGCGCTCGTAACGCAACACACTCGGGCCGCAAGGTTCTGGCTGCTCGCCGCGCTAAAGGCCGTCATCGCCTAGCAGCCTAGTCGCTTAGCCTCTGTTGGCTTAAGTCGTCGCGGGCGTTTTACAAATTGAGGCCATGGGTATCCCGGCTTCCATGCGTCTGCGCAAACCACGCGAATTTCAAGAAGTCCGCAGTTCGGGTCACCGTATCCACTGCGGGCCTTTTATTTTTCAATGCCGTGTAGCAATGGTTCAGAAGGATGCGAAGGATGTCGCGGCCGCTCAGAATACTTGGGCTGGTCAGGCCACTCGGGCTGCGCCACGTTTGGGGATCATCGCCAGCCGCCGGGTGGGTAATGCCGTCAAGCGCAACTACGGTAAGCGGATCTTCCGTGAGTTATTTCGCAAACATGCGGGCGAGTTGCCGCAGGGAAGCGAGCTAGTCGTCGTGCTGCGTGGTCATTACAACAAGCATAGCTTTGCGGACTTGGAAGCGCGCTTGCTACGGGCTTGCCGCACGATTAAGGAGAAAAACCTCGCGAGCTGATGTCGATCCTTGCCCAGATTCAGCGGTTATTGACGGCGCGCCCCTCCTTGCTCTCGCGCTGCGCGGCTTTGATGGTGCGTGTCTATCAACTGGTGATTTCGCCTTTAAAACAAATTTTGTTCGGCACTTCCTGCGGCTGCCGCTTTCAACCCACTTGTTCCTGCTACACCCGTGCCGCGCTCTTGCGGCACGGCTTTTTTTATGGCTCTTGGCTGGGGCTGCGGCGCATTTTCCGCTGTCATCCTTGGCACCCCGGTGGGTATGATCCGGTTCCAGGCTTGAAAAGTGAGCCAAGGCACGACATTTCACCTCCTTTGAATACGCACTTAGATGGATAAAAAGAACACATTATTAGGCCTGATCTTCATTGTCGCCGGTATCGGCTTCATGTTTTGGCAGAGCCAGCAAATTGAAAAGCAGCGCGTCGAACAGCTCGAACAGCTGCAACAAGCAGAGACGCTCGAAGCCCCAGCCCGGCAATCCACCACACCAGAGGACGCAGCCTTAAGCGCCCCAGGTGGTGCGGGCGGTGCGGGCGGCTCGGCGGCGACTGCTTCAAATGCGGCCACCGTGACCGACCTGTTCAAAGAGGTCGAAGCGGCGAATGCGCCTGTGGCTGAAACGGCACGCGCCGAAGAGCAGACGCTGACACTGGCCAACGAATTTATCGAAGCTGTCTTCACCACACGTGGCGGAGCGATCAAAACGGTCGATTTCCTGCAAACTAAACGCGGCGAGCGCGACGACTACGTTTTCAATCAAGACGGCCTATTGCCAGCCCTGAGCCTCAGCTTGACTGCGGGCGATGGCAAAATGCGCGAGTTTGCCCTCGATTACGAAATTGAGCAGCAGACTTCGAACTCGGTCACCTTCGTGCTGCAAGCTGCCGAGGGCATGGTGATCCGTCGCAGCTACCGTATCGCGCCGACTGACTCGGACTTTGAGCCCTACATCATCGAGCATAACACCTCGATCGTGAATCGCTCCGCCACGCCCAAGAGCCTTTCCACGATCTACTTTAATCTCGGCACGGCGCGTCGCATCACCGAAGACAGCGTCGGTGCCAACTATCTAAACGTCGGCTACTTCAACGGCGAAGATGCCGACTTCATTCCTATTAAAAAACTGACTGGCGGCTCCGGCTTCCTCGGTATCGGCGCTAGTGAGCCTAAGGATGAGATCGCGCAGGCCGCACGTATCGAGTGGTCTTCCGTGAAAAATCAGTTCTTCGCAGGCGTGCTTTCCTCCGAGACCGTCGCCAGCGATCTGTTTATCTACCCCGTCGAAGCTGCGGCAACGGGCGATGGTAGACCCGGCGCACCTGGCATCTCTGGCAGCGTCGGTTACGATGTCGGCCTGCTCGCAGCAGGCGAATCGAAGTCGCTGGACTTTCAGTTCTATGTCGGCCCCAAGGAATTTAAGCGGCTGCAAGCCCTCGGAAACCAGCAAGACCTCGTCATGCAGTTTGGCTTCCTTGGCTTCTTTAGTAAGCTACTGCTCGCCTTTATGTATGCCATCCACTCGGTCGTGCCCAGTTGGGGTTGGTCGATCGTGATCATGACCTTCTGCATCAAGCTCCTCTTCTGGCCGCTCACCGCCAAGGCTGGCCGCTCGCAAAAGCGCATGGCAAAGATTCAAGGCCCCATGTCCGAGCTCAAGGTAAAGCATAAGGACAACCCGCAGAAGATGCAGCAAGAGACGCTCAAACTCTTCAAAGAGCACCAGGTCAACCCCGTCGCCGGTTGCCTGCCCATGATCATCCAGATGCCGATCTTCCTCGGGCTCTTCTATATGCTGCGCACCGCCTCCGAGCTGCGCCACGAGCCCTTCCTGTGGGTCTCCGATCTCTCGATGCCCGATACGCTGTTCGAGATCGGCGGCTTCCCGATCAACATCCTGCCAATGATCATGGGTGCCACCATGTTCTTGCAAATGAGCATGATGCCCATCTCGCCCACCGCCGACCCGATGCAGCAAAAGATCTTCAAGTTCTTGCCCTTCATCTTTCTAGTCTTTCTCTACAACTTCTCCTCCGGCCTCGTGCTCTACTGGACGGTGCAAAACATCCTCACCATCGTGCAGCAGAAGATCATCAATAGCCAGCCCGACGAGCCACTCAAGCCAGTCGTTGCCAAAGTAGAAGCCAAGCCAAAAGGCAAAGGCGGCGCACCGCGCACAAAAGGGAAGAAAAAATAGTCGGCGTCTAGTCTAGCAGCCCATCGCGCCGCAGGAGGGCGTCGGGGTCGGGGCTGCGGTGCATGAACTCCTTGTAGAGCTGGGCGGGATCGGCGGAGTTGCCTTTGGCCAGTATCTTAGCGCGGAAGGCGCGCCCGGTCTCGCCGTTGAGGATGCCTTCCTTTTGGAATCTGGTGAAGGCGTCGGCGTCGAGCACCTCCGCCCATTTGTAGCTGTAGTAGCCGGCAGCGTAGCCTGTCGGGCCGCTGAAGAGGTGGCCGAAATTAAACACGTTGCTCTGGGGCTTTGTTTTATACTCGGTGCTATAGCCTTGGAGGACGTTTTCGACGAAGGCGTCGAGGTCTTCTTTGGCGGATGCTGGCCAGTGGATGTGCAACTCCAAATCCATCTTACCCATCGCCAGCTGGCGCACGTTGGCGCTAGCTTTCATATAGTTGCGCGCAGCCAGCATTTTATCGAAAAGTTCCTGGGGGATGGGCTCGCCAGTCTCGTGGTGGCGGGCGAAGAGGTCGAGGCTCTCGCGCTCCCAGCACCAGTTTTCCATGATCTGAGAAGGCAGTTCGACAAAATCCCATGGCACGTTGACACCATTTAGTGACTTAACTTCGACTTCACCGCAGAGGTGGTGGAGGAGGTGGCCGAATTCGTGGAAGATGGTCTCGACTTCGCGGTGGGTGAGCAGGGCGGGCTGATCACCGACTGCGGAGGTGAGGTTGCCGCAGATGAGGCCGAGGTGGGGGCTGCGCGCGCCGCAGCTGGCATCGCGGTTGCCGGTGATGAAGTAGTTCATCCACGCGCCGCCGCGCTTGGACTCGCGCGGGTGCCAGTCGGCGTAAAAGGAGCCGAGGTGCTCGCGGGTCTCAGAGTCGAAGAGGTCGTAGTATTTGACCTCGGGGTGCCAGGTCTCGACTTCGTCGAGAGAGTCGGGATTCGGGATACGGGATGCGGGATGAGTATTCTTGCTCACATCTCGTATCTCGCATTTTGAATCTCGTTCCTCAATCCGCAGACCGAAAATCTTCTGAGCAATCTGATACATGCCGCTGATGACGCGGTCGATCGGGAAGTAGGGGCGGAGGGCTTCTTCGTCGAAGGCGTAGTTGGCTTTGCGCTGTTTTTCTGCCCAGTAGCTGGCCTCCCATGGTTCGAGCAGGGGCGGCTTTGCCGAATGTTGAACGTCGAAGGTTGGACGTTCACCGTTGAGCGTTTGATGTTCAGTCAGAGCTTTGAATTGACGTAGTTGTTCGGCCTCTGCTTCAAATTGGCTGCGGACTTTCTGGAAGATTTCGTCGCCGAACTGTAGGGCGGCCTCGCCGGAGGCGGCCATGCGGCGCTCGGTGACGTGGTCGGCGAAGTTATCCTGCCCCACGAGTTGGGCAAACTCGTGGCGTAGGTCGAGGATCTGGCGCACGAGCTGGCGGTTGTCGTGCTCGCCGGCGCGGCCGATCGCGGCGTAGGCGCGCCAGACTTCTTGGCGCAGGGCGTCGCTGTCGGCGTAGGTCATCACGGGGATGTAGCTGGGGGCTTGCAGGGTGAAGCGCCAAGCGGCCTTGTGGCCTTTCTGCTGGGCGCTTTGTTGTGCGGCATCAAGCGCGGATTTTGGCAGGCCAGAAAGTTGTCCCTCATCGGTGACTACTTTCTCCCAAGCATTGGTGGCATCGAGGCAATTTTCGGAATATTTCTGGGTGAGCTCCGCGAGTTGGCTCTGTATCTGGCCGGCGCGCTGCTTTTGTTCGGCGGGGAGATCGGCGCCGGCTTCGCGGAAGTCGGCGAGGGTCTCTTCGATGTAGCGATGCTTGGTGGGGGAGAGATCCTCGTTATCGCTTTGGGTGCCGTAGGCTTTGAGGGTTTTCCAGAGGGCTGCATTGAGCGGGATGCCGGCGTAAAATTCGCTGATCTTGGGGAGCATCGCATTGTGGGCGGCGCGTAGCTCGGGGCTATTGGAGACGGAGTCGAGGTGGCTGACGAGTCCCCACGCGTGGTTGAGGGTCTCTAGCCCGTCGTCGAGTGCGGCCAGCGTGTTGGTATATGTCAGCGGTGGCGACTGCGAGGCGACAGCCTCGACGGCGGCTTGCGCTTCGGCGAGCGCTTTTGTGATGTCGGCCTCGATATGATCAGGCGTGAGAGTCGACCACTTGATGGGGAAATCGTTTTGAAGGAATGGGTGCATGATAGAATGGCTTACGATGGATGGCGAGTTGCAAATGAGGATGTGAAAAATTGAACTTGGGTGATTGATAGAACTGATAACAGGGAAACCGACAACTGATAAACTGAATGTGTTGCAAAGAAACGAGAGTGTTTTCACAATTCGCTTCCAACTATTCACTATAGCGGATGGCGCATCTGCCTGTCCTTCGCCTCTCTACCATGCCACGTTATCGTTCGTTTTTATTTCCTGAAGCTTCCGTTGGGGCGGAGTCGTTGACCTTGGATGCGCGGGAGAGTCACCATTTGGTGCGGGTGTTGCGAGCGAAGGTAGGCGAGACGGTTGCGGTGCTGGATGGAGCGGGCGCTTGCTACTTGGGGCGGATCGCTGAGGCGAATGGTAAGGCGGTGCGGGTCGATGTGGACTCGGTTGAGCGTGCGCCTTTGCAGAAACCGCAGGTGACTTTGCTGCAATCGATCCCGAAGGGGAAGACGATGGATATAATCTTGCGCATGGCGACGGAGATCGGCGCGGCGCGGGTGCAGCCGGTGTTTACGGATCAGGGAGAGATGCTGATCAAGGGGGAGCGGCTGCTCTCGAAGGTGGCTAAGTGGCGGCTGACGATGATTGAATCCTGCAAGCAATGCGGCGTGAGCTATCTGCCCGAACTGGCGGCACCGCTCGCGCTGAGTGATTGGCTGGCGGCGCATCTGAGCGCGGGAGGGCGGGTGTCCCCACCCGCCGCGGCGTTTCCGGGAGGGCGGGTGTCCCCACCCGCTGCGGCGTTTCCGGGAGGGCGGGTGTCCCCACCCGCTGCGGCGTTTCCGGGAGGGCGGGTGTCCCCACCTGCCGCGGCGTTTCCGGGAGGGCGGGTGTCCCCACCCGCTGCGGCGTTTCCAAGAGGGCGGGTGTCCCCACCCGCTGCGGACGCCGCCTCTGCGACTGGGTGTGCTGGAATTTTGCGAGTAGTCGCTAGTTTAGAAGCGGGGAGCCGGCCATTGCGTGAGGTTCTGGAAGCGGCGGGCGCGGTCGATGAGGTGGTGGTCGCGGTGGGGCCAGAAGGTGATTTTACGCCGGCGGAATATGTGGCACTCAGTGAGGCGGGCTTTTTGCCTGTGAGACTGGGCGCGAATGTGCTGCGCGCAGAAACGGCGGCGGCTTATATTCTGAGTGTGGTCGATCAGTGTAGTCGCAAGGCGTAGGGGCGCAGTAGAAGCGACACTCTTGTCGCTTTGATGGTGGGGGAACCACGAGGATGGTTCGATCTCGGCTGGAGGGCGGTGGATCGTTGATTTTGTGCCTGCTCCTTGATGTCGAGAGGCCAATAAAGCGACAAGAGTGTCGCTTCTACGTCAACTCAAACCCCAAAATCGTGATGTCGTCCTGCTGGTCGGGGACTTTTGTGTGCTGGGCGACATCTGCGTAAATTTGATCGATAATTGCCTGAATCGGCTGATCGGCGTTTCTTCGGAAAAATTCGATGACGCGCTCCATCCCGTATTCTTCGCCTTGGGGGTTGCAGGCTTCGACGATGCCGTCGGTGAAGGCGTAAAAGCGGTCGCCGATGTGGAGCTCGAACGCTTTGGCGCGCGAGGCGGCGGTGCCGGGGATGCCCATCACAGTGCCGTTGGGTAGCTCGACCAGTTCGATGACGCTTGCCTGCTTCCGGTAGATGAGCACTTGCCGATGGCCTGCGTGCGAGAGGATGAGCTGTCGGCTACCGTCTTTTTGGCGTGCGCCGAAGTGCCCAGCAAGTCCGGTCACGAAGCCGCATTTGATTCGACCGGTGATGCCTTCGTTGACGGAGTTTAGGAAGTCGCGCGGGTTGCCATTATAAACCTCGGCGCTGTGAGCAGTGAGGTATTTGATCAGGACGGTGTAGAAGGCGGCGGTCACGCCGTGGCCGGAGACGTCGCCCACGAAAAAGAGGAGGCTGTTGCCGGGGTTACGGGGGAAATTAATCATATCGCCGCCGACGAGCGTCATCGGCTTCCAGAGGTAGGCGATTTCGACGTGTTTAATATGCGGTACGCGCCCGGGAATCATAACGCTTTGCACGTTTTCGGCGCTCTCGTAGTCGGCGCGCATAATCTGGTTTTGCTCGCGCAGGCGATGCTCGCTGTCGGCTAGTTTTTCCTGAGCGATCTTCTCAGAGGTGATATCACGGGAAATGCCGATGATGCCGGCGAGTTTACCAGAAGAAAGGTAGAGCGGTGCTTTATTCGAGGAAACCCAAGTAACAGATCCGTCCTCCCAGGTCTCCTTTTCAACATTGTTAAGCAAGGGTGCTTCCGTCTGGAGGATTCGTTGCTCGTCGTCGTAGGCTTGCTGGGCGTGCTCGTCGGTGAAGAGGTCGAAGTCGGTCAGGCCTTCTATGTCGTGCCGATTCTTATAGCCGTGCATATCGGCCAGTGCTTGGCTGGCAGCGATAAAACGGCTCTTTTTGTCCTTAATATAGATGCGGTCGGCCGTCTGCTCCATAAGACTCTCAAAGAGCCTCTTGGCGGAGGCGCGTAGTAGCATTGAGTTTCCATCTGGCTCGATTTTGGCCGTTTTTTTCATTTACTTTACGATATCAAGTTTCTTCTAAACGAATGGCAAACTTAGACCACGAAGTTTTTATTTTTTGATAAACTAAGATATCAGTCCAAAAGTCACTAAGTGAGAAGGATCAGCAGCACTGAAAGAGTGCTTTATTATAAAAGGAGCCGCATTAGCTCGCGGTGACTTAGAGCTGGCAGGGTTGCTCGATAAACTGCCACTTGATGCGGAACTTGGCTGCGAGTTCGGAGGCGAGGGCTTTGACGCCGAAGACCTCGGTGGCGTAGTGACCGCAGGGGTAGAGGTTGAGCCCGAGCTCTTGCGCCATGTTGAAGTGATGCTGGCGAAGCTCGCCAGTGATGAGAGTGTCGATGTCGTTGGCAAGCAGATGGGGCACGGCGCTCTGGCCGCTGCCGGTGAGGATGCTGATGCGCTTGGGCTTTGCGCTGCCGTATTCGATCGCATGATACGTTTCGGGGAAGAGAACTTGCAGCTTTTTAGCGATTTCGGTGCGGCCACCTCGCGGGCCGAGTGCGACGGTGGCGATGTTGTTGCCCTCGTAGTTGAGGAAGGTGTCGACCTTTTTGAGGCCGAGTGCTTTGGCGAGGAGGGCGTTATTGCCGATCTCGGGATGGCAATCGAGCGGCAGGTGCGCGCCATACACAGCGAGGTTGCCTTCGAAGGCGGTCTTTACCTTCTTAGCGTTGGCTCCGGTGAGTGGTATCGGGGGCGTCCAGAAGAGGCCGTGGTGGCAGATGAGGAAATCGATGCCTTCCATGATGGCCGCCTCGAAAGTGAACTGGCCAGCATCCACGCTGGCACCGATTTTGGTGACGCTACCGGAGTTTTCGATTTGCAGCCCGTTGTGAGCGCCCTCGAAGTCTTTTATTTCGATACGGCGGGTGCGTTGATCGCAAAAAGCGACGATGTCTTGAAGTTGTATCATGTTGGCAAAATGGCGACTGTGGCGTGCAGAGTGAAGATTTTTCTGTGTGGACGATTCTGATTTCTGTCTCCTGACTCCTGCTTTCTTAAAATGTCTGACTATAAAACACGATTTGGCGCGATTGGGCGGCTTTATGGCACTGCGGGGCTAGCGCGTATCCGGGCGGCACGCGTCTGCGTGATCGGGCTCGGGGGTGTGGGCTCTTGGACGGTGGAGGCGTTAGCGCGTTCAGGTATCGGGGCTCTCACGCTGGTCGATATGGACGATGTGTGCCTGAGTAATATAAATCGGCAGATTCATGCGCTGGATAACACAGTTGGCCGCTCCAAGGCAGTGGTGCTAGCGGAGCGGGTGGGGCTAATCGCACCTGAGTGTGCCGTCACGCTGGAGGAAGTCTTTTTCACCGAGTCCACCGCCGACCGGCTGCTGGAGCCGAGCTACGACTACATCATCGATGCGATCGACGGTGCGCGCCAGAAGTGCTTCCTGATCGCCGAGGCGCGCAAGCGCAGGCTCAAGCTGATCACCTGTGGCGGCGCGGGCGGGTGCATCGACCCCAGCCGAGTGCGTATTTGCGATCTGGCGCGCACTATTAACGATCCGTTGCTGCTGCAAGTGCGCAAGCGGCTCCGGCAGGATTATGGCTTTCCTAAATTCAAGCGTCAGAAGTTCAAGATTGACTGTGTTTACTCCGATGAGTTACCCGTCTTTCCCATGCCAGATGGCTCTGTCAGCTTTGAGCGGGAGTCGGGAGAGGACTACAGGCTCAACTGTGATAGCGGTTTCGGCTCGGCGGATTATTTGACGGGCACGGTAGGGTTTTTTCTGGCAGCGGAGGTAGTGAAACGCGTCGCTTATGCGGAAGAATAAATTTCGGGCAATCGTCAAAAAAGGTTGAAGTGATTCTTGTTTTGTTCGAATATTTCTACCTCACCAAGGTGGTGCTATCTCTTTTCAACGTATCCGTCCCTTTGAATAACCCGCAAACAGTCGTTTGGTCACATAGCGATCGCCAAGCAGATTTCTACGAACTGCCCACCGATGGGGCAGCGATGAACGAAGCCTTGAGCTGGTTACTCACTCACTACCAAGGCGTTAAGCTCTGGATGGGCGTAGAAACTGTTGAAGGCGCTGAGCTATTTCTCACCTGCGCACCCGCACAGGCCGCACTGGTTGTAAAACTCCGGCAATACGATGATGAGCCCTCGGTTTTTGAGGAGATGACAGGGTTTTCCGCTGCATGTGTGAATGAGTAAATCTTTCGGGTGCATGAAAGTCGCCGATGCACTTTCGCTGAGTAAACGTGTGTTTTCCAGTAGTATTCGGAACGGTCTTTCCGGGTTTGCGGCAGCGCTTCAATAGTTCGCGCCTTATCGACGGATTATGAATATGCCTGACCTCTTACATTTTTCATCACCACCAGAGGCTCAGACGCTGCCGCCTGAATAAAGCGCGGCTTTGGGCGGTTTTTCCGCCGCGTCGAGCGTTGCCATACATCCATATGTGCGGCCACAAACTCGCGCGACCCCAGCACCGCTCCTTCCGAGAAGTAGCGTATGCGGCAGCGCAACAAAGTTGCTGCAGATAAGTGGCCTTGTTCTTTTTCCAACACTCGCACCGCCTGGGCACGGTCAATCCGCGCAGCACCCGCAGCACCCACGCTACCTTTACCAAAGAGCATCAACCGATAGGCTTCCAGAGCCTCCGTCGGTGAAACCTTGTAAAGCCCCGAAGTCACGAAAGTCAGTCCGCGCACAGCACTGCGGCGCCCGGCAACCGCTTCCGCATAGCCACAAAAACGGTAATCTTTCGGGTCTTGCACGATCCCAGCCCGCACGGGGTTCAGGTCAATGTAGGCGGCAATGGTCTGGAGCACGTGTCCCTTTCCCTCCACCAAGACGCTCTTGAACCGGTCTGACCAAAGCAGTCCGAAGCGGTCATGGGTTTTATTAAACCAAGTAGAGAAGCGCTGTTTCAGCGTTTTCATAAAAGCCGAAACATCGCCCATCCTGGCGAGCAGTCGCGCCCGGATCGCTTCCGCATCGGGGCCACCCGCCTTTAATTCCTTAGTCATCACTTCAATCGAGGCGGTCTGATAGACAGTTGCCTCAGGGTAGAGCACCCAGTAGCGACGGAGTAATTCCTCATCAGAGACCCCCTCCGCCGGGGGCACCCGCACCAGCAGGTGAAAATGGTTATTCATCAAGCAGAAGGTCAAAACCTCCACACCCGAAAAATCCGCGACTTGGTGAAGCATCTTCCGCAGCACCTCCTTTTCACGAGTATCGAAGAAAGCCTCTCCATTCACACTCCGCGACATGCAGTGATAGATCCCCAAACCATCGGCCAAAATTCTCTTGTTACGCATTCATACAGGTTGGAGAATTTTAAACCCTAAGCAAGCCTATAATTAAGGGACGGGTCATTAAAATGTGTCGGTGATTGTGGGGGTGTCCTGAGTGGGCTAGCGCTTACGCTCTTGATTGAGGTGGATGTTTTCTTTGATGCGCTTGAGTAGGTTTTCGGGCATCGTTGCTTTGCGGATCTTGAACCGACCGCTGGTGGCCTGCACGTGGTAGCCGAGGTGATCTAAAGAGACCTTTTCTAAGTCCTCCCAGTGGATCAACTTTGGCTTTCTGGGGAATGCGGTCAGTGAGATGCCTTCTTTGTCCCAACTAATCCGCATTTTGCCTAGACTTGAAAGCGTGAGCGCTATGATGCCCACTGTAAACAACACGATGAAAACTGCTAGACCGGTATCGCCGCGCTGCCAATATGCCCAGCCGACCATGCCGCCGAGTATTGCGTAAATGAGGGCTTTGATTTTTCGCATAGTGGAGAGGTGCGAAATATGGTAGGAACGAGGGGATTCGAACCCCTGACCTCTTCGATGTCAACGAAGCGCTCTAACCAACTGAGCTACGTCCCTATTTCCATATTAAAGAGGCGGGAATAAAGGTCGTCCTTAATGGCAAAGCAAGAAAAAATTTGCGCTATCCCGCGATACGGCAATCGTGCGTGTCTATGGAAATTGTACGTGTGGAAACTCGGGATGGAACGATCCGATATGGCTGCGAGGTCGGAAATCAAGTATTTAACTTGGAAGGCGATCTGTATGGCAAATTTTCGCAGGGTGCGGAGCTGCTCGATCCGGTGCGCCGCCTCGCGCCTGTCGAGCCGTCTGCGATTTACGCCATCGGCCTCAACTACCGCGAACATGCTGCCGAGATGGGCTCGGCGCTGCCGGAGCACCCGGTGGTGTTTATGAAAAGCACTACCTCGGTGCTCGATCCTGAGTCGCCGATTGTGCTGCCCCGCTTTTTGCGTAGCGACCAAGTCGACTACGAGTGCGAGCTGGCGGTGGTGATCGGCAAGCGCTGCAAAAACGTGCGCGCCGCCGACGCGCTCGACTATGTGCTGGGCTACACTTGCGCGAATGATGTTAGCGCGCGCGATTGGCAAAAATCTCACGGGGGCGGGCAATGGGTCAAAGGTAAGAGCTTCGATACTTTCTGCCCGCTTGGCCCGATTCTGGTGACGGCTGACCGTATTCCAAATCCACAAATGTTGCCTATCCGCACCATCTTAAATACCGAGATTCGACAAGAATCTTATACTGGCGATATGATCTTCACGGTGGCCGAGTTGATCGCGTTTCTGAGTGGTAGCACGACGCTACTGCCCGGCACGGTGATTCTTACGGGCACGCCGCCGGGCGTTGGCGCGGCCTCCGAGCCGAAGCGTTTCCTGAAGCCGGGCGATCAAGTCGGCATTGAAATTAGTGGCATCGGTATGTTGCGGAATTCGGTAGTGGCTGAGGCGTAGAGCCTACTTCAAAGACCGGAACGTTTTGTCAACACCCAGAGAATGGGGGGATTATTGCTGGCTGGGGGCTGATGGCTTTCGACTTGATGGCCGATGGCTTTTTGTGCCTGCATCCACTCTGCGACGGCTTGGGCTTCTTCCATTCCGCCGGGATGCCCTCGGTAAGCGGTGACGCAAAGAAGGCCACCTTTGCGGAGTAATTGGTAAGCGGCGTCGAGCGCTTTTTGGGTGTTGGTGGACTCCGTCTGGATCGATTTATCGCTGCCGGGGAGGTAGCCGAGATTAAAGACGATGGCGGCGGCTGTGCTGCTGTGAGTCGCGAGCAAGACCTTGAGCTGTATGGCGTGATCGGCGCAGTGAAAGATCGCCCGCTCCGTGAGCTGTGCCGCAGCTAGCTTTGCCCGCGTGGCTTCGAGGGCGCGCTCTTGAATATCGATGGCGATGACTGTGCCCTCGGTGCCGACCTTTTCTGCGAGGAGCTGGGTATCGTATCCATTGCCTGCGGTGGCGTCGATGGTGAGATCGCCTAGCTGGAGATGTTTGCTGAGAAGCTGGTGAACTTTTTCGGTGAGTTGCATGTTCTTATCTGAATCTGGCTAGATCGACTTCGGGGTCGATGGGGGCTGCGTTTAAAATATGGTGGGCGAGTTGCGCCGACATAGCAGGTGCTGTGGAGGCACCTTTTGAGCCGAGGCCGTTGATGAGGTAGAGGTTTTTTTCGGTGGGGTGCGCGCCGATGATGGGGCGACTATCCGTAGTGCTGGGGCGCACGCCTGCGAGGTGCTGGGTGACTTCGATTTCGTGAGTATCTTTGAGTGAAGACTGGATGGCTTGGAGGAGCTCTTTTTTGCGCGCATCGGTCGGCGCTTGGTTGAGGTCTTGCTCATCGTAGGTGGCTCCGATGCGGAAGCTGCCGTCGGGGTAGGGCAGTAGCCATTTTTTATGATGATAGAGTTTTCGTGGCAGTTGCAGGGTGGGGCTTTGGCAGAGAAGTGTTTCGCCTTTAGCGGGTTTGAGCGGAATGTGCGCAAACCATGGATTTGTGCGCACGGCGGCGCCCTCGCAAAAGATGACGTTTTGTGCGCTTAGCTTGCCATACGTCCAACAGGCTTCGGTGCGTTTGAGATCGGAGTGCTGGAATGCTTCGTCGCGATACTGCCCGAGTTGCAAGAAATACGCGCGCAGTGAGTGTACCAACTGAGGAAGATCGACGTAGGCGGCTTGTTTGATTTCAAAACTTCCTTGCGCATCGACGAACTCGGGCGCTCCGGTGCCGGCTGGGTGAAACTTGCCGAGCACGTCTTGGTAGCGTGGGTTACGCAGCCGGCGACCGACGCGTTTGACATCGTCTGCATTTTGGCAAAAGCGAACCTCGGGAATGGGGTGGTAGAGGCTGATCGCTAGCTCGCGCTCGATGCGGCGATAGGTCTCTGCCGCTTCGGGCAGTAGCTGGTCGATGTTCCAGCTCTTTGTCGTCCAGCGGCCAGTGACTGGGTTGATGACACCGGCAGCGACCGTGAAGGCAGCGGGCATCTCGGCACTGCCGATCAGCTGGAAGCGCTCGCCTGCTTGATGTAATCGCCACGCAAGCAAGCAGCCGGCGAGGCCTGCGCCGACGATTAGGTGGGGGAGGTTGTTTGTAGGTGTGTCTATAAGAAATAGGTTGAATGGGAGACGTGTGGGTGAGCAAGACTTTGTGGGCGGGGACGTTCAATGTTGCCTGCCACCGCCGCAGACTAAAGAGTGCGATCCGAGGATGAGGATTTTTAATGCGATACGTGATTTTTTTTCGCGGGATCCGCAAGCGCTGGCTGCGAATAGCTCGCGGGCGCAGCGGGGGCAGTATGGCGAAGACCTTGCGGCGGACTACTGCCGGCGCACTTTGGGCTGCAGGGTGGTCGCTCGCAACTGGCGCTGGAAGCGCTATGAGCTCGATATTATCTGTGTGGATGCGGATGTTTTGGTCTTTGTCGAAGTGCGTGCGCGGGCGGCCGATGCGCTGGTGAGCGGCTTTTACTCGGTCAATGCGCGCAAAAAGAAGGTTTTGCTTCGGGCGTGTAAGGCTTACATAAATCAATTGCAAAATCCTCCGAAACACTTCCGTTTTGATGTGATTGGTGTTTCTATCTCCGAAGATGGGGAGGGAGACATCCGCCACTACGGCAATGTGCCACTCTTTTCCAAACACTATACCAAGCAGCCATGAATCCAGAAATTGAAGATTCCCGACACCCATTTTTAAAAGGTTTAAGCAAGCATCGTGGTGCGCCGCCGACGGTGGTCGTGATCTTTGGCGCCTCGGGCGACTTGACGGCGCGTAAGCTGATACCTGCCATCTTTAATCTGGGCATTGATAATTTGCTACCGAGTGAGTTTCACTTGATCGGCTTCGGGCGCAAGCCGATTGAGGACGAGGCGTTTCGCGTGTTGATGGATGAGGCGATTGAGGAGCACTCGCGCCGCCCGCTAAATAAAGAGATCTGGGAGCGTGTGCGGCAGAATATGTCATATCAGTCCGGTGGATACGATGAGGCGGCTGCCTTTGATTCGCTGGCCGAGAAGATCGACCAAATAGAAAAAGAGATGGGGCGCGATGTGCAGCGCATGTTTTACGTATCGACGCCGCCGAGCGTGTTTGAGCCGATCATTAAAAATCTCGGCAGTAGCGGCATGGCCAAGGCGCATGTGCACACCAAGCTGGCGTCGAAGGTGGTGATCGAGAAACCTTTTGGTCGAAATCTGGAATCGGCGCGCGAGTTGAATAATGTGCTCAACAGTGTCTTCGAAGAGACACAAGTGTTCCGCATCGACCACTACCTAGGCAAAGAAACCGTGCAAGACTTGCTGGTGCAGCGTTTTAGCAACTCGATCTTTGAGCCGCTCTGGAACCGCGAATACATCGACTGTGTGCAGATCACTGTGGCGGAGAGCCTCGGCGTGGGCACGCGCGGTGGCTACTACGATACCAGTGGGGCGCTGCGCGATATGATTCAGAACCACACCATGCAGCTAGTCGCGCTGACGGCGATGGAGCCACCCGTCACGCTCGACCCAGAGTCGATCCGCGACGAGAAAGTCAAGGTGATCAAAGCGATCCAACCACTCAAGCTGAAGGCGCAAGACGGCGACGTTGTGCGCGCGCGCTACGCTAAGGGGCTGGTCAAAGGCGAGCCAGTCAAGGGCTACATGGAAGAGCAGGGTATCCCCGAAGATTCGACTACGGAGACCTTTGCAGCGATGCGCTTGGCGATTAACAACTGGCGCTGGCAGGGCGTGCCTTTCTACATCCGCTCGGGTAAGCGCATGGCGCGCCGTGCGAGTGAGATCGCGATCCAGTTTAAACGCCCCCCGGGCATTCTGTTTTCAGAAGGTGACAAGTTCAACGTAGCGGCCAATACCATGGTGATCAGCATCCAGCCCGATGAGGGGGTGACGCTGGTGATGAACTCCAAGATCCCTGGGCTGGAAACGCGCACGCAGCCCGTTAAAATGCACTTTCGCTATTCCACCACCTTTGGCTCCAATACGCCAGAAGCTTACGAGCGTTTGATCCTCGATGCGATGGTGGGCGATAGCACGCTATTTATCCGTGGCGACGAGACGGAGGCTTCTTGGAAACTTGTCTCGCCGGTGCTCAAACACTGGGAGGAGTGCGGCCTGCACGGGCTGGAGGAATACGCGGCTGGCTCGTGGGGACCGCTCGAAGGCGAGCGCTTACTCTGGGAGCGGAAGCACCAATGGCGCCGTTCGGGCTGAGCTTAATTTGCCGACTTATATGAAAGATTTAATCGATGCATTACCAGGGCTGAATTTGCCCGTGGGCGAGGTCACCGATCGCCTTGAAAGCATGTGGGAGAGCGACACGACTGGCTCGCCGTCGGCCTTCCGCGCCTCGCAGATGAATGTGGTGCTGCACTTCGGCTGGGAGGTGACGCCCGAAGAAGCGCTGGAGCGATTCGACGTGTTGCTGACCTTTGCCCAGCGCTACCCGAGCCGGATCATCGTGCTCTGCCCTTCGCGTTCAATCTCGGATGGTTCGATGCGTGCCAAACTCTTTAGCCAATGCTACATCGGTGAGTCGCACCGCGAGATGTGTTGCTGTGAGGCGCTGTTGCTGGGGTATCGACCAGAGAATTGTGGCCATTTGGGCAATCAAGTTTCCGTGTGGTTGGAGCCGGATTTGCCGAGCTACCATTGGTTTTGCGGCGTGCCTGGTGCGCGCATTGAAGAATATTTCGACGACCTGCTGGTGGGCGTGCGTCGCTCCATCTACGACAGTAGCTACGAGGGCAAAGACCTGAGCCAACTCAGTTGGCCAGATCCATCGCATGTAGGCGATCTCGCCATGGCGCGCTTACTCCCCGTGCGCCAAGCGATTGGCCAATACCTGAGCGGCTACGAAATCAGCAGCCTATGCGAGCATCTAGAATCGGTCACTGTGACACACAGCGCGGCGATGTGCGGCGAAGGCATGCGCCTGATGGAGTGGGTCAAGGACTGCCTCGACGATTGCAATAAGGGCCAAGACGGCTCTGCTCTTAAGGCGAAGTTTACTGTAGAGACTTGCGCTGCTGCTGCGGATGTCGCTGCTGCGGATGTCGCTGCTGCGGATGTCGCTGCTGCGGATGCTGCTGCTGTCGCTGCTGCGGCCGACTGCTCACTCGCGCTTAGCTTTAGCTATTCCGACGGGCGCTACTTTAAGTGGCGCAAATTTGCAGATGGTTCGATGGCTGAAGTGGAAGCTTCACTAGGTAAATCGCAGGAAAAGATATCTACTCGGGTCAAAGCATTGGGCGCGGAGCAGATGATTGCTGAAGCTTTATTTTTCTAGCGTATTTAATTTATCCAAGGCAGCCAGCACGTCGGTGGCCTGTGCGGAGGTGGCGGCTTTGAGGTCGCGCCAAACGAGCACGCCATCTTGGTAAAGGTAGGCTTGTCGGCTCCAGCGGCTTTTGCTAAATGCATCGGCGATCTTGCCTTCGGTATCGGCTAGGAGCGTGAAGGGTAACGTGTATTTATCTCGGAACTCGGCCTGCGTCTTGGCGGTGTCGGAAGAGACGCCGAAGATCTGTACTTGACGGGCTTGCAGCTCCTCCCAGCCGTCGCGCAGGCTACAGGCTTGTTTGACGCAGCCGGGCGTCATGGCTTTGGGGTAGAAAAAGACGAGCGTTGTGCCTGTGGCCAGCGCCGCGCCGAAATCGAGCGTTTCACCTTGGTCGGTCACGGCTTCGAGCTGCGGGGCGGCGCTACCCAGTTCGAGTGCATTTGCGAAAAGGAAGGTAGATATAAAAGAAAAGATCATAATGAGCGCGACTAGCTTTTTCATATAGTGTGATCGTTTATCGCGGGGTAGGCTTACAAAATAAAGTGCGGAGCGAAGGAGACGTTGCTGGCGCAACATCGCTACAAGCCGAGCTGAACCGAATAGCGTTGACGGCGGTTATCGCGGATTTAACACACTATGCAGATGCTACGCGTGTTTCACTCTCTCTTCTATATAACCTTCGCCTTTACTGCGTTTGTGAGCATGGTCGGCTGCACGCCGAGTGGGGTGGAGATCGTGAGCGAGACAAATGAAAAGCAGTATCAACTGGGGCAGGACTTTAAGAGCCAGGGCCGGATGGAGGATGCACTCGGCGCTTTCGAGCGGGTGATCGACGCGCGCAGAGATGCGCCTGAATCTCACCTCGAAGCGGGCTACATTTATCTCCGCACGCTGAAAGATCCGATCAGTGCGATCTACCATTTCAATCGTTTTCTGCGGCTGCAGCCACAATCACCGCAGGCCACGCAAGTGAGTCAGTTGATCGAGACGGCGCAAAAGGAATTTGCCCGGCAACTGCCCGCGAAGCCTTACGAAGGCCAACTAGATCGTATCGATTTGATGGACTTGGTGAGTACGCTGAAACAAGAAAACGACAGCTTGAAGCGTGATCTGATGGCGGCCACGGCACGTGTCGAACAGCTCGAAAACGTGCTCGGTCAGGCGCGGCGCGCGCAACAACAACAACAGCAACAACAGCTGCCCGCGCCGACTATCCGCTCGCCGCAGGCGCAGTCAGTTGCCACCGCAACCACGCCGAGCCCCAGCAACGCGCCGAGCCCCAGCAACGCGCCGCGCGCCTACACGGTGCAGTCGGGCGATACGCTGAGTGCGATTAGCACTCGTTTTTACGGCACGCCTTCGCGCTGGATCGATATTTACCAAGCCAATCGCGACCGTCTCTCCAGTGAGAGTGCGCTGCGGGTGGGGCAGGAGATTCGGATTCCTTAATTTTTTGGCGGAACTTCGTTTGATCCTTCTTTGACCCTTTGTTGGACCCTCGTTTGACCCTTCGTTAGCGGCACATAGCGTAATTGGAAATGAAGCTGCGCTATTTCGATCACAATGCGACCACGCCCCTCTGCCCTTTGGCGCGAGAGGCTTGGTTGGCCGCGTCGCAGGATCAGTGGCTCAACCCGTCGAGCCCGTATCGCGCAGCGGCGGCGGTGCGTGTGCGCTTCGAGGTGGCGCGCGAATCGCTGGCGGAGCGCTTTGATATCGCGCCGGGGCGGGTGGTCTTTACCTCGGGCGCGACGGAGGCTAACAATGCGGTGATCCGGCATTGGGCGCAAGTGCTGCCTGCGGGCGGGCGCGTGGGGGTCAACCCGACCGAGCATCCCAGCGTGATCGAAGCGGCCAAGGCTTTACTCGGTGCGCGTATCCAGTGGCTGCCTTTGACCTGCGATGGGCGCGTGGACATCGATGCGCTCGGCGAGCTCGTGCACTCGGGGGCGCTGCTTGCGGTTTCGGTGATGGCGGCTAATAACGAGACGGGCGTGATCCAGCCGTGGCAGGCGATCGCCGAACTTTGCGCTCAGGCGCAGATCCCGTATCACTGCGATGCCTCGCAGTGGGTCGGGAAAATGCCTTTGGCGGGTCTTTCGTCGTGCAGCTATGTGACGGCCTGTGCGCACAAGTTTGGCGGAGGCAAAGGTGTAGGCTTCCTGCTTTTGCCGAGTGCGGAAGATGCTTGCGGCTCGCTGTTGGGCGGCGCACAAGAGGCAGGTCGCCGCGCGGGCACCGAAGATGTGGCGGGCGTGTTGGCGATGCTGGCAGCGCTGGAGGATTCGAGCCTAGGAGACACCGCGGCGCGGGATGCATTTATTGAGCGCGTGTCTGCGGCGGTGGCTGGCGCGGCGGTGGTGGGTGCCGATGCGCCGCGACTTTGGAACACCGTGTCGATCATCATGCCGCAGCACCTGAGTGTGCGCTGGATACGGGCGCTGGAAAGAAAAGGTTTTCTGCTCTCGGCAGGCTCCGCTTGTTCTACCGGCGAGTCGACGGTTTCCACGGTGCTGCTCGCGATGGGCGTCTCTGAGGCAGCCGCGAGCCGTGTGCTGCGCATCAGTGCAGGTAGCGAAACCACTTTGGAAGATTGGCAGGCACTGGCCGATGCCATCGCCGCCTGCTATGAATGGTTGAATGCGGAAGCTGCGGGCTCGCGGAGCACCGTGATCTCGATCAATTGATCGCAGGGTGGGGGAATATTGACCAATGCGCTTTCTTAATCTACGGCTACAAAACTTTCGTAATATCGAATTCACCGAACTGCCGTTGGCCGCAGATCGTAGCTTCCTATTGGGAGCCAACGGGCAAGGGAAATCAAATCTGCTGGAAGCGCTGGGGCTAGTCACGGCTTTGCGTTCGTTCCGCACGCAGGCTCTCGGTGCTCTGCCGCGCAAGGGCTTTAAAGAATACTCGCTGGCCTACCAGCTAGAGCACGAGGTGCAGGGGGCGACCGCGCTGGAGATACACGCTGCTGCCGGCGGGCGCAGTGTGTTGATCGACGGCGAAAAGGTGACGCGGTTGGTCGAGTTTATTGGCCGCTTCCCTGCGGTCACGCTCTGTTCTAGTGACTTGATGCTGCTGCGCGGTAGCCCTGGGGATCGCCGCCGCTTCATGGATCTAACGCTCTCGGTGGTGAATCGCAGCTACTACACGGCTTTGCGCGACTTTCATCGCGGCGTGGCCGAGCGTAATCGACTGCTCAAAAACAATGGTAGCGCGGCGGAGCTTTCGGCCTTCGAGGCGGAGATCGCGCCCCATGCCAGTGTGATCGCCAGCTACCGCAAGCAGGGCATGGCGACGCTGCGCGAGGTGCTGTGCCGAGTCTATGATCAAATCGCTGAGGCGGAGGAGGGGCCCGAGCTGGATTTCCTTCCGAATGTGGACTGCCGAGATGTGGAAAGCTACCGGCGATTGTTGCATGAAAGTCGCCGCCGCGATCAAATGATCGGAGCGACCCAGCGTGGCCCCCACCGCGACGACTTTAACCTTTCGCTACACGTCGGCGGCGCGCGCGAATACGCTTCCGACGGCCAGCAGCGCGGTCTCTGTGTGGCGCTGCGCATCGCGCAGGCTTGTTTCTTCCGCGAGCAGCTCGGGGTCGCCCCCGTGTTACTGGTAGATGATGTGCTGGGCGAGCTCGACCCCGTTCGGCGGCAGGGCTTTTGGCGCGCCTGCCCGCAGGATATTCAGGTCATCGCGACGGGCACAGAGTTGCCGTCTGATCCTAAAGAGTGGGCGATTTATTCCATCGAGTCCGGTGGCGTTGCTGCTTTGTAGCGATGCCGCGCCAGCGGCGTCATCTGGCAGCGCAAAGGGTAGCGCGGATTGGCTCAATCCGCATTTGCCGCGCCAGCGGCGTCATCCGATTCGTAACTCCTCAGTGATGCTCAATTGCCCCGTGGGATCGCAATTGGCGCGTAGCCCGACAAAGCCCCCTTTGAACTTATCGTAGTAGGGCCAGAGCAGGGTGCGATCCGTCTCAGGTATGGCGAGCGTATCGATCTCAACGCGCGTGAAGAATTTAAAATGCCCTTCTTGGATGGCTTCGGGCAGTTCATCGAGCGCCTGCTTACACTCGAATAGAAACATCAACCAATGTCCCGCACCTTCGTAGCTTTTTTCCGAAATGTAGCCGAAACAGTGCAAATCGCCGTCATCCAGCCGCAAGCCGATCTCTTCCTCGGTCTCGCGGCGGGCGCACTCATAGGGAGATTCGCCAGTGGTCATATCCAGTTTGCCCCCGATCGGGCTCCAGCAGCCTAGGTTTGGCGCTTTCTTACGTTTGATTAGTAGCTGTTGTCCTTGCGCGTTGTGCACGAAGACGAGAGCGCTAATCTTAAAAGGGAGCTGTGTGTTCATGGTTGGGGAAGTTTGGCAAGCGGGGTATTTCTGCAAGTGAATTCGCTAGATTTGATCCTACTGACCTCCCGATACGTTAGAATTGATCTTCCCCGTCAGCTTTTCTGGCGACTATTATATCTTCTTTGACGCGCGGGTCTTTTTAATCGGTGCGGGGTCGGAGCGTTCCGATTGGGGTTGGAGTCCCGCCTTTAGGCGGTCACATGCCTAAAGGCGGGACTCCAACCCAGGGTGCAATTTTTAGGACGAGGTAATGTTATGCGGCAATGTCTTGAGCCTGCCAGTATAGATTCCATTGGCGATTTGCCCGCATGGCTCTAGTGTTGACGAAGTTTTCTGCGGTTTCTTGTCTCCATGAAGCCCCTGGGATTTTCATTCTGTCTTGGATGATGTGTTTGTTTGCGCTTTCAATCATGCCACTGCCTAGGGGTAAATCGTTTGCAATTGCTTGATCGTAGGCGAGGTTCTCACGGCGATTTTCTAGGTAGCGCCATGCGCAACGCACCGGCGCTTCGCTGTCAGGGAACCCAAGTGGTTCAAGGTGTATTTTTAGCTCATGGATTACCCGATCAGCACGACCTTGCTTCAGTCGTTTTTTCTGTTTTTTCAGCCAGCGTTTTGGATTATCCGAGCATACCAATCCGGCAGCAGCGAGGTATTCCAGCACATGGTATAGGTCGATCAGCAATTGCCTTTGCTCGCCAAAAGCAATATGGCTTTGCCGATCAATCCAAGTGGCACCATCGCCGACGACATGTATAAAGGACTCCAGCGACATGCCTGCTAATTTGGCCGTGTATGCCCATAATTTAGCGACCGTGTCGACAGGGTTGAAAGTGGCGGCATAAAAAGTCTGAGCCGAACCTTTAGCCGTACTCGCAAACAAGCGCACCTCCTTATAATTGACTTCTCGGCTTTTACGCGCATCGCCCTCGGTATCAGTGGTGGTGACGATCCTGACGAATGAGCCATCGGCTTGAGATATGATTTCGCCGGCGCCCTTTGCGGGAAGCGCATTGGCATCTTCTGCACTGAGGGTTTGTCTTTGCGCAATAATCTCGGCGTGCTTACGCGTCACACTTGCGACCGTACTAAGAGGCAGAGCAAAGCCGTAATGCTCACTAATACGATCGACCGACTTAACGAATGAATCTTCAAATCCAAAATCACTAACTGCACGTTCAAGAGGCAGAGAACATTGCTTGAACTTCACCCCGATAGCTGGAGCTAACAGTCGTATATAGGAACGGGAGTGATCACGCCAGACGCTGTCACTGACCTGAACTAATCCGAATCGAGTCCACCATTTGAAGTTTTTTTTTCGCGTAATTGTGCTCGCGGATTCTCTGCCTTGAAGGCAGCAGAGATGCTTTCGTCGACACTGCCCGCCCAGGTGGAAACCGTTTCGTTGCCAAGCAAACGCAACTCCTCGAAAATCAAAGATTCGATTTCGTCGGCACTTCGGATTTTCCCAGATTCAACGGGCTCATCCGCGATCTTCAGAATTGATAGCATCCGTTCGGCCATCTCAGGATGACTTTTGAGAAGAGAGTATATTTGAGCGATTTGATCGCCGCTAGTGGATTTCTTTTTCTTACGCATCCCAAGTCTATTTCACATATGTGAACGTTTGTACAGTAATAAATTAACTTTTTTACCCCGTTCTAAAAATTGCACCCTCCAACCCATTGAGATGAAAATTCAGTTTGACATGTCAAAATGAAAATCATTAACGTTCAAAATACATGAACACTAATAGCATAAGACTGACAACTCTTCTCGCGGCGGCAGTGCTCTTATTGGCTGGCTGCGGTCAATCCAATCAGGCTGAGGAGCGCGACCACGCGGGGCAATCGCATCGCGAAGGCTTGTATAGTGCAACGGCCACGGTCGGCATGATCGCTGATGTGGTTCGTAATATCGTAGGTGATAAGGGCACGGTGCATGGCATCATTGGTGAGGGAGTGGATCCTCACCTCTACAAGCCGACATCTTCGGATGTGAAACTCATGCAGGCCTCGGACATCATCTTCTATGGAGGCTTAAATCTGGAAGGTAAGATGGGAGATGTTCTGGTGCGCCTCGCGACTCGGGGTAAGCCGGTCGTCGTTGTCACGGAAACCCTGCTAGAGCAGGGTGAATACGTTATGGCCACAGAGGAAGCGCATTTCGATCCCCACGTATGGATGGATGTGGCGGGTTGGATTCAAGCCACCGAGGTAATTAGCCAAGCGCTGATCGCGTTTGACCCTGATAATGCAAGCTATTACGAAGAGCGCACTGCGGACTACACCGCGAAGCTCAAAGAGCTCGACGACTATGCGAAAAAAGTCTTCGCGACGATTCCGCAGCAAAGGCGGGTGCTAGTCACTGCGCACGACGCGTTCAACTACATGGGCCGCGCCTATGGAATCGAAGTGCGGGGCATTCAGGGCATCAGCACTGAGTCGGAAGCGGGACTCAAGGATATCAACGATCTGGTAGATTTCCTGGTCGACCGCGACATTCCAGCGGTCTTCGTAGAGACGTCTGTCTCGCAGAAGAACGTGCGTGCATTGATCGAAGGGGCGCAAGCAAGGGGGCACGATGTGATCGTCGGCGGCGAGCTTTTCTCGGATGCGATGGGCGCGGCCGGCACCTACGAAGGCACCTATATTGGGATGCTGGATCACAATATCACCACGATCGTCCGCGCCCTAGGTGGCGAAGCGCCGGAAAAGGGTCTTAATGGGCAACTGAGCCACTGATTTCTCCGTATTAAAACGGAACCCGACTATGCCAGCCACTCCCACCCCAGCAAAATCTGCCGCCTCCTTGCGGTATCCAGAGCATCCGGCCGATTGCCCGTTGGCGATCCATGACTTGACGGTGGCCTACCAGCGCAAGCCAGTGATTTGGGATATTGAGCTGAATATTCCCGAGGGGAGTTTGGTTGGCATTGTCGGGCCGAACGGGGCGGGTAAGAGCACTTTGCTGAAAGCCTGCCTCGATCTGATTCCAAAGACTTCTGGTTGGGCGCGTGTCTATGGCGCACCCTATGCGAAGCAACGTCACTTAGTCGGCTATGTGCCGCAGCGTGAAACCGTGGACTGGGATTTTCCTGTGACGGCGCTCGATGTAGTCGCAATGGGGACTTATCGTCAACTCGGCTGGTTCAAGCGTGTCGGTAAGGCCGAGCGAGCGCGCGCCCTCGAAGCGATGGAGCAAGTAGGTATCAGCGAATACGCCGACCGCCAGATCAGTCAACTCTCAGGCGGGCAGCAGCAGCGGGTGTTTTTGGCACGCGCCCTAGTGCAAGACGCAAGCCTGTACTTCATGGACGAGCCCTTCGCCGCGGTCGATGCGGCAACGGAGCAGGCCATCGTCGAGCTGTTGAAGCAGCTTCGTGCGAAGGGAAAGACCTGCATCGTCGTCCACCACGACTTGGCGACTGTTTCCAAGTATTTCGATTGGTTGGTTTTGCTCAACATGCGCATTGTGGCCGCAGGGCCGACCAAAGAAGTCTTCACCCGCGAGAACTTGCGCAAGACCTACGGTGGCAAGCTCGATTTGCTGGATAACGCATCCTTCGCTTTGAGTCAAAGCTAGGGCCTGCACGGCCTACATCTCAACGCGTATCCTGCCATGTTTGAAACGATCAGCGACGTCCTTCTTCTGAAGGATCACAACACCCGCGTCGTCGTCATCAGTGTGATGCTACTGGGCGTCTCCTCCGGTATTATCGGAGCGTTTTTGCTGCTGCGCAAGCGCTCGCTGATGGGCGATGTGCTCTCGCATGCGACGCTGCCCGGCATTGGCATCGCCTTTGCGGTGATGACTGCTTTAGGATTTTCGGGTAAAAGTCTGCCCGGCTTACTTTTCGGAGCCGCCGTCTCGGGCGTCGCAGGGCTACTCTTGATGCTGGCCATCCGCTCGACCACACGTCTGCGCGACGATGTGGCGATGGGCTTTGTGCTCAGTGTCTTTTTTGGCTTGGGTGTGGCGGTGCTCGGCATGGTGCAGAAAATGCCCGGTGCCAATGCGGCTGGGTTGGAATCATTTATTTACGGTAAGACAGCGTCTATGGTGATGCAAGATGCCCAATTGATCGGCGGCGTTGCTCTCGTGATCAGCGTGGCTGCGCTCCTCTTTAAAAAGGAATTTACGCTGCTCTGCTTCGACGATGGCTACGCCCGAGCGCAAGGCTGGCCTGTCATGCTGCTCGACATCGCAATGCTCGCCCTCGTCACCGCCGTGACCGTGATCGGCTTGCAGGCGGTCGGCCTGATCTTGATCATTGCTTTCTTGATCATTCCGGCGACGGCCGCCCGGTTCTGGACGCACCGCTTAGATCGCATGCTGCTACTCTCCGCTGCGCTCGGCGCAGTCAGTGGCTGGTTGGGTGCCTCCTTTAGCGGCATCTTTAGCGATCTTCCGGCGGGTGCCATCATCGTGTTGGTGGCCGCTAGCATTTTTCTCTTTAGTATGTTGTTCGGCACAGATCGTGGGGTGATTCCACGGCTCCGTGATCACTTACGTCTCAAGCGGCGGGTCGGCCGGCAGCATCTGCTCCGTGCCGCTTACGAGATTCTCGAACAGCAGCCTGGCCCTTTGGCCAATATACCAGTTGATCGCGCCTCCTTACTGGCGCACCGATCATGGTCAGCCCGTGAGTTTAAGTGTCTACTCCGCCGTGCCCGGGCAGAAGATCACATCGAGTCAAATACGATCCATGCCATAGGCCTCTCGGAGTCGGGCTTCGGTGAAGCTGCCCGCATTACTCGCAACCACCGCTTGTGGGAGCTCTATTTGATTCGTCACGCAGACGTTGCGCCCAGCCACGTAGATCGCGATGCTGATATGGTGGAGCACATCCTTGGCTCCGAGATGGTTCGCAAACTCGAAGCAGAGCTCGACCTCGACACAGAGCTGCTGCCAAGCCCACACCAACTTTAGATTTTTTCGTTATGATGCCTTGGACTATTTTCGATACATGGATCGCCGTCACCGGGATGCTCTGCGCCATGTCAGCCGCCTCGATCGGCTCGTTTCTCGTCCTTCGTAAAATGAGTATGATGGGGGACGCTATCAGCCACGCCGTCTTGCCCGGCCTCGCTCTGGCCTTCCTCTTCACTGGGGCGCGCGATAGCTTCCCGATGTTTATCGGAGCTGCCGTGGCGGGTATTTTAACCGCACTCTTTACTCAATGGATCAGCCGTTTTGGGCAAGTGGATCGAGGAGCTGCCATGGGCATTGTGTTCACGACGCTCTTTGCGCTAGGTCTCCTGCTCATCGTCCGCGCGGCCAATCATGTCGACCTGGATCCAGGCTGCGTGCTCTATGGGGCGATTGAGCTGACCCCGCTCGATATGGTCTTCGTCGGCCCTTTCGAGCTACCGCGCGCGTCCGTGGTCAATGGCACAATGTTATTAATCAACCTAGGAGTCATAACGTTACTATTTAAAGAGTTGCGATTGAGTTCCTTCGATCCCGCTCTCGCCGAAACCCTTGGTTTTTCACCAGGTTTTCTTCACTACCTACTCATGACTATGGTGGCGATTACCACTGTGGCCGCATTTGAATCGGTCGGCAGTATCATTGTGATCGCCATGCTAATCGTGCCCGCCGCCACTGCGCTACTGCTCACGCGCCGACTCGTGCCTATGCTCACAATCGCTTGTGTAGTTGGGGCCGCTTCTGCTTGGCTGGGGCACTACATGGCGATACGCATACCCCCACTGTTTGGGATTAGTGATACCACCAGCTCCGGAATGATGGCCTTTGCCGTGGGCCTGCTCTTTACCGTCGCATGGATCTTCGCTCCGCATGAAGGACTCATCGCGCGCGCACGGCAGCGCCGCGGCAGCAGCGGGGTGCCCGTCGATCCGTAAATAAATAATCAAACTCAACATCTTGAGGCTATTCCGTACATCCCTGTTCTGGCGGATGGCAGGTGATATAGAAGGCCGTGGTCGGCCTTTCATCTGGCTCGCCGGTTCGGGTGCGCGCGATGGCAACCGGACTACGTGCGCCAGGCAGATTAGCCTCCAGGGGCTCGAAGGGGGAAACGCTTACCGATATTACCTGCCGCGAAAGCACTGAGCCAGCCATACAGCCCCCGGTTGGCCGCAAAAAAAGCACGCGCTTAGAGCTTCAAATATCTTTATGAGTTTTAGTGGCTTCCTTAGGTTCGTTTTTTTGACTACGAAAGGGCGCGAAATTACGCGAAAAAGGGCTGTTTGGGCTTGCTGCTGTTGAAGCCAGAGACTCCACGAGAACTTCGGCTTTCGTCAGCGCTCGTAGAAGCGACACTCCTGTCGCTTTATGGGTGCCCCCACTCACAGCGAGACCAAGTGGCTGCTCAAAGTGAGTTGACTGATCCAGAATACCTCCGTTTGGCTTCGCGCACTTTCGCGTTTTTGCTTCGCCATCTACGGCAGACCTCCGTCGTAGTGGAAAATTTCCGAATTTAGGATTAACAGCAATAGACAATCAAAGGAAAATAGGATTAAAGAATATGTCCGTTTTTTCGATGGCAAACATAGAATCATCAGAGGTCTCAACGAAATTAAATTTGCGGCCAGCGCTAAAGATTCGGAAAACTAGATTTTTTGGCGTCACCGCCATCGTAGTCACCATGGTGCGGGTAGAGAGAATCGAACTCTCAGCTCAACCTTGGGAAGGTCACGTGTTACCACTACACCATACCCGCTTTCAAATGACTAATGCCGAATAGCTAATGAACAAGACGACTCACTCGTCAATGCGTAATCAACGATTTCGACCGTGAGGCCGCATTTTTTTGAGCCAGGTCACCGTAGCCGTCATCGTAGTCGTCATCGTAATCGTCATCGTAGCCGTCATCGTAAGATTTTGGAGGAACGAAAGCGTCCCGCATCGAGCGCTCCAAAGCGTGACCGCTTCGGCTACCTTGAGGCGGCATGAATTTTTCCTAAATAATTTTGACTACATCGTTTGGTCGAGACATCACTTTTGAATGTATCCGACATGCTTGAAACACTGCTCACGATTTCTCCTTTTTTCTTTGTAGCTTTGCTCTATGCCTCTGCGGGGCACGGCGGGGCGTCAGGCTATCTGGCAGTGATGGCTCTGCTCGGGGTGGAAGCGGTTCTACTTCGACCGACGGCACTTGGGCTCAATGTTTTGGTCTCTTTACTGGGTACAATTGCTTTCTTTAAGGCGGGGCATTTTAGAGCTAAGTTGTTTTGGCCGCTGGCACTCTCGGCCATTCCTTTTGCCTATCTAGGTGGCAGTCTCGATATCCAAGAGGGGCTTTTTCGCAAGATTCTCGGAGTGGCGCTCACAGTGGCGCTACTTCGATTATTTATGCCGCAGCGTGATGCCGAAGAGATGCGATTTCCGCCGCTCTGGCAGTTGATCCTGGCGGGGACGGCGATGGGCTTTGTCTCCGGCTTGATCGGAGTGGGGGGCGGCATCTTTCTGACGCCCCTGGTCATCTTCTTAGGCTGGGCCCCGGTGAAAACGGCGGCGGCTATTTCTGCACCTTTCATTATGTTCAACTCCGTGGCGGGACTGGCCGGGCTACAACCTAGCGCGAATGACTTTCATCCGCTCTTTCTATGGCTGGCGGTAGCCGTGTTGCTCGGTGGCCTGCTCGGTTGCAGTTGGGGTAGCCATCTGGCAGCAGCCAAGCAGCTCCGCTACGCGCTGGCGCTCGTGCTGAGTTTAGCAGCGTTTAAGATGTTTCTGTAGGGGCTTCACCATTCGACAAGTTCATGATCTCTGACAAGTGAAGCCCCTACGTTGATGATACCGTCAATTTCCCACTCGTCAGAATTCGCGCTCGCAGGCCACCTGAGCCTTTGAGCGCTTCGTGCACACCGGGTTGGATGGATTCATCCATCCAGTAGCAGGGGCGGCATTCTTCGCTACCTTCAAAATCGATACCTTGCAGGCTGAAACGTTGGCCGATCAAGGTATTGAGGTCGACGCCGGAGGTCAGCACGTTGCGGCGGAACCACGCAGGGTTGAGTCGGGGGCAATCGAAGTCGTCGCGAATGCGTTCATAGACCGCCCAATCAAAAAAAGTGATTTGGCCTTTATAGTCTTCCTGATGGTTGAAGTAGCGGTCGCCGACGAGGCCAGCGCCGGCGACGCACTCAACAGTGTCGACTTTTTCGATACCGTGATCGAGGCGGCCTTTGCCGTGACGACCGACAAAGTCGTGCCCAGTGGAAATGTAGATGGCGTTTATATTCATGTTATTGAAATAAATTTTAAAAAGGGTGAATGGGTTTTGTGGCCATAATCCAACCGGTGGCTAGTGGCCGTGAGAATGCTGATGGTTGCCATGCTCAAGGTTTGCGGGGTCGGCGCAGCCGCAGTGGTTGCTTTCGATCCAAGCTCCGCTGCCGTCGGTGTAGATTTCTTTTTTCCAGATCGGGAGGCGATGTTTGATGTTGTCGATAATGTAGCGACAGGCCAGAAAGCTATCGCCTCGATGGTGAGCAGTCACGCCGACACAGACGGCGATGTCACCGACCGTGAGTGCACCGATTCGATGGACTACAGCGGCTTCTTGAATGCCAAATTTCGCTTTGGCTTCGTCGAGAATCGTTTGGGCAATGCCGGGCGCGAGTTGGGCGTAGCCGCTGTAATGGAGCGCGGCCACCGGTTTGCCTTCGTTATGATCGCGCACCCAACCCTCGTAGCTGCAATACGCGCCGGAACTGATCGAGAGCAGTTGCTTGCGCAGTTCAGCTGGGGCGATGGTGTGGCCTGTGAGTTGGAAAGTCATTTTGGTAGCAGCGACACTCTTGTCGCTTTTTAGGTGTTTGAAAACGAGATAAGGCCGTGCTTGCTAAAGATGGTTCGTAGGAAGTGACGGGTGTATGAGATTTCGGGAGATTGGTAGAAGCGACACTCTTGTCGCTTTTTAGGTGTCTAGAAACGAGATAAGGCCGTGCTTGCTAAAGATGGCTCGTAGGAAAATTACGGGTGTATGAGATTTCGGGAGATTCGGTAGAATCGACACTCTTGTCGCTTTTTAGGTGTTTGAAAACGAGATAAGGCCGTGCGTGCTAAAGATGGCTCGAAGGAAGTGACGGGTGTATGAGATTTCGGGAGGTTATTCGCGGGCTTTTCTCACCTTTGGCTGTTGGGGCCAATAAAGCGACAAGAGTGTCGCTTCTACCTTTGGCTGTTGGGGCCAATAAAGCGACAAGAGTGTCGCTTCTACCTTTGGCTGTTGGGGCCAATAAAGCGACAAGAGTGTCGCTTCTACCTTTGGCGGTTGAGGCCAATAAAGCGACAAGAGTGTCGCTGCTACCCTCCCGTCATCGGTGGCAGAAAGGCAATGGAGTCGCCGTCTTTTAGGTCGGTTTGGTGCGCGGAGAGTTGGTGGTTAATGGCTACTTGGAGCTGCGTGAAATCGTGCGGAAATTGATACGCTTCTTTGAGCGCGGCGTAGAGCGTGGAGGGGGAGGCGTCTTCGAGCGTGCGCGACTCTTCGGTCTTGCCGGCCATATCGGCGAGTTGGGCGAAATAGAGGATTTGGATCTGCATGATTTTGAAGTGGATCTAATTATTTTCGGTTGAGGAGGTTGGAGTCCCGCCTTTGGGCGGCTTTTTGTCTAGTCAATGACCGCCTAAAGGCGGGACTCCAACCATTGTGGATGCATATTCTTCGGCGGTGTTAATGTTGTCCAAACTACGCGGGTCGTCCTGCTCGACCAGCGTGGCTTCTTTCACGATGAGTAATTTCCGTGGGCAACTTTTGCCCAATTCTTGTGAGAGTGCGAGTAGCCCCGCATCACTGCCGGCGGGATAGATCGCGCAGAGCGGCTCGGGTAAGCCGTCGTGAGTGCTGCGGTAGGCGGTGAGCTGAGGCGGCTCTTTCTGGAACTCGGTAATGAGTTTTTCAAGTGTGGCCGTTTGCAAGTAGGGGAGATCGCATGCGAGCACCAGCCAGTGGACTTCGGGGTGGGCACGCATGGCAGAGAGGATGCCGCAGAGCGGGCCCTTGACGTCTTCGCTCGAATCATAAATCGCCTCGGTGCCTTGTGGCGTGGGGAAGGCCTGTTCTGCCCGCTGCGAGATAAAGACCTTCGGGCAGACGCTCTGTAGCAGTGAAGCGCTACGTTTGAGCTGAGTCTCTTCGCCTCCGTAGGCGAGGAGCGCCTTATCGCGCCCCATGCGCTGGCTTTGGCCGCCGACGAGAACAAGGCCGTAGATTGAATTTGTCATAGTTTGGCTGTTTCAGAATTCAACTTATAGTCGGATTTACCGCCAGTTTTTTCGACTAGGCGGGTGGATTCGATGACGATGTCTTTGGAGGCGGCTTTGCACATATCATAGATGGTGAGCGCGGCACCGCTGGCGGCGGTGAGGGCTTCCATTTCGACACCGGTTTGGTCGAGCACTTTGACTCTGGCTTCGATTCGGAGGCGGGCTTCGTCGGCTGGTGCGATCTCTATCTTGACCGATTTCAAGTTGAGCGGGTGGCAAAAGGGGATCAGCTCGGAGGTCTTTTTGGCAGCCATCGTCCCTGCGATGATTGCGGTATCGAGGATGGGGCCTTTCTTACTGCTCCAGCCGGCTTCGCCGAAGGCTTTCATAATCTCTGGCCCCAGGTAGACAAAACATTCGGCTGTGGCCGTGCGCTCAGTCACTGTTTTTTCGGATACGTCGACCATGGTCGGTCGCTGGTCTTTATCGATGTGGGTGAACTCCATGTGGTCAATTTTAAGGAAGCTTTATGCGCGCTGGCAAGCGGTAGTGCAGGGTGTTTTTGTGTGAAACCTCTGCTAATACCAAGGGTGAAAATCAAATTTTGATCCTAATGGATACGACTTATCCGAGGTGGGCGTGAGTTCGATGTAGCCGTCGCTGCTGAGGATGCGAACCAGATCGCCTGAATTTTGAGTAAGTTGCGGGCTGGCTTGGTTGTTGGCTTCGAGTTTGACAGGCAGGAAGATCGTCAGGTCGTCGCGTGCTTTGACTGCTTGATTCAAAGACACTTGGCGGGGCGTGAGAGTACGCGCTTGCCCCATCGCGTGGAAAATCGCGGGGATGACGTAGTGATGGAGGCAGGTGAGGGTTGAGCTGGGATTACCCGGCAGGGTGAAGACAGCGCAATCGGCCTGACTCCAGAAGCCCATTGGCTTACCGGGCTTTTGGCTGACTCCGTGAAAGTGGCATTTCAGGCCGAGTGCATCGAGCGCGCCCGGGATGTAGTCCCTTTTACCCATGGAGATCCCGCCGCTGATGATGAGGATGTCGTTCTTTTTGATCAGTCTCTCGAGTGCCTCGACCGAGGTGCCTGGGTCGTCGGGGAGGTGCGCTCGGGTCTGTGCGTGTAGGTGCACGCGGGCGAGCGAAGTCTCGATTGCGATGTCGTTGGAGCGGCGAATCTGGTGGGGCTCCGGCTGGCTGGACACGTCGACCAATTCATCGCCGGTACTGAGGATCGCGATGCTCGCAAGCTTGGCCACTGCTACCTGTGCATAGCCACAACTGGCGGCGACCGCTATTTCGCGTCCACCGATCAAAATTCCAGGCTCTAGTAAAACTTCGCCACTCTCGCGGTCGCTGGCATAGGGGTGGATGCAATCGCCGGGATTGTGCGCATCCTGATTGAGCAAGCGCATCTTTGATCCATCGATCTGTTCAGTTGCCTCGTAGGGCACGACGCAATCTGTGTCTTCGGGGACGGCGGCTCCGGTCATGATCTCGGCACAATTACCGGAGTCTGCGCCGAGTAAGGTCTTGGCACTGCCCGCCGGTACTTGGACTTTGACTGTGAAAATGCCATCAGCTGTAATTTCAGAGGCACGCAGGGCATAGCCATCCATCATCGAGCGGTTGAAGGGAGGGAAGGGACGATCTGCGAGTATCTCTTGACGAAGTATTCGGCCTGCGCATAGGTTGAGGGGACATACGATGGTTTCGACACGGCGCAAATTTGCTCGAATGAGGGCGCTCGCTTCGTTGGGCTGAATTAAAGAGTGCATGTGGATTGTTCGTGCATATATGACTAGCTTAATTTTTTAAAGACTCAATGGTAACTGATCAAAGAGGGCGAGGGCTCACAGACCTGCGGATTTCACTGACGGATCGCTGCAATCTTCGCTGTACTTACTGCATGCCGAAAGAAATATTTGGCTCTGATTACGTTTTCCTCAAAAAAACTGAATGGCTACATTTTACGGAGCTGGATGATCTGGTCGGAGCTTTTGTGCAGTTGGGGGTGCGTAAGATTCGTTTAACTGGCGGCGAGCCACTGCTACGGCCAGGACTGACAAAGTACATTCATGGACTAAAGCATTTGCACAAGATCGAGGATATCGCGCTGACGACCAACGGGCTTCGTTTGGCGGAGCGTGCCAGAGAGTTAAAAGAGGCAGGGCTGGATCGTATCACGGTGAGCCTCGACGCGCTGGATCCGGAAATTGCCGGAAAAATGAATGGCCGCGGCGTCGCGCCCAGAGCTGTGTTGTCCGGGATCGCAGCAGCGCAGTACGAGGGCTTTCGAGTTAAAGTCAATATGGTGGTTGAACGCGGTGTCAACGACGGCGAGATCTTGCCGATGGCTCGCTACTTTAAGGAGCTTGGGGTGACTTTGCGCTTCATCGAATTTATGGATGTGGGCAACCACAACGGATGGGAAATGGAGCGCGTCGTCAGTGGCCGTGAGGTCTTGGATACGATTCAAAGTGAGTTTGAGGTGGAACCGATTGACCTTAGTTCGAAACAAGGGGTGGCTAAGCGCTACCGCTATGTGGATGGCTCCGGCGAGTTTGGCTTGATTACATCCGTCACGCAGCCCTTTTGTGGCGGCTGCACGCGGGCGCGTATCTCTGCCGATGGTCAACTCTTTACCTGCCTCTTTGCTAGCAAAGGGCTGAATCTTAAGCAATTTATGCGCTCGGATAAATACGATAAGGGCGAACTCTTGACTTTACTCTCTAAGCACTGGGGCGCGCGTGATGATCGCTACTCGGAGCTCAGGACAACAGGAGGCACCTCACGCGATAAGGTGGAGATGTCTTACATCGGTGGTTGAGGGGTGGCAGCAGAGGAGATTTGCACTACCAGTGCGTCTTTAATCTCGAAAAAATGAGAGACCAACTATCACCACAGGAAATACTCCGCTATCAGCGCCATCTGACCCTTCCGGGATTCGGCGAGGCGGCGCAATTGAGGCTTAAAGCAGCCCGGGTTTTGGTAGTCGGCGCCGGCGGGTTGGGCTGTCCGGCCTTACAGTATCTGGCCGCCGCCGGGGTGGGCACTTTGGGCGTTGTGGATGATGATCAGGTCAGTCGCTCAAATCTACAGCGACAGATACTTTTCACCGATGCCGATGTCGGCCTGTCCAAGGCTGAAGTAGCGGCCGCGCGCTTGAGAGCGATGAACCCGGAGATAAACTGCGAAGCGCATGTGGCTCGAATGACGGTGGCAAATGCGCTCGATCTGATAGGTGCCTACGATGTGGTGCTGGATGGCTCCGACAACTTTACCACCCGCTATTTGATCAACGATGCTTGTGTGCTTTTGGGTAAGCCGCTGGTTTACGGCGCGCTCTATACCTTTCAGGGGCAGGCGAGTGTCTTTAACTTTAAGGGAGGCCCCACCTATCGCTGCCTTTTTCCAGAGCCACCACGGCCGGAGGATTCGCCCAATTGTTCGGAAATCGGAGTGCTCGGCGTCTTGCCCGGAATCGTGGGGACGATTCAAGCAACCGAAACGATCAAGGTCATCACCGGGGTGGGGACGCCTCTGTCGGGTAAATTGTTGATTGTCGATGCGTTGCAGATGACTCAACAAGTGGTCTATTTTAAGCGCTTGTCCGCGCACGCCGGGGTGCAGGCGCTGAAAGCCATCGATTATACCTGTGCGGTTCCGGTGGATACCCCGAGCGAGGAAATCAGTGTGGAGGCATTACAAGCCAGTGCCGGTCATTATCAGTTGCTAGATGTGCGTGAATCCTGGGAGCGGAAGATCTGCCACTTAGCGGGAGCGCATTTGCCTCTAAAAGAGATTCTCTCGGGCGAGGCGAATTTCACTGCGATTGGAATTGATCGGGATCGGCCCGTTTGCCTCTATTGTAAAAGTGGCGTGCGGAGCTTGCAAGCGGCTGAGGCGCTGCGGACTCAATATGGATTCACTCAAATTAAAAGCTTAGGCGGAGGGATTCTGGCTTGGGCGGAGAAGGTGGATGTTTCGCTGACGACGTATTGATTATATCGCTCCGGCTACAGTAGTGGGAGCATCCTGCTCCCGTATTGCGTGGGGAGGCCCTGGAGCTGGAAGCTCCGGCTACAGTAGTGGGAGCATCCTGCTCCCGTATTGCGTGGGGAGGCTCTGGAGCTGGAAGCTCCGGCTACAGTAGTGGGAGCCTCCTGCTCCCGTATTGCGGGGGAGGCCCTGGAGCTGGAAGCTACGGCTACAGTAGTGGGAGCATCCTGCTCCCGTATTGTGTGGGAAGGCCCTGGAGCTGAAAGCGTGAACTAGTGTGATCATGACTATATATAATCCATTCAGTGCAAATCTGAACGCCACTAAACCAGAACATGGTGGTGAAGCGGAAAGAAACTGCGTCGTCGTGAGACGGGGTGGGAAACAACTGGACGCGA